>OJDI01000021.1_pt1 | contig 106630 bp, 95 predicted proteins | sample 1592601 | NCBI WGS metagenome assembly OJDI01 (sample SAMN05416845, study PRJEB24817) | seawater metagenome | isolation source: Sea water | place: Canada:Atlantic | collected 2013-07 | reverse complement strand
CTACACACTGCATATCGTCGGCAGCGTCAGATGTGTATAAGAGACAGATATAAGGGTATCTAGATCGATAACAAGGGCAAAAATAAATTAATCTGGAAGAGAGGGCGATTTAGGCGATAAAGCGTGCCCCAAAATCAAAAAAGAATTCAAAAAGAATTCAAAAAGAAATTAAAAAGGGTCCTAAAAGGAGGGTAAAGGGGAACAAAAAAGGACGGCCATCTAGACCACAAAATCAGCTGTAACGCATAGCTGCACTGAGCACTCGAGCGGTGACATCTACAACGGGAATCACATCTTTGTAATCCATTCGAGTAGGCCCAATCACACCCAGCACGCCAGCAAGCTCACCATTGACCTTGTAGGACGAAGTGACCAAAGACATATCACCCAATGGGCGATAGCCAGACTCTTTACCAATGAATAACTGCACACCGGAACTTTCAATACATTGATCTAAGAGGTGTAAGACTCTGCCCTTTTTCGAAATAGCCTCGAACAATGATTTCACTTTATCCGTATCCGGGGTGAAATCTAACAAGCGCCGCTCGCCACTGACCAAAAGCTCTTGGCCATCGCCCTCTACTTCTTTTGAGTCGAAGGCTTTGGCGGCCATATCCAGTGCGCGCTGCATCAGCTGATCCATGCGGTCTTTGTCATCTTGCATGCTTTCAACAACAGACTGACGCACCTGCATCAGTGGCTTACCACCAAACTCCCTATTCAGCAAAAGTGAGGCTTGGGCCAGCTCATTGTCAGAGAACGGTTTATCCAGATGAATCACGCGGTTTTGCACCTCGCGGTCACTGAGCACCAAAATGACTAAAATGCGCAGCTCATCTAAACGCAAAAATTCTATTTGCCTAAGGCTCACTTGGTTGCGGCGCGGCGTAGTAATAAGGCAGGTCATTTGGGTGAATTGCGACAACACGTTAGACGCGGCGCTGACCAATTCAGAAGAGGACATATCTGGATGCAGCTCAGCTTCGATTTCTTTCGTTCGAGCATCTTGCCAAGGCTCAACGCTCAACAGCGTATCAACAAAAAAACGCAGACCAAGCTGTGTTGGGATTTTGCCTGCGGAAGTATGTGGCGAGCTGACCAAACCCAGAGCTTCAAGGTCGCCCATAACATTGCGCACTGTGGCCGAAGAAACCTGCACTTCAGGCAGCATTGCCAAAGCCTTGGAAGCAACCGGAGTGCCGTCGGCTATATAATGTTCGACCAGCAGTTTGAATAGCTGCTGCGCGCGAATATCGACATCATTTTCCATGCAAGTTTTACCTGACTATTTTGCTCTATAGATTACTCAGAGGTTGCTCAGCAAATCACTTTGCCGCGCCCAGCTTCGCAAACGCACTTGGTGTCGATCCGCCCTTGAAAAAAGCGCTTTCGTTGCACCCCTGCGTTTTCTCGACCCAGCTACGAAAAGCAAAATACAGGGCCTGTGAAGGCAGCTTTTCCGGCAGCGAAGTTAGTGACAATGAAAGTACCAGTGATAGCGCGATCATGCATCATTTGATGATAATCTAAACGCCATTATTGCTGCATTGATCAAATCAAAATGTTGAAACAGCTGACCATTCGTAATTATGTCCTCGTCGACGCCCTAGACGTGTCCTTTAATGCTGGCTTAACCGGCATTACCGGAGAGTCTGGTGCTGGCAAATCCATCCTGCTCGGCGCTTTAAGTTTACTTTTGGGCGAACGCGCAAAAACAGACTGCGTTAGACCCGGGGCAGATAAGGCAGACATCAGTGCAGAATTTGAATTATTGCCGTCAGGTTTCCTGCAAACCAAACTGGCAGCGGATGAATTACTGGAAGACGGCGACACGCACTGCCTGGTGCGCAGAGTAATCAGCGCAGAAGGACGCTCGCGGTCCTTCATCAACAGTATCCCGGTGACATTGCAGTATTTAAAAGACATCAGCGAACATCTTGTAGATATTCAAGGTCAAAATGAACACCAACGTCTCTTGGATCGAAATGTTCAGCGCAGCTTGCTAGATGATTACGGCAAGCTGACAAGTCAGAGCAAGAAAGTCTCCCAACTGTATAAAACCTGGCAGAGCACTGTGCAGGAAATCGCCAAGCTGCAAGAAATCATAACCGCCCATGAAGATCGAAAAACTCTTTTAAAGTATCAGCTAGAAGAATTTGAAAATTTGTCTATCGGCGAAAATGAATTAGCGCAACTGGAGTTGGAGCAAAAACGATTAGCCCAAGCCCAAAGCATTCTGGAAATACTCAGCCGGGCCAATGGTAATTTAGAAGAGCTAGATGACCTGCGCCAAACCGCGCGCATGCTCAGCGAGCTAGATGATTCACATCAAGATCTTACAGTGGCCAAAGACACCCTAATTTCTGCACTGGCGCTGCTGGATGACGCCGCTCGAGATTTAAGACGCTACCAAGACCAAGTGGTGGTTGACCCCAGTGCACTAGAGGAAATAGACGAGCGCATCAGCGCGATTTTGGAAGTGGCGCGCAAGCACAAAATCCAACCAGAACGGGTGTCCAGCTTTGCTCAAGAACTACAGCAAGAATTCGACAACATGGCGTCTGATACCACACTGCTAGATCAACTCACCACCAAAGAAAGCGCGCTTGAGGCAGAATTCCTAACCTCCGCGAAAAAATTGTCCACGGCCCGACGCAAGCAAAGTGGCGGATTCTGCAAAGACGTGAACAAATACATTCAAGCCCTGGGCATCAAAGACGGTGCCTTGAGCATTGTCTTTCACGACCAACAAAACGAACACGGCTTGGAACAAGTTGAATTCCATGTCACGACAAATGCTAATTTTGCCGCTGGCCCGCTAGGCAGAATTGCCTCAGGCGGCGAGCAAACACGCATCAGCTTAGCCATTCAAATTGTTGCGGCAGCCAATAGCGCGCTGCCTTGTTTGGTATTAGATGAAGCCGACGTTGGCGTGGGCGGCACAACCGCAGACACCGTAGGCAGAATTTTGCGCGACCTTGCTGACCACACCCAAGTGCTCTGCGTCACCCACGCGCCACAAGTCGCGGCACTTGGCCACAACCATATGCGCGTAAGCAAACACAAAGACCAAACCGTTATTGAGCCATTGTCCCAGGATAATCGTATTGAGGAGCTAGCAAGAATGCTGGCTGGCGCAGATGTAACGGAAAAAACCCGAGCCTATGCGACAACGCTGTTACAAGAGGCCCATCCCAAATAATGCACACCGCCTATCAAGAAAAAGATTCTTCTCGCAATCAACACTGGTCAGCACCTACAGGGGTCGTTAATATCCGCGCCATGAAAAACCTAATGATCTCAGCCCTCAGCATTACCCTTCTAGGTGGGTGCGGCTTGTCTAACCTTAAATTCCCAGATGTGAAAATTCCTCGGGTTTATAAAATACCTGTGCAGCAAGGAAATGTGATCACCCAAGAAATGGTCAACCGACTAAAGCCGGGGATGACTAGGAACCAAGTGTCCTTTGTTATGGGCGACACCGTCCTTCAAGACCCTTTCGAGCGTAACCGCTGGGTCTATCTTTATACTTTAGAAGTTCCAGATTTTTTCAATCAACAGCTGAAAATGGTTTTAGATTTCGAAGATGATTTGCTCACAACCATCTCAGGCGATTTAGCGCCAATAGCGGAAGCGGCTGAGCAAAGCACGGAAACAGATGCTCAAGCGTCTTTATCTGACGAAGACGAGAGCAACACAGACGAGCCCAGCGAGGAAGCGAGCGGCGAATAGTGCCGCTGACCAACGCCACAGTCTGAGCGTTAAACCTCTGACTTACACCTCTGCCTTACACCTCTGACTTGCACCCCTCGCTTAACAGAGAGACCTAGCAAAGAGACTTAATCGAGAGACTTAGCCCTGTGCCTTAGCCCTAAGTCTACGCGCGGTTTTAGCATCAGCGATTAACGGGCGATAAAACTCCACTCGATCCCCGCCCTTGAGCACCCGATCAGGGCCACATGCTTCGCCAAAAACACCCACTGCTAAATCGTCAATGGCCAAATCTTTGCCCATTGGATGCAGGCGCAAAAGAGCTAGGCAAGCCGCCACATTACTGCCCTCAGCCACTTCTAATTCAATATGCCGCTGGTCATGGGGATCAGCGTAGACCATTTCAATGAGCACTATTTGTGCTCAGGCTGCTGGGCGTAGGTGTCGCCTACGTCCTGAATTCTTTGCGTAAAAGCCGCCACCATGCGGTCGGCAACCGCACTGGCCATGGGGCTGAGTAACGCAGACAACATACCTTGAGCCACAAACTCCAAGGTCAGATCAATGCGACAACCTTCATCACTCAGCGCTTTGAAAACCCAGCTGCCTTCCAGTACTTCAAAAGGCCCTTCGTCCAACGTCATATCAATACGTTCATTCTCGACACAGGTGTTGGTGGTCACAAAGCTATAAGTCATACCCTTTGCACCCGCTGTGACACGGGCTCTGACTTGCGCTTCATTGTCTTGTCCATTGTTCTGGCCATCTGTCGCCAACAATTCCACATTATTGCAACCGGGCAAAAACTCTGGGTAACTTTCAACATCATTCACTACGCCGAAAGCTACATTAGCCGGCACCATTAATAGAGATGATCGGGTCAGTACTGTCATAAATTGAACAGGCTTTGGAACAATGGCCAAACGGTAAATATGAATATAGCCAGCACACCAAGAGGCGCCAAAATACCAGCAACAATACGCCAGGCCCAAGACATAGCCGGACTAGAAATACCCAGCTGGCGATTAACCATATCTTTAGGCAGTAACCACACCGCAAAGATTGTGATCAACATTCCGCCCAACGGCAGCATGATGTTTTGTGACAGGTAGTCGACAAAACCAAAGAAATTAAGCTCACCGACAACAAAAAAGTCTGACCAAATGTTGAATGAAAATACCGTACCCAAGCCCAATACCCAACACAGCACACCTAGGCTTATGGCAACCCGCTGACGTTTAGCGTTGTACTCTTCAGTGAGGTACGCCAGTGCCGGTTCGGTCAGCGAAATAGCCGAAGTAATGGCCGCAAAACTGATCAAGATAAAAAACACAGCGCCAAAGAAGGCACCAAAAGGCAACTGACCAAAAGCCAAAGGCAGCGTCACAAAGGTCAGGCCGGGGCCTTGGCTAACTTCCAAACCGTTCGCAAAAACAATTGGAAAAATAGCTAAACCGGCTGCAATGGCAACCAACGTGTCTAGCAAAGCAATGGTCACAACAGTCGTACTTAGCTTGGCATCTTCAGGCACATAGGCCCCATAAGCCATCATGGTGCCCATACCCAAACTCAGGGTAAAAAATGCTTGGCCCATGGCAATAAGCCAAGCCTCTGGACCAACCGCATCCCACTTCAGATCAAACATAAAGGCCCAACCCTGAGCAAAACCACCAGAGTTAAAACTGTAAATGAGCAGCACAATAAGCAATATGAAGAGCGCGGGCATAAACCACTGAATGGCTTTTTCAAGACCTGCAGTAACTCCACGACCCACAATCCAAATAGTCACCACCATAAAGGCAGTTTGATAAGCAATCATCTGCAACGGATCGGCTTGTAGATCGGTAAATGCTTGGGAAACAAAATCACCGCTGGCGCCGTCAAAAGTGCCATTGGCTGTCAGCCATACATAGTTCAATGCCCAACCGGCAATAACGGCGTAGTAAGAAAGAATAAGAAAGCCAGTGACTACACCCAACCAACCCAATAGGGCCCAACGCGGACTGCGGCCAGCCTTTTTCGCCAAAATACGCATTGTATGAATTGGACTAGAACGGCCCTCTCGGCCCATCAAAACTTCTGAAATCATGATAGGAATGCCGACTAAGGCAATACAAACCAAATAGATGAGAACAAAGGCGCCCCCACCATTTTCACCCGCAATGTATGGAAACTTCCAAATATTGCCCAGGCCCACAGCAGAGCCAGCAGCAGCCAAAACAAACAACCACCGGCTAGACCAGCGGCTTTGCGAGGAATTATTTTGTAAAGCCATAACGCGTTTTAAATTTCCTAAAGAGGGTGCAGTTTACTACTGATGTCATAGAGTAGCCTAGAGATTGCTATGTACGGATAACAACCTGATATACTCTCCGCCAACAGCCTTCCTAAACACAACAAAGTACAAAGCCATCATGGCCAAATCAGCAAAGAAATCCAGTCCGGGCACCATCGCGCAAAACCGTAGAGCGCGGCACGACTATTTTATCGAAGATCGCTTTGAGGCGGGGCTGATGCTGCTTGGCTGGGAAGTAAAAAGTATTCGCGACGGCAAGGTTCAGTTAGCTGAAGGTTATATTAACTTACACCAAGGCGAAGCCTATTTAGCCGGCTGCAATATTACCCCGCTACTCAGCGCATCCACCCATGTTATTGCTGAACCCCAGCGCGTGCGAAAATTACTTTTGCACGCCAAAGAACTGGCGCAACTGTTTGTTGCTAACCAGCAAAAAGGCTACACCATTGTGCCACTGGCCATGTATTGGAAAGGCAATAAGGTAAAAGTTGAAATCGCCCTAGGTAAGGGTAAGAAGCAACACGACAAACGCGCCACTATGAAAGAAGGGGATTGGCAGCGTGACAAGCAGCGGTTGTTTAAAACTTCAGCCCACTAGCATTAGTACAAGTGCTTGCCCCTTGCAGCATCTCTAGCTGGCTAAAAAATTGGACTCAGCTCTAAAAACAGATCCCAAAACGGTCTAAGAACAAATAGACCGACGCCAAGCCACCATTTCAATTGCTGCTACCGCAGCCTCAATGCCTTTATTGAACTCATCATTAGATGAGCGATCAATGGCTTGCTGCATTTCAAATACAGGTAAAATCTCAACCAATATTGGCCGACGAAAGTCGTGCATCACAGAGCCAAGCCCGCGCATGCTCTCTTCACTGATCATCTCAAAGTGCAACGTATCGCCTTTGACGATAATGCCAAAGCACACAATGGCGTCTATTTTGTTTTCGGCTTTATTGTCAGGGAGGTCGCCTAAATTTCTAGCGTCTTCCGCCAGCAAGTCTCTGGCGGCTAAAGGTATTTCAAGACATCCGGGCAAGGTGTATTCGTCGATCTTTGTATAGCCAGCGTCTTCAAGCACGGCGCGACAGGCGTCTGCCATATTTTGCACATGTTGCAAATGCCACTTGGACTTCAAAATACAAATTCTGCCAGGGTGAGTGACCTTTGGCAGATTGGAGATGTCGACTTTAGCTTTCAATCTTTTACCTTTTACCCTTTCGCCCTTTTACCCTTTTGCCCTAGCCAACGTTCTTTAGAGAAGCATCGGCAAGGGTCCAAGCGCCAGTAACGTCATCGCATTGAATACGACCCTCGCTGGCAAGCTCGCTAAAATCCGCTCTAAGTTGCCACATGCCACTTGGCGCATTACGCGCGCGCAATACATCCGCAACCGCGCCCGCCTTAATGCCGGACTGATTTTCTTTTATAAGCTCTTCAATAATTTGGAAAACTTCTTCAATTCTTCTGCGCTCAGTACTCAATGCCCACTCCCAGTGCTCAATAATCGACGCGAATTAGTACCAGAAAGTACTTATTCCCGCCAGGGTTCCTGCTTCTGATAACTCAGAAGGTGCTGCTCCAATTCTCGTCTAACGCCTTCATCCTCATCCAAAGCCGCCGCTGCAATGGCCTGCTCTTGCGCCGCCAACGCGTCTTCGAATAATCCAGACTCGGCATAAGCCGCGGCTAGTGTATCTAAGTATGCTGCGGAAGCTTCTAGGCCAACAGCTTTTAATGCATGTTGCAGAGATAACTCGCCATTGCGCAGTTCGTCAATTTTACTGGTCGCCAACAACCACGCTAGGTCATTATGACTTTGCGCGCCACCAAATTGGGTCGCCCTTGAGAGCCACTGCAGCGCGCGATCATCTTCATTGATGCCCAGCAGCATATAGGCCAAAGCCGAATGCGCATATTCATCTCCAGCCTCAATGCCACGCATGTACCAAGACTCAGCCTGCTGCAAATCTACCGAGCGTCCCAAGCCAGCTTCAAACATATGCGCAATGCCCGCAAAGCTCTGAACCTGACCCAATTCAACTCCAGCCATATATAGCTCAAAGGCCTTGTCATAGTTCACCACGGTGCCAATGCCTGACAAATGGGCGTAAGCCAAGCGCGCGTAGGCAGATTCTGCCCCTGCCTCCATGGCTTGTTTTAGCAAGCTGAATGAGCGCTTGTTAGCGGCTACTTCACTCAACTCAAATTCGCCTTTGCTGTACATATACGCTAAGGCGACAAAAGCATTCGCTTCGCCTGCGGCGAAAGCGCGCTGGTACCACTGCTCAGCCAGTGCAGGGTCTGGCGAATCGGTTACCTCTTGTCTATAGCTGCGCGCCATTTGCACCATGGCAAATGCATCACCCTTCTCTTCAGCCACCACTGACAACAAACTTCGCGCGCGCGGAAGATCTTTAGTAATACCGTTACCTTGGAGTAAGGCAAACCCCAGATAAGCAGATGCGCCCTCATGGCCAGCGTCAGCCGAGCGCTGAAATAAGCCCACACCCAATGCCGGATCAGGCTTGGTACCCAGTCCCTCGTAATGCGCACGGCCCACCATAAACAGTACAACAGGATTATTTGGGCTGAACTCTAGCGCACGATTAAAGTCTCGCAGCGCAGACACTGGCAACCCTTGGGCATAGTAACTATAGCCGCGCAGGTAAAAGGCCTTACTGCGCAGATCAGGCGCAATATAAGGATCCACTAAAGCTGGCCCTAAATAGCTACGGGCAAGACTAAAGTCGCCCTCTTCGATCAAGACCACGGCGCGATCAATATAGCCCCGGCTGTCTACCGCAAAAGACTGTACTGAGGTAACAAGCCCAATTAACACGCAAAAACTCAAAAAACATTTCTTCATGCCATAAGCTTAACATTGCAGCGAAATCTGCCAACCGACGTAAAGGCGAAAAATGATGACAAATGGATCGACATAGCGTGGTAACATCCGCTTCAACGTAAGATAGAGGACCTGTTCTAAACAACAGATTACCGAATCGAACATGTTTATTTGCTGAGCAAAAGATGCACGCTCATCACCTCAAGAGAATCGTTGTTAAGACGCAACTTTTGAGCAACGGCGGTGACATCAGAGTACTGCTACAAGAGTGCTCTGGTAGAGACACTGCAAATAGACACATGTATTCCAATAGAATTTAGGGCGACATGGTTCCAGACCACCCAAGACAGCCAAAGCTGGATTGGGTACTCCGCGTCAAACGCGAGTTAGATGTGGATGGAATGAACCATCTAGTCAACAACCTTATTGGGGGCGACATGGTTTCGACGCGGGTATCAAAATTTGAGGTGCATGCCGAGAGGGTAGTGACTCTCGTAAAACAATCGCTGTAACTTTATAGTTGCCAACGACGAAAACTACGCACTAGCGGCCTAAAAAACCCGCTTACGTCCATGATTCGTTTCTTGCTAGGAGAAATGGACGGCAAAGCAGCAAGATCGCGCGGATACCTCGCCCGGGGTTGAACCGTTAAAACCAATCGGGATCGCAGAAAGTACCCTGACCGTCGGGTCACTGGACGCTAAATTAATAGACGGACCCTAAGCATGTAGAGCCAATAATGGCGAACCAGCGGACGCGGGTTCAACTCCCGCCGCCTCCACCACTTTATGGTTCTGGGATATACGACGTTTAAAAAGCTTCGTATATTTCAGAACCTTATAGTCATACCGTACTTCGCAGCAGCCAATTCTCTACGCACCGCCTAGCAGTAAACTATGCATAAGTCAGACGTAGCAGATCCATTGGCATAGACAACTCAACACCTCGCCAATACTCAACTTACAAACTCTAATGCGCGCCATGATGAATACAAGCTTGGCGCTTTAATCCCCAGACACTAGCCATTCGTTTTCTAGTCGCCCCTAAGAGCAGCTACTACTTGCCCATGTTCGGCCCTGATACAACGTGGGCTACCTAATTTCCAAAGATCCAAAAGACTGGAAATAGTGGCTGGCCCAAAGCTACTATCTAACCAAGACCTTGCTTGAAAAGATGTTAAAAAGAATAATAAGGGCCGCCAAAAAAATGCAGAAACTCCTCATTACAATACTCATGTTGCTCATTGCAGCCCCCAGCTGGAGTGACACATGGCACTGTAAGCAAATCAGAGATGTCTTAGTTGGCCCGCCCTATTTTATTGACTACGAAGAAACCAACCTCGAATTTAAAGTGGGCGTTGAGAACAAGCTGATCTCGATTCTGGGGGAAGACGGCGAAGATTTTATTTGTGCAACCCAAGACTGCAAACAGCCACTTGGCAAAACTGATTTTTTATTGAAAGGTGATAATGCTGACAACGCGTTCATCCTAAGCTCGGTTGGCGCGGCATTAGGCCTTCGCGCAACCTACTCCATAACCTCAAAACCCAGCGTTGGAGAGACCATGATACGCATGGGTGTATGTACTGCCGATACCTAAACCCAATAAACCGCGATATAAATTGAGTGCTACCTACTGTAACTTCGGGGGAAACTTCGGCTCCTGATTAACTTCCAAGTACTCGCAGCTGGAATCAAATTATGAACAATCCATCTCCACTAATCGGCGCGCCGCTAGCGCCGACAATGTTTAAACTGGCCGTCCCAGGTGTAATAGGCGCGGTGCTGACAACTATGCCTGGCCTACTGGAAGCAACTTTTCTAAAAGAATCCGGCACGGGGGCGTTGGCCGCTGTGGCTTTGGTTTACCCACTTGTCATTCTTTCTGGCATGTTTTCAGCTGGGGCATTTGGTGGCGCCATCAGTGGCTTCATTGCTCGAGCCATAGGCGCTGGTAACGATGATGAGGCAAGCGCGGTCCTTGTTTGCGCCGTCATCATCTCACTGGCGGGCGGGTTCTTGATGTGGATTTTAGTCGTGCTCCTTGGCCCATTTTTGTATCAGTACGCAAGCGACAGCCCAACTATTACCAACGCCGCACACTACTACGCCACATTACTTTTTCCAGCCATCCCAGCTTACTGGCTGGTCAATATGCTGTCCTCGGTGTTGCGAGGCAGCGGCGACATGATTCGTCCAGCCATTGTGGCGGCCATCTTATTAGCCACCTATATCCTATGCGCATCGCTGCTCATCCCCACCCAAGGAGCCACCATCAACGAGGCCCTAAAAGGCGCGGCAATTGCTATGGCGAGCGCCTACTTGCTGGCTTCTGCACTCGTAACTTACTTTATTGCGCACAAATCCCAACCGGTTCGATTTCGCATAGCGGCTTTCCGTCCGGCGCTGCTAACAAAGATTTTACGTCAAGGCACTTTAGCGGCGAGTCAGTCAGTTATGACAATTGTCTATGCATTAGTCACCACCATCATATTCAGTAGATTTGGCACGGATTGGTTAGCCGGCTTTGGCCTCGCCGTGCGCCTTGAACTTATTATGGTGCCGGTAATATTTGGCATTGGCGCGTCAATGATCGCAATTGTTGGCGCATACGCTGGTGCAGGTATGCGTGAGGAAGCCATTTCCATAGCCTGGCGCGGAATCGCCGTCAATGTGGTGTTAATCGGCGCTCTAGGCGCGCTGCTGTCAATATTCCCAGCAAGCTGGTGTGGACTGGTAGGTAGCGATCCCGCAGTAATCAATTCTTGTAGCCAAGCATTGGCCGTTATTGCACCAACCTACGCCTTTTTTGCGCTAGGACTGAGCTGTTATCTGTTAAGCCAAGCACTTAATACCTTGGCCTTTCCAGTACTTGGCGCACTCGCCAGATTAATCATAGTGGCCACGGGCCTTTACTGGGTGGGCAGCGAAACTTCAGTAGATACCACCTTGTATTTAGTCGCAATAGCCGCAATCGTCTACGGCATTGTTGTGGCGGTGGGTCTGCGACTGGGGCCATGGCGGAGCTGAAAGAACTTCAATGTCCAGTTACACTGCGCGCGGGTTTGCTTTCAACCTAAGGACATTACTTTAGATCAGACACCAGCCGCTGCATAAAGCGCAGTGTTTCTGCCAATAAATCACTTGTATATTTGGCGGAGAAATAATTTTTTCTTCTTTGAATTTGTATGCACGCAACGGAGCAACACAATGGAAGCAGAGCACGGTAATCCCTACGACATAGACATTGACGCCATTGATGTCAGCCAGCCTGAGTATTTCCAAAACGACACCATTGGTCTTTACTTTAAACGTTTAAGAAACGAGCAACCTATCCACTATTGTGCTGACAGTCGCTTCGGTCCCTATTGGTCTGTGACCAAATTCAACGACATTATGGCCATTGATAAGGACCACCAAAATTTTTCCTCGGACGCTTTTCTGGGCGGCATTCAAATGACAGATTTTCCGAAAGGTATGGAGCGTTCTAACTTTATCAACATGGACCCGCCGGAGCACGACGCCCAACGCAAGGTTGTGAGTCCTATTGTTGCACCCTCTAACTTGGCGAATATGGAAGGCACTATTCGCGAACATGTCATCGACATTTTAGACCAACTGCCCAACGGCGAGGTCTTCGACTGGGTAGACAAAGTCTCTATTGAGTTGACCACGCGCATGCTGGCAACGCTTTTTGACTTCCCCTTTGAACAAAGACGAAAGCTCACCTATTGGTCTGAAGTCGCCAGCGCTGATCTAGCCACCAGTGACGAGATAAAAACCGAAGAGCAAAGAATTGCAGCACTGGGCGAGTGCTTAACCACCTTCAAGCAGTTGATGACCGAAAGAGCTAACCTGCCGCCAAAGAATGATTTGATCTCTATGCTGGCCCACTCGTCAATGGTCAACATGGATGACCAACAATTCTTGAGCACCCTCATACTGCTCATTATTGGCGGCAATGACACTACGCGTAATTCTATATCTGGCGGGTTATTGGCCCTTATTGAAAACCCAGAAGAATTTGCCAAGCTCCGAGCAAACCCAATTCTGGTGAACTCACTGGTACCTGAAATTATCCGTTGGCAAACGCCGCTTACCCATATGCGTCGCACCACTACTAAAGAGGTAGAAGTGAGCGGCGTGACTATTCCAGCAGGCGCAAAAGTTGTGATGTGGTATCTCTCAGGCAACCGCGACGAACAAGCCATAGAGAACCCAGATCAATTTATCATTGACCGCAAAAACCCAAGACACCACCTGTCGTTTGGCTTTGGCATTCATCGCTGTGTGGGTAATCGCCTTGCGGAAATGCAGATCCGTGTGTTGTGGGAAGAAATCCTGTCGCGCAACTTAACCTTTGAACTGGCTGGGGAACCCCAGCGCACACTCTCAAATGTAATACATGGCATCAACACCATGCCGCTACGTGTCACTCGACCCTAAGCGGCGCTTAACAGAGTTCGCAGCGCAAAAAGCCAAACAAAAAGGAATAAAAACAAATGATTGAAATAAACGGCATGGCACACGTCATTCTCACTGTCAGCCAATTCGACAAAGCACACAAATTTTATTCTGGTTTGTTGCCGGAGTTTGGCATGACCAAGGTAGAGGATGGTCCAGACTTCCTTTATCACGTAGGCGCTCGCACAGCCATTGGTGTACGCAAGTGTGACCCAGAATTTGCAGGCGAAGCGTTCCAACAATACCGTGTAGGCTTACACCACATTTGCTTACGCGCTAGAAGCCGTGAAGACATCGACAAAACCGCTGAACTAGCATCCTCTCTGGGCGCCAATATCATCCGCGGCCCAGAAGAGCGGGACTGGGCACCAGGGTACTACTATGTGCTATTTGAAGATCCCGATGGTATACGGATTGAGGTTAACTATGTGCCGGGCGTTGGCTTGTTCAAGGACGGCGAAAGCTTCGGATCTGGGGAAGACTACGTCCGCGAAAACGGCCAAGACATTCACCCACTCAAATAAACTAGGGCCCAATGAACGAACTAGTTCATTAGCACCAGTTTACCAACAACTTTGCCTGCTAGTTGATCCTTCAACGCTTGTTGATAGTCACTCATCTGGCGACAAACCACCTCGGCAGGCACAAGCTTACCGTCAGCGATCCAACGCATTAGAGTATCCATCAACGCCTGATTAATGTTTGGGTTGGCGCGAAACTCGCCACCCCAATCAACACCAACAATGGACGATCTTTTTAACAGGGGCAGGTTCAACGGAATCTTAGGAATTTCCCCACCCGCAAAGCCAACCACTAAAAACCTGCCGCCGGGGGACAAGGAGCGAAATGCCGGTTCGGCTTTATCGCTCCCTACTGGATCGTAGACCATATTCAGTCCGCTGCCTTTAGTCAGTTCTTTCAGCGCATCGCGCCAATTTGGTTCGGTATAGTCAACCGTGTGATCTGCACCAAAACTCAGCGCAGCGCGGCGCTTTTCTTCACTAGAGGCAGCGGCAATGACGCGCGCGCCCATGGCCTTAGCCACACTAATCGCCGCAGAACCAACGCCGCCGGCGGCGCCCAAAATCAACAGCGTTTCGCCAGCCTTAAGGTCACCGCAATCTCTAAGCCCATATAAAGCGGTGGCGTAATTGATGTAAAAGCCGGCAGCGATGGCGTCGGCAAGGTTTGCAGGCAGTTTAACCAGGCTTGAGGCCACAGCAGAAACACTGTCTGCATAGGCGCCATTGGTCGCCATGCCGAGCACTCGGTCGCCAGGTTTCACATGGGTGACACTTTCGCCAACCGCACTGACCATGCCTGCAAACTCACTGCCCGGATAGTAGGGCAAAGGCGGTTTGACCTGATACAAGCCCTGCACCATTAGTCCGTCAACAAAGCCAACGCCTGCAGCACTGATGCTGATTAAAGCTTCACCCGCTTGCGGTACCGGGGTGTCTACTTCAATACGTTGAAGATTTTCTGGCGGACCAAATTCATTGCAGCATACTTTTTTCATCTCTTTCCTTTTTCCTCTTCCACACCAAAAATTTCTAACTATAGATCTAAGCTAATATTCTGACACCTAAATATGCTAGTCCATCACAACAACAATATTTCTCTTGAGGGAGCCCCTCGTATTTTTCTGTTGATTCCGAAAGTTCAATGCAAGGTTGTTTGCTTTGGGTAAAAATGTCCATCGTCGGTTGCACCCAAGAGTTGTCATTAAGACTTGATGCTTTAATCGCTTTTAAGCCTTCAAACGCCTCTGGTTTTACGGCGATAGATGATCCACGTTGCGTGCAGAAATAGCGATGTACGATACCGTCAGAATCACCGCTAGCTGAGTAGCAGGTTAACGCCTCCTCAATCTCTGGGTCATCTTCAAGTACAAAAATCGCCGAAGTGCAAGGCGCGCCAAACGCCGCTTATCTGAGCAAAGACAAAGACATGCGCAAAATTTCCTGAGTATTGGAAAGGACAAAGCTGCCCATTTGCTGCAACATTTGCTCTCGCGCCAGCTTCGCACTTTGCAGCGCGAAGTCTGCATCCATTGTTCGCGACTTAGACGCATCAAGTTGTATCGATGTTTGCAGAAGACGTTCCATACCAAAATCAACAGCACTTTGTAATGCACCTAACTTAGCTTGATTGTTTGCCGAATGCTCCAGCGCACCATCGACAATCGACAACGCAGCGTTTGCGCCGGCGGTGGTAGAGATATCTATTGTGGAAACTGTATTCAAACCAGAGACAATATCGTTGGATTTAATTTCCACATAGTTTGCGCCAAACACTGTGGAATACGAGCTACTGTTATCGCCGCCCAAGCCATATAGCCGGTCTGCCATATCACTAAACTCTGCTCGGTTTAGGCTGCCAGATTTTTTCTCCACCGCGATATTGTCAACACGCAGACTCGCATCTCGAGATACCAACGGATAATCAGAGGCTTGAACAGTGACATTGTCCACATATAGGTTTGCTCCCGCCGCCCTGCCACCAGAGGCATCCCAAGTACCCGCTACAAATACAAAGCGGTAATCACCGTCTGCTGACACGTTTTTAGAAACCGTTGCCCAGGACGTACTTGCGCTGCCAGTTTCACCGGTTTCGTTCAACAACTCTTCAACATGACCGGTATTTTCATTAACGAGGTAACCAACGACATCGTAGGCATCGGAACCGCCAGTGGCACGCCAGTCAAATCCTACAGAGTCGCCCGCCTTTAAGGTCACGGCTTCGTTACTGACTAGATAGGGACCGTGCAAAATGCCATAGCCATTCTGGAGTTGAGCGTTTGATTGCAACTGCACTGATAAGCCGCTGCCAGTTGAGGTTTCCGTGGACAGCTTGGCGACGTAAGAGGCGGAATTCGGTGCTGTAGAGTCGTGGGGGGCTGCGCCAACAACCGTGGCTGGAAAGACTGTGTCCGAGGCACTGGGTTGGCCTGCGATATTGTCTAGGCCGTTTAAACGAACTTGGCTGGTGTATGTTGTCCATCCGGGAATACTGGTGTCTCCAGCACTGCCATTTTCAAAATCGCCATTGGTAAAGGTAACCGCTTCGTCGCTACGCACGCCGCCGACAAATACCACCTTATAGTTGCCTGCCTTTTCAATGGTCTCATTGACTGTGGCCCAACTACTCGACGCGCCGCCACTGCCTGTGGCGTTGAGTAGTTCTTGTGTTTCGCCGGTTTCTTCATCAATTGCGTAGGCATATACATCGTAGTCCGCCGTGCCCGCGAGGCCACGCCAATCAAAAGAAAGCTTATCTCCGGGCTCAAGGGCATAGGTTTCAGAGCTTTCAAAAACCGGCCCGTGGACAATACCCACACTGGGCACCTTAATGGGTCCGCTCTGTAACTCTACAGAAAAGCCACTGCCGGATGAGGGATCGGCAACCCGTTTAATACTGAATGTCGCATCTTCGTAGGGCGCTTTTGCATCACCGGCAGCATCCAATAAACCATTACTGAACCCAGGCAAGGTCTCATCTATGGGTATGTTGTGATTACTCAGGCGAGTTGCACCGTCTAAGTTAACTCGTTGGTTATAGCTGTCCCATTTGGCAAAGCTCGCAGAGCCGGCGGCCTCATCGTCAAAGCCTGCCTCAGACAGCCCGTAGGCAAAATTGAAACGCGCCACACCATTGGCCAAATCTGAGGCAGCCGTATCTAGCAGACCAACAAGATCGGCAGTCTCGCCGTTGCCTTTAAATAACTTACCGCCAACCACCGACAGCTCGCCTTTTACAATTGAGGCAACAGAATCTTGGGTGATTTTTTTCTTTTGATCGTCATCGAAATGACCCGCCGCGGCGTCGTTATGAATAGAAAAAACATTGTTCGACACCAATTTGATACTGCCAGAGACAATGGTTGTATCGTTTGCGCCAGACCCATCTAAGCTGACAGCCGCGCCAACGGCATCTTCGGCACTACCCGCCCAACCAACTTTTTGCACCCTAAGCGAATTGAAGGTCGCACCAGCACGCTCATTTTCAATGCTAATGTCCTTGCCACTTCTGTCCGTTAACTGCACCGCGCCGTTAAAAAACTGCGCCTGAACGCCTGTTTCTCCAGAAATACGATTAATGGCTGCCGCCGCTGCAATACCTTCGCCGGAGCGAATTGAGAAATTCCCCGTGCTGTAACCGTTAATTTTAAGACTATAAGTCTCTGCTTGGTTACTGGCTGAGGTAAGTGTTGCCCTTGTTACCGCATCGGCTTTAACCCCTGTTCTGTTGCTTTCAGCGTTGATTGTTTGAGCTATTTGATCCGCAGGCTGGTTTGTTCGCCAATTGATGTCAGTAGGCTGACCAGACTCATTTATGACGGTCATGGTGCTTGGGTTGTCTGCACGAATAACCTCACTGGCACTCGCCGCTGCCGTAAACGCGCTATCACCTTCACTAGTGTAGGTGTGAGCGCCAATATCTTGGGGACGAAAGCTGTCAATAGTGTGCTCGAGGAAATCTGTCGCTCGCGCGCCAACTTGGAATTTAAAGGGGTCCTTATACTCACCTAGCAGCGCTAAACCGTTGTATTTGGTATCCGCAGACAACCGGGTTATAGAATCTACGAGCTGAGCTACCTCTGATTGCAAAGACGCCCGATCTTTGTCTGTTGTCGCGTTCGCCGCCTGCATGGCAAGCTCGCGAATCCTTAATAAAGCATCATTGACGCGCTCAATTCCGGTATCAGCAACGCCTGCCATGGCTCCGGCATTGGATATATTTTGCACAGCCTCGGTCTGCCATCTAACGTGGGCCGCCATCTGGCTACCACGCATATACGCAGCCGGATCTTCCCTACTTAGATTAGACTTAACCCCAGTGCTAAGGCTTTCCATAGCCCGTTCCAATCGCTGGGAACTCTTATCCATATTGGACCGAGCAATGAGCGTTGAACTGTTGATAGAGGATATTGCAGCCACAATTAGGCGCCCCAAAGTTAATAAAACACTCTAGTCATACAAATTTCGTACCAGAAAGGCTGAACCCCAAAATGACCGCTAACCCATTGTTTTAATTAACTTTTAATTTCTCTCCCATTCACTACGCAAAATCCTGGGGTTATCTAGACGTCGAATTTTTGACACTTTGGCTATAATTGCCTGATTCCAACACAAATTAGTTGTTGGACATGTCAGGGACTCTTTTAGGACTTGGTACGCATTACGGACTCAACAAATGACCCTAAACCACCATCAAGTTCGTCCAAATGAATTCTGCAACGCAACTAATGGCTCGCTGCCAGTCCAACAGCCTAATCGAACGAGCACCAGCCAGTCTGTCCACTAAAAGTTGTCGTTATCAATACTGGCTCGTAAGCAACTTAAATTCGCAAGAGCTTTAAACGAGTTTTTATTGATAAATATCAATAAGTTAAAGGAGGTAAAAGTTATTTTTTTGCTTTTCGGGCAGCCCGTAACTCGAAGAGCCAAAGCTCAATGCACGACATTACCTGCAACAAAAAGCACCAAATAAAAAAACCGTTTGCATAAGACAGTTAAAGTTTGTATCGATTTTTACAAAAATCTAGTCACAACGACACCAAATCTAGCGACCATTCACACCATTGCGGTATCGCAGGTTTTAAATTATCTTGTCACCTAGGGCTTTATTCGGCCCTTGGAAGGCTTTCGAAAGACTGATCGAAAGGCTAAAAAAAGACTGATCGAAAATACCCGCTGTCGAGCAACATTGACAACTTGATCGAGAGGAGCGATCGACTCAGATTCATGAAGCGCTTTGCGCCCCCTAACAGGCCTAAATAACTTGGGTTATGGCCGGATTGTGGGGAATGAGGCAAATTATGGTTTGCGGGAATGTGAGCGATTATAAAAATAATAGTATAAGGAGAGGAGAATGTTAGACCCTAAAGATTATGTAGGCGTCACTTTCTGGATTATTTCTGCAGCCATGGTTGCAGCAACTTACTTTTTCACTGTTGAACGCGACAGAGCTGTAGGCAAGTGGAAAACATCCCTGACCGTCGCCGCAATGGTGACTGGTATCGCAGCAATTCATTACTTCTACATGCGAGGAGTGTGGGTTGAAACGGGCCAAAGCCCAACCGTTTTCCGCTACGTAGATTGGCTACTGACCGTGCCACTGCAGATTGTGGAGTTCTACCTGATTCTTGCGGCAATCGCAGTCGTGCGCGCAGCACTTTTCTGGAAGCTAATGATAGCGTCACTTGTGATGCTGATCTTTGGCTATTTGGGAGAAGTGGGCGCAATGGACTACTGGATAGCGTTCATCATCGGTATGGCTGGTTGGTTGTACATCATCTATGAAATATTCATTGGTGAAGCTAGCCAAATCAGCGCGTCCCAAGGAACAGTAGCAAGCCAAACAGCTTTCAACGCATTGCGTTTGATTGTGACTGTAGGTTGGGCTATCTACCCTATCGGTTACGTTCTGGGTGGCGGTCCTGATGGTGCAGCTGGACTGAACATTGTCTACAACCTTGCAGACTTTGTTAACAAGATCGCATTTGGTGTTGTGATCTGGGCAGCGGCGACATCCTCGTCTGAAGATGCCTAAAAATCGCCTCTGAGCGATAATTTTGGCGTTGCGGTGCTAGTTTGGCCGCAACGCCAATACCTTAATTACAAGCTTAATTACCAGAGACCTCATGAGCGTATTAAGAAGCGCATCTTCTTAAAAACTAGGTTTTGGGGGGTGGAGAAATGCAAATCACTGGACTCAGCCTTGCGCTTGAAACCGCCGTTCACAGCTATGGCGAGGACGCTGGAGCACTTTCCGAGGCCGCGCGCCATCACCTAACCACGCCCGGTAAGCGGACTAGATCGCAGCTTTTATTTGCAACCTCACCCAGTCCTAAGCATCAAGCATTGCTTGTACATGCGGCGGCAGCAGTTGAATTAATCCACGAAGCGTCCATTGTCCATGACGACATTCAGGATCGCACCTCGTTAAGACGAGGGAATCCTTCGGTCTGGCAAAAATTTGGCGCCAATACCGCATTACTCTTGGGCGATCATTTTGTTTCTGCAGCTTTTCGCGCAATTGCAGAAGTAGAGGTAGAACCTGCAGCGCAAGCGCAACTTTTTATCCTTTTGTCTCAAGCCATAAGTCGAGCCGCTTCTGGTCAGCACTTGCAGCTGTCCAGCAAAACTGAAAATACAAACCTAGCAGCCATTTATAATGAAGTTGCTATCAGCAAAACCGGCGCCTTCATCGCGCTTCCACTACAGTTTTCCAGCCTCCTCGGGCACGTGCAGATCCAAGATCCAGAGCCAGCAAGACGATGTGGCGAACAGCTAGGGTTGGCCTATCAAATTCTAGACGATCTCAAACCATTCGCGTATCCGGCCAGTCTGGCGCGACACGAGGACATTTCAAACCGCGTAATTACCGCTCCAGTCGCAGCTATGAATTCATTATCAGCGAATGAAGACCCCTTCAATGCTTTAATTCAGCACCCAAAGAAACGAGATATGGCAATAGATTTATGTAAGTCATGGCAGGCTGATGCAATACAAAGCGCCATCGAATACGCTGATGAGCTGCCCCCTCATAGCAGCAAGGTAGTGAAAAACTTTATTTATGATCGGCTGAGCAGTGACATGCCGCTCCTAGGCGCGAAAAACAGCCATGAGCATACGCAACAGTCTCTGTCTTCCTATCAACCACGGCAAAAATTTGGGAATACGAGCACAGAAGCACTATGAGCAAACAAGTAGTCGTTATTGGTAGTGGCTTTGGGGGCATAGCCAGTGCATTACGCGCACGCAAGATGGGTTTCGATGTCACCTTGGTGGAGCGTCTACAACAACTTGGCGGAAGAGCGCAAACCTTTCAACAGCAGGGCTTTATCTTCGATGCGGGGCCGACCGTGATCACCGCGCCGTTTTTATTCGAAGAACTATTTGAATTATTCGATCGCAATATTGTCGACTACATAGAAATGATGCCCGTCACTCCTTGGTACCGATATGAATTTAACGACGGGTCACATTTAAACTACGGCGGCAGCGTAGACGATACTTTGGCTGAAATTAGGCGCATTAACCCCGAAGACGCGGAAGGCTACAAAAAATTGCTCGCGCACTCAGAAAAAATCTTCAATGTCGGCTTCACTCAGCTCGCACACGTTCCGTTTAACAGTCTTTGGTTCATGCTGAAACAGGTGCCTGCACTCATACGCCTACGCTGCTACCGCACGGTGTGGCAATTTACAAAAAGCTATCTGAAAGATGATCGCCTCAGACGGGCATTCAGCATTCAACCTTTGTTGGTCGGCGGCAATCCTTTTAGTACCACCAGCATCTATTCCCTCATCCACTATTTGGAACGGCGCTGGGGGGTTCATTACCCAAGGGGCGGTACGGGCGCACTGGTTCAAGCGCTAGGAAAACTCATGACAGAGGTGGGCATAAAGGTCCACTTCGAAACCGAGGTAAAGGGCATTCAAATCGAGGCGGATAGTGTCACAGGCATAACCCTTGCTGACGGAAGCTCACTGCCTGCAGACATTGTCATCTGCAACGGAGACCCCGCTCATACGTACAAAAATCTTATAGCCGAGCGCCTGCGAAAAAAGTGGACCGATAGACGCATAGATAGACTCAAATATTCTATGGGGCTTTACGTGCTGTATTTCGGTACGCGCAAAAAATATGAAGATGTAGAGCACCACACCATCGTTTTTGGGGACGAATATCAGGCACTGCTGCAAAGAATTTTCGACGGCGAGAAAGCGGGTGACGATCTCAGCCTTTACCTACATCGCCCAACGGCAACAGACCCTAACTTAGCGCCAGAAGGTAAAGACACGTTTTATGTGCTTGCACCGGTCCCAAACCTACAGCGCCGAGATTGGGATGAGGTAAAAGCTCAGGTTAAAGAACGCGTCTTGGATATTCTGGAAGAACGCATCCTACCCGATTTACGCGAAAATCTTGAGGTATGCTTTGATTTCGACCCCAAGGATTTCCAAGCCCAGTATCAATCTCAATGGGGCGCAGGATTTTCAATCGCACCGATCTTTAGCCAATCTGCATTTTTCCGCTTTCATAACCGAGCGGAAGACTTCGCGAATCTTTATTTCGTAGGCGCTGGCACTCACCCAGGTGCCGGTGTACCCGGAGTACTAAGCTCCGCTAAAGTTGTCGAAAACTTACTGTTGCAAGACCATCCTGACGTTAAGGATAAAAAATAATGAACAATCAGTTAGCTGAAGCACAAGCGACATTTAGGGCTAATGCAAAAACTTTTTCATTGGCCGCTCGCTTTCTCAATAGAAATCGTTACGAGGCGGTAGCAAGACTTTACGCGTTTTGCAGGCACGTTGATGACCTAGCTGATACGGGCAACCCAGGCAGTAATAGCGCAACGCTCAACGCCATTCGGGAGGACATTCGAGCAGACAAAAGCGACAACCGCCACGTTAACGACTTACTGCTACTCAAAGAAGAATATGATCTCCCGACGGAACTATTGTTAGATTTTGTAGACGCTATTATCGATGACCAATACCCCAGGGAACTACAAACAGTTGATGAGTTAGTGCGGTTTTCCTACGGCGTCGCCTCTACGGTCGGTTTGATGATGTGTCACATCTTTAACGTGCGTAATCCCAACGCGTTTCCATTCGCCATTGACCTCGGCGTTGCGATGCAAATCAGCAATATTTGTCGTGACATTTTGGAGGATGCAGAGCGCAATAGAATCTACGTCCCAGCGGAATTGTTAGCCACGCCTGTAACCAGCGAAGGGCTGGTCCGCGGCGATCAAGCCATGCGTAACAGCGCCTACCAAGCTGCACAGCAACTTTTACAAATTGCCGACGACTACTACGCCAGTGCAGCATTGGGCTATGGCTACCTACCACGAGGCGTGAGGCACACGATCAAAATAGCAGCGCGCCTTTACCAAGCCATAGGCGACAAAGTTACGTCATCCCAGAAAACTTATTGGCAGCAACGAAGCGTAGTTTCGCGACGTCGAAAGTGCTCGCTAGTATTACAAATGCTTTGGCAACGAATGAATGAGGGGTCTAGTACGCTGTTGGTTGGAAAGGTCAATCATTGCCAGCAGTTGCATAAGGCGTTAGGAAATCGAAAATTTACATCCTGAGCCGCCTATGAACAGTGGGTTTGCCGACACAAATTGCGATGTTCTTATTTTGGGTGGCGGCATGAGCGGCTTAGCATTGGCGCATTATATCGCCGACTACAATGATCACTGCGAAAAACTGAGTAAAACCACTTGGGTAGTAGAGCCACGACAAACCTATGAGCGAGATAAGACATGGTGCTACTGGCAGCAACAAACAACCCCTTTTGACGCCGCAGTAACTCACCGTTGGTATCGCTGGCAAATAAGCTATAACGGCCAAACTCACATCTGCGAATGCTCCGAGTTGCCCTATGTAAGAGTAGACAGCCAACGTTACTACGCCCTTGCTCAAGCGCGCTTAGATAAATCAAAAAGCGTAAATTTATTAACGGGAACCAAAGCCACTAAGGTAGATGTTAAGCAGACAAAGGTAAGCGTGAGTTGCGATGACCTGCAATACGAAGCAGATCTAGTTTATGACACTCGACCGAAAGATGTCGCCCCCAACACGCTTTTGCAGCATTTTGTTGGCTGGGAGATCACCACAGATCGAGACACCTTTGATCCCGAGACTGTCACGCTAATGGACTTTCAAAGCACCAAAGGTGGTGATATTCACTTTTTTTACGTTCTGCCTTTTGATAAACGGCGTGCATTAATTGAAACCACGCACTTCTCAAAAACCCTCCTACCGGACAAGGTTTATGAGGAAGAGCTAAGAACCTATCTGACTGAGCAGCTGGGCATCTGCGAATGGCAAATCCAGCACGAAGAACGCGGCATTATTCCTATGCCAAAAAACACCGCAAGCCACACGCAACGAAGCCACCAAAACCTAATACCCTTTGGTCTTCATGGAGGTACCGCAAAACCTTCAACAGGATACTGTTACCCCCATGCCCACAGTCAAGCACAGCAGCACGCAAGCCAGCTTTTTGCGGCGCGAGCACAAACCGCATCAGCGGCACGAGGGCTACTGCCGCGCTGGCTAGATACGGTATTTATCAGCTTTTTGGAACACCAATCAGAACAGGCAGCCGGTACATTTCTGCAGTTGTTTCGACGCGTTCCTGCGCCAGCCTTAGTACGATTTTTAAGCGACAACGCCAAACCAACGGATTATATTCAAGTCATCCTGGCCATGCCTAAACTTTCATTTATACGCGAAGCCTTCCGCTGTGTTAGAAACACTTAGACCATTTCAGTTGTTTTTCCTCAGCGCCGGCATCGCTATCGCTGGCAGCATAGTCTTTGGAGCACAACACAATTGGTTGTTTCTGAGTTGCTGCGTTGTTGTTCTGGCGGCCGGTTTGCCCCATGGCGCATTCGATATTTATATCATCGCTAACCTTTTTCAAAATAAATCGTTTGCACTAGCAATACTGGTTTATCTGAGCTTAATTGTGATTACTGTCTTGGTATGGTGGATCAACCCCCAAGCTTTTCTAACGCTATTTTTGCTCTATTCAGCTTTTCACTTTGGCGATTCAGATTGCCCAACAGAGACGATTTCATATAAGGCATCGTGGGGCCTGTCGATTATCGCATTGCCATGCCTATTGGCGACTGAGGAAGTGGCCTTGTTATTTTCAGTGATACTTGATACCGAACCACTCCCCATAATTGCTAACAGCTTAAGTTACTCCGCCCTTCCTGCGGTGCTGTTTTGCTGTCTAAAAGCGACAAAACAGAACACACGCTTTACCACATGTGCGTTACTGAGTTGCTACGCCCTCGTTTGCCTACTTGGCGGAGCGTTGATTGCGTTTAGTTGCTACTTTGCTTTTCTGCATGGACCTCATCACTTACGCCGCTGGCGCCTTAAAATACCTAACAGTCCGAATATGGGCATATATCTAATCAGTTTGGCATTGTTTGCGGGCATCGCATTGTTGACAGTGCTGGCACCGGAAATCAATCTGAGCAACATCAATGGTCTATCTAATAACCTATCTAACGGCTTGGTAAATGCTCTCGACGCTAATGCTATTCGCTATACTTTTGTCGCACTGGCAGCCCTCACGGTGCCTCATATGACTTTTCTTTACATCGCAAGTCGGCGCAACTGACCCGGCCAAATTGACCTTAGCGCACTGCCAAAGAGCTCAATGTATTGCATTGGAGCGCCCTCAATGTAAAACTGAAATTTGAGCGCAAACACGCTAATCAAATAGATATGCCTGAAGTTTGATTCGAGAAAACAGAATCACAAGAAACAGCTTTAGCAAAACACACTAGAAATACATTCAAAGGAACTAGATATGCTCAGACTTCACGGCTTTTCTGCCAGTAATTACTACAATGTACCTAAGCTCGCTTTTTTAGAGAAGGGTGTCGCCTTTGAGGAAGTGGTGTCGTATACAGGCGTTGGTCCAAAGTACAAGCCAGAATATCTCGACAAAAGCCCGTTAGGCAAAGTACCTGCGCTAGAAACGGAAGAGGGTTTTATTAGCGAATCCCGCGCAATTTTGGAATACATTGAGCGCGCCTACCCCGAGCACCCACTACTACCAGCTAGCCCTTTTGGCATAGCCAAAGTGCAGGAATTGTCCCAGTTCATTGAACTTTATTTTGAACTAGTGGCCCGTCGCGTCATACCCAACCTACTTTCAGGCACCACGCCAGAACCCGCCGTGTTGAAAGATGTTCAGACAGGTCTAACTAAAGCAACGGCGGCTTTGGCAAAACTTTCAAAATTCGAACAGTTTGCCTATGGCGATACATTTACCATGGCGGATATCGCGGCAATCTTGAATCTGCCCGTGGTACGCAACGTAGGTAAGCAGTTCTTGGGCAAAGATCCTTTATCAGAGGTGCCCGGACTGGACGCCTATTGCGCGCGCATGGAAGAGCGCCCTCACGTTAAGACAATTCGCGCCGATGCGGCTGCGGATCGACCAGGTTTCATGGCACACCTCAAAGCGCTCTACGGCATTTAGTACGCTCTTAAGAGGACCCACTGCGCGATTAGATTAGAGGCGGCGCTAAAGCAACACCTAATCTTATCCGCAGTCTTTGAGTTCTGGGCGCTGACTCTTAAAGCTGATTCTTAAAGCTGATTCTTAAAGCTGATTCTCAAAATAGAACCAAAGCCTCGCGGGTCAATAGTACAAGCAATGCCACCCAAGAAAGCATAAAGATGCCGAAGCGCAGAACGACCACGTTTACCGTTGACTGAATAAGGGAGTGCACTACTCGAAGAATTACAAACGCCCAGGCGGCATAAACTGCGGTGGCATCCACATGCCCAGCCACAGCAATGACAAGGCAAGTGGCGTAAAAGAGCGTGGGCTGCTCAAACAAGTGGTTGTAGTTATCTGCAATGCGGCGCACGTGGGACGGCAAGTAACTCATGCCCACCGGGTGGCCCATGTCATCTTCTGGAATATCGGCACCAGCAATGGCTGGGATGCGAGTGACATACATCCAAATCATCATCACCCCACTCCAAAGACCCAGCGCAATCACCGGCTGCAAAATTGTATTCGCTTCCATTTTCTCTCTCCCTTTTAAATTTACGATTAAGCAGATTGCCGTAATTTCTTAGGCTTAGGCAAGTCACTTGACAAGGATTACAAATCCAAGGAAAAGACACTACAAGCCGAAGTATATGTGTCAGCCGGGGTCGCCAAACGCGCGGTTAAAGCCTCTGGTGCCTAATAGCCTTAGGCAGAAAAAAACGTTTAAATGGCCGTGGTCGGCGAACACACACTGAAGGGGAACATTGCATGAAATTCATCACACGCAAGTGGATAGCCATTTTACTGTGCACTCTGAGTTTCGGGTGTGCTACGCCAGCGGAAAAGCCGGGCCACAACGATCCTAGCAAATACACCTTGGCACCCAACGTCCTCTGGGCGTCTCCAGACGGCTTCGACCTAAGCATGGATATCTATACGCCAACCTCGGGCAAAGACAGTTATCCAGTGCTGATGATTTTTCACGGCGGCGGCTGGTTGATAAATGACAAATCCATCATGGACCAGGCGGCAAAGTACTTCGCCACAAACAGCGAATATGTCGTTTGTAACGTCGACTACCGCTTACTCGGCGACCAAGACAATACTGTCACCATTGATCAAATCGTTGAAGATACTTTTGGCGCAGTACTGTGGGCGCAAGATAACATTCGCACATATCAAGGCGATCCTGCGCGCTTGGCAGTAACTGGCGACAGCGCCGGAGCACACCTTGCAGCCATGGTTGTTAACCGCGGGCAGCAGTTAAGTTCTCAGGGATACACAGTCAAAACGCTGTCCTTTAGCCCCTCTTACCTGCCGCTAGGCGAGACCGCCGAGTCCATCGCACAGAACGGCGGTATAGAAGTCCAAGCGGCACTGTTAAGTTACGGCGCCTTTGATCTTTATCACCGTGGAATGAGCAGCTTCGAGACTTGGAAAAACCCCTTCTGGCTTCTCGGCGGCGCGTCACCGCGCAGTATTTTTGGTGGCGAGATCACTGCAAGCGCTTTCCCAGAACTTTACAAGGGTGTGTCTCCCGCTCACACAATACCCATGCGCGCAAAACGCACACTACCGCCGCAACTACTGACTGTTGGCAGTGTCGATACACTCACCACCCCAGCACTGGTTAAAGACTATCTAACAAAATTACAGAGCGCCGGACACCGAGCGGAGTATTGGGAGTACGCAGACAAAAGACACGCGTACTTAGATTCCGGACACAACCCGGTACTTGGGGTGAGCTTTGCGGAAAACGCGCCACCCGCGTTAGACGTTATGATCGCGTTCCTTGATGGCATCTTTTACCCAAAGGAGAACCCCTAAGTCGTCCTGCAGTGGCGCAGTGCGGCTTCAGCAAGACAAGTTAGTCTACTATCTCCACCGCAAAAGTAGTGTAAACCTTGCGAATGCCTCGGATTGCTACTGGCGCATACAAGGCCAATGCAACTCCTGCCCAAATAGTGGGCAGTAGCGCAAACGCTGCAATCCAGCACCCAATAAATCCAACAAGACGCATAAGCACTAATGGGAAACGTTGCATTGGATTCACCCCGTCGCCCTGATAGGTAAACGCTTTAGGCCGCAGAAACCAACCGTGAGCCATCAACATCAAGGAGAATACAAAAAAGGGCGGTGCCCTGCCCCCTGTAACAGGCGTTTCATCTAACAAAGCGTCAGCGGTTGAGGTATCGGCAAGGGATGCCTGGATCTGTTGCCAAACATAATCTTCAGTAGGCCTGCCCCCAGCACCACCCATATTTTCCCGGTTGGGAATAGACTGCCAGCGATAAAGCAGGCGCTCAGAATTCAGTGCAAGCACACCGGGCTGATAAAAGCCCTTAGGGTGTGAGGCGCCCCAAGATGTGTCCCGCGTTATAAACTCGCCCACTTCGCTTGTACGCAGATCTAGCATACCTTGCTGGCGCGCAGCATCTGCGATCTCTTGATGAGGGTCACCCACACACTCGAAAGAGAGTTGCCAATCATCCTGAGCGCGAGAAGCCAGCGCCTGGGGCTCACTGGTCACTGCATAGACTTCACCACCCGCTGCCCGGATAGCATCCACTACACCGCTAAAAACGTAGCCTCGTAACTCGAGGCGACAGGGAGGTCACCAGAAGCCACGATAAAATAACAACACAGCAAAAGAATGCTGCCCCGCCACATCAGCTAGCCATGCTTTTCTTGCCCCGGGAGGTGGATCAAGTTCAGCCACGCTAAGGCTGTCTTGCGCGTGATCTAGGCCCAACCACGCAACCGTCGGCGCACCGGCAGAACCGGCAGAACCGGCAACTCTAAAGGTTTCCTGGCGGCAAACACCCTCACCGCACAGCACCAAACGCAGATCCTCACCACTATTCGATGCAGTTGGCGGATTAACAATACCCGTCACTTCAAAGGACGCGTTTTCGTGTGCGTTAAACCAAGCCAAAGCGCTATCCACTTCGGCTTGCAGATTTTGCGGAATTAATTCTTGTACATTTGTCATTGACTAAAACTAAACGAAGTGCCGCAGGTCCGTCAAGAACCACCCTCTGTCATCTAAGCCTCAATAATGAGACGAAAGCGCTTGATCTAGAAAAACGCCAGCACTTTGATTGCTGAAAGCATATAAAAATCTACCGCCAAATAGGTAGCCACTTGAAGCAACTGATCTGTGTCAAAAAACGTCTTCTAGAATGGCACGACGCGCCAGAGCCAAAATTAGTGCATCCAACCAATGCCCTAGTTAGACCATTTGCAGTTGCACTTTGCGATTTAGATAACGCCTTCCTTAACCGTGACCTAGGCAAGTTAATGAGCGCAGCAGCCAAGGCACATTACCTAGGCCCGCGCATACTAAAGGACCTAGGCCCCACCCCTTCGATGGACCGTTTCCTTATGGACACAAATGTGTGGCAGAAGTCATTTCTACCGGCTCGGAAGTGAAGTCGTTTTATGAGAGTGACATAGTCGTGGTGCCTTTTCAGATTTCATACGGCAGCTGCCTGACCTGCAACCTCGGCAAAGCCGCTCATTGTGAAACTAACAGAACCACACCCATTTCCGCCTATGGCTTTGGCAAACCCACAGGCGCATGGGGTGGCGCTATGACCGATAGCGTCCGCGTACCTTACGCAGATCATATGTTAGTCAAGGTGCCTGCTAATGTAGACCCAGTAGGATTGGCCAGCGCCAGTGAGAACATTCCCGACGGGTGGCGTGGTAGCGCCTCGCACTTAACGGCGCGACCCGGCGCAAAGGTGTTAGTTCTCGGCGGTCAGGCGAGAAGTGTCAGCCTTTATGCCGCTGGCATTGCGGCGCCGAGAGGGTGGACTATGTCGACACATCTGAGCAACGTCTAGACACTGCCAGCACACTTGGTGCAAACGCTATTCTGCGTACTGCCGGACGCAGAGGTTGGCGGCAACTTGCAGGAAAGTTTAGCAATTATCCCATCGCCTTTGACGGTTGCGACGAGGGAGACGGTTTGGAATTTGCTATTCGCGCACTCTCCAATGCTGGTGTTTGTACCAGTGCAACGCCCTATTTCCGCAACAAAACAGCACTGCCGTTATGGCGAATTTATTCTCGCTCGTTGCGATTCGAAACTGGCTTAGTGGATGCCCGCACGCACATTCCAGATATTATGAATCTAGTTACCAAGTGCGCTTTCGACCCATCAATAGTGACTACGCGCCTCGCAGGTTGGCAGGATGCGCCACAAGCTTTATTAGATGAAGGGCCAACGGTTGTGGTAACCAGACCGCGATTAACTCGAACAAATTACAGCGTCAGCCTCTAGATCAGCGACAGGCAACATAAACAAGCATTGCACTAAGGCTACAAACAACGACTCCTAAAACCGAAAGTCTTCATGCAACCTTTGCCAATGCTCAACCAACTTCACTTTGTGCCCTTCGTTCATAGGCAGGTCCCTTAACGCAGCGGGCCAGAGTGTTTTTGCTTTGTCTAACACCTCATCCATGTGAGGCTTGATCACCCGCCACGGTATGGCCGATTTATCCGCCCACGCTTGAAAGTTGGTCAAAGAAACCTGATACCAATTTTTACTCTTACCTAAATTGAGGGCGAACTGTCTTTCATCCTCAATGTATACGTTTGTTGTAAGAATATCGTAGGCAGGGGAAAGCCGTGGGGTAGTTTGGTCGGCGTAGAGTAGACTCCAATTTTTTAGGTGTGCATCTCCATTCCCCAAAAGAACGTTCACCAACAGGCGGCGCGCAAACTGCTGAACATCAGTCAGGTTATCGCCAGAGTACTCGTAAAGAATTCTGCCGATCTGCTCATAGTTTGCAGACGCATATTTATCGTGGGGGTATTTCACCAACACTTGGGCGAAATCTTCCATATGAATGCGCGTATCACCGGACCGGTCGAATCGTTTTATGGCAAAGGCTTGCTGCTCTGCTGGTAGATTAATCTGCGGCAGGTTGTCCAACTGATTCAGGTCAACCAACTTAATTTCTGGTATTTCAACGCCGGCGAGAGAGGCCAATGTCATGGCGGTATATTCATTCAGTGGCACGTCTTTATGCTTGGTTGATGGCGTTTTTATAATCCAATCACCTAAGGCATCGCCCTTAGAAAGATTGTAGCGGCCGTCTTTTTCCTTCATCGAAAACTTCATCTGCACACCAGCTAATGAGAACTTATTTTCCTTATTAGCCTTTTCGAACTTCACCGCCTTAGCTCTGCCATGTGCAAACAAAAGACTGTCTGGCACGTCATCAGGTTGCATAGGCAGCGCCACCAAAGCACCCGGCAAGTCTTCTCCTAGATAAGACAGAATATGGAATTCGTTATCTACATGCACCTTGAGTCCTTGGGCGATCAACTCCCTTAGCGAACCCTCGGGCAGGAGGTTAGATAATGCGGGATGCAGGCGCAGATTCTTCGCCCAAGGCGTTGTCAGTAAAGTATTTGACCGAGGGAATTGCGGGTGAGTGATTAAACCAAAGGTGGGCCGTTTTTCGTCTTCAATAAACTCCCGAGCAAAATTTAATACGTTTCGCCCACTTTGATAACCCGCAAGATACCCCACCAGCCTACCGTGCAAAGTCAGCTTGAGAACATTTATCTCGTCGCGCCCTTGGGCGCTCACAGATCATCGTCCAGCAAACCCTGCCAAGGGTCGTCAGCAAGACTCTTCTGCCCTAGTTTGGTTTCAGCGCGAGCCTCTCCCACAAAAAGATCCACACCTCGGCCCTCAAGTACCGCATTAACCGCTTCGAGTTTTTCCTTAGGTATGAGCATCACTTCGCCGTTCAAACCGTTGGCAACTAACTCAAGCGTATTCAGTCTAGGATTGCCTTTTGACTCCAAGCGCTGGTATTGCTGACGAGAAACGCCCACACGAAGCATCATATCCCCCTGCTTTAACCCCAAAAACAGACGCCGCAGTTTGAATTGGTGAAGTAGTGAATTCATTTTATAGGCCCTAAAAAGTTGCTTCCAAAATATAAAGAAACATATTAATTGCCTTATACTAGATAGCAACAAATTAATTGCTTGCACAAACTTAGCTAATTGCGCTCTAGGTATTGAAGCCTTCAAATCACACTTTTTCTTCGCCTGCCAACACTCTGGCGTATGGGGACAAATCTGATTAACGTAGTGGTTTACGTGCAACGCTTGCACAGCGCGCAGCACAGGGTTTTATGTCGGCTTAAAAGGCCTAGGGGAGAGATGATGAGTGTAATAGTACAAGGGCACTGCGACCCTCGATTTGAAAAGGTAAGAGCAACGTTACAAGCTAACTTAGACAGCGGCGCTGACGTTGGCGCGTCCGTTGCGGTTACCTATAAAGACGAGTTGGTAGTAGATCTTTTTGGTGGTCACCTAGACGAGGACAAAACTCAACCGTGGCAAGAGGACACCATTGTTAACGTTTACTCCACCACCAAAACCATGTCGTTCCTATGCATGCTTATGCTGGCTGATCGCAAGTTACTAAACTTTGACGAGAACGTGGCCACCTACTGGCCAGAGTTTGCAGCTAACGGCAAAGAACAAGTCAAAGTCTGGCACCTTATGAACCACGCAGCGGGACTGTCTGGCATGGACGTAGCTGTTAGCTCAGAAGACATGTACGACTGGGAAAAAATCACAAGCTTGCTCGCTGCTCAAGCACCTTGGTGGGAGCCAGGCAGCGCCATGGGCTATCACGCGTTAACCCAGGGTTATCTGCTGGGCGAAGTGCTACGACGCATCACCGGCCAAACTATGGGCGCGTTCTTTAAGCAAGAGGTGGCGGATAAATTGGGCGTGGACTTCCATATTGGCGTACCTGATGAGGCACTGCCCCGTATCGGCCACCTTATCCCTCCGCCCAACCGCAGGCTGGGGAAAGATACTGTTGGAGACAGCATTGCCGGACGCACCTACACAAACCCCGCGGGGGACGCTCGAGACAGTTGGACCCTTGGATGGAAAAAGGCCGAAATCCCGGCGGCTAACGGTCACGGCAATGCCAGATCCGTAGCAAAAATTCATGCGGTGCTCGCAAACCTCGGTGAATCTCAGGGTGTACGCTTGCTCTCGGAGGAAACCGCGCGCTCGGTTATGGTGCCGCGCATTAGCGGTCACGACGAGGTGGTAGACGTACCTATGACCTACGGCCTTGGCTTTGGTATGCCTCCGGGCAGCAAACGCAACTTATGCTTTTGGGGAGGATGGGGTGGCTCCACTGCCATCATCGACCAAGACCAAAATTTCTCAATTTCCTACGTTATGAACAAAATGCATGCGGGGTTGATGGGCGATGAGCGAGGCATATCTATTTCTCAAGCGGTCTTTACCAGCCTGACGGGGTGAGCGATTAACAGGAGCCACATAGTTTCTTCTTAGGCGCACTTTGAACCTGTGAGCCAGTTTACTGCTGCTAGGCAATAACCTGGCAGTTGCTCTAACTCACAAACCTCTATCTCACCGCTATCTAATCTCTATCTAACTTCTGCCTACCTTCTACCCACTTTCTACCGACCCGTATATTGCGGCGCACGCTTTTCAATAAAGGCCTGCATGCCCTCTTTGGCATCCTTTGTGCGGCTGCACAAAACTTGGTTACGATTTTCCACCGCAATAGCTGCCTCCAAACCCGCTGCGTCAATGGCTACATTTAGACCATCTTTGGTCAGGCGCAGACCCATTGGAGATGCCAGCAGCATCTGCTGGGCGTAATCATTTGCTGTTGCAAACAAATCTTCCTCGGCAACAACCTCCGACACCAAATTGGTACTCAAACATCTTTCGGCGTGAATGAATTTGCCGGTTAACATCAGCTCGGATGCGATAGAGGTGCCTACCAGCCGTGGCAAAAAGTAACTGGTGCCCATATCGCAGGCAGACAAACCTAGTTTAATAAACGCCGCATTCATCTTGGCGGTGTCCGCTGCAATACGTACGTCCGAGGCCAGCGCAAATGCAAACCCGCCCCCACATGCCGCGCCCTGAATCATACTGATAATGGGCTGTGGGCAACGGCGCATCTTCACATACACATCCGCAAGATAGCCCTGAAAACCCATGCCACCGCCAAAGGGGCGGGGCTGAGCTGGATCACTAGCGGACTTAATGTCTAGGCCCGCACAGAATGCTTTGCCGCGCCCGCCCATTATCACTACTCGCGTATTTTCATTTTCAGCCAATTGATCAAAATAGTGGCGCAACTCAGTGACCATTGGCGTGTTAATTGAATTGAGTTGTTCCGGGCGATTCAGCCACAGAATGTCTAATGCGCCCTGCTGCTCAACCTCAATAGTCTTGTAATCGTTAATATCCATGCCCTCTCTCCTTCTCTGACTTTCTTACAGCTTAATTATTTGTCGGCGCGAATACTATTGGACAAGGCCATTGTTCCGATAAGTGCACTGGCCTTACCCAGAACTTATGACCTATTCTTAAATTTGGCAGAGGGATCTAGAATTACGATTTAGGACTGGGAATTTAGATCGGACTTGAGGCAAGTTCCGGCAAATGAAGGAAAAAAATATGAGCACTTTATTCATGGTTAAAAGTGATGCGGTGGATGGGCGCGAGGATGAATACAACACTTGGTACAACGAAGTTCATCTACCGGAGGTATTGCAAATTGAGGGCTTTCAGGCCGCACAAAGATTTGCGCTGAATGAGCAGCAAGTACAAAAGAGTCAAACACATGGCTATTTGGCCATCTACGAAATAGACACTCATAACGTGGCCCTGACGCTGCAAAATCTTCAGCATGCTACTTGGCTGAACATGAGCGACGCCATAGACCAGCGGCGTGTCGACATATCTGTATTCAGTGCAGTGACCGAGAAAATGGTGAGTGCCAGTTGATCCGCTTTAAAAGCTTTCCACTAATTCTAAAAAAGTACCGTCTGGGTCTTTAAAGCAGAAAAAGCTGCTGCCGCTGGTTGCACTCATATAAACCGTGGCCGGTGGCGACAATACTTCAACCCCTTGGGCTACCAAGAAATCATAGTCTGCCTGCAAATTGGTCGTGCGCAACGCTAAACGCGCCAACCCCGGACGGTACAAATTGGCATAGGGCGTACTGGTGTCGCGCGGCGCTTGCCACTCTAAAAGATCAATCAAAACCACCGGTTCAACGCCACGCAACTTCATAATGGCGCCGTTAACGCGATAGTCTTGCATGGCCACCGCTTGATTCACTTCTGGCGTATTGGTGGCGGGTACCTGCCATACATGCTCAAACCCAAGCATTTCGTAAAACGCCTTAGAGCGCTCAAAGTGACTGCAATTAATATTGATGTGTACCAAACCACTAATATTCATCGTTATATTCCTCAGCACAAAGAAAACTTCTAATGTCTAAAATGGCAGGCTTAACTTAAAAAGCTGGGCCAGCCAACTTAGACGACGGTGTCGCCATTATCTACCACCATTTCAGTGCCATTCACATGCTTGGACACGTCCGAGAGCAGGTAGGCAACCATATGCGCCACGTCGTCCGGCTCGCCAATCCCCATTGAAAGCCGTGCTTTCTCTTGATCTTCCATAGCGCCAAGGTCCACATCCACTAGTTCTTTCAATGCATGGTGAACCATTGGGGTATTGATACTGCCGGGGTGCACGGAGTTGCAGCGGATCTTAAGACGCTCGCGGCGACAATGAATGGCTATGGCCTTAGTCATGGAACGAATCCCGCCCTTAGCCGCCGAATAAGCCAGATAATCAGGAATGCCAATTAGCGCCGCAGTAGATGACATATTTACAATAGAGCCACCACCACTTTTTTTCATCAGCTTAATGGCGGCTTGGCAACCGAAGAACGTACCATCCAAATGAATTGCCATAGTGTTACGCCAAACCTTCGATGAGGTGTTTTCTATATTGGCGATATGGGCAACACCTGCGTTGTTCACCAATCCGTCCAAGCGGCCATATTTCGCTTCTACATCCAGCATGACTTGACCCCAGCGATCTTCATCTGACACATCGTGCGCCAAAAAAATTGCGCCTATTTCTTTCGCCAACGCCGAGCCACGTTCAACATCAATGTCAGTCATGACCACATGAGCACCTTGACTGGCGAGCAGTCGCGCGTCAGCAAAACCGAGTCCGGATGCTGCTCCGGTAACAACGATTACTTTCCCTTCAATACCACTCACTGCGCCGCTCATACACTCTCTCCTACCCGTTCATTGGTGATTTATTCTCGCCCGGTCACCGCGCTATATCAGCTACCCGAATAGCGTAGTTGAAATGCCACGAGCTCGCGCTTCACTTCTGGCGCTAACAAATACAGGCCTATCAAATTTGGAATTGATATTAAGAAAACCAATGCATCAGATATGTCGATAACAGACTGCAAGTTAATGGCGCTGCCTACTACTATGAAAAATAGAAACGTGAGCCTAAAAATCATGCTAGACAACTGAGAACGCCCAACCAAATATTCCAGTGCAATCAACCCATAGTAGGACCAAGCCAGCATGGTAGAAAAAGCAAACAGCGTGGCAATAATAGCCAGCAAAGGAGAGGACCCCGGTATGGCTGAGTCAAATGCCCGGATCGACATTTCTATCCCACTGATGCCGTTGGTAGCCTCACCCGGGATAATCACCAGAATCACAATAACCAATGCTGTCATTGTGCAAACCACTACGGAATCTATAAACGGCTCTAGTAGGGCCACCATACCTTGCGTCACTGGCTCATCCGTTTTAGCCGCAGCGTGCGCAATGCCCGCCGAACCCAAACCCGCCTCATTTGAAAATACGGCCCGCTGAAAACCAATAATCATAGCGCCTATGACCCCGCCACTGACACCGTTAGCGGTGAAGGCTTCGCTGAAGATCAGCACAAAGGCATCGTCCACAAGGGAATAATTCAAACTCAAAACAATGATCACCAACACCAAATAAACAACCAACATCATTGGCACCAAGCGCGACGTCACCGACGCAATACTTTTCAGACCACCAATAATGACCAAGCCAATGGTCACAGCCAAAATAAGGCCCACTAGAATATTCGAGTAGGCAAAATTGGCCTCACCCAGTTGTGAGGTGAGAATCACCGCAGCCTGATTGGACTGAAACATGTTGCCAATGCCAAAGCAGCCTATCACCATACACAGCGCGTAAAACTTAGCCATGGCGTTACCCAACTTCGGGCGGCCAATTCGCGCCAAACCTTCTTGCAGGTAAAACATGGGCCCGCCTGCTACAGACTCATCAGCATGATTCTTTCGATACAAAGTACTCAGGGTACATTCACAGAATTTTGTCGACATACCTAGGAAGCCTGCGACTGCCAACCAAAAAGCAGCACCTGCGCCGCCTAAAGAAATAGCCACTGCCACACCGGCAATATTACCGATACCCACCGTACCCGACACCGCGGTGGTCAACGCTTGAAAGTGAGTAATCTCGCCAACCGTACCCTTTTTATATTTAGGCTTTTGGGTGAGTAATTTTACTGCCGTGGCAAAGCCGCGGATGTTGATGAAGTTGAAATAGACTGTGCAAAAGACCGCGCCCATAACCAGCCAGAGCACAATGAGGGGCACACCTACACCGAAAAATTCGACTTTAAAAAATACTATGGAGGTAAGGCCTGCGGCTAATGCGGCCATGGCAGTCTCAAGAAAATTTAACATGGGGTGCGCTCACTTGATCTTGTTAGTTTATTCATTTTGATCACTGCTGATCGTGGCAATATATTGCTTCACTACTCGGTCGTTTCATCTTCAAGCGAAAAGACAGTCGTGCCACGCGCAATAGTTTGCAGTACTTTGATGTTCAGCAAATTCTCTTTTGCGACACTCAACGGATTTGCCGACAACACCACAAAATCTGCCTGCTTTCCCACTTCAATAGAACCTTTACGGTCTTCCTCAAAGTATTGATACGCAGCGTTCAGGGTGACTGCCTTCAAAGCCTCTTCCACCGAAATACGCTCGTTTGGACCTAATACTTGACCGCTACGAGTAAGCCTATTAGTCGTGGCCCAAATTAAACGCATCACATCTGGGGGCACAATAGGTGCGTCATTATGCACGGTAAATGTTATGCCTTTTGCCAGACTGCTGGCAGTGGGACTTATACGACTACCGCGTTCTAAACCGAGCACTGAATCTCTATGCCAATCGCCCCAATAAAATGTGTGGGCCGAGAAATAGGACGGAATAACATTCATGGCCGCCATGCTATCCAACTGGTCATCGCGCACGGTTTGCGCGTGAATCATAACGCTTCGGTGATCTTTCGATTTTTTGCCCTCTAAGCTTTTAGTAAGCGCTTGTATAAACAAATCCGCAGCGGCGTCGCCGTTAGCGTGGGCAAGAAATGGAATGTCTGCACTGATGAATTTATCAAACAGCGCATCTACAGAAGCCGCCGGCATGATGGGATAGCCACGATAGTCAGCATGCTGCCCGTGAGGTTGCACCTCATAGGGTTTCGTCAAGTAAGCCGTTTTACCCTGAGGCGAGCCATCTAAAACCATCTTCACCCCGCCAACACGAAAACCATTTTCATACGGGGCAAGAACAGGCAAGGCCAAATCTGGTTCGTTGAGGTAGCGCTCGTTTGCCGTTTGGTAGGCCACCACATCAATGGGGAATTTGCGGTAAGCCGCTGAAGCTTGCAACAACTGCACCACTTGAGGCGACGCTGCGCCATCCTGCGCCGTGGTGATGCCATAGCGCGCATAATCTAAAACGCCTCGATGAATTTCTTCAAAGGGTTCTTTGCTAGCCGTCATATATTTTCTTACTACGTAAGTCGCAGACTCTTCTAAAACGCCATTGGGTTGGGTTGTACCGGGGTAGCGTCTGATCACACCGCCTGCGGGGTCTTTGGATTCGGCATTGAGCTGGGCAATTTCTAAAGCTTTCGAATTTATCGCCGCTAAGTGCCCCGACACATGCATGAGCATAATGGGGTGCGTGTTAGACACTTTGTCTAAGTCATCTCTGGTGGGGTGGCGCTGCTCAAGCAGCAGAGAGTCGTCGTAGCCTATCCCGATAATCCATTGGCCCTTGGTCAACGTTCTGCTGTCCGCATAGTTCTTTAGTTCTTGGAGCAATCCGGGAATGTCTTTTGCTGGACCGACCGGGGGGGATGCCACATTAGCCAAACTCGCCACGCGCGCGTGAAAGGAAATATGACCGTGTGCGTCAATAAAGCCTGGCAGCAGGGCCTGACCCTCTAACAAAACAACACGACCAACACTGCCGCGCCAGTCTTTACGATCGCCAACGAAAACAATTTTTTCATCCTTAACGGCGACAAAATCAGTGGGCGTAGGCTGCTCGGCAAAAGTAAGGATATTGTCGCCATAAAAAGCAAAATCCGCTTCCATTGAAACAGACGGTACAACGGAGGTTTTGGCAGGTTGCGACCCATCGCCAGCAATCAGCGGTCCGGAGCAACTCAGTGCGAGCGCACCCAAAACAAGAAAAAGTAAATTTTTCATCTTCCTACTCCATAGATTTGCTCAACATCATGACATAAAAAAACCAAGCTGCCGTATGCCAAAAATCTTACCCAAGCACTCACATGAACCGCCAGTATGTTGTTAAGCTAAAGAGAAATAACTGGGGTTTACTATGTCTACATCTTTATATGATTTGAGTGTTGGGTCTTTTTTACAAATGGCTGAAGCAACGGTTGGGATCATGCAGGTTGGCCAACAACATTGCGCCGAAAATAACATCAACCTAGATGACATTGTTGCGAACACCCTACACCCAGATATGGCTGGCTTTCACTTTCAGATTGTCTGCGTCACGCACCAATCTCTGGGCGCCATCAAAGGTCTACAAAACGGCGAATTTGGTCCTCCAAGCGGTTACGAGCAAATGGACTATGCTGGCTTGCTGGCATTGACTCAGCAAACCGTTGATGCGCTTAAGGCTCTGGAACCGGCAAGCATTAACGAACTCAGCGGTGGTACCGTAGTATTCAAAATGGGCAAAACCGCAATTCCATTTACCTGCGAAAACTTTATTCAGTCCTTTGCGCTACCGAACCTGTATTTCCATGCAACTACTGCCTACGACATTTTACGTATGCAAGGCGCGCCCTTGGGCAAAATGAACTTTTTGGGGCAGATGCGTATTGGGGTCTAGCATTTAGCTTGTCTACGACCTTCTCAATACGTCCCCTACCAAAAAAAGAAGAAAAGAAGAGAAAGGAAAAAAAGATTGCTGTGCAACCTTATGCCAGCAATCTTGTTCCTCAAGAAATGGATAATCCAATGAAAATAATAATATCCCTGCTTTTAATGACGGCAATAACAACCTCAGCCCTGCCAGCGCTGGCCGAGGGCAATCATCAAATATTTGAGTTGGGAGATTTCGCCCTTGAAGGCGGCACGGTACTTCCCAACGCCAAACTCTCCTACGTGACCCACGGCAAACTGAAGGCCGATGGCAGCAACGTCATACTCGTTCCATCAGCCTATTTAGGCGACCACCATGGATTTGATTTTCTTATTCAGCCAGGTCTCGCCTTAGACCCGGAGAAATATTTTATTGTCGCAACGGACATGTTTCAAAACGGCCTGTCTAGTTCGCCGAGCAATACGCCTGCGCCTTTTAACGGACCCAACTTTCCCGCTATCTCAATAAGAGACAACGTTCACGCCACTTACCGACTATTGACCGAAAAATTTGCTGTTAGCCACATCAAGGCAGTGCTTGGGTTCTCAATGGGTGCGCAACAAGCCTTTCAATGGGCAGTGAGCTACCCGAACTTTATGGACAAAGTAATTGGACTGGCGGGCTCAGCAGTAGAATACCCGCATGGCGCAATTCGCTTAGAAGGTTTCAAAGCCGCTATAAAAGCAGACGCGCACTTTCTTGAGGGAAACTATGTCCAGCCACCGGAACTCGGCCTCAAAGCGGGCGGCACCCATTGGGCCGCGTGGGGTACCTCCCAAGAATGGTTTCGTTTGGGTCTCTATGAAGAAATGGGACTTAAAAGCTCTGACGACATGATTGGCTTTATGCAGAGTTTGGTATTGAGTTGGGACGCCAACGACTTACTGGGACTGGCGGCAACTTGGCAAAATAATCATGTGGGCAATACGTCAGGATTTGGCGGGAGCGCGGAGAAAGCCCTAGGCTCAATTAAAGCTGAGGTCCTTTATATGCCGTCGCAAACCGATATGTATTTTCACATCGATGCTTTGAGCGCTGAGGCAAAGCTCATTCCAAACGTCACGCTGGCCGTTATCCCTACCTTGTGGGGACACTTAGCGGGGCTCGGTGTGGCAGCCGAGGATAAGTCTTTCATTAACGACAATACGGCTGAATTCCTCCAACGCTAGTCCCTGAACTCTGAGGAGCCATTAGCCTGTAGCGGCACCCGTTGGTGATGCGAAGTAAGACATAGAGGATGCCCAGTTCTCTAGGGCACAATATCAAGCGCAAAAAAAAGCCATCGCAACTTCGTGCAACGGCTTCCAATGGCTGGTCGGGGTGCCTCTTTTAGAAGGTAAACCCCAGCCGCGCTGTGTATCTCTTAATCTATGGAGCTGACAGCCTGAACCGGCGAGGTGTTCACTCTGGACGCCCAAGCTCGGCACAATTGCCACACTTGGCTGCCACCGTACATCACTTTTTCGCCTTCACGATCTTGAAAGCAGGACAGCGCCAACTTTCGTTCTTGCGCTTCGGCTGCAGAAACTTCTGGTGATTGATTTACTGCACAGCCGGTGAAAACTAATGCTGCTGTAAAAACTAGTGCCAACTTACTGATTGATCTCATTATTCTTCCTAATTACTGGTTAACCCCTCCAGTGTTACCATTTTACCCAAATGGTCTTGCTAGAACATATACGCCCGTTACTTTTAGTTACTTTTTATGCACAAGAACTTCGCCAAAATATGGACAAAGGTCAATATCGGCAGATTTCGTCAACTTTAAGGTAACAAATGCCCAGAAATTAGGCGGTAGGAAATGCACAAGCACACCTAGAGGCCCGCGCATATGGGTTTCGTAGGTTTATTAAATCAACGCTAAGAGTTAACGCGCTGCTCGATACATAGGGTGTACCGCAGGCGAGGTGGCCGACTGAATCTTACCCATCACCTCAAATCCATGACGCTCGTAAAGCGAAATGTTGGCCGGGTTCGAAGATTCCAAATAGGCTGGCAAACCTGCTTCGTCACATTTAGCCAAAGCATGTTTCATTAACTGAGCACCAAGCCCACGCCCTTGGTGACAAGGGTCAACGCCAATTAATGGTAAATACCAACAAGGCTCACTGGGATGATAGGCCTCCATTTCACCTAAAACGCTACCCACCTCTTCCATGCGCTCTTCGGCAACTATTTTCGTCAACAGCTCACTTACTTCAGATCCGTCGTCAGAATGATCGTCATTTGCTGGCGGCACCCAAAGCGCAGCGCCAGCATATCCGTCTATCTCAAAGGCTGTACCTGCTTCAAAAGCTGCGCCACCAAAATTGTCGTACATCTGCGCAGCGTGCGTCAGATATGTGTCTGCTTGAGGAACCATCCAACGAACTAAGGGGTCTGCTGCAAACGCGGCAACAATGGTGTTTAGCGCAACAAGACGATGTTCGGTGGAAACAAAAGTTATCGCTGGTAGGTTATCGTTCATCATTAGGGACCTTATTCTTATTTGTATTTTTATTTTTGCAAAAAATTGTCAACGAACTTATTCACATCGTCAGTGTATTACCATTTTGCGACAACCACTTACGTCTAACCGCATAATCTGGCATTACGCGCGCCACCTCGGACCAATAAGCCGCGCTATGGTTGTGCTGAAGAATATGACACAACTCATGCACCACCACGTAATCCAAAACATCTACCGGGCCGTGAATAAGCCGCCAGTTAAACTGAATTTGCCCGTCCATCTTACAGCTACCCCACCGCGCCTTATAGGCTTTCACCTGCATCCCGGTGGGGCGTACGCCAACTATAGGCGCATAGAAGTCTAGCCGCTCCGCCAGCAAAATAGCTGCTTCATCCAAAAACCAACGCTCTAACACCAACTGTATGTGCAATGAATTAGTTAGGTGCTGGGCGACTACGCTAACCAATATGTCCTCACCCACAAGCTCTACATGGGGATAGTCTCCAACCTGCACTTTTAGACAGTAGGTTTTACCTAGGTAAGGTATTGGATCGCCGTTCTCAAAGTCCAGCAATCGAGGCGGTGTCAGCGACGCCGCATACTCTAACTTTTTTCTGATCCAGGGCGTTTTCTTTTCCACCAATTCAACAATCTTTTGGTGGCCAATTTCTTTTGGCACTCTGAACGAAACTCCTGACTGATCTACTCTGAACGTAGCACTACGTCTGCGATCAGAGCGAATCACTGTGACATCAAAATGTCTGAAGGCCAAAATTTCGGGCATTTAGCTCACTCGTTGGATGGCAGGATTTTCGCAAGCCACCATGCTAGGCACTTGCGGTCAGTTGCTCAAGTAAATCTGCTGGGAAACTGCCCTTGAAAGCTGTAATCCCTAACTCACTGCGCACAGTAGCAATGTCTTTATGCCAGTGGTCTTCCCACTCAATAGCCATAAACGCCGGCATCTGCCGTCCGTGCTGCCAGGACTCTGCAAGGTTTTGCATAAGCAAACCAAAGCCTTGAGGCGTGCGTATATGGCTCATGGTCGCCCCAGTGGCCAAAAACATGGCAGAATAATTGTGTCCAAACTGAGCTAACTGAAAAGACGAAATAGCAATTTCGTGCAGGCTAGTGGTCTGATACCCACCCACCAAATGCCAGACATCGTGCATCTGTAAAATTCGCGTATTTAAATAACGCAGCGCTGGACTCATTTGATCTAGCCCTATCGCTTGCCGATCTAATACTTCAGGATCAAATCCGTTATCTACCCACATGCTATATAAGTCGCGGCCCAAACTGCCTTCAGGTAAAACCTCAAGGGTCTTTAACGCCAGCATGGGGGGCACGTTTTTTCCAGTAGGCGAATCAGCGCCCGGGTGCGCAATAGCCGCAGCTTCGGAAAACTCGCCGTAATTTGCATCAAGCGCACCCGCCAATCCAGCAACCGCTACAGTAATTGACGTTGCATCGTAGCCGCCCTCAGGGCCTTGTACTGTTGCAGCAAATGCCTGCCAAAAATCTTCAGCGAGAGGCGTGCAGGGCACATCGGAATTGTAATCGGCCAGCGGTTTGCCCAGTTGCGCATCTGCAATGACATCAAAAACCAGAGGAATACCGGCTGGTGAGGCGAAAGCGGACCAAATCATTGCGCCACAAACTAAGGCCTGATCTTGGCGGTCACCTTGCACCGCGCCGGTTACCGCTTTGTGCAATTCTGCCAAGTCGGGTTGCACCGCATACTGTTTTAATTCTGTAAAGTATTCTTGCATCAATCTGCTCTCTTCATCTGATGCCCCAATTTACCGATACAAGGCGCGCCAACACAAGATTTATAGCCGCTGGTCGCAAAAAAATTCTGCGCATGAGGGTGCTGTTATATAGGTACTGCAAAGACGCACTTAGACGCCCCTTGCACAGCCGGCGTAGCAGATTGCAAAAACCATTTGAGCGTTCAGAATATGCATCAAAGCCAAAAGCAGGATGACCGACCCATGCAGACGCTTCATTTATTTGCAGAGGCCCTTTTTGACAAAGTGCAAAACACAGCCTGTGTAACACAAGCGCTGGTGAGCGAGTTATGGCAAACGTTATGGCGAGACTTTCTATTTAGGTCAACGCCCATGGCACTCGTTACACTCAGCCTAGTTGCCTGTGGCGGTGGCGGTGGTAGCAACGCAGTTAACACACCCGTCAGCGCCGGCCCAACCAACACCGCACCCACTATCACTGACCCAGGCGCATTGTCCATTCCAGAAGGTACTCGGTCGGTTGCTACCATGTCGGCCGCAGACGCCCAAGGACAAAGCATTACTTTCAACGTTGTTGGTGTGGACGCAGCCTTATTTGACATCACTAACAGCGGATCACTTTCTTTTAGGAGCGTGCCAGGCTTTAACAACCCTTTGGATGCAAATGCTGACAACATTTACCAAGTAAGCGTACAAGCCTCTGATGGCATTGCCACATCAACCCTGCCGTTGAGCATTACCGTGACCCGCAATGTTGCCTTCGCGCCTGCTGACAATTTTGCCAATCGTTGCGGCATACCCAGAACCGGCGTGGACTCAAACTCGGGCAATCCGTTCCCAGATATTCAAGGCACTTTCGCAGACCAAAACAACTTCCTGCGCTCTTGGAGCAATGATCAATATTTGTGGTATGACGAAATTGAAGACGTAAATCCGCTGACCAATGCCAACTCTGCTGCGGACGTGGAAGCCTATTTTGAGCTCATGCGAACCTTTGCTAAAACGCCGTCTGGTGCGGACAGGGATCGCTTTCACTTCACCTACGACACGGAAGAATGGAATAGCTTTTCGTCGTCTGGAGAGTCTGTTGGCTACGGGGCGCAATTTATTTTGCAAAGATCATCGCCGCCACGCGCCTTAGTTGTCGCCTTTGTTGAGGCGGGCAGCTCGGCCTCTAGCCCATCAGTAGACCTCAAGCGAGGCACGCAGATTATCAGCGCAGATGGCGTGAACATTGAATCCGGCACAGACACGGCAACACTCAACGCCGCCATTTTTCCTTCCACCGCCGGTGAAACCCACCAATTTGAAGTGAGAGATCTGGGCGCCACCAGCAACCGCACTATCTCCATGACCACTTCGGCCATTACAGTTGATCCAGTGCCGTTGCATAAAGTTATAGCCACCCCAGCAGGACCGGTTGGGTATCTACAATTTATGGACCACATCGCCACCGCAGAAGAGGAATTGGTGAGCGCAGTTACCGATTTAGCCGCCGCCAATATCACCGATTTAGTCTTAGACTTACGCTACAACGGTGGCGGTTATCTGATCATAGCGAACCAACTTTCCTACATGATCGCTGGCCCCTCAGCCCGCAACCAAGTATTTGAAACGCTCACATTCAATGATAAATATCCCAACGTTAATCCAGTCACCGGCGCGGCTCTGCAACCCGATATGTTCCAGGAAAAAACCGTTGGCCTGACCCTTACGTCCGGCACGGACCTACCTACACTGGGGTTATCTCGGGTATTTGTGCTGACAAGTGGCGGCACCTGCTCTGCGTCGGAATCTATAATTAATGGCTTGCGCGGTATCAACATTGAAGTGATACAAATAGGCACCACTACCTGCGGCAAACCTTATGGCTTTTATCCCAAAGACAACTGCGGCACCACATACTTTTCTACACAATTCCAAGGCATTAATGCTGCAGGCTTTGGCGACTATCCAGATGGCTTTTCGCCACAAAATCTCAGTGAGATTGAGGGCGTTGCCATACCCGGCTGCGCGGTTGAGGATGATTTTTCGCAGCCATTGGGCAACGAAAATGAGGCGCTATTTGCAGCGGCGCTGGGTTACAGAAATTCTCCCGGCACCTGTCCGGCTTTACCGGTAAGCCGCAGCCTATCGCTACTACAAGGGCCAACAAAACAGTTGCCCGGGCGTAATGGCAGCAGCCAAAATGTATTCAACAACCAAGCGCTACCCGGCAAAATCATACGCGCAAACGCTCGGTAGCCAATTGTGTCCAAAATTAGGCCTAGTTAAGCCTAGAAAAAGCAAAAAATGGCCAAGATAAGAATGAACATTTGTACATAATTTCTACGCTAAAGACTGTGGCTAAGTCTGTGGCATTGTGCGAGTGTATTTAAATGGGTTCGACGCACTTTCAGTACCAGCCTATGTACGGACATACGTACAAACGCTGATACAAAAGTAAGTGCAAACATAAGTGCAGATATAAGTGCAGATATAAGTGCAGATATAAGCGCAGATATAAAAAGAACTAACACTAGGATGAGTCGTGAAAACACCAAGCAAAACGGTACTTGTTGTAGAAGATCATAAAGAACTGGCTGAGACAGTTGGGGCCTATTTGGAGGCCAGCTCGTACATTGTCGACTATGCCGCCGATGGCTTAACCGCCATGCACCTTGGCGTTACCAACACGTACGACGCCATCGTATTGGACGTAATGTTGCCTGGCGCAGACGGCCTGACTGTTTGTAAACGTCTACGCGAAGACGCAAACGTGACCACACCCATTATTATGCTTACCGCCAGGGACCAACTTAACGACAAGCTCAAAGGGTTTGCCTCCGGCGCAGATGACTATCTCATTAAACCCTTCGATATGCCTGAACTAAAAGCCAGGCTAGACGCGGTCATTAGGCGCAGCGAGCACTTAGAAAAAGAGTTCATCGTTAGCGACCTAAAGTTGAACCTAGACACCATGGATGTCACCAGAGGCGAAACGCCGTTAATGTTGTCGCGTACGTTGTTCAATATCTTGCATGTATTGATCCGTGAATCACCCAAGGTAGTTACCCGGGCAGCACTTGAACGCGAGCTTTGGGGCGACGAGCCACCCGACAGTGATACGCTAAGAAGCCACATCTATAATTTAAGACGAATTATAGATAGACCTTTCGGCAGGCCCCTTCTACAAACTAGGCAAGGCCAAGGTTACTGCCTGAAAGAAACAGCCGAAGACTAATCTCGTTACGTAAGGCTGCCGCCGCTCTAGGCAGGCAGCCCTCTAATTATAAGACCGCATAGGTCAAACCTCTGAGACAACACAATGCCCAACCTAGTTTGGTTCCGCACAGACCTTCGTGTACGGGACAATCCAGCCCTTTATTACGCCTGCCAAGCAGGCCCAGTGGAAGCCCTTTTTATACTGACGCCAAGCCAGTGGCTAGAGCACACCATATCGCCCCATCGCTTAGCATTGATTCTGCGAACACTAGATCAGCTCAGCCAAGATCTGGCAGAACTCGGCATTCCCTTACGCATAGTCGAATCAGAGAATTATCAAAGCGCCATAAAAGTTGTCGTTAAGAATGCCAAAGCGATAGGTGCCAGCAGTGTGTTTTTCAATGATGAAATAGCACTGAACGAGGCCCGCAGAGACAGGGAGGTCATTACAGCATTGCAAAGCAACGGCATTGCCTGCGAAACATTCAACGCTTTTACATGCCTGACACCGGGCAGCGTTCGCAAACCCGACGGCTCCGCTTACTCAGTGTTCACCCCCTTTAAAAGACGTTGGCTATCTGTGCTGACAGAAGTTGGGCTAGACATTTTGCCACCTCCAAAATCCCAAGGCCCTGCGATCACACCAAGCCAAGCGCCAGCAAAAATTGCAGGCGTAAACAAAGACTTTGGCAGCGAGCTTTGGAAAGCAGGAGAGCGCACCGCTCTGAGTCAACTCAATGCATTTTGCAAAAATAGAGCCGACAACTACCAACGCGACCGAGACATTCCTAACGTACGCGGCACTAGTGGCTTATCTCCGCAGCTCGCAATGGGCACTATTTCTGCCAACCAATGTTTAAAAGCGGCTTACAAGGTTAATGGAAATCGTTGGGTAGGTCCGTCCGAGGGCATCAACACTTGGGTCAGTGAAATTATCTGGCGCGAATTTTATAACCACATTTTGGTGGAACATCCGCGCCTGGCAATGGGCCAAGCGTTTAGGCGTGAAACCGACAACCTACCTTGGAATCAAGATGCTGAGTTGTTGGAGCGCTGGCAAAAAGGTGAAACTGGACTGCCCTTTGTCGACGCCGGCATGCGCCAACTCAACAGCACTGGCTGGATGCACAACCGCCTGCGCATGGTTACCGCCCAGTTCTTAGCCAAACACTTGTTCTTGGACTGGCGCTTGGGTGAACAATACTTCATGTCTAAGCTGGTAGATTGCGATATTGCGGCCAACAACGGCGGCTGGCAGTGGAGCGCATCTACTGGAACAGATGCCGTACCCTACTTCCGCATGTTCAATCCTATCCGTCAGGCAGAGCGTTTTGATGCAAGCGGCGACTTTGTTAGAAGCATGGTGCCAGAACTGGCCAACGCTGGGAAAAAACAAATACTTGAACCATGGAAAGACGGCGGCTTTGCAGGCTACCCCGCCCCAGTCATTGACTTAGCCCAAGGGAGAGACAGTACGTTAGCGATATGGAAAACCATGCGCGCAGATATTGCCTAAAACATTCAGTCCCCGCCTGCTTTAAAATGAGGCGGAAGGGGGCAGCACAAATTCAGCGTTAGATACGTTCTGGGCTGTCTGATACCGGCAGGCTGATGCTAATTTTGGTACCCACGCCTTGCTCACTTTCAACGTCGATAACGCCGTCAAATTGCTCAACCATTCTGCGCACAATAGACAACCCTAAACCATGCCCTGCATTACTCACGCGAGCACGGTCACCTCGGTAAAACGGCTCAAATGCTTGGTGCAGCTCATCAGGGCTCATACCAATACCAGTATCGGTGACTGAAAAGCCAGTGGCGCTGACGGTTATTGTGACCGCTCCTTCATTGGTATAAATAATCGCATTACGCAGTAAGTTCATCATCAGAATTTGTACCACGCGCTTGGGCACGTTAGTCCATAATTCGCCCGTAGTTTCATTAAGCAGCGAAATGCCACGCTCGTGAGCTAAAGGCGTCAGCTGCTCTGTCAGGTTGGGAACCAGATCGTTAATCAGTGTAGATTCACCACGCCGGGCCACTTCCTCACCCCGCGCAAGCAACAGCATAGTGCCAATTAACCCCTCCATGTCTTCAACCGTTCGACGCATTCGGTCTAGTGCTTTGACATCCATTTCAGGGCGTTGCGCATTAAGTTGTAGTAAATCTAGGGATCCTTTGAACACGGCAATAGGCGTGCGCAACTCATGACTCGCATCTCGTGTAAAAATACGTTCACGTTCAATAAATGTATCCAACCGCTCAGCAAAACTGTCTATGGCGTCAATCATGACATCCACTTCAGGATTGGCAATTCTGCGCAAATCACCAAGGTCTACCGCGGGCTGGTTGAAATCGCCAAAACGAAATTCTTCTAAATAGTCGGCTAACTGCACCAGTGGCGAAATCGCTTGATGAGAAAGCCTGTAAGTTAAGAATGAAAAGCCATAGATCAGTAGAAGCGCAATAGACAGCGGCAGAATGCCAAATAGAAACGCTAACTGGGAGACGTCTTCGCTGGCGAATAACAAATACAATCTAGGCCCCACCCCCGACGCTTGCTGACTGACATAAAGTGTTGGGCTAGAATCACCCAGTTCAACACGACCAAGAAATCCGGGCTGGTGTGGGCGAAGGGCCTCGGGCAGTGCGGATAAATCTTCACCGTCAGACATATAGCCGACCATATTATTGGTATTTGGCAGCGCTTGTCCGGGATTCTCCTGATAAAGCCCCCAATAATGACTGGCCTCATCCTCTAGCGCTTCGTTGATTAAGAAATCGTCAACAATCGTATTTGTAACAAATATGCCTGCGGCCACCGCAAGGCTGACAAGTGCAACTTGCAAAGCAAACACGCGCCCTAATTTAGTACTCAGCCTGGTTCTTTGAATTTTCAAAACTCACCTGTTGCAGTGGAAGGCTCAATACCTAGCTTAAAGCAAGGTGGCATCGCTTGGGCGCAAGTTGTGCGCGTAAAAATATTAACAATGCGTGTCTTCATGGCTAATTCAAATGGACTGAGCGGCAGGTGCGGAATCGTCTTGCTCCGCAGTTTTGCCGTTGACGTACTTTGTTAAGCTGAAAAGCGCGCAATACACCACAAACCAAACTAGGCCAAGAACGACCAAGTTTTCATAAGAGGGTATGACAACAGCGCCGAACCGCTCACCCGCCATATAAGAAAAGGGTGCACTAGCACCAACCAACAAGCCACCAATCAAAGGGCGCTCAACAAAAAATATCAGCCCGTGGTTGAGCGACAGCCCCACAGCTACCCACAACAACACAATCCATAGCGGCGCTAGCGTGATGCCTGCAATAGACAGAGACGCTGATGAGGCATAATCCAACACGCCGAAATGCATCCAAGCACTGTCTAACACCAAACCAAACAACCCCAGACCTACCGCGTAGGGCCAGTCAGCAGCAATATTTCGTTGATATATATTTAGGCACAGCATGGCGAACACAACGCCAAGTCCGTAGCTGTTTCCGCCTACCACACACGCTACCCACGCGACCTTGAGGAACAACGCGTTTACGAATTTGCTGCTAGATAAATAATCTGAAAGCGTCACTGATTATGATTCCTTTGTTTTGATCCATTGAGTACGGGTAGCGTTTGGCATATTTTTTGTTTGGCGCCTGAATTGAATAGGCTTGGATGAGCCAAAGCAGCAACGCAGCGAAACTAAGCAGCGCATTTTCACACGCCAGGCGACACTTTTGGAGCAAGCGCAGCGTATTCAAATAACGAAATTTCAGCTTCTTTCTATGCGTTTGCGAACTTCACCTCGCGACTTTCTACGCCCCGGCGTGAAGATTCCGTGAAGTAGAAAAAAATCCCCGTCACCGCTGCTTCACGAAAGCGTGTCTATGCTACGTCCATGAAAAAAATTACGTACTTACTCACCGCACTTGTCATCGTCACCGGCCTCGGTTGCGCCTCTCAATCAGAAAAAAGTAACTCCGCTTATCCAGATGCTTATAGAGAAGCTCTGAGCGACTTCCCGGGAGACCGAACAGTCGAAGAGGAGACGATTAATGAATTCACCCAGTTCTTAATGAGCCTTGGACAACCAGGTGCGGCAGCTACCGCACGCGAACTCTACGCCGAGGAATTACATTTCAGTGACGCGCTGATGCATACAAGAGACAGAGAAAAGGTCGTCACTCATTTCGACGGTCTAGGCAAAGCCGGTACGACAGTGAATGTAGAGATGCATCAAACACTGGTATCGGGCGCGGATGTCTATTTAGTCTGGTCCATGCGGGCGACCTTCAAACCCATCATTCGCACGGTCGAAAGCGATACTTTGGGCATTACCCACCTGCGCTTCAACGAGCAAGGTCAGGTCGTATTACACCAAGACTTTTGGGATTCAGGTCTCGGCTTTTACTCCCACGTACCCTTCTTGGGTGGGGTCGTCAGGGCAGTTAACAAACGCTTCCAAGCCGAGTAGCGCGTTCAAATGCTGTCTGCACTGCTCGCCTTAGTTGCTATCCAAGGGCTCGCCGCATTTGTCTGGCTTTGGTCACTCAAGCAACACGACATTAGCGTTGCTGACATATTTTGGCCCCTTTACCACGTTGTTGCCGCCGTTATTTTCTACACGGTTAGTGGGCAAGACAGTTTGTTTGCCACAGCGCTGCTTGGGCTGATTATCATCTGGGGCCTGCGCTTGGCCATGCATATTGTGGTGCGACAATTCGGCAAAGGCGAAGATCATCGCTACACAACAGTGCGTAACACCAAGGACGACAGATTTCCTTACACCAGCCTCTACATCATTTTTTTGCCCCAAGCGCTCATGGCTTGGGGTGTGAGTTTGGTGCTGCTCCCCATCCTTAACTATTCGGGTGAAGCCGGCTGGAGCCAGTGGTTTTGCTTGTCGATAGCTTTGAGCGGTCTTGTTTTTGAAATAGTCGCAGATTTGCAGCTGACTCGCTTCAGAGCAGACATGCCAGCCAGCGCAGTTCTCAACTCTGGCTTATGGCAATTCAGCCGACATCCAAATTACTTTGGCGAATGGCTTTTTTGGCTTGGCATTTGCCTTATCTCTATGCATCACAGCGTCTGGTGGCCGGTATTGGCAATGGCCCTTTTGACCTTTTTGCTCACCCGCTTTACTGGTGTAAAGCGTATGGAATCAGATATCGAGCAGCGAAGACCCGGTTATACCGACTACGTAACGCGCACTTCTAGTTTTTTCCCGTGGCGACAGCTCCTAATCGCAGGTGTCGTTACATTCTCCGTGGCACCCGATGTCAGCGCTAACGATGCCACCTCTTCTGACCACCCCTCTGACCTTCCCTCTGACCATCCCTCTGACCATCCCAGCTATGCTCAGGGCGAGCCGGCGCAGGAAAACTTTAACGCTAAAACAGAAACTTGGCGCTTCAGAGCATTTATTGACAAAAAGGAAGTCGGCTATCATTCGTTCAAAGCCTACTACCACACCTCTGGCATTCGGCTTGAGGGCGAAGCAAAGTTCGAATACAAACTCCTTGGCATTACCCTGTTTTCCTATGAGCATGCGGTGATTGAAGAATACGACAACAATTATTGTCTGCAAAAGATCACCAGCGATACGCAAATCAAAGACAAATCCCTTTCTTTGCAGGGTAATCTGACCCCCCAAGGTTTTGCGGTTGACGCCCCCACCAATGAAATTCATAACACTCAATGCATTGTGCCCTTCGCCTACTGGGCACCGACCTTCGTTGCACAAAGTGAATTACTCAACGGCCAGACTGGCGAGTTGGTACCCGTATCCATTTACCCGGAAAGCCCAACTGAAGATGCTGCTGAGACAAGCTATCGCGTTGAAACAGACGAGATGTCGCTTGCCGTGCAATACAACGCTGCTGGTAAATGGGTAGGTTTGGTCTCAGATCTGCCAGCAAAACGAAAACTCATCTACAAACTACAAATTTATAAAGCTGAGAATCAGGATTTTCTGGCGACAGTGGAGTAAGTATTTGTATATCAAAAGTGTTCTAAGTGGTATTCGCAATAGCGCGCTTGGCAAATTACCCTCAAAGCCCAACTACCCAAAACCGAGCGCAATAGAGGCCATTCAGGACCGCTTTTGATTGTGGATGTTACTTATCCGGACACTGACAAACACTCCGATAGCTCTCTATAGTGGACATAGTTGCGCCAAACTAGTGCCATCACCGGACCAATTGTTATTTTTTTACACACATTCTCATTTTGCCCGAAAAAATACCTCTTTTAAGGTTTGAATTTCCCGAAAAAAAAACTAACCTTGGCTACCGTTGACGATAGTTAGTTAATGGTTGACATAAAATAAGCACAGGTACTTTGAATACCTGGCACTAGGGGAAAATAATGATAAAAGTCTTAGCAAGCACTATAAGTGTTTGTTTGGTTTTATTTTCATTCGGAGCTGTTGCAGCTGACGATGAAAGTTCAAACAGACGCATAGAAGAAGTTGTTGTTACCGCAGAAAAAGTTGAATCAACGGTTTCTGATACATCAATTTCCATCACCGCTATTGGCACGGAAATGTTAGAAGACATGGGCATTCAAAATGCCAATGAATTTGTAAACTACATTCCAGCAACTACTCGTGACGACTACGACATCCGTATTCGCGGCGTTGGTCGTAACTTTAGAGCACTCGGCGGAGACCCAGGTGTTGCTACTTATTACAACGGAATCTATTCAGAAGATTCACTGATAGCTCTTACAGAAAATGGCTTGTTTGATATTGAGCGAATCGAAGTTCTGCGTGGCCCACAAGGCACCTTGTACGGACGTAACTCCATTGGTGGCGCGATCAACTACATCACCAAGCGTCCAACGGAAACACTCACCGGCATGGTTCGCGTACAACTTGGCAAAGGTGACAACCAAGAAATGTACGGCGTCGTTTCCGGCCCTCTTACTGATACCTTAAAAGCACGCTTCACTACGTCTAAGCGCAAGAACGATCCACTTTTAGGCAGTGTCCTCGGCATGCCCGGCACAGATTCTACTGACGACATCAATAATGCACTGATGTTCGAGTGGACTGCTACCGACTCGATCTCAGTAGATTTTCGTTTCAACGACCGCAACTCTGATCGGGTTATTGGCGGAGACGCGCTTATCAACGAAGGCTGGGGGAGTTCGCGCGGCACTCGAGTAACAGATGTTTATGCTCAGGGTTTACGTGCAGTAACAGCTGGAACTGCTGGCGCACAAATGTTTACAAATCCAAACAATGGCGCCGTGGCCTACGGTGCAAACAACCGTCCTGGCGTAGATCTTGCGCCACGCAGACCGAACCCTGCATACGCTTCAAACGCCTATTTAAATGGTGACGGCGATCTAGACGAGGTCCGCCATGAGCTACTCACCAACGGCAACAACCGAGAAGGTTTTGACCAACGCGGTGCGTCAACCACTATCACATGGGATGCCTCTGAAGCGGCGACCGTTAAATACTCATTTGGTTACAGCGACTTCGCTTACACCTACGACATTGATACAGATGACTCTAATAGTGAAATCACTGACTTTGGCAACACCGTATTAGAGGACATTTACAGCTATTCCCACGAACTTCAGTTGCTCTGGGACGTTAGCGATAATCTGTTTCTAACTACTGGTTTGTACTACTTCAAGAGTTCGCGCCTACAAGATTTCACAATCACAGATGAAAGCTCTCAAGGACGCATTGACCAAGCTGCTAACTACGGAACACTGGGAGCATTCCTGCCTGCATTGGGCATCAGTTCAACCCCTGTTACGCTAGATACACCAGCTATGAACAGACAAGTTCTAGGTGTTTGGGGCGGCGACGTTTTCGGCGACGGTTATGCCTACAGACACAACAACACCAACAAAACCGAACAAAAAGCCGTTTACGCGCAAGGTGTTTATACCTTCAATGACGAATGGGCGCTGACTGTAGGTTTACGTTGGGCCGAAGACGAAAAGAACGTTAGCGAGAATCGTGGCGCTTACGCCGAATTAATGTTCCCGTGGACATTCTTCGATTCACCCACCTTTGTAGTTCCTGGCACTGGCGGCCTAACCGCCGGCCAAGTTTTACGCAGCCCAGCAGTAACAGGCATTCCAGCATTAGGTATTCCCGCCGCTGCATTCGCGGGCTTTACCGACTTAGCGTGGACCAACTTCTATATGGGCGCAGCAACACCTACCGGTAACCCAAACGCCCCGATAGCGCCCACATGCGCGCTAGATTCCACAACATGCGCCAACCCACTTAGACTAATGGGCGTTCCCATGGGTGTGGCGTCACTCGCTTCCGACAGCCAAACTTGGAGCGATACCTCGTTCCGAGTAAACCTAGACTGGACGCCTAATGCTGACACCCTAATTTATGGCTATGTCACGACTGGTTACAGAGCAGGTGGGTACGGCTTAGGTATTTTAGATGCTCGCGTAGGCGGCGCAGGTGGCACGCCAGTCGGCATTTTGTCTTACGACAAAGAAAACGTGACCGCTTATGAATTAGGTTATAAGACCCAGTTATTTGATGGTACTGTGCAACTGTTCAGTGCGGTCTACACCTACCAATACGAAAACTACCAAGACCAAGTAGATGTACTTGATCCTCTTACAAATACATCACGAGATATCCCAGTAAACACAGGCGATACCTCAAACACTGGTTTTGAAATTGAAGGTGTATGGTTGGCAACAGATGCATTAACCATTAACGCTAACTACAGTTTCACCAAAACCGAGTATAAAGATGACGTACTCCTACTTGAAGATGAAAACCATTTAGCACCAGTGCCATTGTTCGGCGCAACCAGCCATAACCTTAATGGTAGCTCCTTGAAGGGCATTCCAGAGCATAAGTTCACTATGTGGGCGGATTACAGATGGATACTTCCTTCAGATGCATCATTGTCACTGAATGGCGCGTTCTCTTATACAGGCGACTACAACACTAACTCAATCGAGCGTGCTTACGACAAGATCCCAGCACGCCGTCGTGTAGACACCAGCCTAATCTGGGCGTCAGCTGACGCTAAGACGCGGGTTAGATTCTTCATTGACAACTTGACTGACGAAGTTAACTTCCGGGAAGTATCTCAAGCTAATCATGAAGAAAATTTCCGTCTACAAGGTACGCTACTGCAGGCCCGTACGTGGGGTGTAGACTTCCAGCGTTCATTCGGCGGTTAAAACCGAAGACAAAAAAAGCCCCGCAATAGCGGGGCTTTTTTTGCCAATAACATTTACCAAAAGTAGCGTTTATGTCTAAGCATCTATGTTTTGGAGGCCATGCCTCAGAGCAAAAAGCCTTGGCTGCAAACCACCCTACTTTCTACTTTACAAACTCTTCGTCTAATTTCAGAACACCCTGGGTATGCAACTCGCCTACCTCATCTGCAGTCTTATTTAGCCAACCGGCCAAGACCTCAACATTGTGCTCACCCCTATGCGGTGCTGGACCTCTAACACCACTTTTAGCGGCAGAGAATCGATAAGGCGACTGAGTTACAGGACGCGTACCGCCAGCCCGATCATCAATTTGCACAATAGCCCCGCGCGCTGCCACCGTTGGTTGCTGCTGTAAATCAGCTGGATTGCGCACCTGGCCCCAAGCCAAATTCATTTTACCCATAGACGCTTCAACATCGGCCCATGTAGGCAAACCCGCTAAGTACTCAGCGACAATTTGCCGACGAATGCGAATTTTTTCCGCTAATTCCATTTCTTTGTGCGTAGGATCTTTAACACCCATCAACTTCGTCAGCTGTTGCCACAAAAAACGAAAATCTGCGGACAAAAGAATTGGCCCCGCGCCGGTTTCCCAAGTGTCGTTGGGCAAGCCGGCAGTATCCTCCGCGTCTTCAACAGCGTAGTGCACTTGGTCATCTGTAGCCACAGTGGCGTCAATCATCGCAATATCAATATGCTGCCCCAACCCTGTGCGCTGGCGCAAAATAACCGCAGCGAGCAAGCCCACTAGACCATGCAACGAGGCATTGGTGTCAGCTACAGACAATGGTAAATCATTAAATGGCAGCCCACCGCGATCTGCTTGGCGATACATAAGTCCCGCTTCAGCGTGAACTATAGGTGCATAGGCAGGACGATGAGACTCAGGTCCACCGTGACCAAAGCCAGAGATAGACAGCATAATGAGCTTTGGATTAATGGCCTTCAGCGCCTCGTAACCAAGGCCCAATCTGGGCATCACGTCTGGACGATAATTTTCAATCAAGATGTCCGCTTCTTTAACCAGCTCAAAAACTAATTCTTTTGCACCCGGCGCACGAAGATCCATACAGATATTACGTTTACCCGCATTCTGCTGGTGATAATAGCCAGGCAAGCCTTGTATCACCTTGCCCCAAAGACGTGTGACATCGCCATCGGGCGGCTCTACCTTGACCACATCAGCGCCAAGATCACAAAGCATCCGACCAGCAAAAGGGCCGGCCAACACCCGCGAAAAATCCAAAACCTTTAAGCCCTCTAATGGATATTGCTGATCTGACATTGCCTCTCCTCAAATTCTTTATCTCAACATTTCCTTGAGTATAAACCCCAGCGCAGTGAAATTTGTAGACTTCCGCAGGGGGACTATCATTGGTAGACGCAAAACGAAAAGGTAGCAAAAAATCGATAAAATTTTGGGCAGTAATCATTAACCCAGTGGTCTATGCCCCCTTGCCACGCACAGGTATCCTTTCACTCTACAAGTAGTTAAGTGTTCATTCGTCAATAAATTACAGGTGTCACCATGCTTTCAATTAGGACTCCCCATTTACCCCTCATTCTTTTGCTACCGTTTCTGTTCAGTGCCTGCCAACCTCAGGCGACTCAAGAACAACCGCTCAACATAACTCAAGCGATAGTGGACGCCGCAACTCATATTAAAGAAAACGACATTCGCGCAGACATAGAAGAGATTTCATCTGACGCCTACGGCGGTAGAGGCCCCGGCACCGAGGGTGACCGCATGACCCAAGCCTATTTAGTCAGCAAACTGAAAGCATTAGGCCTAACCCCTGGCGCGGAAAATAATTCTTGGCTACAACCCTTTGAACTTATTGCCCTAGATGCTCAGCAACCTGACACTTGGTCTTTCACAACACCCAATGGCATACAGACTTACCAACAAAGCAGCGACTTTATTGTTGCCGGAGGCAAGCAAGCGCTAGAAGCAAACCTGAAACAAGCTCAATTGATTTTTGTTGGCTACGGCATTCAAGCACCCGAGTATGGCTGGGACGACTACAAAGGCGTAGATGTCAGCGGCAAGGTACTGGTCATGATGAACAACGACCCTGACTGGGACGCCAATCTTTTCGGCGGCGAGATGCGTATGTACTACGGGCGTTGGACCTATAAATATGAGATAGCGGCCAAGCTCGGCGCAGCGGGGGTCATCATAATTCACACTGACCACTCCGCAGGCTACCCATGGCAAGTGGTACAAACCTCTTGGACCGGGCCGCAATTTGAACTACCCAACGAAGGCGAACCTACACTAGAAGTGAAAGGCTGGATGAGTAACGCCAGCATGTCCGACCTGTTAGCAAGCGCTGGGCAAAATTTAGACAGTTTAAGACAACAAGCCCAAAGCCGAGATTTTCAACCGGTCAACATTCCCATAACCACAGACATAACCCTACCCATAACCATCACAACTAATACCTCTGCCAACGTCTTAGCGCGCCTACCCGGCGGCGACTTGAGCGACGAGGTGATTATTTACACAGCCCACCACGACCACTTAGGTATCGGTGTTGCTTCATCAGCAGACGAGGACGTGATTTATAACGGCGCGCTGGACAATGCCACTGGCGTTGCCTCGGTTTTAGCCATCAGCAAGGCCTTCACTCAGTTGCCTAACACATCCAAAAGATCAGTATTGTTTGCCTTTGTAGGCGCCGAAGAACAGGGCTTACTTGGCTCCAAATATCTCGCCCAGCATCCACCAATTGCACCCGGTAAAATAGCCGCCGCAATAAATATGGATGGTGCGCAAATCAACGGACGCTCGCTTGATATTTCCTATGTGGGATTTGGCCGGTCAACCGTAGACCAAGCTGCGCAAAAAGCAGCGGACCTGCAAGGCCGAGTGATCAAAGGCGACCAAGACCCCAGTAAAGGTTACTTTTATCGTTCTGACCATTTTAGTTTGGCGAAAATTGGCGTGCCCTCACTTAACTTTGAAGGGGGAGAAGATTTACGCAATGGCGGCATAGAAGCAGGCAAAGCGTTTAACGAAATTTATACCAACAAAAATTATCATCAACCCAGTGACGAGATCACCAGTGATTGGCTATTTGACGGCATGGTGGAAGATGCGCAGTTTGGATTTTACACCGGATGGGTTTTGGCTAATCAAACAGACTTTCCCGCATGGTACGCTGGCGATGAGTTTGAGGCAGCAAGGCTGGCTGCACTGAAGGCTATAGAGGCCCCATAGCCATTGGCTAGTCAGCGGTCGGCGGCCACTAAGTTCTGCTAATGAATCTCTGCTGCGTCACCCTGAGCTTGGCGCAGTTTTTCAATATCAAAATCTGGTTGCTGGGCGGCGTCAATAATGACCGCTTCGCGGCGCGCAATTTTCTCAGCTGCTGCTTTAACCTGAGTCACGGCGCTATGCGGTATAACCACCGCGCCGTGCTGATCTGCGTGAATTACATCACCGTCTACAACCCGCATACCTGCCACATCCACTGGCCTAGAAAAATCTACAACATGAACGAAAGCGTGTGACGGTAAAACACTGGCCGCAAGCATTTGGAAACCCGGCGCAATGTCAGGCAAATCACGAACTCCGCCATCGGTCACTAGCCCAACACAGCCGAAACCTTTATGAATATTGGAATTCACTTCGCCCCATAGACAACCATAGCCGCCATGGCCGTCCAAGTCTTGAATCACCACAACACTGGGCTTTGAACCTTGATCGATGTAGGCATAGTAGGCATCCGACAACGCTCTCGCATCAGCGCCATTAAGATCGCTCGGATGCGCAGCTCTTATAGTAGCTGTGCGCGCAATGCCCACCATGGGCGGCAGTTCTGGGCGAGTACAAACCAAATGCTTGGTGGTAAACCCGTAACCACGCCGCTTCGGCACTATGAGTTCAAGCGCATTACATACCGTTGGCGTGTCCATAGTTTGCAGTTCTGCAATTAACTCCGGTGTTAGCTCACCATCCCAAACCTCTTGATCTTTATCGCTCATATCGCCCCTCTATTAGCCCAATGCTCAGATACTTTTTCGTCAGTCAGATACTGGCCTATTTGCTCTGGTGCTGCCAGAGCCGTCCGCAATAATTAGACCGGTTGCGCTTGCGCGCTGGCAGACCGGCGAGTATCCGGCATAAAGTCAGCGAATATGTTGTAAAGCGCCGGCACTAAAATCAAAGTGATAATTGTGGCGAACAAAATTCCGAATGCGAGCGAGATAGCCATTGGAATAATCATCTGTGCCTGAGTAGAGGTTTCGCTCAAAATAGGCACCAAACCGAAGAATGTTGTTAGCGAGGTCAAAATGATTGGTCTGAACCTTTCCGTCCCCGCCTCGACAGAAGCCTGTGCATGGGACATACCAGCACGCACCTTTTTATTTACAAAGTCCACCATAATTAGGCTGTCGTTCACGACTACACCACCCAATGCAATAAATCCGAGCAGAGAAATGATGCTAACAGTTTTGCCGAGGAAAAAATGTCCCAATATGGCGCCAATCAAGCCAAAGGGAATCACCGACATAATAATCAAAGGCTGGAGATAAGATTTCAGCGGCACAGCAAGCAATGCATAAATACCGGCCAGCACAAAAAAGACGGCGATCCAAAGCTCACTTATGGCGGCGCGCTCATCCTTAGAACTACCGTCTAGCTCCATGGAGACACCAGCGAAGTCTCTGGCCAAAATTGACTCAAAACTTGCTCTTACCTGACGCAACACATCGTTAGACTCCACTATAGTTGTATTGACGTTGGCGCTAATGTTCACCGCGCGCTCTTTATCAATACGTCGAATAACATCGTAACCTTGAGCCAGCTCGAATTCTGCCGCAGCGGAAAAGGGCACTTCCTGACCGCTAGGCACCTTGATCCACATGCCTTCCAGATCGCCAATAGAACGCCTCTCGCTCTTGGGATACCGCACCATAACTTTAATTTCTTGGCTGTCACGTTGAAAGCGTTGGGCTTCTGCACCATAAAATGCTTCACGCACCTGGCTGGCTAAATCCACTAACGTAATACCCAAAGTTTCAGCAGTAGGCTTTATCTTCAAACTCAACTCTTGCGGGCCTTCGTTTACCGAGGCTGCCACTTCATAAACGCCAGCAACAGAAGATAGACGCTTTTGTAGTTCCGCAGCTGCAGCCTCCAACTGTAAAGTATTTTTGCCAAGCAACTTAAATGATACTGGCGCGCCGCCCATTTGCTCTTTGGAAATAAATTTCAATTCAGTAGTGCCAGCAATTTCACCAACATCTTCGCGCCAACGACGCTCTATCTCTTCGGGCAGAACCTGCAACTGCTCGTTAGGTAAAAGTTCGATAAGAATAAAGCCCTGCTTGTCTTGCGCTACAAATGCGAGCACATTCTGTATAAAGCCGGTGCTTGTCGGCGATTCGGCAATAATCTCATTCTCTATGCGTAGTGCGCTGTTGTACATGCGGTCGACTACCTGCTGAGCCAAACCAGGTGGAGAACCCTCTTGCACCTCAACAGAGGCTCGTAATATCGGCTGATCTATATCAGGGAAAAAGCCATATTTTATAAATCCACCCCACATTAACCCCAGCACAAGCATGATCATGCCAACAAAGGTAGCAACGGTTGCGTATCGGAATTCAATCGCTCGCAGAACAAAAGGCTGATACACAGACTTCACAAACCGCTGAAGTTTATCGTTAACCCACTCTGGGATACCGCGCTTGGTTTGCTTCGGCGGCGGCAACATAGCTAAATGGGAAGGCAGAATAAGCTTGCTTTCAACCAACGAAAACAACAGACAAAATATCACCACCCACGCTGTTGCAGCAGTCAAACTTGAGGGCGGGCCTGTAACCAGCAGCATTGGCGCGAAAGCCATAATGGTCGTGAGCACGCCAAATGTTGCCGGCACCGCAACGCGTTGTGCACCAGCGACAATGTTGTGCAAATTGTAGCCATCTCTTTCAGTCTGAGTGTGAACGCTCTCCGCAATAATAATAGCGTCGTCAACTACAATACCCAGGACCAGTATGAAGGCGAATAGACTGATGATATTGATGGTGACATCCACCCAAGGCATCATTAATGCAGCGCCAAAAAATGCAATGGGCAGGCCAATTAGCACCCAAATGGCCATGCGCAATCGCAGGAAAAGGCCCAATACTACAAAAACTAAAACAGCGCCGAGCATCATGTTTTTTACCAACATATCGATTTGGCTTTTCAAATAGAAAGAGCTGTCTGCCCAAACATCTAAACTGATACCGGAAGGCAGAGTCGCTCGACGCGCTTCAACATACGCGTGCACTGCATCGCTTATTTTAATCTCGCTCTCTTGGTCCGTGGACTGAACTTCAATGGCTAAACTGGGCTTGCCGTTAAAGAACGCATAGAATTCTTCTTCAACAAAACCGTCAGTCACCGACGCGATATCACCCAAGCGCAAAATGGAACCATCGGCATTGGTAAGCACAATGATGTTTTCAAACTCTTGCGCTGAATAAGCCTGCCCCATAGCGCGCAGGCGAATGGATCCTGCTTCAGACTTTATCGTGCCGCCTGGAATATCGGCAGACCAACGCCTTATGATTTGCGCCACCTCAGATAACGACAAGTTATATTCGCGCAACCGATCTTCAGGTATTTCGACAGCAACTTCGAAATCGCGCCCACCCAGTATTGAGGCGTAAGTCACCTCTGGCAAAGCGGTAATTTCGTCCTTGATGTCATCCGCAAGATACTTCATTGCGGTTTCGTCTAAGTTGCCAGAGACCGCCACGCGCAGCGTCTGCATTTTCCGCTCTACTTTTGAAATAACAGGCCGTTCACTGTCTAGTGGGAAGGTAGAAATACTGTCTATCGCCAGTTTTATCTCATCTGTTAGTTCGGCAATTTCAAAGTCAACTTTGGCTCGAACGTCTACGCTGGCCATACCCTCTCTAGCGGTACTTCTTATTTCTCGAATGCCTTCAATTGAATTGAGCGCCTCTTCAATTTTTACAACAATGCCCAGTTCAACTTCCTCTGGACCAGCGCCGGGATAGGCGACATTAATGCTGACCCTATCGAAGACTATGGACGGCATGCTTTCTTTTTTCAGATCGAAAATGGCCAACAAGCCAAAAGCAAAAATAAACACCATGAGCAAATTTGACGCTACATGATTGGAAGCAAACCACCCGATAATACCTGGCGGTGGTCCGATGACATCAACCACAGGAGGAACCTTTGAGTTTTCTGCGACGTTCTTTTCAGACATATGACTTAGCCGTTCACTCTAACTTTTTGACCGGGCAACGGCTTATCTAAAGGGGTTACGCAATATTGCGCGCCCTCAGGTATACCGCCGTCTATGTAGAAGAACGACTCATCAGAGCGCACTATGGACACGTCTTTAGGTTGAATCTGCTGCTGATCGTCTACAAGCCAAAGAGTTTTGCCTCGATGCAGGGAATGGCGCGGAATAAGAAATAAATCACCGCCGGACCTGCCCGTAATTTGCGCTGAAACATAGGTGCCAATGAGTAGCGGAATTGCCTCGCTTTCGCTCAGCAACTGATAGGGATCCTGAATTTGCGCCACCAAATAAAGGACTCGACTGGTGGTATCAAATACACCCTCAGAACGGGTAATTTGCCCCTGCCAAGTGAAGTTAGTACCACCCAACTCGGCGGATACCACCACAGGTAATGGGTCACCGCGACGAATCTTGCTGATATCTAAGAAAGCTAAGTCACGCTGGGTAACGGGCAGCCTGATCTCGGCAACGTCAACCGCCACTGTGGTGGCCAGCGCAGAGCCCATATTCACAAATTGGCCCACATCTGCGCGCTTCTCAAGCACCATACCCATGTACGGAGCGCGAATAACCGTACGGTCTAAATCACCTTCGGCTTTCTCTAATTCTGCTTCAGCAAACTGCAATTCCGCTACCGCTTCTAAGAGTTGGGGTTTACGCAGGGTAAGGGCTGAGGCCGGGCCAGTGCCTGGCTTTAGCTTCAATAGACGTTTGTAGTCTTCTTTGGCATAACCGGCTAACGCGCTTTCTTTCGCCAGCAATGTCTCAGCCTTTGCAACATTGGCACGGGCTCTTTTTACCGCGCTTTGATAATTTCTCGGATCAATGCGCACAAGCACGTCACCGGTGTTAAAGAACCCACCACTGACAAATGCTTCAGACACTTCAATGATCTGGCCTGACGCTTCAGCCATGAGATTAGTCTGAGTACGCGCCCCTACAGTGCCCTGAGAGCTAATGGAGAATTCCACAGGCTGCCGATTGGCTGTAGCAATATCTACAAGCAAACTTGGTGGCTCTACTGCAATTTTTTCCGGTGCTTCACGAGCATTCATTAGCACACCGGACAATCCGACAAAGGCCAGCAGAATGACTACAGGCAGTATTGATTTTATTTTCATAACTTACGCATTTATTTTTATTAGCACACTTTGTGTTGCGCGAAAAAGACGGTCACATCTGACTTGAACTAATTAAGTAATAGCATGCCAAAGATTGTCTGGAGGTGAATTTTTTGAATTTTGCCTCGAAATACCCAACTTATACGTAGGCAGGTGAAAATACTGTTCTCAGGCAGCGAAAAAAGATAAGTCTTTGAACGCTATCAGCGCTTTGCGTGCATACAGCGTCGATCTCTTAAAGATGGCGCAAAACAGTCATCCGGTCGCTGTTGCCTAGATCAAGATATGCCTTTAGATTAGCTCGCGAGAGAGTGATATTAGATTAAGGGGAGAGTTGGGTGTCTGAGCGAACAAGAGCTGAAGTGCTAAAAGAATTAACTGCGGCAGAGCAGCCTTACGAATTGGTACCGGGCAGCGTCTTTGGTAGAGAATGTTTACGCTTCAAGAACGCGCCCCCAACCCTTCGCGAGCTTTTTTCCGAAAGCCGCAGCGATGTAGAGTTCATCATTTATGAAGACCAGCGCCTAACCTTCGATCAGGCCTACATTGAAGCTTCGAAAATCGCCATGATCCTAGTGAACGACTACGGTATTGCACCGGGCGATAGAGTGGCGATCTCCATGCGTAACTACCCTGAATGGATTCTCGCTTTCATGGCAACCACCTCAATTGGCGGCATCGCTGTGGCCATGAACGCTTTGTGGCAACCCGAGGAAATGGCCTATGGCCTGACTGACAGCGGCGCAAAAATACTGTTCGCCGACGAAGAAAGGCTCGCTCGCTTCGCGCAGATAGCCACACCACCCAATGTTGATCTCATTGCGGTACGAACTTCTGCTTATGCAAACGCGCCAGAACTTGCCACGCTGATCGAACAACTCGAGCAAAGTGGCCAGACAATTGAAATGCCCAGCCAGTGCGCCCAACCCGAAGACGATGCCACCCTGCTCTACACCTCAGGGTCTACGGGCCACCCCAAAGGCGTTGCCTCTTGCCACGTAAATATAGTCAGCGCACTGATGAGCTGGGAACTGGATATGCACAGCGCCGTGGCATTAATGGATGAGCCACCAGAAGCACCCGCACACCCACCCGCATCGCTCATGGCAGTACCCTTATTTCATGCCACGGGGTCTCACGCGGTCTATCTAGCCAGCTATCGCCACCAACGCAAATTGGTCTGCATGTATAAATGGGATCCAGTCATTGCCGCGCAAATGATTGAGGCAGAAAAAATCTCCACCTTCATTGCACCCGCTGCCATGACCGGAGATCTGGTGTTGGAAGCACAGCGCTCCCAGCGCGATTTAAGTTCGCTTTCGTCAGTGGGCGGCGGCGGCGCACCGCGAGCGCCAGAGCAAGTGCGCAACATTGAAAAATCATTCGCAAAAGCGCTGCCCGGCACCGGCTGGGGCATGACCGAAACCAACGCCATTGGCGCGGGCATTGGCGGACTAGATTACCTAGAGCGTCCAGAAAGCTCTGGCCGTTGCAGTGCTGTCATGGAATTAAAGGTCATTGATGAAGAAGGCAATGAACTCCCAGCATTGAGCAGAGGCGAGCTACTTATACGCGGCACGGCGGTCTTCCGCGGCTACTGGAACAGACCTGATGCAAACGCAGAAACCTTTCTACCCGGTGGCTGGATGCGCACAGGAGACGTTGCCTACTTGGACGACGAAGGCTACCTATTCATTGTCGATCGAATCAAAGATTTGGTCATTCGCGGCGGTGAAAATATTGGTTGTGGCGAAGTAGAGGCGGCATTACTGGAGCACCCACTCATTCACGAAGCATCGGTCTATGCGGTGCCTGACGAAAGATTGGGCGAGGAAGTAGGCACCACCATTTACACAGATCAGCCTATTGATGAGGAAGAACTGAATGCGTTTCTGCTCACTCGCCTCGCGCGCTTCAAAGTACCCGCACACACTTGGCAGCAACACGAGCCACTGCCCCGCACAGCCTCCGGCAAAATCCTTAAGCGCGACCTGCGCGAAGAGGCTTGCCTAAGGTTAACTACTTAAACGGAAATACATATGCAAGCCATTGCCAAGTTGATTCGCATAAATCTCACTCTGGCAATTTTGTTGTCGATTAACCTGGTGGGTTGTACAGAAAAGGAGGCTGGGATGAGCGCTGAAATGAATAAAGAGCGGGTCAATCAAGTCTCCACCGAGCACGGGATGCTGGAGGGCGCATGGTCACAAGCAGACGCGAGTATTGGCGTGTTTCGCGGCATCCCTTACGCCCAACCCCCTGTTGGCAATTTGCGATGGCGTGCACCCCAAGATCTGGCACCTTGGACCGGCGTGCGCCAAGCAACTACGTTTGGTGCCGCTTGCTGGCAATCCTACAGCGACGATGCCTTTGTCTGGAGTCGCGGTGAATTTCCCCGCAGCGAGGACTGCTTACACCTAAATATTTGGCAACCGGAAAAAACCGATGCCACAGCCCCTGTGATGGTTTGGTTTCACGGCGGCGCGCACACTGGCGGCTTTGCCCACGTTGAATTATTCGACGGCACTGAACTGGCACGCCAAGGTGTTCTGGTTGTTACGGTGAATTACCGTCTTGGCCCATGGGGATTTTTGGCCCACCCTGCACTTGCTGAAGAATCCGAGCACAACAGCACTGGCAACTATGGGCTAATGGACAAAATTGCGGCACTGAAATGGGTACAAAAAAATATCCAAGGCTTTGGTGGTAACCCAGACAACGTGACCCTATTTGGTCAATCCGCAGGGTCTAGTAGCGTTTGCGCGCTAATGGCCTCGCCACTCGCAAGCGGCTTGTTCGATAAGGCAATAGGGCAATCTGCGGCTTGCCTGGTGAAAGAAAAACGCGACGCTAACGGTCAACAACGCGGCGCACGGCTCGCGCAACTTGCGCTGAGTGAATTAGGTGCACAAGACTCTGAGAGTCAGGTAACCGCAAAACAACTTCGCAGCATAGACAACCAAAGTTTGTTGTCCGCGATGGAGAACAGTCCTTGGAGCGAGGGCAGTCGCATAGTGGTAGATGGTTGGGTACTGCCTGAGGCCCCAGTGGACGTATTTAACGCCAACCAACAAGCAAAGGTGCCGTTATTGGTAGGGTCATTGGCCAACGAAGGCCATGAACTGCTGCCACTGAACAACGCCCTAACAGAATCTGAGTTAGATCAATATCTGAACAAGACGTTTGCCGAGACTGCACCCAAGCTCAAGGCCCTGTACGCCGAGGACTTGGCTATTTCTCCCGGTATGGCGCTGCGAGAAATTCTAACGGACGCGTTTATGGCCATGTCTATGCGCGGTTGGGCTCAGTACAACCACAATGCTGACCAGCCTACCTATCTTTACTACATGGACTATGTGCCGCCAGCCTATCAAATTTACCTGTTTGATGATCCGAACTTAAACCTACCCGGCGGTCCGCGCAGCACCGGAGCCTATCACTCGGGTGATTTAGCCTATGTCTTTAACAATGTCGGTAAAACTGGGGACTTTTGGTTAGAGGAAGACTTTGCCATGGCCCGCGCAATGAGCGGCTATTGGACAAACTTTGCTAAAACCGGCAATCCAAATGGGGCCAACTTGCCCAACTGGGCGCGTTATGAGCCACAAAATCACAACACGCAGTTGCTCTCAAATCCGATTAAGACCATTGCTGGGGCCAAGCGCGAAAAGTTGGATTTGCTGGCCCAGCGCTTCCAAACAAAAAAATAGTAATGTTTGTATAAGCCAATGGTTACAAAGTAACTGCGAGCGTTTAGCATACGCTTTTACGAACGTAAGCACGCACCGGACTACTTAAGACAATGACCGAAAAGAAGAAGACTGCAGCCAGCAAAGAAGATGACCTTAACTTTGAAGCTGCAATGCTTGAACTGGAACAGCTGGTCAAGCAAATGGAAAACGGTGACCTGAGCCTAGATGAGTCGCTTAAGGCGTTTGAGCGCGGCGTGCTATTAACTCGTCAATGCCAGAAGTCCTTAGCCGAAGCAGAACTGAAAGTTAAGATGCTCTCGGCAGAAGGCGTGATTGAAGATCTAGACGTAAGCGACTTAGATGCTTAATGACCTCGTCGCTCTGCAGCAACAAATAGAAGCGTCTCTAAAGCAGCACCTACCCACTAGCTCGCAAATTGCCCAACCCATGCTGGATGCCATGAGCTATGCGGTAATGGGTGGCGGCAAAAGACTTCGGCCCATGCTGGCTTGCGCAAGCTGCGAGGCATTTGGCGGAGACTATAAGACAGCGTTACCCGCTAGCTGCGCATTCGAATTTATCCATGCCTACTCTCTAATCCATGACGATTTACCGGCTATGGATGACGATGAACTCAGACACGGTCGAGCGAGTACCCATGTCGCCTTTGGCGAAGCCAACGCAATTTTGGCTGGCGACAGCCTGCACTCGCTGGCATTTCAATCCATCAGCGAAGCCGCTGATATTTCCCCGGCGAGTAAACTCACAATCATTAGTCTGCTCTCTAAAGCAGCAGGCTGGCCCGGCATGTCTGGCGGCCAGTGCTTAGACATCGAAGCTGAAGGTAAGGTGTTGTCGCTTGAAGAACTGGAAAGGTTACACGCCGCGAAAACTGGTGCCTTAATCAAATCGTCTTTAGAAGTAGGCGCGCTGTGCGCCGAGGCAGATACCGATTCAGCCGCTTACAAAGCAATCGGTGAGTTTGGCGCAAAGATAGGCTTAGCTTTTCAGGTAGTGGACGACATATTAGATGTGACACAAACAAGCGAAGTATTGGGCAAACCTGCCGGTTCAGACGAGGGCTTGAACAAAAATACATTTCCGCGACTGTTGGGCTTGGAAGCGTCAAAAAAGAAGGCCGAGCGTTTGCTACAAGAAGCACTGACCTTACTTGAGCAACACCACCTAAAGACACCGTTGCTTGAGACGTTGGCCAATCGAGCCGTGCATAGAACTTTCTAACGCTCACTTAAAAATTGGCCTACCTGCAAACAAACCCGTTTTAAAATCAAACGCAATTAAACCTGCAGCACCAACCAAATAATGCCGGCACTGATTAAGCCGGCCATCATATCATCTGCCATAACTCCTAAGCCGCTATGCACATTGGTGTCGAGCCAACCCACTACGCCAGGCTTGGCGATATCAAAATATCGAAATAAGCCGAAGGCTAGTAATGCCACCCACCAAACCTGGGGAGCAAAAATCAGCGCCAGCCATACACCGGCCACTTCGTCCGCTACTATTTGCGGTTCGTCTTGCAGACCAAAGCGGTTGATTAGCCGACTGCACAACCACCAACTGAGCAAAAAGTAGCCAACAATAATCAACAGCTGTGTTAACACCGACAATTGGGCAAGAAAAAACCACCAAAAAACTAACCCGCCCAAAGACCCCCAAGTGCCGGGTGCTGGCCGCAGAAAACCCAGTCCAAATGCGGTGAGCCAAAACACTGAAGGTTGAAAAATTTGACTTGGACTAAGCATCGAAATGTTTGTATCCCTTAATGTCTATGGACTTACCCTTCATCCATATGCCTTTTTCTGCACACAGTTCGCCAATGTAAAACGCATCAGGCTGTGGTTGGGTACTTGCAAAAAGCAGTTGATAGTCGTCGCTCGCACCGAGCGCGTCCTCTAACTGAGCGCCTGTGACTAGAGGGATGTTCTCTTCCATAAGTCTGGCCCCACAGCCACTGGCCTTAGTTAGGTGACCTAAATCTTGCAGCAGGCCGTCGGAGATATCGATAGCACAAGAAGCTGAGCTCAAGCCTTGCTGCCAGTCAAATCGCGCTTGGGGCTTGTAGTAAGCCGTTTGCAATTCATTCATCGCGTCAGCCAGAACAGGCAGCAACATATCTTGGCGCAGGCAGGCACCGGCGCCACCCAACGGTCCAGAAACATAGATCTTGTCACCAGGCTGACCGCCGGAACGTCTAACCTCACAACCACGAGCAACTTCACCATGAGCACTGACAGCAATATTTAGCGGCCCGCGTGTCATGTTGCCGCCACAAATATAGGTGCCACTGTCTCGGGCAGCTTGCGCCATGCCGCGACTCAACTCAGCTAACCAGCCACCTTCACCCACATCTTTTTCAGTGAGCGTTAGCGCGACAATACAATATCTAGGCGCTGCGCCCATTGCAGCAAGGTCTGACAGGCTGACCATGAGGGCACGGTAACCAATTAAAAAAGCGGGTGCTTGTGCGGGGAAATGCACATTGGGAACCAGTACATCTATAGAGGCGACTTGGTCGAAGCCGGGGGTAGTTGTAATCACTGCAGCATCATCGCCTGGGCCTAAATGCACCCACTCGCCTTGGGCGCGGTCACCCATGGCTTCTACGATGATGTCTATCAGCGCAAATTCATCCACGCCCACTACCTTTGGCCGCATTAACTTCGATGCTTCTGGCGGTCTGTGCCAGTTGGTCTAACACACCGTTGACATACTTATGCGCGTCTTGTGAGCCAAACAATTTTGTTAACTCAACATATTCATCAATCACTACTTTATAGGGTACGTCTATACGTTGGATCATTTCGGTAGCGGCCAAGCGTAATATGCCCCGCTCAACCACATCTAACTGATCAATCGACCGGTCTAGCAACGGGGTCAACTGCTCATCTAAATCGGCGGTAGTGGTCATCATCAAGTGGAGTATTTCCCCGAAAAAATCTGCGTCTGCTTTGTCTAGCGCTTTCTCACCAAACTCTCGGCGTAGCTGAGCAATACTGGTGCCAGACACTTGCCATTGATAAGCAGCTTGAACCAACGCTCTGCGGGCTTTGCGACGCGCCCACATATTGGGTTTCTTTGGTGATTTCTCGGGCGCTTTATCGGCCACTTGATCGGGCACTTCATCGGTCATGTAATTTTTGATCTCTTATGTTCTGTCAAACGACCCCAAGCGCCAGCGCTGGGTCTACTTGCTTGTCGGACGCAGGGTCAGCCGCACGTCGTCGCCTATTCTAGCCTGATCCACCACTTTGGCATCTATGCTATCTGCAAGTTTTTCAATATTAAAATCTGCCAACTGGCGCGCATTGCGGCCCAAGGCCTTGGGTGCCAAATAACAAATCCATTCATCCCATAAGTTAGCCTGAAGAAAACTGCCCACCACACCCGGGCCTGCTTCCACTAGCACTTCATTACACCCCCGGTTGCCCAGCTCATCTAACAACGCTGCAAGATCAGATGGTCCGTCTTTTAGGTAAAGTCGGCTCACACTGTGCGGATCTTCAATAGACACCTCCGTTTCTTTAACCGAGATGTCTGTTGTGTTGCTGTGAATAAGCAGTGTCGGCTGACCATCGCGCAAGAGCTTGCTAGATGAAGGCGTGCGCGCTGTGGAATCTAAAACCACTCGCAGGGGCTGATGACAATGCGCGTAATTTGCATCACGGACGTTGAGTTGAGGGTCATCCGCTATGACCGTGCCGACACCAGTAATCACCGCGTCGCTGCGCGCGCGCCAGTACTGCACATCCGCCCTAGCACTTGGACCGGTAATCCACTGACTTTCGCCATTCGCTAGCGCAATTGCGCCGTCAATACTGCTGGCGGTTTTTAGGCGCACCAAAGGCCGGTTGGAGGTTATGCGCTTAGCAAACCCTGCGATACAGGCCCGGGCCTCGGCTAAATCTAACAATGTCACTTTAATGTTGGCGGCTTCGAGCATGGCAACACCGCTGCCTGCCACTCGTGGGTTCGGGTCTAAAATCCCAATAACCACCCTGGCTACGCCAGCATCAATTAGTGTTTGTGCACAGGCCGGGGTTTGACCAAAGAAGGAGCATGGCTCCAGGCTGACATAAACCGTGGCACCTTGCACATCGCCCCCGGCATCTGCAATTGCGTTGACCTCGGCATGGCCTTGGCCCGCGTACTGGTGGTAGCCACGACCAATAACCTGACCATTGCGCGTGATGATGCACCCAACTGTTGGGTTAGGCGCGCAGGTGAAACGCCCCCCTTCAGCAAGCTGAACAGTTGCCTGAATATATAGTCGGTCGGATGCTTTCATAGCTGATCAGGATTCTTTAGCGAGACTGAGTTTTTGAATTTCATCGGCGAATTCGCTCAGATCTTGGAAGTCGCGGTAGACCGAAGCAAAGCGCACATAGGCCACTGGATCTAGGGCGCGTAATTCTGTCATCACCTCTTCGCCCACTTGCAGCGAGGGTAACTCGCGCTCGCCGGTGGAGCGCATACGATGCTTGATGTGATTTAAGGAGGTTTCAATTTCGTCCACACTCACCGGACGTTTTTCTAGCGCCTTGGACAAACCGTAGCGCAACTTTTCTTCGTCGAAAGGTTCTCTACGGCCGTCTCTTTTGATCAGGTGAGGCATCACCAACTCGGCGGTCTCGAAAGTAGTGTAACGCTCACCACAGGTAAGGCATTCCCGGCGACGGCGCACGGCTTCGCCATCCGTTACAAGCCGGGAATCTATTACCTTTGTGTCTTCTGCACTACAAAAGGGACAATGCATGGCCAGTTACCTTTCGAATGAGCTATGACTCAAGCCTTGAGTTAGTTTTTCGGATAGACCGGAAATCTGCCACAAAGCTCAAGGACCTTGGCTTGCACAGCCTTATTCACTTCTTCATTTTCAATATCATCTAAGATATCGGCAATCCAGCCTGCAAGTATATGACATTCCGCCTCTTTAAAGCCCCTGCGAGTCACTGCTGGAGATCCAATGCGCACGCCACTGGTGACAAAAGGTGAGCGCGGATCATTAGGCACTGCATTCTTATTTACTGTGATATTCGCCCGACCAAGGGCTGCGTCGGCGGCCTTACCGGTGATGTCTTTGTCGACCAAATCCAACAGCAGTAAGTGGTTGTCAGTCCCCCCTGATACAACCGAGTAACCCCGATCCATTAGGCCAGCAGCAATAGCACGGGCATTGGCCAATGTTTGCGCTTGGTAAGTCTTAAACTCTGGGGTCATCGCTTCTTTAAAAGCGACAGCTTTAGCCGCGATGACGTGCATCAACGGACCACCTTGGCTGCCGGGAAAGAGCGCTGAATTCAGCTTCTTCTCAATATCTGGGTTAGAACGCGCCAAGATAATGCCGCCACGTGGGCCGCCCAGAGTCTTGTGGGTGGTGGAGGTCACAACGTCTGCAAATGGCACAGGGTTCGGATATTCGCCAGCGGCAACTAAGCCCGCAACGTGGGCCATATCAACCAAAAGGTATGCGCCTACAGAGTCGGCGATTTCGCGAAACCGCTGCCAGTCAATTTGACGCGAGTACGCAGAGAAGCCAGCAAGTAATAATTTGGGCTTATGCTCAAGGGCTAGGCGTGCCACTTCATCGTAGTCAATTGCGCCGCTCGCAATGTCGATACCATACTGAACCGCGTTATAAAGTTTGCCAGAAAAGTTCACTGACGCGCCGTGGGTTAAGTGGCCACCGTCGGCAAGGCTCATGCCCAAAACCGTGTCGCCACCTTCTAATAAGGCCAAGTACACTGCGGCATTAGCCTGGGAACCAGAGTGCGGCTGCACGTTGGCATAGTCCGCACCAAATAATGCTTTAATACGCTCAATGGCCAGCACTTCGACTTTATCAACGTGCTCACACCCACCGTAATAGCGCTTGCCCGGATACCCTTCTGCATACTTATTGGTCAATACACTGCCTTGAGCTTCCATTGTTCTGGGGCTGGCATAGTTTTCTGAGGCAATCAGCTCAATGTGTTCTTCTTGACGAACGGTTTCTTGAGCAATAGCGGAAGCAACTTCTTCATCAAAACCAGCAATGGTCTCATTTCCTGAAAACATGGATAAACCTCTTATAAATAGGGCAAATTGAAAATTTGTGGCGGGAAAGACAACTCCGCTCTGAAGGCGCAAAGTATAACTTAAAGCTCACGATGATTGAGGTGAAAGAAGCGCCATTTTGGTAGAAATTCTTTCATATTGGTTAGACAGCTGACCTAGAAAGACGCCAAAGACCCGCACCAACCTAGATGCCCTTCTGAACGAAGCGCGAGGCAGAAAGAGACTTTGAAAACGAGACTTTGAAAAAGAAGCCAAGCAAAAGTAATCGCAAAGTTAATTCATCAGTTCACCGCATAGGGGATGGCACGGCGTTTAGATGACCGTATACTTCCGCTTTTGTTTTATCAGGAAGATTAATGGCGCAGTACGTCTATACCATGCAAGGGGTGACCAAAATTGTCCCACCGCAAAGAACCATTCTGGAGAATATCCACCTTTCGTTTTTCCCCGGCGCCAAAATTGGCGTACTTGGCCTAAACGGTTCAGGTAAATCTAGCCTGCTGCGAATTATGGCAGGGGAAGACACCGATATTGAAGGCGAAGCCAGACCACAAAAAGACATTCGCGTAGGTTACCTGCCACAGGAACCGGCGCTGGATGAAGCCTTAGACGTACGCGGCAATGTAGAGCTGGGCGTAGCTGAGATTATGTCTGTACTGAAAGAGTACAACGAGATTTCGGACAAGTTCGCAGAGCCAATGGACGATGACGAAATGACGCGCCTGCTGGAACGCCAAGGCGATTTGTCTACCCAGATAGATGCCGTAGATGGCTGGGAAATCGACCGCACATTAGACATTGCCGCAGACGCGCTGAGATTACCCGCGTGGGATACCCCCGTGAACATGCTGTCAGGCGGTGAGCGCAGACGTGTAGCCCTATGCTCACTGTTGTTGTCTAAGCCAGACATGTTGTTATTAGATGAGCCCACCAACCACTTAGATGCAGAAAGCGTGTCGTGGTTAGAGCGCTTTCTTGACGAATACGCAGGCACCGTAGTAGCGGTGACCCACGACCGCTACTTCCTCGACAATGTCGCTAGCTGGATCTTAGAGCTAGACCGCGGACGCGGGCTACCCTACGAAGGCAACTACACCAATTGGTTAGAAAACAAAGAAGCACGACTGGCACAAGAAGCATCACGAGATGAAGCCAAACAACGCGTGATTAAGGCCGAGCTAGAATGGGTGCGATCCAACGCCAAAGGTAAGCGGACAAAAAGCAAGTCGCGCTTGGCGCGCTTTGATGACCTGGTTGCTGCTGAAGAAGAACGACGCAACGAAACAGGCGAACTGTTCATTCCCACCGGCGAGCGCCTTGGCGAGAAAGTCATGGTGATCAACAACTTGAGCAAGGGCTTTGGTGAAAGGCTGTTAATCGACAACTTCAACGCCATCATTCCCCGCGGCGCAATCGTCGGCATCATTGGCGGCAACGGCGCAGGCAAGTCGACCTTCTTCAAGATGCTCACGGGCCAAGAAACCCCTGACACCGGCAACATTGAAATTGGTTCAACGGTGCAAATGGCCTACGTAGACCAAAGCCGCGATGAACTGTCAGATGAAAAAACCGTGTGGGAAGAAGTGTCCGACAACCAAGACATCATGCGCATTGGCAAGCACGAAATAGCCAGCCGCGCTTACGTAGGCCGGTTCAACTTCAAAGGCACCGACCAGCAAAAATTTGTGGGCAAGCTTTCAGGTGGCGAGCGCAACCGCGTACACCTAGCAAAACTGCTGCGCAGAGGCGCAAACGTATTGCTGCTGGACGAACCCACTAACGACTTAGATGTGGAAACACTGCGCGCGCTGGAAGAAGCCATACTGACGTTTGCCGGCACCGCACTGGTGATCTCACACGACAGATGGTTCCTCGACCGTGTCGCCACACACATCATCGCCTTTGAAGGAGACAGCGACGTGATTTGGTATGAAGGCAACTACAGCGAGTACGAAGTAGACCGCAAGAAACGTTTAGGCGATTCAGCACCCACCCGTGTGCAGTACAAGCCAATTCATAGATAGGGAAGGGATAGAGTTGGAAAGTTAGAGGTAGAGGTAGCCGGGGCAGGCTACCTTTATCATAGTCGCTTGACGCACCCAGGCAGCCTAGCCAATAATTTATGGCCCCATCAACATCAGCTCTGCTAGTTTTCAATTTTCACGACTATTACACCTAACGCCCCAGCGACCAGCGGGAGCGATTGCTGCACCTTGTTAGAAGGTGTTTTTTACTAGCCAATTTGCGCCTTCTATTAATTCTCTAATTTGTTCTTTACTAGGTTCTACATCTTTTTTATGGGAGCAAATATTTCTTATATCAGCGAGATAAGTAACCTTTCTCCGTGTAGGTATGTCAAATACACCTTCATTTTTAAGAGGGTCATTGAGGTCACTTATTGTAGGGTGTTTTTTTCGAGATTTAATGCCATGGCTTTTAGCTAATTTTTGCAAGTGGTTTTCAATAACGACGCCAACAAGTGCACCAGCAGCTCTCAAGCTGGTTTTCGCAAGCTGATTCGCTGTTTCTAATTCAGAATCCTGAATTGCAGAAAGGAGTTCTGAATCAATATTTGCTAGAACAGAATCAATTCGCTCACGTAGCGAGTTTAAAATCGTAAGCTGGTTAAATACATTTCGAGTTGTTTCTTGACGAGTATCAAAATCTTGTAACTGATATGACCCCGGTCTAACCCCTTTTAGGTAGTCTTGTATGACATAAGTGCCATATCCAAGACCTTTACGCTTTGGATCGATCTCATAATAAGATTTAAATTCAGCGTACCGATCATATGCAAGAACCTCCACTACCCTAAGTGATTTGGTATACCACGACTGATATTCATAGTAAAAATTAGGTTCTTTATCTTTAACTTGAAAAGCTTTTACAAGTTTTGACCCTTCCTCATAAAGAGTTGAAATCTCTTTTGATATAGTCTCTTTAATGTCCATATGAGCCTTTTAACGTTTCGAATCAGCTGCACCAGCTTTGCTGGCGTCCGGCTGCATGCGTTTGTTAGAGGGCTGGCTGGAATATTTTTTCTTTGTACTAATACAGTATCTCGACAACCCGCTTAGCGTTTTCCCTGTTTGCATTGAGCCCCATTCTTTCCGTTTGGATTTTAACTAAGTAATCCACTATTTTTTCTTCCGAGTTTTGGCCAAAAAGCATCTTGAAAACTTGTGGAAGATAACTCGAATATTCATCCCTGGCATTGGGAGCATCTGAGACTCCAATCGGATCCCAAATGTAGTGCAAGACTTCATCAGTGGCTCGATAAAGTTCCATTTGTTGAGGATCTAGCTTTCTACCCATTAAGCCCTCTAGCATTTGTATATTGCGCATGCGCATTTGGCTGTTTTCTCCACTTCAGGAAGACATCAGTAGGCGATTGATTTTGGTGGGCTTTATTCAAAACAATGCGGTCCTTTCCAAAAAAAGTGCCCATGCGCAATAGCACTCCCTCTTATGCGCGTTAGGTCTTCACACGAACAGAGGACTATGGAATCGCTTTGCGCTCACTAGAAATCAGACAATTGGAATGTTTTTTGCGCCAAACGGCATCCGGTTTGAGGGGCTAACCGGCGGGATTGTTTTACTTACAGACCTGCGACGACTTCTAGCGCGGCGGCTAGGGTTTTTACGCCGTGGACTGTCATGTTGCCTAGCTTTTCTTTGGGGCTATTGGCAAAGGGTACTATGGCGTGTTTGAAGCCATGTTTGGCAGCTTCACGCATGCGCTCTTGACCATTGGCTACAGGGCGTAACTCTCCGGTTAGTCCTAGCTCACCAAATACAATTAGGTCTCTGGGTAATACGCGATCGCGGAATGAGCTGAGCACTGCCAACAATACTGCCAAGTCTGCGCCGGTCTCTGCGATGCGCACACCACCTACTACATTGGCAAAAACGTCTTGGTCGCCCAACGCTATGCCGCAATGCCGATGCAATACTGCCAAGTGCATGGCGAGTCTTTGTTGATCTAAACCTACCGCTACACGCTTGGGGTGACCGCCGGCTACGTCATCTACCAGCGCCTGTAGTTCTACCAACAAAGGCCGAGTGCCTTCCCAGGTGACCGTGGCAATGCTGCCGGGAGAATCTACGTCGCCGCGCTGAAGAAATATGGCGGAAGGGTTGGCCACTTCTTTCATGCCCATATCGGTCATGGCAAAGACGCCTAGCTCGTTCACCGCGCCGAAACGATTTTTGTGTCCGCGCAGGGTTCTGAAGCGGCTGCCTGCTGGACTGTCTAGCATCATGAAGCAGTCGATCATATGTTCTAACACCTTGGGGCCAGCAATGCCGCCTTCTTTGGTGATGTGGCCTACCAGCACTATTACAACGTCTTTTTGTTTTGCCAAACGGGTAAAGTATGCGGCGGTTTCTTTTACTTGGGTAACCGAGCCTGGGGTGGAATCTACCGACTCCATTTGCATGACTTGTATGGAGTCTAGTATGACTACCGCTGGTTTTTGCTCTTCTATTAGATTGGCTATGATTTCTGCACGGGTCTCTGCTGCCACACTGAGGCCGTCTAACGGCAAGTTGAGGCGCTTGGCGCGCATGGCTAGCTGCTGCAATGATTCTTCGCCGGTGACATACAGTACGCCTTTGCTTTGGGCCAAAGTGGTACACGCTTGCAGCAGTAGGGTACTTTTACCTGCGCCGGGGTCGCCGCCAATTAACACCACGGAACCCGGTACGAAGCCGCCACCGAGGACGCGGTCTAACTCTTTAAAACCCGAGGCGATGCGCGGTGTTTCTAAAGCTTCTATTTCACTGAGTTTTTTCACTTGGGCGGTAACGCCTGCATAGCCTACGGCTGCATTGGCAATGGGCGTTATGTTGACTCGACTTAGGGTATTCCAAGCGTTACACGTACCGCACTGGCCCTGCCACTTGCCGTGCTCAGCGCCGCACTCTTCGCAAACAAACGCAGACTTAGTTTTACTCTTGGCCATGTCGCCTTTTATCCGATTTCTTTCAACTGTTTGGGTAGCTAACGAGGCCGCTGATATTACTCAGCAAAGTCGTTGTACATTTCGTGGGCGAGGTCTTCAAATTTGGTCAGGTTGCCGGTGAATTTCATTTTCACCTTACCGATGGGTCCATTACGCTGCTTGCCAATAATGATCTCTGCTAAACCAATATCTTCGCTGTTCTCGTTATACACCTCATCTCTGTAGATGAAGAGAATTACGTCGGCATCTTGCTCAATAGCGCCTGATTCGCGTAGGTCCGAGTTCATTGGGCGCTTGTCTGGCCGCGATTCTAACTGACGGTTGAGCTGAGAGAGTGCAATCACGGGGCAACTCATTTCTTTGGCCAAAGCTTTCAACGAGCGGGAAATTTCGGAAATTTCTGTAGCACGGTTTTCACTGGCTTTCGCCGTACGCATTAATTGCAGGTAATCGATTACGATCATGTCCAGACCACCGGCCTCTCGAGACACGCGTCGTGCTCGTGAGCGCACTTCGCCTGGGGTCAGCGCCGGGGTGTCGTCAATGTAAAGGCGCTTATCTTTCAACTGGCTCACCGCACCCGTGAAGCGGGTCCAATCTTCGTCTTTCAACTCACCGTTACGCAATCTCGTTTGGTCAATACGGCCTAGACTTGAAATCATACGCATGACAATTTGTTCGGCGGGCATTTCCATACTGAATACCAGCACAGCGCCACCAGACATCGCCGCGTGTTCAACCATGTTTACCGCGAAAGCTGTTTTACCCATGGAAGGTCGTGCGGCTAAAATGACGAGATCCGAGGGTTGCCAGCCTGAAGTCTTTTTATCTAGGTCTTTAAACCCAGAGGAAACGCCGGTAATGGCGCCTTTAGAGGCAAAAAGAAATTCTACTTTCTCAACCGCTTTGGCCAACAACGGCGCAATTTTTTCTGGGCCATTTTCTTTAACACGGTTTTCTGCAATTTGAAAAACCGACTGCTCGGCGAGTTCAAGTAGGGTATCGGTATCGCGTCCATCTGGCGTGAACGCCGAATCTACGATCTGATTAGCCGCGCCAATTAGCTGACGCAAAACAGAACGCTCGCGGACAATTTTGCCGTAGGCCAAGATGTTACTGGTGCCCGGTGTAGATTCTGTCAGTTCTGCTAGATAGGCAATGCCGCCAGCTTTTTCTAGCAGGCCTCGTGATTGCAGACGCTCTGATACGGTCACCGCATCGAGGGGCGCATCATCAGTGGCTAACTCATTCATGGCAGCAAAAATAATTTGGTGCTGGGTGCGATAAAAATCAGTGTCTGCCACCACCTCTATGAGATCAAACCAGGACTGGTCGTCTAGCATTAAGCCGCCAAGTACCGACTGCTCTGCCTCATTAGAATGGGGCGGCACTTTCAGCGCGCTTACGGCGTTATTTTCTGGGTCGTACTCAGACATGGGCGATTCAGTTCTTTAATTGCTACTTTTCTGGCGTCGAATATTCGAACGGGGCTTGGCGCTTATTTTGCGACTAGAACGGCGAAAAAGTCAGCAGGTCACTCTTTAATATGGGATAGGGAGATTGAGCAGTAAACGCTGGGATTGCAACCCATTGAGTTGATGGCTTAGCGTTACCTGCATCGGAATTCTACAAATTGGCGTTCGCGCTTTGCTAAATAAGCATTTAGTTAAACGCTTTTTTGCTGAAGATGGCCCCAATGCATGCAAGCACCGGGGCACCTTCACAATAGATCTATTTAATCTATCGGCTACTCTTCAACAACAGCGACTTTAATGCCTGCTGTTACGTCAGAGTGAAGTTGTACGGCGATTTCGTACTCACCAAGGGCGCGGATAGCACCGTCTGGTAGGCGAACTTCGCTACGCTCTACTTCATGGCCATCGGCTACTAGGGCATCTGCGATGTCCTGAGTACCAACGGAGCCGTATAAACGACCTTCTTCGCCAGATTTAACCATGATGGTCAAGATGTGGCCTTCGATCTTCTCTGCGCGAGCCTTAGCTTCGCCCAATATGCCTTGCGCTTTCGCTTCTAGCTCAGAGCGACGTTGCTCAAAAACTTCACGATTAGCGTTATTCGCTTGAACAGCTTTGGCATTTGGAATTAGGTAGTTACGTGCAAAGCCCGGCTTTACAGAAACTTCATCACCCAAATCACCAAGATTGTTTACGCGTTCTAATAATATAACGTTCATTGACTTTCCTTATGCCCGCTTATTTATGCTGGTCGGTATAAGGCAACAATGCCAAATATCTAGCGCGCTTAACTTCTTTTGCAAGATTACGCTGGAATCGGGCTGTTGCGCCGGTGATACGACTAGGAACGATTTTTCCGGTTTCACCAATAAACTGCTTCAGTGAATCCAAATCTTTGTAATCCACTTCAATTTCTTTGAACTGGACTTGTACTCTTCTGCCACCGCCTCTCATCATGATGCTTCTCCTTCAACTGCGGGTGCTTCTGCTGCGGCTTCGGGCGCCACTTCAGCTTCTTCTGCAGCAGGTGCTTCTTCAGCAGCTGGCTCTGCGGCTCTGCTAGCAGACTCTTCTTCGCGACGACGGTCGCGTTCACGATCTTTCTCTTTGTCGCGCAACTCTTCTTCGTAAATCTTAGAGTTACCCGTTACAGGGCCTTTACGTCTGATCACCATGCTGCGGATCACTGCATCGTTAAAGCGGAATGCGCTTTCTAGCTCATCAAGAATTTCTTGACCCACTTCAATGTTGAGCATGATGTAGTGTGCTTTGTGCACTTTGTTAATTGGGAAAGCCAGTTGGCGACGGCCCCAGTCTTCGGTTCTATGAACCGTGCCGTTACCGCGTTCTATCATCCCGTGATAGCGTTCGATCATACTTGGTACTTGATCGCTCTGATCAGGGTGTACCATAAAAACAATTTCATAATGTCGCATTGCGCTTCCTTATGGTTGACGTCAGTCAAGCTGACGAGTTGCCTCCAAGGATTTAAGCTTTCGCTACCATTGTGAAGCAAGGATGAGTCCCGCCAAGCCTAAAACTTTGCGGGCGCGCATTGTAGGCGGCCCTGCACTGGCGCGCAAGGCCTTTGATTCGGTTTAAAGCCACGGTTTAGCGAGGCTTTTGCGTAAGTTTGCTTGGTATCAACCCTGCTTTTGGGGTTTCACTTATTGGGGTAATAGACCTGCAACCAACAATGCAGACTAGGGAGCGACGGTTTTTGCTGCAACTGTCCGTTGACGGACCATTTCATACAAAAGTACGCCGGTGGCTACCGATACGTTTAGGCTCTCAACGCTGCCAAACATTGGGATACTGACCAAGTGATCGCACAGACTTCGAGTTAACCGGCGTAAGCCTTTACCTTCGCTGCCCATGACCAGAGCGGTGGGGCCTTTTGAGTCCATGGTATCCCAGACAGTACCGCCCTCTCCATCGGCGCCAAGTACCCAGACACCTTGGCCTTGCAACCAGGCAATGGTTCGAGCCAGATTGGTCACTTGGACTAAAAACAAATCTTCCGCGCCGCCTTGAGCGGTTTTTAACACCACCGGGCTTAAGGGCGCGCTGTTACGCTTGGGCATGATCACCGCATCAACGCCGGCGGCATTGGCTGTGCGCAGGCAAGCGCCCAAATTACGCGGGTCTGTTATCTCATCTAAAATCAAAATCAGCGGCTCACTACCAAATTCCGGCCACTTATCTTTCAGATCTTTTTCGTCGGCCAAAGTACGCGAATGACACTCAAGTAATACGCCTTGGTGCGACACGTCGGGGACGCGGCGTCGAAACCAAACCTCTTCCATGGTCTGAAAACGCACGCTGGCTTCGCGCGCCAGACTAATGAGTTCGTTGTAGCGGGCATCACGACGGCCTTTCATTAAATAGAGACAACGCGCCAATGCTGGTGCTTCCCGTAGCGCAGCTCTCACCGCCTGAATTCCTACCACTTCATCCATCTAAATAAACTCGCTCTCTACTTTTATAACTTTTATAACTTTTAGGTCTTTGATCGTTGGGCTAAAACTGACCAAGCGCGTGCTGGCAGATTATCCAACGGTTGGTCGGTATTACTCGCTAACCAAACAGGCTTTAACTTTTATCTGCAAACTTGCTGCGGGGCTTTGCCCTGACCTTTTTCTTTACTTTTTTCTTGCCCACATCGGCGTTGCTTTTGCCCTTCTTCTTTTTCTTTGGCTTCTTAGTGGGGCTAGATTCCACAGCAGGGTTTTCTGTTTCTAGGGTGGCCGCTTCAACCCTACGCCTGCGCCGGCTTTCCCTGCTACCTGAAGTGCTGTCTTCTGGGCCAGTCTCAGTAGGCGCTGCTTCGGCTTTCGCTTTGATCTTGCGCTTGCTGGCTGCCCACGGGTCGTTGGCATCTAAGACTGCCTCTTCTGGGCTTTTTTGCTCAGGGCTGTTTTTACTCTCAGAACGCTCAAGGCTGTTTTTCCTTCGGCTCTTAACTTTACGTCGATCATTGCCGCTCCCTGCATTGGGTGGAAGGCGCAGCTCAATTTTCCCTTGGGGCGGCTCTACATTAACCACCACTACTTCTATTTCATCACCTAGGGTGAAGCGCTTGCCGTTACGCTCTCCGTACAGACATTGGTTGCGTCGGTCGTAACGGAAGTAGTCGGATCCTAGATCTGAAATATGCAAAAGACCTTGCACATAATAGTCTTCCATCTCAATAAACAGGCCAAACTCGGTGACTGTGGCAATGGTGCCGCTCACTGTCTCACCCACGTGCTGACGCAACAGCTCGCACTTGAGCCAGGCTTCAACGGTCCAGCCTGCAGATTCTGCGCGGCGCTCGTTGTTGGAACAGACCTCACCAAGGGCCGCCAACTTCTCGTCGTCTGGCACCCACTTACTGCGGTTTTTATCCACTTGTAAAATGGCCTTAATCGCTCGGTGCACCAACAAATCTGGATAGCGCCGGATTGGGCTTGTGAAGTGCATGTAGCGCTCTAAACCCAGACCAAAGTGGCCTTTATTTTCTGGCGTATAAACAGCTTGCTTCATGCTGCGCAGGACCAATTGCTGGTAAAGCCAGCCATTGGGCTTTTCTGCCATTTCGCCGAGCAGCGTTTTGTAAATCAGTGAACTAGGCACGCCTTGCGGAATGCTCAGTCCAATAGACATTAGGTCTTGGCGAAGCTCCTCCAATTTTAGGGAGTCTGGTCTATCGTGAACCCGGTACAACGATCTGCTTTCGTTTTCCTCAATAAATGCTGCGGCGCATACATTGGCATTAATCATGGCCTCTTCAATAATCTGATGAGCCATTAACCGAGGCACACTGGCAACACCCGTCACATGGCCGTGCTCAATTTCAATTACGCCTTCACGGCTATTAAAGTCTAGTCCGCCGCGATCATCCTTGGCCTGACTAAAGGCCAAAAATACCTGCTTGAGCGCGGCAACGGATGTCAGCACACCCGGCATATCTTCTTTATTACAAGGCAGGGCTTCATCGTTATCTAAGTGCGCCTGCACTTGTTCATAGGTGAGTCGGCCATGAGAACGAATGACCGCTTCATAAAACTTGTGCTCGCGAACCACACCTTTGACCGACACTTGCATTTCGCACACCAACGCCAAACGGTAAACATCTGGCTTTAGCGAGCACAATTCGTTGGATAAGCCTTCTGGCAACATAGGCACCACAAAGCTGGGCAAGTAAACCGAGGTGGTTCTATTTTGCGCCTCATTGTCTAAGGCAGAATTTGGTTTTACGTAATTCGCCACATCGGCAATGGCCACAATAACCTGCCAGCCTTTGCGCCCACCGAGCGACTTGGCATAAACCGCGTCGTCAAAATCTTTTGCTGTTTCGCCATCAATGGTCACCAAGGGTGTTTGGGTTAAATCAACACGATCGGGATGCTGTCCCAACTGCACAGACTTAGGCAGGCGAGCGACTGCACGCCCAACGGCGTCAGGCCACTCGGTAGGAATATCCAAACTTTCTATAGTGGAGCTAATGGCCTGCTCAATAACGGAGTCGGACTTTAAAACATCGACCAATGCACCGAACAGACCGTTACGATCTTGATCAAGAATTTGCACGCGAACCGTGTCGCCGTGACCGGCAGTGTCTGGCTTGGCATCCAACCTAACGCGGCCGCTAAAGCCGCGGCCCAGCGGATCTACCTGAGGGAACTTACCCTTGAGGTTAAGTACGCCCACCACCGGACGGGGGCTGTATTTCAATATGCGGGTGACCACTGCTTGTTCATCAACCACTTTATATTCGATCTCATCGCTGGGTCGTCCAGAAAGCGCACCGCGCTCTGGCTTAGCAAGGGCGAAGCCATCAACAAATAGGCGCGGCCCAAGGCCCGTTACCAGGCCGGTCAATGCACCCGCAGTTGGCGCAGACACAACGGTGGCTGGTTGATCTGGTGCTGTACTTTCTAAGGTTTCACTCACTGCCGAGTCTGCGTCTTGAGCAGGTGTTTTATTTCTTTTCCGAGCTTTTGCCGGCGAGAGTAGGTATTCGCGATTCTCGTTGGCAACAATTTCGCCAAGCCGAACCAAACCACGCAGTATTTGCCGCACGCGCTTTACGCCGTGGGGTTTGGGCACATCAAGTATCTCGACCATTTGCTGCCAAGTAATGGGCACCGGGTGCTCAACTAAAAGGTCGATTACTCGCCGGGCATTCAAGACGCGTTGCTGAGAACTTCCAGCCGAAGTATTCGTATCATTAGACTTCGACAAGTTTGACACCTTCTATTAGTTTTAAGTAAAGTCCGCGGCCTTATCAGACCGCACATGCCCAGGTGGTGAAATTGGTAGACACGCTAGCTTCAGGTGCTAGTGGCCGTAAGGCCGTGGAGGTTCAAGTCCTCTTCTGGGCACCACGAATAACGACTAAAGCCCTACCAAACATAGGCTTTCTAGCAAGATCCCAGCAGGTCTTGTCAACATATCGTCTTTCTAGCAATCCAGAAACAGTGTGGTTGGCCACAAGTGCGATTCCTTAACCAGAGAACTAATGGCACCTATCGCTACCTCAGCCGCTACCCTACCGGCTTTGCAGCCACTTATCCTTACTTGCCAACGCAATACAGCAGCGAATTCCCAGAGATCAACGATGCTTGCTCAGACGAGCAGAAGCATACAGCATTAGCTAAAGCTGCCAAGTGGTATGGCCTTCACATTACGACCTTAAAAACTAGCGACCCTAACGCCTATAGCGAAACTGAGCGCGCCATAGCTGTAGAGAAAGCCCTAAGACAAGGGCCGGCGTGCAAAGGATCGTTACATACTGCTGCGGAGCCTGGTGGATTGGTAAAATGTCGCTAAGCTAAGGGGGATGCCTTCAGATGCTGAAAGAACTAAGCAACCCTATGTGGTAGTCAAAAGACCCTGCGAAATGTGGCTACGGATCAGAGGTACTACAGAGCTAATGGAAGAAGCTGAGCTAGCTAAGATAAATAACTTTCTGAAGGGTCATGACTGGGGAGCTAAAGCGCCAGTTAGATTGATTTACAGCACAGATTCCTTCCATGGTGGACGTTTGTATACGCCATATCAAAACTTACCTAGCAGGAAAATAGACATCAGGAAGCACTCCTTAATTGATGGTGAGCCGTTGAGCGAAGTAGATTTCAGCGCCAATCAACTGCGACTTCAATTAGCTGTTTTACATGGCGAGGATGCAGGTGATGACCCATATGAAAACATAGCAATGCGTAGCAGGATCTTTGATAGAGAGAAGATCAAGGCCTTCATTGTCAGAGCCATAGGCTCCGACTCACGACACAAAGCTGAGGGTTCGTGCAGAAAGCTAGGCATTAGTGTTAATGAGTTCAATACACTTGAAGCTGCTACATGGGCACTTTATCCAATACTCAATTTGTTTACAGACTGGACTCACCAAGGTCAGAGTTTAGAAGACAAGATCTTGAAGAAAGTAATGCTTAAGGGCATAGATGACGGAATTGTATGTTTACCCGTGCATGATGCTGTAGCTGTACAGCAAAAACATCAATTCTGGGCTATAAAGACCATGATGCGTTTGTGGACTGAAGCAGTTGGCTGCAACGTTAAGCCAAGACTAAAAGTTGACAAACCATCAAAAAACTAGCCTTTTGCGCCTCAGAGCAAATCTATGGCGTTGATTAGCTCCCCGCCGCAGGCAGCAAGTACAAAAAAGCCCACCGAGGTGGGCTAGAGTTACTGATATGCGAGATTAATCTGAGTTTCTCCAACCACCAGAAGTCCCACCGCCACAGGTCCGGTAGCAACCGCCGCTATAAGTTTCAACATAATGTCTGCCAATGTTAATGCTAGTCGCGAAATCTCTATTTCTAAGTCGTCGTCCATCAAACCTACTAGGGGGCTTCCAACCTATACTTGCAAGGTGCGCGGCGGCTCTGGCCCGTTGCGCATTTGCTATAGCATCAATGGAGGAAGAACCATCAGATGCATGGATAACGTAATCCGTTCCTGGCATATAAACCACCCGCACCGTTTTGACCTGATTATCAGGGAGAACAAGTGTTAGGCTGTCTATCGTACCGCTGCCAAAATAAAGAGCCTTTTGCACAATTCTACTAAGGCTCGGCCTACATCGTACAGTTACAGTATGAACTTGGGGGTTGGTGATTCTAACATCGAAAGCACCAACATTTTCGGTTCTAGGAGCGGTAGCGTCTAAACCTACTGGATTTCTACCCCAAGCTAAGTTGTGAGCATAGTTAGCATACGTCTGCCTACCAGCATCTGATTAAGGGATTCCGCAGCCTGAGCAATAAAACGGCTGAGTCGCAAAGGCTTGAGCAGAAGCTAGCGCTAGAAGCAAAACTGATAAAAGCTTAAACATCAAATCGCTCCTTCAGGCTTGAACTACCCGTCACAGCTATTTGCGTTTGAGCAATTGAGGCTTTCAATTCCGCAACAAGTTTCTGAACACGAGCCTTGTCTGGCACGAATCCATCAGGCACTTTCAGTGCTGAAACTGTATTTGGATCAGCGCCCATTGCGAGAGCGACATCAATAAGAGCAATGTGCATCGCAACATCCTCTTGATTAATTTCTCGTATGGGATCGTACAAACGGAAAGTACGGTGAGCAGCAAAAGTAAGGGGGCCATACTTTTCAGAGGTGGCGGCCGCGTGCAAAAGTAGCTTTAAAGCAGCCTCTGGCTCCTCTGCACTTATTCGTTCCGCTAAAATCTGCGCTGCTAACGGCTCGCCGTAGGAAAGAGTATCTAACGCTGCATTATCTAATGTGTAATAAGGGTGACGTGGAAGCTTGTACTCATCCCTGCAAACTTCTTTAGCTATCAGCTCTCCTTTCTCGGTAACAACATCCGTCGTTTCACACACCGTGGTTGAGGGGTTGTAGAAAGTTACATTCACGGCCTCGTAACTTCGTATATCTTCTTCTTCTAACGCTAGAGATTCCTCTGCAAGCGCTGCGCTATATTCAGCAATCCATCGTCGCTTCGCTTTTTGCGCTTGAGCAGCACTTGTTGGCAGCGATCCTGAAACAGTTTTGTCGCTCGTGATTTCAGGTACCTGACTGGGTGCCTGCTGTGCCAGTCCTACTTGCTCTGGCTTTCCTTCGTATTGATACGCCACCATTGCAGCCGCAGTAACAACTACAGTTAAGGCGTACTTTAAGCACTGATTCATCTGTATTTCCCTCCGTGGAATGAGTGTGCAGTCAGTCAGGTGGCTACAGGTGTGCAACGCCCTAACCAACGTCATAAGTTATAGGAAGCAGATTGCAGGGAGGGAAACCACTGTCAGACAAGCGGAAGGGTGGCGAGGACAAACGGTGTTTTTTTGTGAAAACTAGGCAATCTTTGTGATCACTGTTGCGCTTTTGGAAAAACAATTGCTGTTTTACCCGTTCGTTAGTGTTCTATTCTTTGTGGCCTGTTGTAATTGCCAATAAGCCTAGACACGTTGCTTTTGGATTCTTCCTCGTCACAGAAAAAATAATGCAGGGCGGCGGACAAATTAGGGGGTAAAAAAGGTGGGCAGAAAAGGAAGGCAAAAAAAACCCAGATGTTTACTACTCCATCTGGGCGTCAGTGGCTGAAATCTCAGCCTATTTATTCACTTACCGCTCTTGTGGCGACAATGATTTGGCACTCGGTACTGCTGAGTGCACGACTTAGTAATGCAATAATTAGGCCGCTCAAAATGGCTCAAAATCGCCTGTTTTGGCACTTTTGCGCACTAAAATTGCGCTTTAGGCAATTTGCCCGCACCGTTTTAATGCGTTGGAGCAATTAACTTCGAGGGAAACACTTTGGCGGGCATTGAGTATTTCTTATTTTTTTGCCACATTGACCAACAACATTAAGCACACCAATAAGAATAAAAATACGAGCGGAATATGTGGAAATGGACCTTACTCATAGCGGGATTACTTTCTATAACTGGCGTTCAAGCGGACGACAAAACTGGCAACTGGGATTTCTATTCCGGCGCCACTACCTCTGAGCGCTACGCATCCCTTGATGCAAACAGTTCAGAGCAATTTTACTTCGGCGCCCCTAGGTTGGTGCTCTACTGTTTACAAGGCCAAGGCAATTTTGGTGCCTTCGTCCGCTGGAACAAGTTCATTGGTAACACCATTCACCCCATCCACCTGCAACTTGATCAAGAACCAACTTTGCTAATGTCCTGGTTCGCGGGCGTTGAGGGGGAGAATAGCTGGCTGCCCGCAGGCCGCTTTACCAGCAAAGTGCGCTGCGACAGCGATGACTGTGTTGGCCCAAGCAGAGTCACTATGACGCGACTTGATTTGATCGGAAAAATGCTGAAGGCGAAGAACATAAGCGTTGCGACCACAGACAGTGAGGGCAACTCTTGGTCCGCAGTATTTGCCTCTGCTGGTATGAGAATGGCGGCGAGAGAAACCCTTGGCTTTTGCGGGATCAATGCGGACGCGCTTTAAACCGCTCAGCGACATTCCTACCTTGCACTCACTCGGCGCTCACCGGCCTTTCACACAGGCTTCGCCACGCTGTTGTTGTACTTAGCTTTCTATAAAAGGTTATGAATATGAAACATCTAGTCACAACGATATTGAGCATGGTTTGTATAACGCTGAGTGTCTCAGCCCAAAGTATTGAGTCTCTTGGCTATTCTGTAGTGGCCAGCGACGGCGACATTGAGATCCGCAAATATGAGCCACACTTGCTGGCATCTGTCCGAGTAGCAGGGGATTTTGAAGAGGCAGGCTCCAAAGCATTTCGTCCGCTGTTTAAATTTATTACGGGCGAGAACACGAGCGATGCAAAAATTGCTATGACAGCGCCGGTCATTCAAACCAGCGACGCCAACGAATGGTTGATCTCATTTGTCATGCCCAGAGAGTACGACCTCGAGAGTTTACCCGTGCCCGCGTCCGCGGTCGTAGAAGTGAGCAGCCAACCTGAAATAGTTATGGCAGCCATGGAATACAGTGGCGGTTGGAGCAAAAAGCGATACCTACAGCACGAGGCTTTAATGAAGCAGGCCCTTGCGAGCGGCAGCTACAGGTCTTGTGGCGAGCCAAGATGGGCGCGCCACAACGCCCCATTCACGCCTTGGTTTTTGCGCAAGAACGAGATCTTGGTACCTCTTTGTGGCTCGGAAATGTAGCGCGGAAATCTGACACCAGAGGCTAAATGGCAATCGCGACACGTTGGCGGTGGCGCGCATTATCCCTCTACCAAGGCAGTTGGCTGCCGTCTAAACGGTAAAATTGTCCCGTGCCTTCTGCCGACAGTTGTTCAATAAGGTGGTCTAATTTTTCCGCACAGTGCGCCGCTGTTTGCAGCGGTGCCTTGCGTTGTTTGACAAAATCCTTGGACAAATTACTTACCGTTGTGCCCGGGTGAATGGCCACAATAGTTGGCTCATTACGCCAGCGGCCCGCTTCAATGGCTAAACAGCGAATACCCATATTTAGCGCTGCCTTAGACATACGATAACCAAACCACCCACCCAATTGGTTGTCCTCAATGCTGCCCACCTGAGCCGAAAGAAACGCTGCCTTGAAGCCAGGCACTAGCTTCAGCTTGTTCGCCATTGCCGAAAACAACAAAACCGGCCCAATGGTATTTACCGCAAAGTCATCATGGAGCTTGGCACTACGAATGTTGCGCATGGACTTTTCTGGTCCTCCCAAGGGGCCTTGTAGATACCCGCTGGCGCACACCCACCGATGAATCGGCAACTCCATTGCGGCAATTTGCTCGGCGCAAGCTGCGATTGCCTGCTCATCGCGCAAGTCGCAGGCCAGCCACTGTAACTTGTCATGTGCACTGCGCTTGGGTAGGTGGTGTGTCGCAACAATCCGCTCAATCTCAGGATTTTGCAGGTACCGCTCCAAAAGAGCAGCGCCTATTGCGCCCGCAGCGCCAACAATAAGAACATTCATTCACCTTCTCCCAAACGATCGCGTATTAAAACAACTATTCAATTGAGGCATCATTCGCCTACAAAACATGGACAAATCAGTCGCGCCGGTCTGTCTGAGCGCATTATTCTCAGATATATCTATATTTGTCCAACTTTAATTTGACATTAAGTTACCAAAAGGTAATGATGCACGCTGTAATTTAGACATTCTTAATACGGAAAAGCAAATGAGCAAGATAAATCGCAGAGACTTCCTAGCCACTGGTGCGGCGCTTTGGGCCACAGCACTGATTCCTGTTGTGACTCGCGCTGAGCCAACTGCCCCTATTCTTCAAGAGACGGACGGCATTGCTATTGCCCTGGGCTACAAAAAGGACGCAACTACCGTTGATGTTGCGAAATACCCCAAGCGAGCAGGTGCAAGCGGAGCCACTCAGTTTTGCTCTAACTGTCGATTGTACAGTGCGAAAACTGACGCGCTTGGTGGGTGTTCGGCCATTCCCAATAAGCTGGTTGCCGGCCCGGGCTGGTGTAACGCATGGATCCCAACGGCTTAGTTTTAACAACCCTAGATTCCAAAGACTTCAAAAGCTTAGTCAAAACACATCGACTTCGGTCAGTATTTGTACAGCAGTAGATGAACAGTGCATTGACAATGTTAAGCAACGACAGGCACCTAGACACCACTTCGCAACCCTTGGGTTTGCATCGTTAACCGATAGGCAGTTACTGTTAGACATTAAATTGACAAACCAAGTGCGGAGCAAACAACACAGCACCCGCACGCAAAATAGGCACGGACAACATGGACAGACTTACGATAGGCGCAGTGGCAAATCTTACAGGCGTTCCCTCGCACACCCTCAGAAAGTGGGAGAGCAGGCACTCAATTGTTGTTCCTGAACGCAGTGACTCGGGCAGACGCTTCTACAACAACAGCCACGTGCATCGATTGTTGCTTGTCAAAAGACTGATGTCCGAAGGCCATGCTTTAGGCGAACTTGCGAGACTTGGTACTGATGGCTTAGAGAACCTCAGCTTGCGTCACGACCGAAGCCGCTCGGAAACGTTGGAAGACGGCGTTGATGTCGTTGGCCTAAACCTAGCGCCGCTGTTTGAACGTGCTCAGCCAGAAATTTGTCAAAGCTTCAGTTTATTTCCACAAACACTGGAAAGTTGGTTGGACCGGGGTAACAAACCTTCCCGACACCACAAAGCGCTGTTGGTTGAAAGCGACACCCTTCCGGACACCACGGTTGAGTCGTTAATCAAGCTGAGAAACGGCTCCTATCAACGGGTGATTATTGTTTACGCCTTTGCGCCAAGGCGCATTGAACAGTTGCTGGCCAGCCACGGCATCCAGGCGCTTAAATCGCCAATTACCCCTGAGCATCTGCGCACGATGATGAGCACAAAGTCTCTAGACGTGGCATCTGAGCCGGTGCAAATTGGTGTCAGTGCATTTAACCCTGAGCAACTCTCCAGCATCGCGAACATGATGCCCAGTTTGCACTGCGAATGCCCAAACCACATCGCCAAGCTACTCATAGACATTAGCGGCTTTGAAAAATACTGCCTGCAATGTAAGGACGATGATCCCAAGGAAAAGGCATTGCACGCCCAGCTTGCTGAGATGTCTGCTAGAGCTAGGACCATTTTTGAGAGCGCATTGAGATCAGTGGCCGTGGCAGACGGTTTGGACTTGGATAATTTACCTTAAGCCACACATCTACCACATTGGGAAGGCACGCGCGCTTGGTTAGTGCCTTTTCAGCAACACAGGCAGCTACTGCCAAGCTATCTCTAACCCGCCCCGGAACCGTGCAACCTAGCGCTCCGCTTTTGCCTTAAAAGCTTAGAAGCTTAGGAAACCCTGCCCCTACTTTTCACACTCTAAGCGCCCTAGCAAAATTCTCGGTAGACTAGGCACAAGCTGTAAAACTAGTCCGAGTGCAATGATGAAATCTGAAACTGACGTGTCACCACTTATCGTTGTGGATTGGGGTACTACCAACTTCCGCGCCTACCTGGTTGAAAGAGACGTTGATCACTACGGGACATGCCGAGACAAAGTAGCAACAACTGACGGGTTGTCGAGCATTCAGGGGGACTATCCCGGCGTTTTAAAACAACATATCGGCCATTGGCTACAGTCGCGCCCTCCTATACCAATACTACTAAGCGGCATGGTCAGTAGCCCCAGTGGGTGGGTTGAAGTCCCGCACGTTCCCTGCCCCGCGAAGGTACAAACACTCGCCCACAACGCTCACCAAATAGACGATTTCAACAACGGCAACACTTGGATCATTCCTGGTTTATCAGGGCTTGGCATAAGTGGTCATTTTGATGTTATGCGCGGCGAAGAAGTGCAGTACTTTGGCGCGACACACATAATTGAGGCGCAAGACTTGCCGCCCCCTGAAGTGATTTGTTTTCCCGGCACCCACAACAAATGGATAAATTTGGCCAATAACACCCAAGGTGCCCTGGCGCAGTTCTCTACTTCTATGACAGGCGAGATTTTTAACCTGTTAGCTGATCAGTCACTGCTGTCTAACTCAATTACCCAACAGGGTCCCTGGCAAGCACAAGCGTTTCTTACGGGCTTGGACAACAGCGCCAGCCAAGGCGGGATCATGCACCAGCTGTTCACCGTGCGCTCGCTACAACTGTCAGGCGCGCACACAAATGATGACGGCGAGGCTTATTTGTCTGGATTATTAATTGGCAGCGAGATTAGATCCATGTTGAGCGAATCAACCGAGAACAATAAGCCAATCCATGTAGCCATTGTTGGCGCGGATAAGTTGTCCCAACGGTACCTGTCAGCAATAGAACACCTTGGGCATTGCGCCTTCACAATTGACGCAGAAGAGGCGACTATTGCTGGCGCACTAGCAGTCGCGCAATACCTTAACCCGCAGGCATAATTCATTGATGAACCGTCCACTCTCACATTACCTAGAACAGATGCCGTTGGTGGCTATTTTGCGTGGCATTACTCCCGCTGAGTCTTTAGACGTAGTCGCGTGCCTGCTTGATGCAGGCATTCGGATTGTGGAAGTGCCGCTTAACTCCCCTGATCCTTTTGACAGCATCAAGTTGATTGCGGAAAAATTCGGTACACAAATGTTGGTGGGCGCGGGAACCGTACTCAATGCCGAACAAGTAAAAGACGTTGCCGCCGCAAAAGGTCGCCTGATTGTTTCACCCAACACCAATGCGGCGATTATAAAGTCTGCGGTTGCACTGGAAATGAGTTGTGTACCGGGCGCGGCAACACCGTCTGAAGTATTTACTGCCTTGGACGCAGGTGCAAACGGGGTGAAGGCGTTTCCAGCAGAAATGCTGACCCCGCAAATCATTAAAAGCTGGCGCGCGGTAGTACCGAAAAACTTGGACATATTGCCTGTTGGCGGCATCTCCACCGACAACATGCGCGACTATTGGCTGGCGGGCGCAAGCGGTTTTGGTATTGGTGGCGCACTCTACCAGTCAGGCAAAAGCATTGAAGCCATCAGCACCAGTGCTAAAGAATTTGTAGAAGCTATGAATACGCTTAAATCGGTCAGCGAAAGCTGATATCAGGGCCGTGAGCGGGCGCGCCGCTCGGCAGTTGATGAGGAATTTACGATAGATTAAGCGCTGTACGCTCACTCACAAAATAACGCTACGTGTATACCCATTGCGCTCTCTAAGCGCCCCAAACGGTTGGTCTGGGAAAACGCAAGGTCAGCGGCTACGACCGGGCCGCTCTCACTGGTTGCTCTCACTGGTTGCTCTATGGACCTGCCATAATCGACGGGTCCAACAGGCACACTAGGGAATAGGTTGGTAACCTTCCTCTTCGCCTTTGGTGAACACGCCCACTGCATCATGTGCATGCAGACTTTCATGGTGCTCTACGCGCACCCAAAAATCTTCCCAGCGAGTATCATCGTCTAATGCTGTTTTCAGCCTTCGGCCCGCATCTTCGACAAACATTGGGTTTTTACCATTGAGTCGAGCAAATTCCTGCTCGTCTTCTCGCTTCACTGCGCTTTGTACCGGCGTTTTAAGTGCGCCTTCAAGCTGATCTACCAAAGCCGTAATGGGCAAGTCATCATGTGAATCGTCTAAGCGAACCAAAGCCTTGGCAGTGCTGCGCTGGCTGTGAGGCGTAGCCAAAATACCTTCTTCAGTGCCTATCCACGCATGTACATCACTGATTTTGACATCGCCTTGGGCGCCGAAATCTTTTGTAAACTGCTCTTGAATGAGCTGTCGCGCAAGCGCGGCAGAACAAGGGCAAGTAGACGAATATTGCACAGCTACCGAGAGTTCAATGGCTATTTCGCCATTGATCAGGGTGCCTTTAACCATTACGGGGTAGGATGCCCAACCGACATTATCGCTGAGCAAAGCCGGGCGACGGATGAAGTGATCAAACTCGAACTGTACGAATGCATTAGTACTTAAATCACTGTGCGACTCTAGAATAGAGCCCAGTAGTGTCTTCAGGCCAGACGCGGTCAACGGATTAGAAGTAGCGTGCTGGTCTAAGAGCAAATACAGGCGCGACATGTGAATGCCCTTCGCCAGAGGGTCCGCTAGGTTTACGTAAACCTGAATGCTAGCGTGAACTTCTTTGTTCTCCTCGCCGTCTTTAATACGGAGGGGTTGGTGGACATTACTCATGCCAACCCAATCTAATGTCTTTTGTGCCTTAGTGAGCGCTTTATTCGCAACATCAGGCATATCAAGAACAGGTACAAGCTTCATTGTGCTCATCAAATTTCCTAGAATGAATGTATTGAAGTTAGGCTACGGCCTTGTAGGTCAAATCAGTGTGAACGAAGAAGTTGATAATTCCGACCTCTCGGTTACATTTTCCTAATCAGCCCTGCACTAAAAAGTGCTATGCCACTGAGTACCTATCGTCGCAATTCGTCACATGCTACCCCATTTGCAGCATCAATCAACGACCATCAGCGCCGCTCAAAGCCAATTAGGAACGATTGAGATAGGCAAAAAGCGCAGTTATAGGTGCTCTAGATCTGCATCCGTTAACGCGCGCGCTTCGTCAGGCAGTAAAGAGGGGATATCGTCGTTTATTGGGTACGCCAATCTACTCACGCGACACCACAACTCTTGTTGCTCGCGCATATAGACCAAAGATGTTTTGCTCACTGGGCAAACTAGCAGTTCTAATAACTTGGAATCCATTATTTTGTATCCTCAGTTGGCGCATTCAGTTGAGGCTGAAGGAAAACGACTTTCTTCCAAACCTGAAATCTAGCGTCTTGTCTTAAAGCGGCATTGACCGAGCGACCAATGCCACTGTCTTTGCTCACTTAAGTATCAAACGGGCTTCTTAGGACAATAGTTTCATGGCGATTCGGCCCGGTGGAAACAATATCTACCGGCGCGCCAATGGCCTCTTCCACAATGCGAATATAGTGCTTCGCTTCAGCAGGCAATTTGTCAAAGTCGGTAACACCGAGCGTTGATTCTTTCCAACCAGGTACCTCTTCGTATACCGGCTCTAGGCCTTCGTAGTATTGACTCCCAAAGCTTGGGCTACCATCTGCATCTGCGCCTGAATAACCAACGCAAATTTTGATTGTTTCCACCCCGTCCAAAACATCTAACTTGGTTAGGCAGATACCAGAGATACTGTTAATTCTAACCGCTTGGCGCAGAGCTACCGCGTCGAACCAACCACAGCGTCTAGGTCTACCCGTGGTAGAACCAAACTCATGACCGCGCTTTGCGAGGCCTTCGCCCACTTCATCAAACAATTCCGTTGGGAACGGCCCAGAACCTACACGAGTGGTGTAGGCTTTGGTAATACCTAAAACATAATCTAAATAAGCTGGCCCAAACCCAGTACCTACGGCCGTGCCGCCAGCGGTGGTATTGGAGGAGGTTACATACGGGTAAGTGCCTAAATCCACATCCAGCATGGCGCCTTGCGCACCTTCAAACAGAATGTTTTTGCCTGCCTCACGCATGTCGTGGAGAAGTGGCACTACGTCGGCTGCCATTGCTTTGATTTCTTCTGCCACTTTAGCGCAGTCATCTAACGTCTTGACAAAATCTACAGCGGGCTTTTTGTAGTAGTTGGTCAACATAAAATTGTGGTATTCGGTCACCTCAGCAAGCTTGTCAGCAAAGTTCTGCCAATAAAACATGTCACCTAAACGCAGCCCACGACGCGCCACTTTATCTTCGTAGGCCGGGCCGATACCTCGGCCTGTGGTGCCAATTTTCTTCGCACCACGCGCCTCTTCCCGGGCCAGATCTAACTCAATATGATGGGGCAAAATCAACGGGCAAGCTGGCGAAATTTTCAGACGTTGCCGAACAGGCACGCCCTTGGCTTCTAGCATTTTGATTTCTTTGAGCAACTCGTGTGGCTCTAAAACAACGCCATTACCAATTACGCACTGCACATTTTCATGCAATATCCCAGAAGGAATGACATGTAATACTGTAGTTTCACCGTCGATTACCAGCGTATGTCCGGCATTATGCCCCCCTTGAAATCGCACCACGGCGCTAACTTCATCAGTAAGCAGATCTACTACCTTGCCCTTGCCTTCGTCACCCCATTGAGTGCCGATGACGACTACATTACGTCCCATTCTTTCACCTTAATTATGCTCTGAGTGTTACTCAGCTTTATGTGACCACTTGCCAGTGACCGGATTGATTTTCTAACCGACCTGCGCAGTTGCTCGGCGGCACTTCATCTACGGACAAAGCCACCACCACGCGGAAACCTTGCTCTCGAAGCTGCGCGACCGCCACAAGCAACCCAGTACGCTCCTCTTCTCCAACATGGGGCGCAAAATATACGGGCTCCGGCGTAGAGTTAGCGCCCAGCAATTGCTTTAAGCTGAGGTCGAAACCAGTGGCAGGTCTAGCCCTACCAAATACTTTACCCACACCATCATAGCGCCCGCCTTGGGCTAACGCCTGGCCGTGCTGGGGATGATATACCGCGAAAACCGGGCCGTTGTGATAGCCATAACCGGATAATTCAGAGACATCAATTCTCAGATCTACATCAGCTTGATGAATGGTGATGATGTTTGCGAGCGTAGCCAGCTCATCTAATGCTTCGTGCACCGAGGTAGATGCTTTAGCCAATACCCGTCGAGCTTCGTCAAGGGCACTGGCATCGCCCATAAGATTGGGCAGCGCGGCCATCATTTGCGCCTGCTTGGAATTACCCAACAGATTAAGGATATCTGACTCACCTTTACGCTGAATGCGTTTGAAGAGTTCTTGTTGATCTTCACTGCGGAGGATTTTGGCGTCGATAAGGTCAGCAACCAAATTCCGGTAAATACCCATGTGACCCAACAACAAAACCGGTTGCTGAATTTCTGCGATACGCATCACTTCCAACATCAGCGCGATCACCTCGGCATCTGCCACCAAACTGGGTGCGCCAAAAATTTCCGCGCCCGCTTTGAGGGGCACTCTAGAATCTTGAGAATTTTGGGGACTGGCAAAAACCACGGGACCGGCATAGCAAAGGCGCTGCACGCCGTCAGTAATAATACTGTGTGCGTCTATACGTACAGCTTGGGAGGTCATATCTGCACGGACGCCAAGCTGACGACCGCTGACCTGATCTACAACCTTCAGTGTTTGCAGATCTAGGTCCTCACCACTGCCAACAAGCAGTGCATCTAGGTATTCGATCAGTGGTGGATCCACATAGTCGAAACCCCATGCTACAAAGACGTCGAGTACGCGCCTCCGTAAGATCTCTAAATCCCATGCGCGAGGCGGTAGAAGTTCGTCTACCCCTCGAGGTAGACGCCAATGTGTACTCATCTATTTCTTAAATTTACGGGCTAGCGGTTTTTACCGTCGCCACTTTGTAGGTATTTGAAGAAGTCACTGCTTGGATCAAGTACAAGCAAATCGCTCTTATTATTGAATACTTCACTATATGCATTAATGCTGCGATAAAAGCTGTAGAACTCAGGGTCCTTATTATATGCACTTGCGTAAACATTTGCTGCTTTTGCATCACCATCACCGCGCAATTGTTCACTTTCTCTATAAGCTTCCGCCTCTAAAACAACTGCGTCGCGATCTGCTTTAGCGCGAATAGCCAGCGCTTTTTCTTGCCCTTCTGCTCTGTATTGACGTGCTTCAATCTCTCGCTCTGAGTTCATACGCTCATAAACTGTGCTAGATACTTCAGAGGGTAAGTCGATTTTCTTTACGCGAACATCCACTACCTCGACACCCACAGACTCACGCATAACGCGGTCGAGGTCTTTTCTCAGATCATTCATCAGTTCATCACGCTGACCAGAAATCACCTCATGCATATCGCGTCTACTGATCTGGTTACGCAGACCTTCATTAGTACGCTCTTGCAACAAACGCTCGGCACGACGTTCATCAAATGAGGTACCGGTGTAAAACTTCTCAATGTCGGCCACACGCCACTTCACAAAGGAATCTACGATTAGCGGCTTCTTCTCTATGGTGTAATAGGTCTCACCTTTAGAATCTAGTGTTAACACGCGTGCGTCGAACTTCTTCACCTCTTCTGCCACTGGCAGTTTGAAGTGCAGGCCTGGCTCAATGGAGGCGTCAACTAAATTACCAAACTCTAACAAGATGGCTTTTTCGGTTTCTAAAACTCTGTATGCAGTCTGGTTAAACAGCCCAACACCCAACAGAACTAAAACTACGAATAATAAGGTTTTTGTAGGCATCTCAAATTCTCCTAATTACTTCTGTTGCGGTTGTTTATGTTTGTTCGACTACTGCTTACATCGCGGCGAAGCTGCTCCATTTCACGGCGCAACGCAGTAACGTCTACATTAGAGGCATTGCTGCCGCTTTGCTGAGTCAGTTTGTCGAGCGGCAAATACATCATGTTATTGCCCCCTTCCACATCTACCATCACTTTGCTGGCGTTCTTAAAAACGTTTTCTAGTGCGTCTATATATAGACGGTCTCTGGTCACTTGCTTTGCTAGTGAGTACTCATTAAGCAGTTTTTCAAAGCGTTCGGCCTCACCTTCAGAGCGCGCAATCACACGGTCTCTGTAGGCTTGAGCCTCTTCAAGCTGGCGCTGGGCTTTACCACGCGCCTCAGGCACTACTTGCTGAGAATAAGCGGTCGCTTGGTTAATAAACTTTTGCTGATCCTCTTTGGCTTTTTGCACATCGTTAAATGCGTCTTGCACCTGTACGGGCGGCGCACTTCGGTCAATGTTGACCTTGGTGATGTCAATGCCGGTCCCGTAGGACTTAAGGTAAGTGCGCAGACGTTCTTGTACTTCTATCGCTATGGCTTCACGACCATCAGTAATGACCTGGTCCATAGTTGAGGAGCCAGCTACGTGACGCAGCGCACTTTCTGTCGCTTGGTCCAAACTCTTCTTCGGGTCGCGAACGTTGATCAAATAGTCAGCTGCACTGGCAATAACCCATTGCACTGTCAGGCTGATATCAACAATGTTTTCGTCCTTGGTCAGCATAGACGCTTGGTGACTGTGCGATTGCACCTGAGTCACGTTAACCAATTGAACTTGGTCGATCAAAGGTGGGTTCCAATGCAGTCCTGGCGTGACCTCTTGGTCCATCAACTTACCGAAACGAAAGACTACGCCACGTTCCTGTTCGTCCACTTGGTAAACGCCGCTGAACACATAAAGACCAGCAAGCACAATAAGCAGCAGGCTGATTGAGCCTGCAGATATACCGCCACCGCCACCGCCGCCAGTGGCGCCTTTGCCACCACCGAATAAGCCGGATAGCTGGCCCTGTAATTTACGTATCGCTTCGTCTAGGTCTGGCGGACCTTGATCTCCACGATTGCCCCAAGGGTCCTTATCTCCACCGCCTGATTCATTCCAAGCCATGATTATTTGCTCCGCATCGTTTTACTTGCATTAACTACTATTATTTCTGGTGTTTAACTGCCTGGAGCAGTATTTCACCAAACTTTCCGTCAAAACCGTTCTTTCACTATCTTTCTAGCAAAACCTTTCTCGCAATTCAAAAATGCAGCCATTGATTAGTCCGTGCCTGCCTCGAAGTACTCTTTTAAAAATACTTACTTAGCGACACTTTCCTGTAACTGCACGTTTGATTTTTTCTTAAGCTGGCCGAGCAATTGCTCGTCAGCCTGTACTGTAAGCTGCACACTACCATCTGTCAGCAAAGTTTCATCTAAAACTGCACCGGATTGATAGAGCCAAGCGCGAGTTTTACCGTCGCCAGCGCCCAGCAGTACTTCGTGTGGCGCTACAACGCCTAATGCGCTGCCAATAAATTGCATCAACTCGTCTAACCCTTGCCCTTTAGCGGCAGAGACCAGACGATCTGAATGCTCAAAATGCTGCCTTTCCTCTGCTGAGAGTAAATCAGCCTTGTTCATCACCCGGATACTAGGCACCTCAATAGCGCCAATTTCTTTTAATACTGCTTCTACTTGTTCAACGCGTTCCTGCCAACTCGGGTCGGCGATGTCGATCACATGCAAAAGCAGATCTGAGTGTACCACCTCTTCAAGGGTAGCTTTGAATGCTTCCACTAAAGCGTGGGGTAATGCGCTGACGAAACCCACGGTATCGGTCAAAACCACTTCGCCAGCACCTGGCACATTAATACGCCGCATGGTGGGGTCTAGTGTTGCAAACAACTTGTCCTCAGCGAGCACGTCGGCATTTGTAACCGAGTTGAACAGTGTCGATTTACCCGCGTTAGTATAGCCCACCAAAGACACCGTCGGTGTGCCGCGCCTATTACGACCGCGTCGATTTTGCTCTCTACGCTTGGCCACATCGCTGAGCTTTTGTTCCGTCGCTTTCAAGCGCTCGGCCAACATGCGCTGGTCTAGCTCAATTTGTTTCTCGCCCGCACCGCGTAAGCCAATACCGCCTTTTTGCCGGTCTAGGTGGGTCCACCCTCGCACCAAACGGGTCTGGGCGTGTTTAAGCTGAGCTAATTCAACCTGCAACTGCCCTTCATGGCTACGCGCGCGCTCGGCAAAAATTGTCAAAATAAGCTCTGTGCGTGTAATCAGGCGACAATCTAATTCTTGCTCCAAATTCCGCTGCTGACCAGGAGACAGGTCATGATTGGTCAGCAGTATCTCTGCGTCGGTGTAAGCAAGTTGCGCTTTGATCTCTTGCACCTTGCCGCTACCCACAAACCAACGTGAATCTGGCGCTTCGCGCCGTGCGACCACCGTATCTACGACAATAAGGTCAGCAGAGCGAGCCAGCTCCGCAAGCTCGTCCCCATCGGGATTGTCGGCTTTGCGTAATTCGACTTGAAGTAGCAACGTGCGCCTTCCCGCTTCGGGGCGATCAAATAGCATATGTGCTCATAAAGATTTTGCTAACGTTAGGATCTGTGAATCGTTGCCACAAGTTGGTTCTATATCTAAGAAGAATTTGGCCACTAGGTCTAGATGGTGCTGAACCCAATAATTTCAAGAGTGGTGACACCGGCAGAACCGAGATGAAGATTACCATTAAAGTAAACAACGCCAGTAGCGGCGTTTGAGGCTAAAGGTTGAAGGTTGAGGCTGAGCTTTAGGGCAAAGTTTTAGGGTTGAGCTTTAGGGTAGAGTTTTAAGATAGAGATTGAAGATAGGATTTGAAGATTTTGCGGCTGTAAAATAAGGACAACCACTTGGGTACCTTTGCACCTGCACAGTATTGGATGCGCCTAGCAGCGCTGAATTGTGAAGTGGCTAAGGCAGCTCGCTCATTTAGGCGACCGCCGCACCCGCTACCTGAATCAGCAGAAAGACCAGCAAAAGACCAGCAAAAGGTAAGCAACAGTGCTCGCAGTATTATTGCTACTTGTCACATCGGCAATTTATGCCAGCGGGTGCCACCTTTGACTAAGCTTGACCCGCCGATTCGACCGACTCAGCTCAGCCGGCTTTCGTTAGTCTTTGTTAACCGTTGTTAATCTTCCTGCACTTTTCGTACGAAAGAGGCGCTAGTCCTGATCTTCGTCAGAATCAGCAAGCTTAACATTGCGCGCCGGCACAACTGTTGAGACTGCATGCTTGTAAACCATTTGGCTGACCGAGTTTTTCAGCAGAATCACAAATTGGTCAAAAGATTCAATATGTCCCTGAAGTTTAATGCCATTCACAAGGAAAATTGAGACCGGGATTCGCTCTTTGCGCAAAGCGTTGAGATAAGGGTCTTGTAAAGTATGTCCTTTGGACATTTTTAGCTCCGTTTATTCTAATTAGATTATTGTTCTTGATCAGTTTTGATCTTACTTTTTTACCGGCCTTATGAGTCGCAACCCAAGCCAAGCGAAACAGGGTTGTACACTCTTTATTGACCCTTTTGACGGGACAATCGGACGGACGGTTATTTTCCTCGACGGATTCACCTAACATCGCCGCCAGACCGTCCTTGCCAGCGCAAAAAACGGGGCAGACTATCATGGAATCGGGCCTTTTCCAGTCGAAACATTGCAAATTTGCGTAAGAAATTCGTTTATTTTCGTAAGTATCTGTCTATTTCTGGATATGAGTGCAACTTGGTTGATCACTGAGCAATCTTTTGTCCACTCAGTCAGTACATAGCGCAAAAAAAACCGCGCCCTAGCTGCCAGAAAAATTTGCGGCAAAGCCCACTTCGAAAGAGTCTCTGTAAAGAGCGCTCACCCACCCAGAGCGATTCCCCTTTGATCAGGCTAGACCCAAAGCCGCAAGGCGCTTAACTATCATCGCCGTGGCCTGCTCCGGCTGGTCGGTAATACAGTTATCTAATTCCGGCCATTGACGCATCCAGGTCATTTGCCGCTTTGCCAATTGCCGTGTGGCCACCACTGCTTTATCGCGCATCGTTTGGGCATCAATATCTCCCGCAAGAAACTGCCAACCTTGCCGATAGCCCACAGCTCTCACCGCGGGTAAATCTTCGTGCAGATCTCCGCGCTGACGTAAGGTCCGGACTTCCTCAAGAAATCCACCTTCAAGCATTTGGTCAAAGCGGCTTTCAATGCGCTGGTGCAATACCGCTCTTTGGGTTGGCAAAATACCCAGCAGTATTACTTTTGCGCCAAGCCTAGCTATGGCTGACCCACCTGCCTGTTCAACCCACTGAGAGGATAGCGGCTTACCCGTTAAACGCACCACCTCAAGCCCGCGCAATAATCGCTGATGATTATTGGGATGAATATTTGCGGCAGCCGCTGGGTCTATTGCCGCCAGCTCATCATGCAGCGCCTGAGCGCCACCGGCGTCTAATTCTTTCACAAGCTGACGCCTAATGGCTTCGTCCGCATCAGGTAGCCGAGCAATGCCGTCCAGAAAACACTTCACATAAAGCATGGTGCCGCCAACTATGATCGGGATTTTGTTTTCGGCAAATGCTTGAGCAATGCATTTATCCGCATCACGCACAAAATCAGCGGCTGAATAAATTTCGTTGGGATCTAAGATGCTGACCAACTTGTGCGGGTATTCGGCCAGTTCTTCAGCGCTGGGTTTAGCGGTACCAATATCCATGCCTTTATAAATCATGGCTGAATCTGCGCTAATGAGCTGGGCCTTAGATTGGCCGCCAAGGTGGTCCTGCAACTTCATTGCAGCGTCAGTTTTGCCCACAGCAGTTGGGCCGATTATCACGACTATTGTTTTTTCACTGCCTGCCTGTTGATTTAGCAGATCTGGTGAACTGCTCTGAGCATTTACGGGGCCTACGCTTTCATTGCTTGGAAACATTACTCGACTACTGACCACGCAAAAACAGTTTGTCTAACTCGTGCAAGCTACGCAGTAAAAACGTAGGTCGACCGTGATTACACAACCCAGCATTCTCAGTTTGCTCCATCTCGCGCAGCAAACCATTCATCTCTGGGATAGTTAACTGCCTATGCGCGCGCAACGAACCCCTACAAGCAAGAGTAGCGAGAATATCCAATTGGGTTCGATTGATTTCTTCGCTGGTGCCAAACTCCGCCATTTCAGCAATTAGATCTTTCACCCTGTCTCTTATACACATCTGACGCTGCCGACGATATGCAGTGTGTAGA
>OJDI01000017.1_pt1 | contig 107601 bp, 100 predicted proteins | sample 1592601 | NCBI WGS metagenome assembly OJDI01 (sample SAMN05416845, study PRJEB24817) | seawater metagenome | isolation source: Sea water | place: Canada:Atlantic | collected 2013-07 | reverse complement strand
CGCTGCTTATCAGCCTCAACAACAGCATTAAAGACTCTGGCTAGCTCTTTGTTCAGCGTCTGCAGTTGTTCATTTTCACCAAAAGCAGCAGTTTGATCCTTGCAACAGTCTTAACGTCTTAACTTCACCACATTATCACTAGAGCTACTAATCTTTGACTGTAGCTCAACCAACTCTCTAAAAATCTTCTTCTGCTCTTGAGTAAGTATCTTCAGAGACTCACTGTCTCCAAATCCCGCCGACCCATAGTTAACCGCTACCTTATTTAGATCACTGCCAGACCAGCCTCCAATAGTGTATGTGACCATAGGGTTTATCAGTTTGTTCTGCGCATTAATTCTGAACGTATGCCTCAAGCAGTGGCTTGTATAGTCATCAGAACCCAATAGTTTCTTGAGTGTATTACTTAATCTGTTGGACGGGTCTTTGAGAGTACTTAAGTAAGCGATAGCCGCTGGTAATTCTTTCCTAATCAGATCCAGCCCAAACACAATAGGAACGAATCTGGGTCTTTCCTCAGTCTTTGTTGCACTCCTATCGCCACCAACTAAAGCCACATAGGGCAGTTTGGAATCAGTTAGGTATAAATCTTCATCCACTCTAAGCCGTGCAATCTCACTAGCCATGCCGCCTGATTGCAACATCAGCAACAAAGCAGCCGCATCAGGGGTTCCGGCCTCCAAAGCTCTCTCTAGAAAAACTCTTTGCAAGTCCAAACTCAGCACCTGCTTTTGCTTTTCCGGACTTTTCTTTAAGTTCTTAAATCTAATTGGTCGCCACTTGAGCCTGTACTCCGTAGTCGCCCAGTTGAAACATGCTACGATCTCATTAAGATCACGCCTGATACTATTTGTTTTATTACCCTTAGTTTTCTCAGTATCAATTAATTCGTCTAGGTGCATTTCAATAACATCGGGCGTGTCTTCCTTCACAACAACATCCGGCATAAAGCGCATAAACTTTTCAAATCTACTATTGCAACGCTTGCCTTCTCTGGTCGTTAAATCGACCTCACGATATTCCAAATAAGCCGACCATAGCTGCCTTATCGTTTTTGGCTTTCGCTTTTGCGCCTTCTGTACAGCCTCCCACGCTCTTATCACGGCCTCCTCTTGTACAGTTAGGCTTCTATTTAGACGCCCCTCAGCGTCTAGCTCACCTTTCTGCTGCCACTGTATGAACATGTCTGTGTACTCTGGAATAGCCAGCATTGCGTGATCACTGGAGCCCAACTGAATTGGCAAGTCCTTTAGATCGTCGTCCGCAAGCTTTAGCATTGGGCCAACCATATGAGGAGCATATTGGCCTTGGCTAACTTTATTACGCCTCAGAACGTCTTCAGCCAGTTGGTCTATTTGCCGCTCTGTGTAAGCATCAACACTGACGCTTTCTAACGTTTTGCAGTAAAGGTCGAACTTGCTCTGAGCTTCTAAACGCTGATCTAGAATCTGATCCTCAGTAGCTAAATGCTCCTTGAGTCCTAAAGGTTCGACAAAGGTTTTCTTTGGCGAGATCAAGGCGAGTCGTGTGGGCACTGCTCTTTGGAAGTACAGCCAGCCTTTAACTTCCTTGATATAACGTGGGGTTTTCATGCTGTAGTGCCTCGATGATTTTCTATCAATCAGCTTGAAGCATACATTCTAACAACGATTCTAACAACCAAACGACATTTAATTGATTAGAAGCTCGCTCTGTAGGGGATAAAAGGTATTCTATGGTGCCGGAACGCGGAATCGAACCGCGGGCCTACTGATTACGAATCAGTCGCTCTACCAACTGAGCTATCCCGGCAATAATTACTGTTACTATAAATCGAATGCTAAAAAATACCACTCTACTTGTCTCTTGCGCACATAGGTTCACATGAGCGATAAAAAATTATACTGGCAATCTGCTGCTCACATGCTGCCCGAAAACTTCATACGTCTCGTTGTATCTCACACCCAACACGACCGTCTTTACAGTGGCATTATATCTAAAGACGAACCAAGACAAAAAGAATACTTTAGTAGAGATACTTTAGTTAAAGAATTCTACTAGAGAGTGCTTACTAGCGGTGTTAAGTGTTATGACCTCTCGGGAAGATTTTATAGAACCAATAAACAAATAGAACGAATCGTTGGAAGTACGTTTGCCAATACGCCGCTTACTGCCCAAAAAAATAGCAAAAGAAATGTTCCTCCGAATCCTAGCTCAACCGCAATGCATAATGCGCCGGAAGCCGACACGCTCAAGAAAAATGAGTATTGGGAGAGAGGCTGACGCAACCGAGTAACCCTCAAGTAATGTACTCAAGTGCTAGGCTTTTTTCTTTAACCGTCGTTAGCCCAGAGCTTACTTCCCTACTGCCTTGGTGCGAGTAACAAGCAAATTAACAAATAGAGTGAGCAATTGGGATTGTTCGTGATGCCCATTGTAGTTCGACGGGTACAGGGCTGTTTTGAGGTTAGTTTTAATGTATTTGCAGAAGAAGCCTTCCCGCTACCGGGAAGGCCTCAGACTCTATCTTGCTCGCGCAAGCGTTAAAGAGGTAGTTTCTGACCAGAGTGGCTAGATACTAAGGTACTTAAAGTTGGGTCTATTCCAGCCGTGAACGCAGCCCATTTCGCACTTTTCATCTGCTTAGCTTGACTCGCCGCCATCTCGCTCCAGCTACTAAAACTCATCACATAATGGTATTGGTTGGGAGCACCAATTCCGCCAACATAACTTTCTACCCTTGCACCAAGAGATTCATGGATTTTTTCAGCTTCTGCAAATACCTTCATGAGTTCTGGTCCACGCCCAGGCGCCGCTTGCCATACAAACACGCTGTATACTTGATCTGCATCAAAGCTTCCTGCTTTAACGCTCGCATCCATGTTTATGCCCGTGATGCTAGACAGTAACGTGCCCGCAGAATTCTGCTGAGCCGCAACCCAATATTGATTCCATTCCGCGCTGCTATTCATCGCATCCCTTGCCTCACCCCAAGCCTCCAGAGAATCGTATCGCAACACATAGTCAATAAAGCCATCGGTTCCCATGCTAGTGGCGTAAGCGCTAACTTTGATGCCCAACTTTTCTTGGATGGCTTTAGCTTGAGCCATACTCTGCATCATTTCGGTAGTTTTTCCGGGGTTTGCTTTCCATGAATACACTTCGGCAATCTCAGCCGTGGCTAGCATACTGGCGAACATGCTAAGAACCGTTATTGCAACAATAGTTAGTTTAACTCTCATTATTATTCTTCCTCTCATAATTCTTATTATTGGACCCTAAACTTAAAACACCTAACTCACATTTGTAAATCAAAATTCACGTGTTAGAACCATTACGAGAAAAAAGAGCGAGACCAGGAGAAAAGGAGAAAAGGGAGAAAAGAAAAAAGGGTAAGGGGCTAAAGAAGAAAACAAGAAAAAAGACACTAAGCAAATGCAGTAAACGGCAGGGTGTCTATATGCACAGGCACCCTACCTGCTCTCGCATCTAGCAATTACTGACGGGCATAGCCTTTCAGAACGATATTTTGAGAAGTGTTAACCACCGTGCGCAAACTCCCAACCTCTTCATTGAATGCCGCATAAGCTGGGTGCGTTAACAGCTTTTCGCTTATTGAGGACAGCTCAGGAATGGAGCGAGCGCCCGTCCATATCCAATGCGTAAACTGATCTCGCCCGAAATAGACGGCACCTATCCCATAAGAGCGCAGATCAACATCGTTTGCCACGCTTTTCATCATCTTGGCATACGCCTGAGCATAAACTGCCTGATTTTGCGGCTCGACAATTATGTTAAACGTTGAGAAAGCGGAGTCTTGCGTCCAATCGTTCTCATCAATGGGTGCGGCGCCCATATATTGACTAGTTGGCTGTGCGCCTGAAGCACCGACAGCTTGTAGAAACGTTAAAGCTGCCGGACAGGATCGCATGATTTCACCAGCATTGGCCTGATCTTCGGCAGTTTGGAATGTGTTAATTATGCTGTGAGTAGCTGGATTGGCCCCATTAAAAGACTGGGTTAGAAGCGCTACATCTGCTGGATATTTTTTACCACACTCTGAGGCCCAAAATTCGTCCATTGCAGCCACAACCGCTGCGGGGTTGGTGACATTAAATTCATAAAAAGCATAGTACGGACCGTTGCCAGCATGGTCGTCTGATATTACGTGAGAAGAGGAAAGTGCGATTAGTGACGCAAACGCGAGTAAAACAATATTCTTCATGGGTTGACCCTTTTTATTATTCGTTATTTTTATTATTCGTTATTTTTGTTGTTACGGCCCACGCGGCCACCCGCTAATCTAGCAAATCGCTTAGACAATGCAAGACTCATCGGAGGCTGGTGACGTGAGGCGACTGAAGACTTAGACGCACAACCACTGGGTTAGTCTATTTGGAGAAAAGGCGAGCGTCTCAACAGATCCAGCGCTAGTTTCAACCCTCCCCAAACCGACCGTTTATCTAAACCAATCTAACCAACCACTTTATTCAACCGCTTTAACCAACTACTTTAACCGACTAGAGAGGCCAACACTTTGCGTGTACCCTGAAAAGGTCTGCGCCCGTGCATAACCAAAAAGTTGTCTACCAGCGCTACATCCCCAGTTTTCCATGGAATATCAAAACTCAGTTCGTCCGCAAGCTCTATCGCAACAGCCATGTCTGTGTGCTCAATGGCTGTGCCATCGCCAAAGCTGATGGATTTCTCCCCGCTATTACGGGCATCTTTCCAGCCGCGAAAGGCGGCTATCAACTGATTAAAAAATACACTTCGGCCATCTGCCAACTCGCGAATTGCCGGCAATACTGGGGTGGTTACGCTAAGTGATTGATCTGCCTGCCAAGACCATGTGTAACCCAATTTAGTAAGCTTCGCCTCTGCGTCTGCTTGAGCTTGCGCACTCAATGTACTGACCCAACTGCGCCCTTGGCCGGAACCTAGGTCGTCATGCAACGGCATGGTCTGAGAATAACGAACGCCTTTAGCAAGACACATAGCAACAAAGTTAGGTGCTTTCTGGCGCAATCGGTCAAGCAAGATATCCGAGCGACAGATGGGAGTGGTGCCACCTGAGTCCGCGGCTTGCTCGCAATAGAAGAGCAGCCGCGACGGGTAAACTGGCGTTTGCGCCATTTCGTGGTGCAAAAAAATTGACACATCGGCTGGCGCTTCATTGGCTGTAAACACGCGCTCAGTCCGGTTGCGGCGCACGGCATTAGACAATGAATCTGCATAGGTAAAGTTCGGCCAAGCAAACGCGCGTATCAACTGATCGAAGTCGTGGTCGTTATTGATACCAAAGTCACGAAGCAAAATTGCTCCGCAAGCATTTAACTGCGCAGCCAATTCTTCTCGATTGGTTTCTACCCAAGCGCACGCCCGTTGCAGGTCGCTACCAGCAACTTCCGACCCTGCCAAATAAAGCAGGGGAAACACATCGCCTTGCTCGTATTCCTGCTGACCTGGGAGTTCATTTTGCTCAATCATAACTTGTCTCGTAACGCTCCAATTTTCCTAGCCCACTTATTTATTAATCATAGATAGAGTGAAACGTATTAAACGCTTCTTCGCAAAATGCGCCTGGATCGTTAAAGCGACGATTTTGATTGAGCCCCGATATAGCAGCCATTTCGTCATCTGTTAGCGTAAAACCTGACAGCGACAAGTTTTCTAGCAACCGCTGAGGGTTACTGGTTTTTGGAATGACGGCGGTGCCGCGCTGCAAGCCCCAACGCAAAACAACTTGTGCTGGCGTTGCGCCGGTCCGCTGTGCGGCAGCCAACACTATGGGCTGAGTCAATACAGTTTCCGCTTCACTGGCCATATCTAGCGCCACGTAAGAGAGAGCGCCGAGAGGTGAGAAGGCTGTTACCGCAATATCGTAAGACTGAGCAGTACGTATCAACGCTTCTTGGGTCAGATAAGGGTGAGACTCAATCTGCAACATTGCCGGCTTTATGTTGGCGTAATTCATGAGGTCATGAAGTAAGCTCGCGCTGTAATTGCAAATACCAATTTGGCGCGCCAATTTTGCACCGACCAATTGCTCCATTGCCCCCCAGGTTTCGCTGAGTGGTACACGGTCTAATTGCATACTCGGCATTTCAGCGGAGGGGTTAAATAGCCACTCTGGTGGATAACGGTCCTGAAAATCAACAAAACTCAGCGCGATGGGAAAATGCACCAAATATAGGTCGAAATAGTCTAGTCCCAAATCGTCTAAAGATTTTCGACACGCTGCTTCTACATGCTCTTTACGGTGATAGGTGTTCCAGAGTTTGGATGTCACCCAGAGCTCTTCTCGCGAGCAAAGTCCCTCTGCAATTGCACGGGCAATACCCTCGCCCACTTGAACTTCATTGCCATAATCAGCTGCGCTGTCTAAATGCCGATAGCCGGCCTTAATCGCATCATAAACTGCTGCAGCGACCGCGCCGGGATCAATTTTCCACAGTCCTAAGCCCACAGCTGGCATAGTTTGGTCTGCCACATTGATTGTTTGAGTCATTACAAAATCCTAGTTAAATTTTTTCTTCAGCAAAGGGTGATAAGCGGGCATTTGCCCTGAACACCTTATTTCAAATTGGACTAATTTAGCTTCATTAGGGAAAGAGCGTTTTCAGATCGTTAGCTTCGATAAACCCTTCAATGTTTACCGTCTGCCCTGTAAGCATTGATTGTTGCGCGGCGCTGGCCACGATCATTGACCACATACCTTGCAGGGCAGTGGCGCAGTTCACCACCTTGCCCTCGAGCTGATCAACAAAGGCGATATGTTCATAATAGGTGGAGCCATGGTGACCACTCTGCTCTAGCGCTCGGGTGTAACTCACGTCCATTTTTTTCGACACACCCAGCTCGCCTCTTAAAATCTCAACCGTAGTTGTTGATTCCGCCTGCTGCTGAAAGTTAAAGTTTTCCTGAGCAATAAGCTTGCCTTCATCGCCAACAATAATCATTTCTTCACTGAAATCAGGGCAAAACATATTCAATGTAAAACTGGCGCGCACCCCGTTTGCATAATCGATCACCACGTACGCGTGATCATCAATGTCAGCGCGCTCACCCTCTTTTTCAAAGTCCAAAAAATTTACCGCCTGACCACCACTGGCATAAACCCGGCTTGGCTTGGCTTGGGCGAACATGTTAATTAGGTCAAAATGGTGACAGCACTTCTCCACCAAAGTGCCGCCGCTGAAGCGACTAAACTTATTCCATTGTCCCACTTTGTCCAAAAACGGCGGGCGGTATTCGCTGACACTTATGGTTTTAAGCGAACCGAGTGAACGGCGCTCTAACGCTTCATGAAACGCTTCAACGTACTGAGCCTTGTAGCGGTATTGCAAACCGATCTGAATGAAAGATTGATAAGCGGAACTCAGCCTCACTATGGCGGCTGCATCTTGCAAATCTGTCGCCATAGGCTTTTCGAGGAATATGGCTTTGTTTGACGCCATAGCCACCTTCAGCACTTCGAAATGGGTGTAGTTGGGTGTGCAGATCATCAAGGCATCTACCTCAGGATCGTTACACGCAGAGTGTAAATCTGGGTAGCGCATCAAAGTATCCGTGCTAAATTTTTTAAAATTTTCTTCTGCGCTGTCTAGGCTATGAATTTGCGTGTCAAAAATTCCGTACACTCGCGCGCGCCCCAACATTGCGGCTACCCGCATATGTTCCTGCCCTATAGTGCCTGTGCCAATAATTACCAATTTAAATTTAGGGGGGGCTTGAGCATATAAATATCTGTCGCCCTCAGTCACATGGCGTTGGCCCGGTGAACCCTCAAACATCCGCAATCTAGTCTTAGTCAATTTCTCGATCCATTTTATTCAGCGAAATCATAGTTAACAGCATAACCGCTAGGAAGACTCAGGGTTAGTTGCAGTCTCTGCATTATTCATAATGTAGCGCCACCAGAGCAAAACATTGAGCGCAACGAGCGTGAAAATCAGCGGCCAAAAAAGGTCACTTAACCCGCCTACCAGACCAATGGGCGAAAACAACAAATACAAAGCAACCACACAGGACATTAATGTAACCGCACAGGGCACGGCATAACGCCATGGCTGCATGTCTACTTTATGGGTTGTGCTGTAAGACCAAAGCTCAGCCCGCGGATACAAATGCCCCACTACCAACAATATGCTGACCTCTATGACAAAAAGAATGGCGTAGAGATGCAAAAAATGAATGTCTACCGCTTGCTTAAGAACAAACTGCAAAAGCCCGTAGGCGATAACGTGAAAAACAATGACCAGCTTTGGCCCAAGGGCCGGAACATGGCGCGTGAACAAGCCGACAATAACAATGGCAATGATGGGAATATTGTAAAACCCAGTAAAAACCCGAATAACCTGCCACAAACCATCTGCGGCAAACTGCAACAGTGGCGCTACAATAAAGGAAAACAAGGCAATGACGATGCTGGCGCGCTTTGCCACTTTCAACAATAGCGCATCATCTACTACAGCAATGCCACGAGACTCTTTGTAAGGCAAATAGACATCTAAGCAAAATAGGGTCGCGGCGCTGTTGAGCAGTGAGTTAAATGAGCTGAAAACCGCGCCCAATAAGACCGCCAAAAAAAATCCTGTGGCCTCTACCGGCAGCACATCGCGAATCAATCTTGGATAGGCCAAATCAATTGAGGCAAGGCCACCTGCTTCGCCCACTCCACCGTAAAGATGATAGGCAATCACGCCTGGGAACATCATCATGAAGGGAACTAAAACCTTAAAGAACCCAGAAAACAAGACGCCCTTCTGACCTTCGGCGAGATTTTTCGCCGCCAAAGTTCTCTGAATCACATACTGATTGGTGCACCAATAAAACAGGTTGGCAAAAATCATCCCCGTAAATAGTGTGGCGAAGGGTGTGGGGTCGAACTCAGAGCCAATGGCATTGAGTTTTTCGGTATCAGTATTTGCAACGGTATAGAGGCCATCGCCGACGCTACCCTGGCCCAGCGCTGCAAGCCCTAGAATGGGCACAGCGATACCAATAATGAGTAAGCCAATGCCATTCAACGTATCTGAAACCGCAACAGCCTTGAGCCCGCCAAAGACCGCGTAAACAGCGCCCAAGCACCCAATCACAACAATCGTTAACGCCAGTGCTTGGCTATAGGGGATATTCAATAGGCTGGGCACATCGAAGAGTTGCAGCACAGCAATAGAACCGGCGTATAGGACTGATGGAATGGTAATCAGCCCATAGCCGATCATGAACAAAATCACTGACATACGCCGCACGCCACCGTCGAATCGGTCATTTAGAAATTGAGGCAAGGTGGCGAATGCCCCGGCCAAATAACGCGGCAAAAATAGAAACGCCATACAAATAGTGGCGAAGGCCGCGGTAACCTCCCAGCCCATGCTGCTGAGATTAAATCCATAGGCGGAGCCATTGAGACCAATCAATTGCTCGGCGGACAAATTGGTTAACAGCATTGAGCCGGCAATAAAAACGGCACTCAACCCTCTGCCCGCTAAAAAATAGCCGTCGCGCGTGTCTACTTCGCCTTTGGTTTTTTGATATGAAATCCAGGCCACCAGCCCCATAAAGAAGCAGCAACTGATCAGCGCAGTGACAGTTTCATAAGTCGTCAAAATAGTTCACCCACTCCAGAATGCCAAAGTCACGTGTTTCTCAGCGCCCCCTTAACAAAGGCGCTGTGGATATATGAGGTCTTACCCATCTTTGAGAGACAGGGATATTAGCGCAAAAACTGCTCATTTGGGCCTGCCAAAGGTATGCGACGTGCGCCTGTAGCGTATGAGAGGAGGGTATTTTGCTTTGCTGCGCGCCACAAATTTGCCATAAAAGGGCACAGAGACTGATGAGTGGGACAAGTGGGCAGAGAGTTGGCGACTCTGGGTGTCTGCCTAATTTGGGAGGATTTACGAGCGTTTAAAAGCGCTTAGAAGGACTTAGACGGGCTTGGTAGTACGTCACCAAGCCCCTCTGCTGAGCGGCGCTGACCAGTACAGAAGCGACAGTCCAGTACTGGTCATTATTGATCAGTGATAAGACGTGCTAATTGACCGGCACATCTAGGGCAATAAGGTTTTGCAGCAATTCACGACCGGCGGTACGAGGATTAACTTTTTTGTCAATCTTGCTGACAATTCCTTCTGCATCGATATAAAAAGTCCAGCGCTTAGCCATGCCACTTGAACCCAAAACACCGTAGGCGTCGCTTACAGATTGCGAATCATCTGAGAGAATTGGAAAGTTCGCATTGTTCTGCTCTGCGAAGGCTACAGCAGTTTCAACATCGTCGGTGCTGGCCATAAAAAACTTGAACTCAAAGCGACGAACCTGCTTTTTGCTGTCACGGATTGACTTGCACTCTATTGTGCAGCCTCCAGTGAATGCCTTCGGAAAAAACGCAAGAACCACATGAGTTCCGCGAAGGTCTGAAAGTTGATAACTATTGCCATCTGATCCTTGCAGCGTCCAATCGGGTGCAATATCACCCTCTTTAATTGACGCTTGAGCAAATACAACTGCACTACTGAGCAAAAAAGCGACTAACCATTTCATGACATATTCCTTTTCGTCTTTTTTATTTTTGATTCTATTTTTGTTTTTTTGTTTTGTTTTGGTTTATGTTTTTGATTCTATTGTTGTTCTTTTCTCGCATCGCCCCATTATCTGCATTGATCGTCACTATGAGTGAGATGTAAGCAGTAAGCGACTTTACGACTGAACCTTTTTATAAAGCGTTCTTTAGGCTCTGCAAAGCATTTTCCATGCTGTCCAACTCAGTTCTCAAACGAAGCACCTCGCCCATATGGGTATGGCGCAATTCTTCTAAAGCTTGAGGGCCGTATTTCTCAGGTTGACGGACGGCATCTTCACCGATGGTCTCGATCTCGTCAGCCAAGAAAACCAGTTCTGATCTGAGCTGCCCAATCTTTTCATTGATCGCTGTTTCGTCCAGGTTCACGCAGCATTCCACCCGTAACGTTCACTTACGCTGCCTATTTCTGTGCCTACATGGCTACTCATAAACGATTGGAGTGGTCTTCTCCAGTGGCACCATAATGTGAGCAAAATCGCTGCCTTCCCACATAACGTAGGGACCACCCGCATAAGGGTCCCTGGGTAAATCACCAAAAAGCGCTTGAGGCACTAAAATCATTAGATGAGGTCCTTCCTGAACCCAATTACCTTTGGATTCGTCCAAATTCATCGGGCTGTCGTTATCTACCGGTATATCGCCGATTAACATGTAGGAGACGCCAATCGCATCGGTGTCGTTCTTGTAAGGTTTCTGGTTCATATACGCGTCTAGCCAACGTTGCCAGGGAGCATCTACACACATGGGATTCTCGTAGGAGGGAGGTGTACCCACCATGCATACCCAACCGTTATCGCCTTCACGAAGGACACTATTGTCAGCGTCCAAAATTAGCGCGTTATCACTGACGTTGCTGGGCGCTGCGGCTGCAGCTAACTTTATTTTTTCAGCTTTTGAAAGACCACTTGAGTGTATACCGGCGTATCCATGTCCGCCTTCATGGCCGCCTTCATGTCCGCCTTCGTGTCCACTTTTGTGGCCGCCGGCAAATACAGGCGTGGAAAATGCGAACATCAGGCTAAGTAAGCCAATCACTAAATTCTTTGAATGCTTTACAAACACTAGAAATCCTTTTTTATTCTTGTTGTGCATATAGATTAACAGCAATATTGGGGGCCGGTCGACTTTGCGCGCATTGATTTGCGTAAATCTAAGCAACCATGGGGCTTCTCATCAGCGCCGTTAAAGTCCAGCGAGCAACAGCGCCATACACTCTATCGTGAAGCAAGCTCAGCCTTGACAAGAGACTTACGCAAGGCTTCTAGCCGCCGCCGATTTTTACCTAAATCTGAATACCCTACTCTTGAGCCAGAGCGCATATCCACCACACTCGAGTCTTGGCGAGTTTGAAATTCTACGTCGTCAACAAACCCCAACAACCGGGTGCGCGCTTCAGCCCGCAAATAGCCGGGTTCCGATTCAATTATCGAGAATGAGGCATCCTCTTCAAGATTCATCTTAACAGCGGCAATCAGCGCCTGAGAATCTTCTACCGCCACTAGCGGTTCTATGAAGTGCGAACCAGAGTCTGAAATACTAGATACGCAATTGGGCGAGGACGGGCATGGTTGCATTCTTTTAAATTGGTCGTTCACTGAATCTCCTGCTGAAGCAATGGATATCGTTAAGCACCCGAGCATTACCCAGATCCATCTGAACAAGGACATGCGCCGTGAACTAGGCTGAGAAGTAGGCAAGAGTGCGCTGGGCATACATATTACTCAAAATGAATTTGGCCTCCATCTTATATACCCGCAACACGTAGGCACAGCACTGCATACGTCTCACAAGCGCACAGCATATAACTAAAAATAGTTAGGCCAACGAAAAAATCCCGTCGCTACAGGCTCACCCATGGTTAACATTGTTGTCGGCTAGGCATATGCAAACATACTGATACACCGTCTGAGTCTATCGCCACCACCTGATAAAACGAACCGTCACCCTCTTGCACTTCATAAACGGTGTCGTCCTCACTCTCAATTACCCAGCCGATGGTCGAAGAGATTTCATCCCGACCAGCCAACCCCACAGCATAGGTACCGTGACGCAATTTGTAGCTTTCTTGAAAAAACGACATCGAATGGATATTCGCCACCAGCACAGCTTGCTGACTTGATGCCACATGCCTTTGCCACTGAGGCCAAGCAATACTCGAGAGCATCGCAATAATACCCACAACAACGAGCACCTCTAGCAGGGTAAATCCTCTGGCCAAGCCAAAGGTCGGTTGCCGAACGACTGTTTCTGTTTCTGTTTCTATGCCCATTATTTTCACAAACGCGTCACCGGCTGAAAATGGGGCAATCTGACTCTACTAACAATCATCTGGGTTCCAACAAACGTTGGTGGAATCTACGGCGCTAAACTCGCCATAAATTGGACGAGTCAATGTGACGACCGCATCACCAGCGGCAATATCCCCTGCAAGTACGAAAAGAATAGATGCATCACCACCAGCAGTCTCAGCGTCCACGGAATAAGCGGCACTACCCTCTGGGGACGTGGCGTCCGTACCGGCCACTTCGGCCTGTAATGCATCTAGCCATTTCTGCGCCGTATCTCTGCTTTCGCTCACTTCTGTGCGATCAAAGCCGCTAGACATCTGAGCTCGTAACCTCAACATCTCGCCCTTGGACCAGTTTACTGCCTGCTCGTAATGAACATTCACCTTCGCGCTGTTAGCCGTAACAACATAACCTTGGAAAGCCGGCACCGCGAAGGTTGCGATCACACCAATAATGGCAATGACGATCATCAACTCTACCAGCGTGAAGCCCTCGCTTACCCTCGCGCTTTTTCGATTTTGCACCAGCTGCCTGGGCAATATTTTTTCCGTGATCATCGGCCCATCTGAGGAAACAGCTTCTGCGCTCATTGATTGAGCATCGTTTGATATCGAGTAATCCGTTCGTAAACCTTGCATGTACAAACCCTCCAAAAATGTCTTTTCAGTGTGTTGACCATGCAGGCGTAAAGCATCAGCGATGACGCCAAACCAGCGGAGTTATCTGCCGTCTCAAACCTAGGCAATCGGCTATTCAAAATTACAGAGTTCGCCGATGACCATCGACCTCAGCCGACAACCAAGCAAGGCAATAAACCTACAACAAAAAAGGTAAATGGCCATTACTGGCGCGCGCACCCTCTTTTAACCTAATTCCATGAAGCTAAAGTTAATCAATTAATGCAAACACCCAACGGCAAAAATGCACCGTCAACTACCACCGAAAGCCATATTGCAATGGAACGTGCGGGCATCTCCGACAGTCAAAGGCAAGCCGGAGACAGACCCATGACGGAAACGGAGATGAAAAAACCCTTACCAACTTCACAGGTAAGCAAGGCAAACAAAGTAAGCACGGAGGCATATAAGAGCCCTATAGATGACAGCAACAAAAGCAGCGCAGAAAAACCTGATTCAGCAAGAGGCAACATAGAAAAAGACAACATAACAAAAGACAAAACTACCGGGCGCACCAGAAACGAACCGGGCAACCCTAACACCGACTCTCCCGTAGCTAATTTCGTAAACCACCTTATCGATACTGCCTATGAAAAGAGGGCCTCAGATATACACATAGAACCCTTTGAAAATGAGTTTAGGGTCCGCTTGCGCATTGACGGCCTGCTCCAACCCGGTCCAATACCACCGAAGGATATTGCAGGCCGGCTCAGCTCACGAATAAAAGTCTTGGGGCAATTAGATATTTCAGAAAGGCGTCTGCCACAAGATGGCAGGTTGCGCCTGAACACCGCTTCACATAATGCATTGGATTTGCGTATCAGCAGCCTGCCTACTTTATGGGGTGAAAAAATAGTCTTACGCCTGCTCAACGTCGATGCCGCACATAGAGGCATTGAGCATCTCGGTTTAGAGGCAAGACAAAAAACCATATTGCTAAGCGCCATAGGCCAGCCGCAAGGCCTGATATTGGTTACAGGGCCAACGGGCAGCGGTAAAACAATGACCCTATATAGTGCCCTAGATCTTTTAAACCAAACTCAATGCAACATTTCAACAGTGGAGGATCCTGTAGAAGTAAATGTTCACGGCATTAATCAGGTTAATGTGAATGCGCGCATCGGGCTAGATTTCGCGACAACCTTAAGAGCCCTACTGAGGCAAGATCCAGACGTAATAATGGTGGGCGAAATTCGAGATCTTGAAACCGCCAGTATAGCCATACGCGCCGCCCAAACCGGCCACCTTGTGTTATCAACACTACACACCAACTCTGCTTTTGCCACATTAGAACGGCTCATACAGATGGGCATTCCACGTCACAACCTAACCACCTCAATCAGTTTGATTGTCGCGCAACGCCTGCTCAGAAAACTCTGCATTCATTGCAAAACATTAGACCGCCTACCAAAAGCAATCCTCCTTGAGGCAGGAGTAGACCCAAGCGCCTTAAACAATCCGATATTCAAGGCTCACCCAGAAGGATGCCTCTACTGCCATCAAGGCTACCAAGGCCGGTTGGGGATTTTTGAAATGATAAAAATGGACCAAAAAACATTAGAACTATTAGATCGCTCCACCGGAGAATCGCCGGCCATTGCGAGCGAGCTACGCAAGCATAGCCTGCGCAAAGGGGCATTGGAGAAAGTGATACAAGGTGTAACTAGCCTGCAAGAGGCAAATCGTTTGACACTTATAGAAGAAGCGGGCCAATGACAGTTGCCGACAATTCTACAACAAACACCATTGATAGGGGCGCGCTGGTGTCAGACAACAACTTGAGCACAACCTTCTTTTGGTCTGGTACCGGCGCGACAGGCAACTTCCAGCGCGGAACAATTAGCGCCGAAAATATAGATATTGCGGCGCACAAAATTGCATTACAGGGCATCGAAATCAAAGTTCTAACGCCCCAAAAACAAGGCTCGGAAAAATTTCGAAAACAAAATACATCTAAAGATTCATTGTTCAATGCCTTCACTTTGCTTGGAAACAAAACTAGCCCCCGCAGCACTGCGCTGTTTACCCGCCAGTTGGCAACGCTCATACAAGCGGGCATACCCATTCTTCAGTCGTTAGAGGTACTTGGCGAAGACGCCTCGGCGGAGCAAAAAGAAATAGCAGCAATAGCAACTACCTTGGGCAAGGACATTTTGGCCGGTAACACGCTTGCTGAAGCTGCCAGCAATCATCCCCAGGTTTTTGATCTCCTATCCCAGCAACTGATTAAGGCGGGCGAGGCTTCTGCAACATTGGATCTTACATTGCACAATATTGCCAACCACCAAGAACGCACATTGGCACTAAAGGCGAAAATCAAAAAAGCGCTAATACACCCTATTTCCGTATTGGCGATTGCCGCGGTAGTCACGATGCTGATGCTGACCAAAGTGGTACCGCAGTTTGAGCAGATGTTTCGCAGCCAAGGAAAGGCTTTGCCGTCTATGACGGCATTTGTCATAGAACTATCAGCGACTATGCAAAACTACTGGGCTTACGCGCTGGTGGGCGCTTTTATGCTGATAATAATATTTAGGATTTGCTATCACACAAAACCAGCCTTCACCCTTTTTGTACATCAACTGCTACTGCGCTTGCCGCTATGTGGCGGCTTGATTAAGGCCAGCTGCGTTGCAAGGTTTTCCCGCACGCTGGCCACCACTTATAACGCCGGTATCCCCATAGCGAGTGCATTAACCTTTGCCGGCCCTGTCACAGGCAACTTGGTCTATCAGCGCGCTATTGGCCAGGTGCAACACGCCGTAGACCACGGGGAATCTCTTCATGAGGCTATTGCTCAAGCCGGCCACTTCCCGAGTTTGATTATCAAAATGATCGCTATTGGCGAGCAGGCTGGCGTTTTAGACACCATGCTCGAGAAAGGTGCGGCACACTACGAAAGCGAGGTTGAAAACACCATCGACAAAATATTACCCCTGCTTGAACCTGCCATGATGGCTTTACTGGGGCTAGTCATAGGCGGCCTTATTACAGCCATGTATTTGCCTGTTTTTCAAATGGGTACAGTGCTTGGCGGTTAACCAATTTCCACTGTTTGTGGCTTTTAGTCCCGCCCTTAGACTATCCTCTACCGCATTAACGAGCGTCACAGGCGCGTGTTGTGTAAGCGGTAACGATAGGGATAACTATGTTGATCGGTCTCACTGGTGGCATTGGTAGCGGCAAGACCGCAGCCGCCAATCATTTTGAATCTTTAGGCATTGATATAGTCGATGCAGACCTTGCCAGTAGAGCTGTAGTTGAGCCAGGGCAGCCTGCTCTAGATTCTATAGCCGAACATTTTGGTCCGGAAATAATTGGCGCAGATGGCGGCTTAGACCGCGCCCAACTGCGCAAGCTTGTGTTTGCGGAGGAGTCAGAACGTAAGTGGCTCCAACGCCTACTGCATCCCCTGATCAGTGAATACTTGGCCCAGCAAATCAGGGAAAGCACCTCTACCTACTGCCTTTTAGTTAATCCTCTGCTACTGGAATCTGGGCAGTCCCAATGGTGTAAAAAGATCATCGTGGTAGACACACCTTTAGAAACGCAGATTCAACGCACTATGTCTCGCGATGACAACAATCGCGAACAGGTTCAGAGTATTGTTAATGCCCAAATGAGCCGCGACGATCGTTTGTCCGCAGCTGACTTTGTCCTACTCAATGATCAAGGCATCGATGAGTTGAACACAAACGTTGAGAATATCCACCAAGAACTAGTAGATCTATGTCAGAAACAGCCCACATAATTCAATGTCCCACCTGCAAGCAGAGTGTGAAATGGACACCCAGCAACCCTAACCGGCCATTTTGCTCAGAGCGCTGTCGGCTGATTGATTTAGGTGCTTGGGCAGGCGAAGACCATAAAATTCCTGGTGATAGCGAACCTGAATTTGGCGAGGACAGTTAGCCCTATTGCGAGGGCTGAGCGAGAGCACCTACACGAGGGGTTCGGTTAGAACCTGCAAGGTGCACTTCACCTATATCCCTGTGCTTTTTTCAGTCGCCGATCGCCTGCCCAAAATAGCCTAGGAGATTTACCTAGGAGCGATACTCAGCGTTAATCCGCACGTATTCGTAGGAAAGATCAGTGGTCCAAATAGTTTCACTGGCGCGGCCACGCCCCAAATCGATGATAACGCTGAATTCATCTTGGGCCAGCACACCCGCTCCCGCCGCCTCAGTATACGTAGAAGACATTAGGCCGCCACTTGCCACTTCCACTTCGTTCAGCCAAAGCGCTACGTTTGCGACATCTAGATCTACAACCTCTGCACGGCCAATGGCCATGCAAAATCGACCCCAATTGGCGTCACCCGCAAAGAGCGCAGTCTTCACCAACGGCGATTCGGCTACGGTGTAGGCAACTTCCAAACACTCTTGCGCAGACGCGCCTCCCGTGACTTGAACCGTGACAAACTTAGTGGCGCCTTCGCCATCTCTGACAATGGCTTGAGCCAAAATTTGCGCGACCTCAGTTAGCCCTTGGCGCAATTGCTGATAAGCCAAATCGTCTTGAGACACTATTGCTGCAGCTTTGCTCTGCGCGGTAGCGCAGACCATAAAACAGTCGTTTGTTGAGGTGTCGCCGTCTACGGTAATTCGGTTAAAACTTTCATCGGCAATTTCTTTCACCATTACCGCTAACAGCGCTTGGGAAATGTTTGCGTCACACCCAACAAAGCCAAGCATAGTCGCCATGTTGGGTTTAATCATGCCAGAGCCTTTGGCTATACCGGTAATTGTTACCACCTCACCGCCAACTGACACCTGCTGACTACAAGCTTTGGCAACGGTGTCGGTTGTCATAATTGCGGCAGCAGCTTTTAGCCACGCGCCGGAGCCAAGGTCAACAACGGCGTTTGTTACCGCATTTTGCAGGGCTGGCACATTTAGTCTTTCGCCAATAACTCCGGTTGAGAAGGGTAAAACGGTGGCTAGATCCACACCGAGCTGCTCGGCCACATGACTGCAAACAGCGTCAGCATCTTGAAGTCCCAGCTCACCCGTAGCGGCGTTAGCATTACCACTGTTAATCACCCATGCACGACAATGTACTTGTCGTGCTTTTGCCAGTTGAACTGGAGGTGCAATAAAGGAAGATTGGGTATATACGCCAGCGGTGCTACTGCCTGGCGCAAAGGAAAAAACAGCGACATCGTCACGATCCGCAGATTTGATTCCGGTTCTCGCGGTACCCATTTGTATGCCAGGGACCTCAAGCAACTTTCCGGGCGCCGACAAATTAACCGCCATCTATCTCTCCAAACCACACTGACTAAAAGCACTCGCTAGGGGGGCGTTCCAAACAAAGGCGTTTGGAGCGTTACTACTGTCGTTATACGGTGCCGTGACATTGTTTAAATTTACGTCCAGACCCGCACGGGCAGGGCTCATTTCGTCCCACCTTGGGTTGGTTGCGCACAAAGGTTTCACCTTTTGGATCTGCTTGATTAGGTGATTGAGCGGGCGTCTCTTCGCCGCCCATACCTTGGGCCTTGCTATGCTCAAAATTCATCCGCTTCGCAGCTTCTGCGCGCCGCAGCCTTTCCTGAGCTTCAACCTCTTCTGGGCTCTCAATCTGCATGCGCGAAAGCATGCGCACCAGCTCATACTTAATGTCGAACAAAAGGTTTTGGAAGAGCTCAAACGACTCTCGCTTGAACTCCTGCTTCGGTTGCTTTTGCGCATAAGCACGCAAGTGAATGCCTTGCCGCAAGTGGTCCATGGAGGCCAAGTGCTCTTTCCATTTTTGGTCGAGAATTTGTAACATCACTTGCTTCTCTACCAAACGCATATTGATATCAGCTGCCGCCCACGCGCCTTCTTTCTGTGCGTACTCGGCCTCCAACTGAGCCAATATGCGCGCGCAAAGTTTTTCTTCATCTAGGGCGTCATCTTCATCTAACCATTTTTCAAGGGGTTGGGTGCTGGTGAATTCCGCAGCTAACGCAGCTTCTAATCCGCTCACATCCCACTGCTCAATCAAGCTTTCAGGCGGGATATATTGACTAATAAAGTCATATACAACCTCTTCGCGCAGGCCTTCAATAGTCGCACTGATGTCTTGTGCTTCCATCAACTCACGACGCTGCTGATAAATCACCTGACGTTGATCGTTAGATACGTCATCGTATTCGAGCAAATTTTTACGGCTGTCGAAATTGTGCCCTTCTACTTTGCGCTGAGCGTTTTCAATAGAGCGATTGATCATCTTGTGTTCAATGGCCTCGCCCTCTTCAGAGCTGAGCCGTAACATCATATTGCGCACGCCTTCGGTAACAAAAATACGCATTAGGTTGTCATCTAACGACAAATAGAAGCGAGTAGAGCCCGGGTCACCTTGACGTCCAGAGCGACCTCTTAACTGATTGTCTATTCGCCGTGATTCATGCCGCTCGGTACCAATAATATGCAGACCACCCGATTCAAGTACCGCGTCATGCCTAACCTGCCAAGCAGCCTGAACCTGATTCTTTTCTTCCTCACTTGGATTGTCTAACTTGCTAAGTTCGCTCTCTAAGCTACCGCCCAGAACAATGTCCGTACCGCGGCCAGCCATATTTGTTGCAATGGTGATCGATCCCGCACGACCTGCGTCGGCAATAATATCTGCCTCGCGCTCGTGCTGTTTGGCGTTCAGTACGTTGTGCTCAATCTTTCGACGGTTGAGTTCGGTAGACAGCAGTTCTGAACTTTCGATAGATGCTGTACCCACTAAAACCGGCTGGCCCTTTTCAATGCACTGCTCTATGTCCTCAACAATGGCATCATATTTTTCTGCCAATGAGAGATACATTAGGTCATTTCTGTCCTGCCGAACCATAGGCCGGTGCGTAGGCACCACTACCACGTCTAAGCCATATATTTGCTTGAATTCAAATGCTTCGGTATCAGCGGTACCGGTCATACCCGACAATTTGTTGTACAGGCGGAAGTAATTTTGAAAGGTAGTAGACGCCAGAGTCTGACTTTCGTTTTGAATCGGCAGGCCTTCCTTAGCTTCAATAGCCTGGTGGATACCGTCTGACCAACGTCGCCCGGGCATGGCTCTGCCCGTATGCTCATCTACTATCACCACCTCAGAATTGGTGATCATGTAATCCACGTCACGTTTAAATAAAGAATGCGCCTTGAGTGCGGCTAAAACGTGATGCAACAAATTAAGATTGCTGGAGGAGTAAAGACTGTCACCCTCAGATAACAGCTCTAACTGAATGAGCGCATCTTCAACCTTTTGATGGCCTAGTTCAGTAAGTTCTATCTGCCTGTTTTTTTCATCAACGGTGAAATCAGCCGTGGGTTCTGGCACTTCGTCGCCAAATACTCTGGGCGTATCGTCAAAAGGCTGCTCGATTAGTGTAGGCGCAACTTTATTCAGCACCTGATAAAGCCGTGTGCTCTCTTCCGCAGCCCCGGAAATTATCAACGGTGTTCGTGCTTCATCAATAAGAATTGAGTCCACTTCGTCAATTACCGCAAAGTTAAGCTCGCGCTGAATTCTGTCCTCAACAGTAAAGGCCATATTGGTGCGCAGATAATCGAAACCGAACTCATTGTTGGTGCCGTAAGTAATATCGGATCTGTAGGCGAGCAATTTCTCAGGGGTAGGCTGATTGGACTGAATAATGCCAACGCTCAGACCCAACGCTTCGTAGATCGGCGCCATCCATTCGGCATCACGTTTTGCCAAATAGTCGTTAACAGTTACAACGTGGACGCCTTTACCCGAAAGCGCGTTTAAGTAGCAGGGCAAGGTCGCCATCAGAGTCTTACCTTCACCCGTGCGCATTTCCGCAATACGCCCTTCGTGCAACGTAATACCACCAATCAACTGCACGTCGAAATGGCGCATGCCCTTGGTTCGCTTTGCCGCTTCGCGCACTGCCGCGAAAGCCTCGGGCAGCAACTGATCTAGTGATTCACCGGCATCATTCCTAGCACGCAGATCTGCGGTGAATTGGATCAAGTCTGTATTGGAGTCGAAATTCGCTTCTTGGTTGTTCACCGTATCCACGATTTTTTGCATACGTGCAAGTTCGCGTGAATTCTTCGTTCCAAAAAGTCTCGTTAGAAAGTTAGCCATGGTCTAAATATACATGTGCAGAAAATGAGGAGGAGCATTGTAGCGGTTGAATGACGATTTCTATACCGGCAAATTCACCCTTAGACTCTTTAATTGGGGCAAATTGCAGAACTACAATTCAATAGCGAAATTTATCCGCGATTAACAAATTTCGCCGGGTTGATGGCTTTACCTTTGCGTAAAACTTCGAAGTGCACGTGTGGTCCAGTTGACCTGCCGCTACTACCCATGCGGCCAATAACGTCCCCTCTTTTTACAGTCTGGCCAGGAGTGACTAATAACGAGTCATGATGCCCGTAGCGAGTACTCACATCGTTGCCATGATTGACTTCAACCATCATGCCGTACCCATCGCGTCTACCTGCATAGGTGACCACACCGTTTGCTACGGCAATAACATCGGAGCCATGACGCCCAGCGAAGTCCATGCCAGCATGCCAAGCTTGCTTACCATTAATTGGATCCACACGCTTGCCGAATGGAGAGGACATCCACCCTTGGGTGATAGGTCTACCTGTGGGCTGGGCGGCTGCGTCGCTGTAATAACCAAGCAATACGTCATCTAAAATGCCTAGTTCTTTTTCGCGGCGCTCTAAACGAGTTGATAAGGAAGAAAGGTCGCTCTGCAGATCTGCCCAGGGCATAACTTTTTGGCTGGGGTCTATTGGACCGCCTTGAGCGAGAGGTTGGTCAAAACTGAATTCGTCTTGAGGCAGGCCAGTAGACTCGTGCATATAAGATGCCAGCGCCTCCATGCGCCAAAGCCTACCCTGCATTTCCGCAAGTTGACGACCAACGGCTTGGCTTTGCGCTTCGGATTTGCCTTGCAGTTCTGCGACCAAGCCCTTCTGCTCGGCTAATTGGCTGCGCCAGCTGCTTATGACATCTGAATCTACAAAGTCGCGCTTCACCATTGATGCGCCAGCAAAGAAAATTCCAGTACAAAAAACCACAAAAAATAGGCCCGCAGCCTTTGCACCCCAGGGGCTAATGGATAAGTTTTTTGGATCACCTAATTTGTCGATCAGAACGATTTTCATGCAGGACTAAATTTCACTATCAAAAACATATAAGAACATAACAAAAAGTCGGCCAGCAATACATTACCTTTAGCATTGAAAATCAACTAACGCTTAACTAGCCAACGGCAATCTAGTGTTTTAGCACTAGCCGCGGCGACTGAAAAAACGGCTGCCCGGAGCGGAATATCTGTGCAAGGTATCCACGCGGCGCAAAGCGAGACACATATTGGCGTTTTTCCTTCCAAATTCAAACAGAATTTCTGCCGCTAATCATCGTTTTTCAACCACTTAGAAGAAAATCGGCCTAAAACATCCAAGCTCCGCTTTGATTAGCCTGTCCCTGTTCAAAACCAAACCAGAACACAACCTCTTACAACTAACCATTAGGCTAGCAAAATGCTTCGATTTGCTCTGTTCATGTTACTCACCTTACACAGCGTAGCTTCAGTCGGCGCAACAGCCGAGCCACCCGCAGAAATGGCTAAATGGAAAGACTGGATATTAGCAGGCTTCTCGGAACACACCTGCCCGTACTTTGGTCAAACAGCGGACTCTAAAAAATGCGCGTGGCCTGGCACTCTAAAACTCAAGATTGACGGCAAAGGCGCGGAATTCACCCAAACTTGGACGGTCTTTGATGACAGCTGGCTAAGTTTAGTGGGCAACGAACAACTATGGCCCGAAGGAGTCAATGTTTATCTGAACAAAAAACTACAACACCCACCGGCTGTGCTTTCACACAACGGCCGCCCGAGAGTACGCCTAGAGTCTGGTCAATATGAAGTGACTGGCCGCTTGCGTTGGCTCAAGCAACCGCAATCACTGCCTATTCCAAATGACAGCGCCATTATTCAGCTAGACATTAACGGCAAACGAGTTGCGCTACCAGATTTTGACGAATCTGGACGTCTGTGGCTGCAACGTACGGAAAACCCAAGCGCACAGGGCACGGATAAAGGCGACGATGTGAAAGTGGAGGTATTTCGTCGCATAACCGACGCGGTACCACTGCGCAGCAAGAGCATTTTAAAAATTGCCGTTTCGGGCAAGCCTCGAGAAATATTGCTAGGTAGGTTCCTTCCACAGGACAGTGAAATTTTGTCTCTAGTTTCGCCCCTGCCCGCCCGCATAGAGGAAAACGGTGATCTATTGATACAGGCCCGCTCCGGTACATGGGAGCTTGAACTCAATGCGCGCTACAAGAACAACCCAACCTCTCTGCGCATGAACCGGTCTACTGAAAATTGGCCCGAGCAGGAAACTTGGACTTTTAAATCTGCTAACGCATTGAGGGGGGTCAAAATTGGCGGAGTGCAAACACTCGACCCCAGCCAAATTGACCTGCCTAGACCATGGCACGAATTGCCCACCTACCTTGTCACTAACGACAGCAACTTTCGTATAGAAGAACAATACCGGGGTGACACGTCCAATAGCTCTAATCACATTAGTCTACAGCGCAATATATTTCTCGACTTCGACGGCGCTGGCGCCACCATAAGCGACCATCTCAGCGGCACAATGGACAGAACACCGCGACTTTCAGCACAACCCACATTAGATCTTGGCAGAGCATCACTGCGCGGCGAACCCCAGCTCATTACCCAACTTGAAGGTGAAAGCGGCAAGGGTGTCGAAATTCGCGACACCAATCTCAATCTCGACACCGTCAGCCGCTTGGAGAATATTCAACAACTCACAGCCACGGGCTGGCAGCATAATATCGCCAATCTTTCGGCAGACCTTGAATTGCCGCCGGGGTGGAGACTTTGGCACGTGTCGGGGCCAGACGAGGTTACGACCTCTTGGTTAAGTCGGTGGACTCTTTGGGACATTTTTTTGTGCCTGCTGATTTCAGGCGCAATTTTTAAACTCATGGGCGTGCGCTGGGCAATTCTGTCCTTAGCAGCTTTTGCACTGAACTACCATGAAAGCAATATGCCCCTCATAAGTTGGCTAATTCTAATTTTCGCCCTACCACTTTTACGCGTATTACCTACAGGCAGGGTGCGCTCGGCTATAAATGTCGCGGCTTATCTCACTCTGTTTGTCCTAGCACTCGGCACCCTGGTGTTCGCGGTGCAACAAATCCGCACAAGCCTTTACCCACAGCTGGAACATCGCAATACCACGGCAACGTTAGGCTTCAAAGATACGCAGCGACTCATCGGCAGAGATAGACAAGAAAACACAAGTGAGGTCGATACGTCGAACGAACTGGATGGCGCTAACTCTATGCATGCCCCCCTTGAGGCGGAGATCGTCTCTCGCTCTATAACCCAAAAAAGTCGCTCTAAACCCCCTCTACGAAAGCGTTATGAGCCTGACTCCTACACACAAACCGGACCGGGCCAAGCGATCTGGCGATGGAATACTGTCAATTTGAACTGGTCGGGCCCTGTAACTAAAGACGCGCCGTTGACGATCTACCTAACCGGCCCTTTAAGTACTAGTGTGCTACTCATGTTACAAACCCTCATGGTAGTTTTGCTTGGCATAGGGTTCGCCTTGGCGCTGATAAAAACCTCAAAACCAAACTTGGGGTCGGGCAACGACAAGTGGAGAAACGCCACCACTAACAGTGTCAATGTATTGCTAATCAGTTTTATGGCTTACGCAGCATTTCCTGCAGATGCCGCAGCTAACACAGGGTTCCCGCCAGAATACCTGATGAACACTTGGCAGCAACGTTTGCTGGAGGACCCAGAATGCCTGCCTAGCTGTGTGTCCATCGACAGCACAAGGGTGCACGTTGAAGACGACCGATTGACAATCACCATGCTTGTCAGCAGCGGTATTCATATCGGTCTACCCATTAATCAAGATGAATCTTGGCAGCTTCAGAGCGTGTTAGTAGACAACAAAGATAGCCAGCAATTTTCTTTAGTGGATAAGAAAATTTGGCTCAACATTCCTAAAGGCAAAAGCGAGGTACAAATGCAGGCGTTGATCGTCGGCGACACCGTGAATGTGTCTTTTCCGCTGAACCCCCATAACGTTGCTCTAAACGCTGCTGGCTGGGATGCCTTCGGACTGCAAAATTACACCCTACCCAACAGGACCCTTGAGCTACAAAAACGAGAAAAGACTGAGCAAAGTGAATTACTAGTAGCGGCGCCTGTAGCGCCTTTTGTTACTGTTAGAAGAAATCTGGAAATAGACCTCGATTGGCAGCTTACCACTCATGTATGGCGAGTGGCTCCAGAACAAGGTGGATTTACCGTCAAAATTCCACTGATTAAAAACGAAATCGTTATCTCAGAGGATATCGAGGTTATAGAAGAGGGTGACGAGCGTTACCTCGTTATAGGGTTCAAGCCTGGACAGACAGCATTCACATGGAACTCAATATTTGAACCAACAGAAACTATTGGCTTGATAGCGGCAACACATCCATGGCTCACGGAAACATGGCACTTTTCAAACACACCCCGCTGGCACGCAAAGTTCAGTGGCTTAACACCTGTTAAAGAAGCGCCCCTTAGGTTCGCCAAAACCACTTGGCATCCATGGCCAGAGGAGCAAGTGTCCATTAGCCTAACCAAGCCGAATGCTACCAAAGGGCCCTCCACAACCATTGAGGCTGTGGAGGTGATCCACAGTCCTGGCGAGCGATCATCTGATGTCACCCTTAAGCTCCAGCTACTATCGAGTGTAGGTGGCGATTTTGTTGTGCCTGCACCACCGGACGCAACACTAAAACATATACGAATAGATGGTCGAGCAGTCACGGTTAAAGACGAGAACAAAAAAATTGTTTTGCCACTCCGCCCTGGGTTGCAGAGCGCTGAAATCAATTGGATCGTCGATGGCGGCGCAACATTTAGAACATCTACTTTGGGCCTTGAACTTCCGCTCAAGCCTAACAACATTAGCTTGTCGCTAAACCTTCCTCAGTCTCGCTGGCCGCTATATGTGGGCGGCCCGAACCTCGGCCCAGCAATGCTTTTATGGGGTGTACTCATTGTGATTCTTGGCTTAGCGATTGGCCTTGGCTATGTTGTAAAACGACAGAATCTGAGCATTCCAGTGAATACCACTCAGTGGGTGTTGCTGGCCCTAGGCATGAGCTCCATTAGTATTCTGAGTATTGTGCCGGTGGTTTTATGGTTTTTTGCCATGGAGGCGAGATCTAGACTCAAAACGATCGGAAAACGTAGCTTCAATCTATTACAGGTGGGATTAGCCGTCTTAACAGTGGTAGCAATATACAGCCTATTTTTAACCATACCCGCAAGCCTTTTGTCAGCCCCGGACATGCAAGTAGTCGGCAACGGTTCTAGTAACTATTACTATCACTGGTTCCAAGATCGCACTGTCGACAGCCTGCCACAAGGTTACGTGATCAGCGTATCAATATGGGTATACCGGCTGAGCATGCTGCTGTGGTCACTTTGGCTAGTATTCGCACTGTTTAAGTGGGCGGCTTGGAGTTGGCAGTGTTTTAGCCAAGACAAAATTTGGCAGGCAGATGAGCCAAAAACAGAATAGCTGCTTGCAAAGTTCAACCGGTGAATAATCGCAATGATCCGAATGGAATCTAGGAGTAGAGTGTTCACCACTAAGATGACACTAGAGCAGCGGAGCTTGTACAGTGTATTGCAGCCCTTATGCAGTGAAGGGGCCCTCGCACCACAATTTAGGTGCGCTCAAAGGAAAGTAGCTTTGCCAACGCAAAAAATCGAAAACATTCTCAGCGAAGATCGAACCAGGTATTCGCCGTTACAGAAGCTTTTGCACCTGTCTGCCAATCAAAAAGCGTGGACTGCAGAATTTCGCGCCGTATTAGACGAGCCGCTAAAATATAATGTGGAGGTGACAAAGATTCAGGGGCCTGTCGCCCACATACTTTGCAGAAGTGCATCAGCGGCAACGAGAATGCGCTTTAAGGCGCCAGAAATTTTACCCCTACTCAATCAATTGGCCAGTTTCAGCCAAGTTTCATCGTTCAACCTGAGGGTGGCGGACGATGGCGGAGGTAGCAAACAGGATTAGGAGTGGCTCTACGCCAAGTCTACTTCCCCCTAATCTAGTACCGGCGCTGCTCTTCTATAGGCCAAAGGCACCTCTTCATCGCAGGCAAAGGTGACTATTTCATATGCATCAGGGGTGGCGAGCAATTTACGCAACAGCGCATTGTTCGGACCGTGGCCTGACTTATGACCATGAAAGCTGCCTATCAAACTGCAACCCAAAAGATAAAGGTCGCCTATTGCGTCTAGGACTTTGTGTTTTACAAACTCATCTCTCACACGCAAACCATCTTCATTAAGAATTTTTGAATCATCAACAACGATGGCGTTATCTAAACTACCGCCTTTGGCTAAGTCCATATCTTGGAGTTTTTCAATATCCGCCAAAAATCCAAATGTTCTTGCTCGACATACTTCCTTTAAAAAACTCATTGAAGAAAAATCAACGGTTGCGGTATGTTCATGGGCAGCAAAAACCGGGTGGTCATACTCCAACGTGTAGCTCAACTTAAACCCTTCATAGGGGCGCAACTCCACAGAGAAATCGCTTTCTTCGTGTTTTATTGTTTTCAAAACGCGCAAAAACTTTTTTGGCGCTTGTTGTTCTAATATGCCAGCGGATTGAATGAGAAAGACAAATGGCGCAGCGCTGCCATCCATAATCGGCAATTCTGCGGCGTTAACTTCTACAACAGCATTGTCTATACCAAGGCCTGAGAAAGCGGACATTAAATGTTCAATAGTAGAAATTTCATCCTGACCGTTGGTCAGCGAGGTGGCCATATGCGTACTGCCCACATTCAGCGCATGAGCATGAACACTCATTTCTTCATTGAGATCGGTGCGACGAAAGACTATGCCGCTGTCGACAGGGCCGGGGCCAAGAATCAAATTCACTTGCTTGCCGGTGTGCAGGGCTAAACCGGTGGCACGGACAGAATTCTTCAGGGTTTGTTGGTGAATAGAACCGTTCATAAGCAACACTCAATATTCAGCCTATTGTTTTATAGCAACTGCAGTAAACCAATAGCGCGATAAGACCAGATAGATCATGGGACAACGCAAACAATTGCACATCAACTAGAACAAAAGGGGGAGGTCTCCTCCCCCTCATACGCGTCTAGCAGGATGCGTTAATTATTTAGCTTTAGTCTGCCTGACGCCTTAAAAAGGCTGGCACATCCAAATAATCAAGATCTTTACCTTGAAGATCTATCGCATTCACATCCTTCGCTTCCAAAGGCTGATTGCGCTGATAAGTTGGCTTATCCAACTCGTTCATATTGAGCGGCGCAGAAAGCACATCTCTAGCAATCCCATTACCGTTGTCTACCACCACATGCGGGCCAGCAGCGCCGCCCAATCCAGTGGCCACTACAGTCACCAGAATGTCGTCGCCGAGAGACTCGTCGATGACCATGCCGATCACTACGGTAGCGTTAGGAGAAGCGAACTCTTCTATTGAGTTACCTACTTCGCTGAACTCGCCAATGCTGAGGCTGGAACCACCCGATACATTAACCAATATGCCGCGCGCGCCATTAAGGTCAACATCTTCTAGTAAGGGTGAGCGTATCGCCGCCTCGGCAGCAGAACGTGCTCGTCCTGGACCAGACGCCATGCCTGTGCCCATCATTGCTGTGCCCATTTCAGACATAACAGTGCGCACGTCAGCAAAGTCAACGTTAATCAAACCAGGTCGGATAATTAAATCGGCAATACCTTTCACAGCGCCCAGTAGTACATCATTGGCGCTACCAAATGCATCCAAAAACGGAGTATCCGCGCCAAGCACGTCTAACAACTTTTCATTAGGAATGGTAATCAACGAATCCACGTGCTGAGAAAGCTCTTCAATACCTTTCTCTGCTTTTGCATCACGGCGCTCAAAACCAAAGGGTTTTGTCACGACAGCAACGGTCAAGATACCCAACTCACGAGCAACTTCTGCAACAACGGGTGCCGCACCTGTGCCTGTACCACCGCCCATACCAGCGGTAATAAAAACCATATCCGAGCCCATCAACAGCTCAGCTATACGGTCGCGATCCTCTAGGGCTGCGTCCCTGCCTATTTGCGGGTTGGCGCCAGCGCCAAGTCCTTTGGTAATACCACTACCAATTTGCAAAGTGGTCGGCGCAGTTAATCCTGCCAATGCCTGAGCATCTGTATTGGCGCATATAAAATCAACGCCACCTACCTCTTGGGTCAACATGTGCTGCACAGCGTTACCGCCGCCGCCGCCGACCCCTACAACTTTTATCACTGCACTCTGAGGTGCACTATCTACTAATTCAAACATCGCCTTCTCCTGCTAGAAGTTTTCAGTGAAGAAACTTTTAACTCTGGCAAACATACTGCTCTTACGGCTGCTTCGTTTGCTCGGTCGTTCCTTCTCTTGGTCTAACCCGTACTGCAACAGCCCAACACTGGTTGCAAAAACGGGGTTCCTTACGATGTCCTTCAAACCCGCCACATTACGTGGCGCCCCCAAACTGACTGGCATGTGAAATATTTCTTCAGCAAGCTCAATCAAACCTTCCATCTTGGCACCGCCTCCCGTGAGGACGATGCCTGATGCAATCAAATCTTCGAAGCCGCTACGTCGCAGCTCCGCTTGGACGAGTCGGAAAAGCTCGTCATATCTAGGTTCCACTACCTCGGCAAGGGTCTGCCGAGATAATTCGCGCTCTGGTTTTTCGCCTACTCCTGGCACCTTAATCACTTCATCAGCTTTTGCAAGCTGAGTCAGAGCGCAAGCATAGCGAATCTTAATGTCCTCTGCATTCTGCGTCGGCGTTCTGAGAGCCATGGCGATATCATTAGTAACCTGATCGCCGGCAATTGGTATGACAGCAGTATGCCGTATTGCGCCGTTAGTAAATATAGCTATATCGGTTGTACCGCCACCAATATCGACAATACATACCCCAAGGTCGCGCTCATCATCAGAAAGTACCGAATAACTGGAGGCTAATTGCTCCAATATCACGCCATTTACGGCCAAACCACAACGCTCAATACACTTTTCAATGTTCTGGGCCGCATTCACCGCACAAGTCACCATATGCACTTTGGCTTCTAAACGCACACCAGACATACCCAAAGGCTCTTTAACGCCCTCTTGTGTATCAATGATAAATTCCTGGGGCAGCACGTGCAAAATCTTTTGGTCGGCTGGTATCGCCATGGCCTTTGCCGCGTCTATAACCCGCTCTATGTCTTGAGCAAATACTTCGCGGTCGCGGATCGCAACAATGCCGTGAGAATTCAAACTGCGGATATGGCTGCCTGCTATGCCGGCATAAACCGCGTCAACCGAACACCCGGCCATAAGCTGAGCCTCTTCGATAGCACGCTGGATAGATTGCACAGTGGAGTCAATATTGACCACAACACCCTTTTTCAATCCTCGAGATTGGTGCGTGCCAATACCGATAATTTCAAGTTCTTCGCGTTCATTGACATTCGCAATGATCGCAGCGACCTTATTTGTGCCTATATCTAGTGCAACAATTTTGTTCATTTGTAATTCAGTCGCCATAGCTAAATTCCAGATAAAGAGCTTTGATTTATATTCAGGGCAAATTCGTTAACGCTTGAGCGTGTGGAACCTGCCACTGGGTCGTTTTGTTCTTGTATAAATTTTACAGCAATGCCGCTCGGATAGCGTGCATCTACGTAATCTATTATTGCAGCCTTTTCGCGCAAAACGTTGTCATAAGCGCGAAGAAACCTATTCATGCGCGCATTAATTTCGCGGCTACCCAAATGTAGGGCCAAACCGTTAGCAAACTCAACAATCCACTCGCCTTCGGCAGATTCAGATAAATCCATAATACGAAGAGCCTGCCTTGAAGCAAATTGCTGTAACAGCCGATAAACTTCCATACTCTGTTGTGGATTACTTACCGATGAACGCAGGGTAGGCAAATTCGGATATTGATCCGGCAGCTGCAACAGACTGCCATCTGCAGCGATGTAGGCATCCATGCCCCATTTTGCTACCGGACTTTCCTTGCGGATATTAACGATCAACTTATTTGGCCACTTGCGGCGAATGTCTACGCCCCGAGCCCAGCCCATAGATTCCAACGTGCGCTCAAAATCAGCGAGGTCGGTACTCAAAATACCCTCAACACCTACATCACTGAGCGCGTCCTGAATTCGTTCACGCTCCGCCGGAGTCATATCACCTTCAACAACGAAGGTATCAATGGGTTTATCTAATATGGCCCAAAGCTGCCAACTGACAACAAGTACCAGCAGCGTGCCAATGGTTTTGAGGACTTTTCTAAGCATGAGCATCCCGTAAACCGTTAGATATCACGTTGACGTTACCCGCACCCTGAACCAAAAGTACTTCGCCGTGTTTTACTAATGAAGGCAGCAGCGCCAAAGCTTCATCAGGGTCTTGTGCATAAACTGGGCTGACTTGGCCACGTTGCCGTATGGCTTGGGCCAGCGCTTTGCTGTCAGCGCCGGGAATAGGCGCCTCGCCGGCGGAATATACTTCGAGCAATATCAGCGTATCGACTTCCGATAGCACGCGCACAAAATCATCAAATAGATCTCTGGTACGCGAGTATCTGTGAGGCTGATAAACCATGGTTATTTTTTCTTCAGGCCAAACACGTCGCGCGGTCTTAATAACGGCCTCAACCTCGGTTGGGTGGTGGCCATAGTCATCCACCAGCGTGACCTGTGCGCCACCTAGAGTAATGTCGCCGCTGACCTGGAAGCGCCGATCCACCCCAGCGAAACCGTCTAGGCCTGCCAAAATGGCGTCGTCGTTAATCCCCTCTTCGGATGCAACAGCAATTGCAGCTAACGCATTCATTACATTATGCTGCCCTGGAATAGATAGACGCACATCTAGGTTTTTACCCCAGCCTGGTCGCTCTACGGAAAATGTCCAATGCTGTCCATTGGCTTGAATATTGGTCGCACGAAATTGCGCGTCTTCTGCGCAGCCGTAGGTCAATACAGGTCTCGACAATGATGCAATTAGGTTCCTTGCTTCCGCATCATCAATGCACAAAACAACACTGCCGTAAAACGGCAGGCGGTGCGCAAATTCAACAAAAGACGATTTCAACTTTTCAAAGTCATGGTCATAGGTTGCCATGTGATCTTGGTCAATATTAGTGATCACTGCGGTCATGGGTTGCAGGCGCAAGAATGAGGCGTCACTTTCGTCGGCCTCAGCAATCAGATAACGCCCCAGACCTAACTCGGCGTTCGTACCCGCACTGTTTAGTAACCCCCCAATGACAAACGTTGGCGACAAATCTGCGCAACGAAAAATCTCTGTAATCAAACTAGTTGTTGTCGTTTTGCCGTGCGTTCCCGCTACAGCGATACCGTGCCGGTAACGCATCAGTTCGCCGAGCATTTCTGCTCGAGGCACTATAGGCACTCGCGAGTCTTGAGCCGCAACTACTTCTGGATTGGTTGTGTCTATAGCGGAAGACACTACCACCACATCTGCACCCTCTACCCACTGAGCGCTGTGTCCAATATGAATTGTTGCGCCTTTTTGCTGTAACCGATTGGTAGTAACAGATCCACGAATATCAGACCCCGTAACTTGGTAACCCTGATTAATTAAAACCTCTGCGATACCGCACATGCCTGCGCCACCGATACCGACAAAATGAATGCAGCGAATACGACCCATTTCTGGCACTTTATAATCGTTGGATTCAGACACGGGCCTTACCCTCCAACAACGAACTGCGAAAAACCAGACCAAATAGAGCGCATGAAACCATTAAGCTGCTGCCGCCATAACTTATAAAGGGAAGGGTGAGGCCTTTAGTGGGCAAAACACCTGTATTGACGCCCAAATTAATGAGCAATTGAAAAGCGAAAATCAGGCCGACGAAATAACACGCGTAACCGGCAAACAAATGACCGCTGTCAACACAGCGTCGCGCTACAGCAAAAATTTTCAAAACCAAAAAGCTAAACACGGCTACTAAAACTATCGCACCTAGTCCACCCAGCTCTTCGGCAATGACTGCGAAAATGAAGTCGTTATGAGCTTCAGGCAAATAATAAAGTTTTTGTATACCTTCACCTAACCCTAAGCCAAATAGTTCTCCGCGACCAAAGGCAATTAACGCTTGAACCAACTGATAGCCGCTATCAAAGGGCATCGCCCACGGATCTGTAAACGAATTCAGCCTGCGCATTCGGTAGGGTTCCATCCAGATTAACAGCGCCAACAAAAGACTTGCGACAAGCAGCAACAACAAAACATAACGCAACTTGGTGCCGGCCAAGAAAAACAGTGAACACACCGCTGCCATAATCACTACCGCAGAGCCCAGATCAGGCTCCACTATAAGCAAGCCAGCCACAAATGTAGTCATCATTAAGGGGATTAAAAACTGCAACGGCGACTCAACCACGGAATCTGAATATCGCTGTATGTACCCAGCCAAATATAAGACCAGACCAAACTTTGCCACTTCAGATGCTTGGATTGTAAAACCCGCTATCGGCAACCAGCGCGAGGCGCCATTCACTTCACGGCCAATACCCGGTATCAACACAAGCACCGCAATGATTACAGCTACCACCCAGCCCAACATGTAAAAACGCGACCAAATAGAAATTGGCACCAATGCAGTGGCTAGAAATAGAGCCAACGCGAGCACCAGAAAGATAAGGTGTTTGGATAGATAGTTGCCATTGAGGGCTACTGCCGCTGAAGCCACCATGATGCTGCCAAAGACCAGCAGCACAAACCAAGGAATAAGTAATTCCATGGCATCACGGCCAACAGGCAGATTACGCATAGTTGTAAACATCAGGACTGCACCGCCGCAAAATCTGCACCGGTCAAACTCCGGACAGCGCTGGCAAAAACATCTCCACGCTGCTGAAAATTGTCAAACATATCTAAACTTGCGCACGCGGGGGACAAAAGCACTAAATCGCCAGGAGCCGCAGCGTTTGCAGCGGCAGCAACCGCATCTTCCATGGTAACGGCAAGAACATGAGGAATACCGCACTGATCAGCTACCGCTGCGACAGTCGGGGCATCTTTTCCTAATGTAACTATTCGTTTAACCCGGCCTACTAGAGATTCAGCCAGAGGACTCAAATCTGCGCCCTTCGCATCACCGCCAGCGATCAAAACCACATTGCCCTTTGGTTCTAACCCATTTAGCGCGGCCACTGTTGATCCAACATTAGTCGCTTTCGAATCATTCACAAAGGCCACGCCAGCTCGTTCAGCTACCGCTTCAAATCTGTGGGCAAGGCCTTTGAATTCGCGCATATAGTTTGCCGCAGCAACTGGCTCTAACCAAGGTTCAACCAGCGCCATGGCAGCCATGCAATTAAGCATATTATGACGACCCTGTAAGGGCAGGCTGACAATAGAACAAACGGGCAGTTCACCCCGAAAAACCCATTCTTGTTGATTGTGGATTGCCAACCCCCAAGCACCTTGAGCAGTTGGCTGGTCAAACCCAAAACTCGCGACACCCGCTAAAACAGCACCTTGGGTACTTTCGTCCTCGCGGCTATATATCCAACTTTTTGCGTCAGTTAATATTTTTTGCTTGGCCGACACGTAGTTATCCAAAGAACCGTGGTGATCCAAATGATCTTCACTGACATTAAGAATTACCGAGCGTGCCAAAGGCAAATTTTTACTGTGCTCAAGTTGAAAGCTCGAAAGTTCCAAAACAAAAAGGTCCACCTCATCATCAAGCAGATCGAGCGCCGCCTCGCCAAGGTTACCGCCAATAGCGCAGCGAAAGTTTGCCCTACTGAGAATATGACCCACTAAAGATACAACGGTACTTTTACCATTGGTGCCGGTGACACCAATCACTGGCGCACTAACATTCGCAAAAAATAAATCTATATCGCTGATAATGGACAGCCCAGCAGATCTTGCTTGTTCTAGCAAACAGGTATTCAGAGGCAGGCCTGGGCTAACAATCACAGTCTCTGTCCGCGATAAAACTTGCTCTGGCCATGAGTCACAATGCCAATGAATTTCTAGGTCGGCGAATTCGGCATGAACGGCTCTTTCCGGGCGTGTATCTAACACCACTGGATTTTCCCCGCGCGCAAGCAAGTATCTGGCCACTGACTGGCCAGTTATACCAAAACCTAGTATTGCGTTACGCGCCGTCATGCCGATTACAACTACCTCAACTTCAAAGTGGAAAGGCCAATAATCACTAACACTAAAGTTATGATCCAAAACCGCACAATAATTTTTGGTTCAGGCCAACCCTTTAATTCGAAATGATGATGAATAGGCGCCATGCGGAAAATTCGCCGCCCGGTAAGACGGAAGGAAATTACCTGAATGATGACACTGGCAGTCTCCAACACAAATAGCCCGCCCATAATGAGCAACACTATTTCGTGGCGCACGATAATTGCGACCAAGCCAAGTGCCGCACCTAGAGCCAAAGCGCCCACATCGCCCATAAAAATTTGCGCCGGATAAGTATTGAACCAAAGGAACCCCAACCCTGCACCGATCAATGCCCCACAAAAAATCGCTAATTCCCCAGCGCCAGGGATATAGGGAATTTGTAGGTAATTTGAAAATTCTGTATTCCCCGCCAAATAGGCAATCAGACCTAGGGCAGCACCCACCATCACTGAGGGTAAAATTGCTAAGCCGTCTAAACCATCCGTTAGGTTAACCGCATTACTCATACCCACAATCATCAAGTAACTTAAAGCGACAAAACCGACCCCTAGAGGAATAGCGACACTTTTGAAGAACGGTACGTAAAGCATGGTTTGCGCTGGCAGTTCCGCCGACTGATACAGATAGACTGCAGCAGCCAAACCGAATACTGACTGCCAAAAATACTTTAGCCTGCTCGACAAGCCTGCACTGTTTTTCTTCGAAATCTTTAGATAGTCATCTACCCAACCGACAGCGCCAAATGTAATGGTCACACCTAATACTAACCAGATATAACGGTTTGTTAGGTCTCCCCAAAGCAGCGTGGTGATAATGATGATGACCAAGATCAATGCCCCACCCATCGTAGGAGTCCCCGCCTTACTAAAATGCGAAGCGGGGCCATCGTCTCTTACAACTTGTCCAATCTGCGCCTTACTGAGCCTTGCGATCATCCAAGGCCCAATCAGCAACGATGTTGCCAAGGCTGTCATCACGCTGACCATGGTACGAAGAGTCAAATACTGGAAGACTACGAACCCGCCAACATACGCAGAAAGATAATCGGTTAACCACAGCAGCATTAACGCATACTCCTTAATAAATCCTCAGCATACTCAACGTCGCTAAAGCGATTGTGCTGGCCTAGTATTTCTTGGGTGTTCTCGTGCCCTTTTCCCGCGATTAAAACCACGTCATCGGGTCCAGCTGATTCGATAGCCGCCTGAATGCACTTTGCCCTATCGACTTGCGTATACACTTGGCAGGACGCATCCTCTGGAACGCCCGCTAACATGTCTTGGATGATGCTCTCAGGATCTTCACTACGCGGATTATCAGATGTCAGCCACACTGTGTTGCTACCCGCACAGGCAAGCTTCGCCATCTCAGGCCGCTTGCCCCGATCTCGATCACCACCACAACCCACCACGCAGATAACATTGCCACGACATTGGGGTCTTATGGCAGCCAGCACTTTGTGCACTGCGTCAGGAGTATGCGCATAGTCGACCACAACTTTGGGGCTGTTTGAGCCGCCATTTAGCACCTGCATACGCCCAGGAACTACGCGCATGTTTTGCAGTGCATTGCAGACATCGGGTAATTTGTGCCCCATACCCATCATCACAGCCAACGAGGCGGCTATGTTGGCGACGGCAAAATCTGCCGCAACCGGTAACAGGCAACTTACCTTGCCCCAAGGGGTGGCAAACTTCACATCCATACCTTTGCTCACTGGAGAAGCACGCCAACTCACATCACCGCCTTTACCGTAACTAATCACCTCTTGAGCGCGATTGGTCACAGCCAAGCTCCGACCAAAGGCATCGTCACTATTTATAACGGCAAGCTTAAGAGGCCAATGAGTAAAGAGCCGTGCTTTGGCTTGACCGTAGTCATCCATGGTTTTGTGAAAATCTAAGTGGTCGCGAGTAAGGTTGGAAAATACTGCCACGTCCATCTGCACATCATCTATGCGGCCCTGAGCCAGCGCATGAGAGCTCACTTCTAACGCCAAGCGGGTAACATTGTTTTCGCGAAGACTAGCAATTCGTCGCTGCATCTCCACAGCGTTGGGGGTAGTTAACGCAGCTTCAGCCAATTGCGTCACACGCCCCCAGCCCAGAGTGCCACAATACCCACAAGGCACACCCAGCGAGTCGCTAAAATTGGCTACGTGGAAACCAATTGATGTCTTACCATTTGTGCCCGTGATGCCAATACACTCAACGTTAGCACTGGGCGACGCAAAGAATTTAACGGCAAGCGCGCTTTTACGAACGGCCAAATCTGCAACACCCAACATAGGAACGCCGCGCTCAATAGGTGGCGTTCCATCTTGATCGTATATCACTGCAGCAGCGCCAGCGGCTAAAGCTTGCTCAATGTGCTTTTCTCGCTGAGATGGATCCGCGGCACTTGCAATAAATATATCGTCAGTTAACACCATGGCAGAATTTTCACAAAGACCAAAACTACCGCGATCCTCCATAGCAGCGGAATCGTTAACCAAATCTTGTACAACAGTCTCTATAATGGCGGTCATCCTCGCTCCCCAAATCCAATGGGGGCGGCCGCTTCTGTCGGGGCGCGCGCTAAATCAACATCCACTTTGTCTGGGCTTACGCCAAGCAAGCGCAAGCTGCGCTCAGCTACTCTGGCAAATACTGGCGCTGCGACCTTACCGCCGCCAGAGCGACCGGCCTTGGCTTCGTTAATTACAATGATCATGACCACTTTTGGATCAGATACAGGAGCCACGCCAGCAAACCAAGCTATATGCCGCTCATCGTCGTAGCCATTAGCACCAATCATTCGCGCCGTACCGGTTTTACCTGCCACGCGATAACCAGACACGGCGGCATTAGCCGCGGTTCCTTCGCGAGCAGTCACAAGTTCCATCATTGTTAAAACGTCTTTCGTTGCTTGTGCTTCAAACACCCTTTCGCCAGTGTTCGGGACATCACTTTTGACAATACTGATAGGAAGCCGCATGCCATGGCTGGCTAGCGTCAGATAGGCTTGCGCGAGTTGAATTGGCGAAACACTTAGCCCATACCCGTAAGCCAGCGTTGCGCGGACAACCGGATACTTAAGCTGCGCACTAGACAATTTTCCATAGGCTTCGCCTGGCAACTCAACACCGACATAGTTCCCAAAACCCGCACGCGCTAACACATCAAATACGGCATCTTGTTCTAGATCCAACGCAAGTTTGGCAAATGCAACCTGACTCGATTTCTGTATAGACTGACCCAACGACAAACTTTTTCTATTTATCGGGTCCTCAATCAGTTTGTTACCCACCTTAAAATATCCAGGGGCAGTATCAATCATAGTTTCTGGCGTATAGCGGCCGCTTTCTAATGCCGCAAGGGCGGTAAACGGTTTAATGGTGGATCCTGGTTCATAGGCGTCCACTACTGCGCGATTACGCATTGTATTTTGCTGTTTGTCGCCACTATTGGGATTAAACGAGGGCTGATTGACCATTGCTAAGATTTCGCCAGTTTTCGCATCCAGCATGATTAGCGAGCCGCTTGCCGCTTGGTGACTATTCACGGCTGACTTCAATTCGCGATAAGCAATAAATTGTAGACGCAAATCTATCGTTAGATTCAGGTCTTCGCCATATCTAGGTGAGCTAAGGTAATCCAAATCACGGATTGAATTTTTCTTGCGATCTCTTAATACGGTTTTTGCCCCAGAGTGGCCACGCAAACTTGTTTCAAAATTAGATTCAAGCCCTTCAATACCCTTGCCGTCTACATCAGTAATGCCGACCACATGAGACGCAATCTCCCCGGCAGGGTAGTAACGCTGGTATTCTGGCTCTAAGGTAAGGTGGCTGATATCTAACTGTTTGAGGGCATTACTTTTAACCCAGCTCAGACGCCTTTTCAGGTAAAGAAATCCTTTGTCCTTATTGTCTTCAACTTTTTTGCGCACGGCTTCTTTGCTCAACCCCAACGCATCAGCGATTTGCTGTAATTCCAACTCCTTGAACTTGGCGAGCCGGGGGTTTGTAGTCACAGCAAAAACCGGTGTACTTACCGCTAAGGGTTCTCCGTTTCTGTCGTAAATCATCCCGCGCATGCCAGGGATAACCTCTTTATGTACGGAGCGCTCATCCCCTTCTTGTTGCAAGAACTCGCGCTCGGTAACGCCCAGATATAACACTCTCACGGACAAGCCAACACCCACCAACAAAAAGGCGCACAACACTAGATAGTGTCGCCAGGGCTTCAATTATTCACCTGAACAATATCTTCTGGGAAAAACATCTGCAGTTCGGTAGTCGCCACAACCTCAACGGTTTGCATACTCGCTAACGTACTACGCTCCAATAAGAGCCTACTGTAGTTAGCCAACAGAACATTCTGATTTGTTTGCAACTCGTCCATAGAACGGTACAAAAAGCGCATTTCGTCTGCAGATTCAACTAACTGCAGGCCACTGTAAAAGATGCCAGCCAATAAAATAGCCACGCCGGCCACCCATTGCGCTGGGACGGATTTTTGCTGTTTAGGTACAGCCGTCTCTTTGACTGAGCTTTTCTTGGCAAGCGGTTTAGGCTTCAAGGTTTTGACCTCGCGCAGCGCCATCTAACAAATCCTCTCTATAACCCGTAGGGTTGCGCTACGCGCTCGCGGATTGGTCGCCAGCTCATCCGATTGCGCTTTAATACTTTTGCCAATAAGTCGCGCGCTAATGCCCTGATCGCTGTGCCGTACTGGCAATCGCCGCGGCATACTCGGCGGACGACTTAAACCTCTGAACACATGCTTAACTTGCCGGTCTTCCAACGAATGAAAGGAGATCACCGCTAACCGCCCGCCAATGGCTAAGGCTGCAAAAGCGTGCTCAAGGCCTGCGCGAAGCTCTTGGTCCTCTGCATTTATAAAAATGCGAATAGCTTGAAATGTTTTAGTCGCAGGGTGCTTGCCCATATTGTTGCGATTGCGCGGCACACAGGCTTCAACGATATCCGCCAGTTGCAAAGTGGTGCTTAACGGGCGGGCCGCGACAATATTTTTGGCGATGTGGCGAGAATTACGCTCCTCTCCGTGCACGAAGAGCACTTTGGCAATATCCTCTTCAACTGCAGTGTTTAGCCATTCCGCTGCGCTCAGACCTTGAGTGGGGTCCATGCGCATGTCTAGTGGCCCATCGGCATTAAAACTAAAACCGCGACTGGCATCGTCTATTTGAGGCGACGAAACACCAATATCTAACAGAATGCCTTGTGCCCCGCCCACTACACCGGCTTGCTCAAGCACGTCCGCCAACTGTGAAAAACGTGCGTGAAAAATACTGAAGCGAGAATCTGCTTGCGCTAACACTTGGGCTGCCGCAACCGCTTCTGGGTCACGATCTAAGCCAATCATTTTGGCATCTGGGGCTAACCTGGCAAGCATGGAACGGCAGTGACCACCACGGCCATATGTGCCATCCACATAAACACCGGAATCAGCCTGAATGAGCGAGTGCACAACCTCGCGCAATAGCACCGGAATGTGTTCTTCCGATGCAGCCTTGGCTGCACCGCCACCAAAATCTACCTCTTCAGATTTTATCTCTTGGGTGAACTCAACGGCTGAGTTAGATCCTGTCCATGGCGCTTGGCACGCCGCAACGAATGATGGCTGGGTAAACGCTCTCAAACTGATAAGCCTTCAAACATATCAGCATTTTCAACCAGCGCTGAGGCACCCTCTTCGAGCCAGACGCTCATACGCTGTTGCCAATTTTGTTCTGACCAAATTTCTATTTTGTTGCCTTGCCCAACAAGCACCAGCTTTTTCTCTAGCTGAGAGTAGTCACGCAACATGCTAGGAAAAAGCAGACGCCCATTGGCGTCTAAATCCAAATCCGTGGCATGGCCAATTAACAGCCTTTGCAACAGGCGCGCTTGGGGAGCGATATTCGAAAGGCCCTCCAATTTGCGCTGGACGATTTCCCATTCGGATAATGGGTACAAAAGCAGACAGGGTTCGCGCATGTCTATGGTGACAACAACTTTATTTTCGCTAAGCGCAGACAGCGCTTCACGAGTACGGGCTGGCAGCGCCATGCGGCCCTTCCCATCAAGTGTTGCACTGTTGATACCACGAAACATTTCTTTAGCCGCGGGAGGTGGTTCCAAAATGGCAAGGAAAGCAACTTCGCTGATGTCGCATCAGCGCTCTAGCAGAGGAAAAATCACGAAACGGAGAAAATATATTGCTACCGATCATCTACCACTGGTTTGTAGGGGCCTAAGAACTCCTCGCCCTCGCCCAAGTTATTTTGCCCATTCTGGGAACAATCCCCACTTTTCTCCACTTTTTACCAGATTGCGACACTATATAGGCGCTTAGCGAGAGTCAAGGAAATAAAATACAGATAAAGCTTATAACCTGCGGAAAAATAAGAAGTTTTTCCTTCAAAAAAGGAAAAATTTGGAAATATGCGTGAGAAAGCATGGATATGCCAGCACAAGCTCGAAACTACATTAAGTTGAGCTGATTTTGCTCAGTACGTTATTCAGCACTTTGCCCAGTACTTTCCTAAGTACTTTGCTCAGCAGCAAGGCACCGCAGACGCCTAACAGACTAGAATAAAATTGAGAGCCAGCCTATAAGCCGGGTTTTGTCTTGAACAGTCATTCATCTAGGGCTGTCGTCACCAACAGCCTCAAGCGGCCTACCCAGATCCAACGCGGGCCGCGTCGACGGATCTCTATTTGGCCTTGCTCCAGGTGGGGTTTACCTTGCCACGATGTGTTGCCACTCGCGCGGTGCGCTCTTACCGCACCCTTTCACCCTTACCAACTACAGCCTAAGCTGCGCGTTGGCGGTCTACTCTCTGCTGCACTTTCCGTAGGCTCACGCCCCCCAGGGGTTACCTGGCACCCTGCCCTATGGAGCCCGGACTTTCCTCCCGCAATTTACACAAGGCAAATTACCGGCGACTGCCCAGCTGACTCTCGGCGCCAGAGTAAGGATTCAGCCTCTGTGATACAAGGTTTTTATAGCTGTGCTGATTAGCGGCGACGAACATCTCATTTGTAGTGAGTGTTTACTTACGCCAAAAGTACTCTACACAGGGATTTTGAGCACTAAGGTAACTCAAAAAGTTGTCGTTAAGTGTCTTTTTCAGCGCCCTTTGAGTTCATTTGCAATGCAATTTGGTAGGCCTCTTTTTTGCGCACCCCACATATGCTTGCCGCAATTCGCGACGCTTGAGTTGGTGGCAATTCTTTCAACAGAGCCTCAAGCACATGCGCAATTTCAAAGCCCTCGGTAACCTGTTCACCCGCTTCCACAATACAAACAAACTCACCTTTTGGTTGCTCAGCTAACTCACCCAGCAATTGCTCCGCCGGGCCAACCATAAAAGTTTCAAATTGCTTGGTCATTTCTCGCCCAACCAACATGCGCTTGTTACTTAACCCCGCGATGTCTGTGAGCGTTCCCCTGATACGGTGAGGCGACTCTAAAAACACCAAGGCTTCAGGCATCAGCAACCATTGGCTAAGCGCCTGTTGACGGACTTTCGCTTTAGCCGACAAAAACCCCACAAAGCGAAATGGCTGACATGGAATGGGGCAAACACTCAGCGCCGCCGTGATGGAGCAAGCACCTGGGATAGGCACTACACGGATGTTTTCCTGCCAAGCCAGTTGCAATAACTGAAAGCCCGGATCGTTTATCAACGGTGTTCCGGCATCAGATACCAAGGCGACACTGTCGCCAGCATTTAACCGGCGAACCAAATTTTCGCTGATCCGATCTTCGTTGTGTTCGTGCAAGCTCAACAGCTCACAGCCTTTATGGCCAATATGCGTTAACAGCACGCGCGTACGTCTGGTATCCTCAGCGGCTATAATCTGCACTTGGTTAAGGACTTCTGCTCCTCGCGTAGTAAAGTCTCCTAGGTGTCCAATAGGTGTGGCGACCACATAGAGTATTCCTGACATGCCCAAACGCTCGATAATTCTTTGTTTGATCATTCTGACCATGAATGGCTGCCAAAGCACCCCACAATCAGCAGAAGTGGAAAATAAATTTCCACGAGATCGCGGGGCAGTCACTTCGCCTAGCTTGAGCATAGAACAGTATTCGAGCAGCCAATATAAAGCGGTCACCCTAGTTCTGAACAACGCCGCGGCCCAAATTAATGCTGCGCAAAGCTTAGCTGCGCTGAACCTGCTCAAAAGCCTAAATCCGGACACCCTACCCACTCCTCTTAGCGATCAATACCAGCGATTATCAGGAATGGCCTATGGCCAGCTTGGCGACCAAGCCCAGGCGCTTGTACTGATGAATTTGGTATCCAACCCCAACCGGCAAGACCTAGAAGTGATCATTGAGTTTTGCGATGGCTTAGAAGATTATTCATGCAGCGCCCGCAACCTAATTCGTCTGCAACAAGAGCACAGCGCGCGCGCTGAGGTCCCAGCAAACAAACAAGACCTTCAAGACGCAATATGGTCGGCCTTAATGTTGGCTAACTCACCGGACAAACAATTTAGTAGTCAACTGGAACGGGGCTGGTGGTCGCTGCGAGACAGCATATTTACCTCAGGATCAGTAGATCGCGCAAAGCTCGCGCTGGCGCAGTGGGCTAGTCTCAATCCTAATCATAGCGCTGCACAGCGACTGCCGAGCATGCTAAAAAATCTACAGCGTTATAGCGCGCCCAAAGTAGCGCTGTTGCTGCCACTAACCGGACGGCTAAGCAATGCTGGCGACGCAATTCGTGATGGCTTTCTGGGCGGCTACTTTGCGGACAGCAGACTGTACCCTCAACCTAATACGCAATCTGATGCGCCACCCAATACGCAATTCGAGACACTGAACAGATTCTTCCAGCCAGAAGACGATGTGCTGGAACGGGATTTTTTGCAGGTGCCGAGCTCCCTCGCAGGCGCACAAGCAGCTAGATCCAGATCGCTTACTTTATACGATTCAGCGAGCGCCCCGCTGAGCGACTTAGTTGCTAGGGCAAAAGCAGAGGGTGCCGATCTTATTATTGGCCCACTGCGGAAAGACAAAGCGCAGACCGTGGCTGAACTTGCCGCACGAGCCAATATGCCAGCGTTGCTACTAAACTATCTGGAGCAAGCGCCCGAGACTCAAGACAGCCCTTCAGCATTGACGCAAAGAAGCGAAATCTATCAGTTAGGCGCAGCAATTGAAAATGAAGCAGCGACCCTAGCGAACGCACTAATGAACAGTGAACATCAGCGCGTTCTTGTGGTTCATAGCGGCCAAACTTGGTCTCAACGCGCATTGGCGGAATTTCAAGCGCTTTGGCCATATCCAGTGAGCGTGGCGAAATTCGATCAGATCAAGGAAGTAACCGGCGCGGTTGGGGGTTCAATGGGTGTTGCCGACAGTGTTGCCCGAAAGAACGAACTGACGCAGTTGTTTGATCAAGAAATTCAATTTCTACCCAGAGCCAGACAAGACCTAGATGCTGTTGTAGCACTAACAAGCAACGTTGAGTCCCGCGCTTTAGTACCAGCATTGCGCTTCCACTTTGCGGATAACCTACCCGTATATGCGACCTCCCAAAGTATACGGGGCGGCGGCAACATAAAGGAACTCGCGGGATTTACCGTCACTGAATTACCAATTCTCACCAGTCCAAACCTCAATATGAGCAATTTGGTCAGCACCTACGGGCTAAAAGAGTCACCGTTAGTTGAACTGTATGCATTGGGCTATGACGCCTACCAACTGGCAACTTGGATACACCTGCTGAATCAACCCGGACAAACGCCTCTAAATGGTTCCTTTAGGCTTTCTATGGCCACCGGAGCGGTTCAACTCAACCCTAACGGGCGCTTTCAGCGAACCCTTGAATTGGTCAACATCGACCGGCGGGGACGCCTTAAGATAACGAACGAGCGTCTGTAATAGGCGCGTCACTCGGACGCTGGGCGGAGAAATTAGCCGCCTGGTATCTTTTTGCTCAAGGGTTGTCGTGTATAGACAAAAATTTTCATTCGCGTTGGGGTGAGATTGACCTCATTATGCTGGATAAAACCGAAAGCTGTTTCGGCGAGAACAGCCACAACACATTACATAGCTTGCGCACTGCACCTTTAACCGATGCCATCCTCGTCTTTGTGGAGGTTCGGTACAGAAGCAGTGAAATATATGGCAGCCCGGCGGCAACAGTAGATCGTCGTAAACAGACAAAGATACTCAATACAGCCCGCGCATTTTTAGCCAAACACCCTGAATATAATGATTTGCCGGTTAGGTTTGACGTGGTTGCGGTGACAAGGCGAAACTACAGTCCGAAAATTTTGTGGATAAGAGATGCATTCCAATGATTAAGAAAACACACATAGGCCTAATTGCGCTGCTTTCTCTGAGCCTAGTAGCCTGCACGAGCAATCCAGACAAGCAACGGTCTGCTGGCACCATCATTGACGACAACGTTTTAGAACTGGTCATAGCAAAAGAAATAAAGGCTGCAGATGAAGGCTATAAGGGCGCGCATATCGTAGTCACCGTTTATGACGGACTCGTCCTCCTCCTAGGACAAGTAGCCAGCGATGAACTTAAGACTCTCGCTACAGACACCACCGAAGCCTTGAGCAAGGTTGAAGTAGGCAGCGTGCATAACCACATGACAGTTGAAGGACCCATTTCTTTCTTGGCCAGAACTAATGATGGATATTTGAGTAGCAAGGTGAAGGCTCGCCTATTGGCTGACAAAGCTGCCCCTGGAACAAAAATTAAAGTGAAGACCCAGGATGGCGTGATTTATTTGTTAGGAAAAATCACCGAAGAGCAGGGCGAGGCCGCTGTTGCAGCAACGCAAAAATCTTTTGGCGTAAGAAAAATTGTAAAGGTTTTTGATTACGTAGAAAGCCCAGAATAAGCCGCAACAAGGGCTGGTTGGAGGCCGCCGCTAGTTTTTACTTAGCGACTTAAATTGGCAGCCTTTTATTAGGAGCAGGCTCGTTAAGGAGATTAAGTAGGCCTGACTACGCAGAACTGACTAGGTGGGCTTGTTAGGTAGAACTGGGTAGATAAAGCTGAGCCACTAGGCTGAGCTTAGACTTAGACGCAGCCGCAGACGCAAACTTAGACCAGCTTTAGAGATGGCTTACTTGGCCGTCCTTTTCCACCTTTAGGTGATGGAGGCTCGTCATCCAAGTCACTCGGACCCACTGGTCTTATAGCCGCTGGGGCTTCGCTGGCAGTATCCACTGGGCAATCTTCGTCTTCAAAGGCCAGACCTTGACCACTGCCGCGACAGTAAATTGCACGAATACTGGCCATTGGCAGAATGACTTCAAAGCTACGCCCAGAAAAACGCCCTTCGCACATTAAGTAGTCATCGGTTATGGACAAACCGCGCACTGCATCGGGGGATATGTTGAGTACAATCTGACCGTCTTTGACAAATTCCCGAGGCACAATGACGTCTTCGCTCTCAGTATCCACCAATATGTTGGGCACTTCGTCGCTATCAAGAATCCAGTCGTAGAGAGCCCTCAATAAATAAGGGCGGCGAGCTTTCACTCGCGCATCTCCATTTCTGTCTCGGTAAGGCTGGCACGAAACGCATCGCGCTCAAACATTGTTTGCATGTACTTATGCAATGGACGAGTGGATTTTTCCGGCAGTGTGATATCCACTTCTTTGAGACGCCATAGAATGGGCGCAACACAGCAGTCCACTAGGGAAAATTCGTCGTTCATGAAGTAAGGCTTTTCGGCAAAAATTGGCGCGATAGCAATAATGCTTTCACGTAACTCTTTGCGTGCCTTGCTTAAAACAGTTTCTCTACCCTTTCCAGCCATAAGAATGTCTAACCGGCTGCTCCACTCTTTTTCTACGCGAGTAATCCAAAGACGTGACAGTGCACGTTGAACTGGATAAACCGGAAGTAAAGGCGGGTGTGGAAATCTTTCGTCAAGATATTCCATGATGACGTTGGCTTCATAAAGCGCCAGATCACGGTCTGCCAAAGTTGGCAGAGTGTTGTATGGATTTATTTCAGCAAGATCTTCAGGCTCTTTGCCAGAAACCACATCTATGATTTCAACGGTTACGCCTTTTTCAGCCAAAACCATGCGTACGCGATGGGAATAGTGATCTCGTGGATCAGAAAAAAGTGTCATTGACGATCTTTTTGTAACAATACTCATTCGCTTCTCGCTTTCTAAAATTCTAACCGGTTCGACTTCGAAGCAGCATCCACATTTGGCTGCTGCACAAGCAATCTTTAATGACCGTCGATGTCTTTCCAATATTCACGATTAAGCAAGTACGTAAAACATCCCAAGAAGATCAGGAACAATAAAACGTAGATACCTGTGCGCTGACGCTGCAATCGCGTTGGCTCACCTGTGTAATATAGAAAATTGGTCAGATCATAAATTGCGGCATCAAACTCTTCCGCTGACATTTTCCCAGTGCCTGGATCTAACACCAACTGATCGCACTTTCCGTCGCTACACACTTGGCGTTGTACGCCTTGCAGGTCTAACAGAACATTCGGCATTCCCACATTCGGGTAAACCTTATTGTTTGCGCCCATTGGACGATCGGCATCAGCATAAAAAGTCAGCAGATAGTTATAAACCCACTCTGGTGATCTAACTCGAGTGACTAATGTCAGATCCGGAGGGGACGCACCAAACCAACCTTTGGACTCTTGCTTAGGCATAGCGTTAGTAATCAGAGAACCAATCTTCTGACCGGTAAATACCAAGTTCTCCATAGCAATGTCGTGGGGAATACCCAAATCATCCGCAGTACGCTCGTAACGTTGGAACTGCAACGAGTGGCACCCCAAGCAGTAGTTGGTATACAACTGAAAGCCATTTTGCAGACTAGGTAAGTTTTCTAAGTCACCTTCGAAATCTTCCATAGGCCAGTTGTTAGTGCTGGCCGACCAAGCCGTCAAAGGCAGTAATATGAGTACTGATAGTAATAGCTTCTTCATTATCCCGTTACCCTCTCCGGTTCAGGCTTCGTTTTTTCTATCCTGGTATACCAAGGCATCAGAATAAAGTAAGCAAAGTAAATCGTGGTGCAAATCTGCGCCATAATTGTGCCTAATTTAGAAGGCGCTTGGGTACCTAGGTAGCCAAGAATAAAGAAGCTGATGACGAACAATGAAAGCATCGTTCTTGACCAAATACCTTTATAACGCATGGACCTAACAGGGCTACGGTCCAACCATGGCAGTACCGCTGGAATCACAATGGCGCCAGCCATCACAACAAATCCCCAAAACTTAGCCGACATCCCAAACAATGGGTAGGTTGCAGCACGGAGCATTGCGTAGAACGGTGTGTAATACCAAACCGGTGCAATGTGGTCTGGTGTCTTCAACGGATCAGCCATATCAAAGTTCGGCTTCTCTAAGAAGTAACCGCCCATCTCTGGTGCGAAGAACACTACCGCACAGAAGATGAACAAGAACACGACCATGGCGTGAATATCATGCACGGTGTAATAGGGGTGGAATGGTATGCCATCCAACGGAATGCCATCAGCATCCTTATTCTTCTTGATTTCAATACCGTCTGGGTTATTTGATCCAACGTGATGCAATGCCACCAAGTGAACAAAGATCAAAATACACAGTACAAGCGGCAGCGCCACTACGTGCAGAGCAAAGAATCGATTCAGCGTAGTTTCTGACATTAGGAAGTCACCACGAATCCATTCCATCAACTCAGGTCCAATGAAAGGAATTGCGCCGAACAACGACACGATTACTTGCGCACCCCAGTAAGACATGTTGCCCCAAGGTAATAGGTAACCAAAGAAGCCTTCGGCCATCAGCGCGATAAAGATCGCCATCCCAATCAGCCAAAGCAATTCACGAGGACCACGGTAGGAGCCGTAACGCAAAGCGCGATACATGTGCAGGTAAATTACGATAAAGAAGAATGATGCACCAGTTGAATGCAGGTAGCGTAGAAGCCAGCCGTATTCGACGTCGCGCATAATATATTCAACGGAAGCAAAAGCGCCTTCGCCACTAGGCACGTAGTTCATGGTCAACCAAACCCCGGTAACCAGCTGGTTAACCAGTACGAACATGGCTAGAAAGCCAAAGTAGTACCAAAAGTTGAAGTTCTTAGGCGCGTAGTACTTTGACATGTGGTATTCAAATGTCTCAGTCGCTGGAAAGCGCTTATCTAGCCAGCCCATAGCTGCTTCCAACTTAGTCGGTCCAGTTTGAGTTTTAGATTTTTCCATTAAGCATTACCTTCTTCGCCAATTACTATCACCGTGTCGGAGACAAACCGATAAGGAGGCACCTCTAAATTATCCGGTGCCGGAACGCCTTTAACCACACGGCCAGCTAAATCAAACTTCGAGCCATGACACGGGCAGAAGAAGCCACCTTGGCCAGATGCTTCGAAGTTATCTGTTACTACGTGCTTAGGTGAACACCCTAAGTGCGTACAAATACCCAGGTAAACACCAATCTCAGGCTTCGCAGAACGCCACGCGTTGACTGCAAACTCTGGTTGTTGCTCTGGGTTTAGAGAATCGGGATCAGCAAGATCAGAAGTATCTGATTTGAGTGCGTCGATAGATGTTTTGTCGCGAGACACAACAAAGATCGGCTTACCTCTCCAAGCTACGATGGGACTTAACATTTCGCCCGGGGCTAGCTTGGAAAAATCGATCTTAACTGGTGCACCTGCAGCGCGGGCCTTGGCGCTTGGCGTCCAATACTTGACGAAAGGCCAAGCCGCTCCTACCGCACCAACTGCCGCTACCGCGGATGTTGCTTGAATTAGAAAGTATCTTCTACCCGTATTAACGCCACCTGATGTTGCGTCATTATTGTCGTCTTTGGCTGAATCTATAGCCACATCGCCATCGCTCACGGCAGTTAGCTCCCATAATCTGATGATTTGTCCTTGGCCGGAGCAACGCTATTCACGTCCCGTAGCCAAGATTTTTTTAAAACTCCAGACCCAACAAGAGATCCAAAATTTTAGACCCGGTTGCCTAGGTCATGATTAGTGCGGAGAACGAAAGTCTCACGCTATTGGTAACTGCGCCTGTCGGAAGACGCAGTTTCCTCGAACCCCAAAAGCTTACCACATATCCAAGCGGGGCAACCGCTTGGTAAACTTTTAGCGAGATAAAACGCTGTCTTATCGTTTTGAGAACTGTGGACGCTTACGCGCTTTGCGCAGACCGACTTTCTTTCTCTCTACCGCACGAGCATCTCGAGTTAAGAACCCTGCTTGGCGCATTGGGCCGCGGAAGTTCTCATCAAAATCAACTAGAGCGCGAGCGATGCCGTGACGGATTGCACCGGCTTGGCCAGAGTTACCACCACCGCGAACGGTGATTTTGACATCTAGCTTGTCTGTCATGTCAGCCACTTCTAAAGGCTGACGGACAACCATGCGCGAAGTTTCGCGGCCAAAGAATTCTTCTAATGACTGAGCATTTACCGAGATTTTTCCAGAACCACTGGAGAGGAATACTCTTGCTGCCGCTGTCTTTCTGCGACCAGTACCATAATTATAATCTGTCATCTGCGTAGCTCCAGAGCCTGGGGTTGCTGAGCGGCATGCGGATGTTCACCGCCTGCATAAACTTTTAACTTGCGGAACATAGCGCGACCTAACGGGTTTTTAGGCAACATGCCTTTAACCGCGATCTCAATCATTCGCTCTGGGTGTTCTGCTCGCATAGTAGAAACATCAGTGCTGCGAATACCACCCGGATAACCGGTGTGTCGCCAATACAACTTGCCTTTTTCTTTATTACCCGTAACGCGCACTTTCTCAGCGTTCACAACGACAATGAAATCTCCAGTGTCAACGTGGGGGGTAAATTCTGGCTTATGTTTGCCGCGAAGCCGGCTGGCTATCTCGGTTGCGATACGACCAAGGGTTTGATCTTCGGCGTCTATGATCCACCAAGATCTTTCAACGTCCTGCTCGCGCATGCTCACTGTTGTTTTCATTCTGTGCCTCTTTTGCTCAGCGCTGACCTTGTCAGTCAACTCTATATCAACGCTGTCGTGCGTCATTTGCTCTGTGTTTGCTCTTCTATCAACCCAAGTTCTTTACAGAATTTGGAGCCGATCACTTAATCACCACTTCTTTATTTCTTTATTTATTTCTTTGATTCTTTAATTCTTTAATTCTTTAATTCTTTGTTTCTTTAGATACGAGAGTTGCACTCGGCCTGTCTTTACTCAGACTCTGAAGGTAAACATCTACATTTATCTTTTCTATTCTTCTGCCGCACTGTTCCGGCACTTACTTCTCCGACACCGCGCGTAAAACATATTCGGTGGCCGACTTAACGGCCTCCTGCACGGACATTGCCCCACATTCCAATCTTCCCACTGGAAGAGCGACCATAAATCATCGCCGGAAATTCGGGACGCGAATGATAGAGGAGCACCAAGCGCTTTACAACTGAGAATTCGACTCTTTCGAGTTACGGTTCACAGCGTGATGAGCGCCTGCCAAATATTCTTTGGACTGCATCTCTAATAATCGACTTTGGGTACGCTCAAACTCAAATGCCAAGCGTCGCCCTTGATACAAAGTTGTTATCGATTGCTCCGCTGAAACGATCAACTTCACACCCCGATCATAAAATTCATCAACCAGACTGATAAAACGCCGGGCTGCGTCCTCTGTGTTGGTCGTAAGCGTTGGAATACTGCTGACAAAAACCGTACTAAAAACCGTTGCCAGTTCAATATAGTCATTCTGGCTTCTTGGCCCCTCACATATATCCGAGAATTCAAACCAGACAACATCCCCCGCGAGCCTTTGCGTCAGAATCTTGCGGTTCTCAACCTCAAGCGCCACGCCATGACGCTCCGCTTCCGAGGCTAAAGCAGTAAAACTAGTCGCCATACTCTGTTGAGCGGACGCATTTAACGGAAAGTGATAAAGCTCGGCTTGCTGCAATGTGCGTAAACGGAAATCCTGACCTTGGTCAATCTCCCAGATGTCACAATATTGATAAATCTGGTCGATTGCAGGCAGAAAGCGAGATCGCTGAAGGCCGTTCAAATATAGATTTTTGGGCTCAACATTGGAGGTGGCCACCAAACTGACACCTCGGGCAAACATTGCTGTCATGAGCTCGCCCAGAATCATGGCGTCACCAATATCAGAGACGAAAAACTCATCAAAGCACAAAATATCTGCTTCAGCAGCGAACTCGTCCGCTACTTTATATAATGGGTTAGAGGTTCCCGAATGCCGCCCAAGGCTGTCATGCACGCGGCGCATAAATCTGTGGAAGTGCATGCGCAGCGTTCTGTCCTCGGGCAAGCACGTGCAAAACAGATCCATCATCATGGTTTTGCCACGACCAACACCGCCCCACAAATACAACCCTCGCTCAGGTTGTAACGGCGCAGTTGCAAACAATCCTGAAACCCAGCTGGTTAACGAGGACACCAGGCCTTTATGTTCACTATCACTGAGTTCTATGCGCTGAAACAGATCCGTTAAACGCCGCATCACTTCCGCCTGGGCTGGGTCAGGTAACATTTCGCCAGTGCTTAAACTGTGTTGATATTTTTCTTCAGGACTTTGGCGCATCTATTGAATTTCTTTGGTCTGTATCTGTTGGGCTATGCAGCTCTTCTATTAGCGGCTTTTTAACGGCTTTCGTTAGCGGCTTTTGTCGCTGACGTTGCTGCGCAGGTCTTTCAGTCGTCGCTTTTCGCTGTCTTTTTGAGCAGCGCTTCCCACCACCTTAAATGGTCGGGACCTGCCAAGCTTCAATCGCCACTAAGCTGAAGGCGTCTCGCCCTGGCCTCTGACTCGAGCAGCCAGCGCATGGGCTTCAAGTCCCTCACTGGTGGCTAGCAGGTCGGTCTGAGTAGCCAAATGAGCGGCGCCTTTACTCGACATGTGAATCATAGAACTACGCTTCTGAAAATCATAAACACCTAAGGGTGAGGCAAACCGAGCAGTCCCGAATGTGGGCAAAACATGTGACGGCCCTGCTATATAGTCGCCAAAAGTTTCACCCGTATGGGCGCCCATGAATATCGCCCCTGCGTGACGTATGCCCTTGGCCCACTCCTCGGGGTCTGCAACAGCCAACTCCAAATGCTCAGGTGCAATGCGGTTGGCGATGGCTATTGCGTCCTGGGCATCCGCACAGTGAATCAACGCGCCCCGGCTTGCCAATGACTCAGCAATAATTTCCGACCGCTGCATACTTGGCAACATTGCATCAATTTTATCGGCAACCGCTTTTATAAAATTTGCGTCTGGGCTGATCAATATACTCTGCGCTGAAGAATCGTGTTCTGCTTGAGAAAATAGATCTAAAACAGCCCACTCTACTGACGTGGTACCGTCAGCAATCACTAGCACTTCGCTAGGTCCGGCAATCATATCTATGCCCACCTGACCAAAGACTTGTTTCTTTGCAGCTGCCACAAACGCACTGCCGGGGCCAACAATCTTATCTACCTTTTGAATTGTCTGGGTGCCGTATGCCATGGCGGCCACTGCCTGTGCTCCGCCAATGGTAAATACCTGATCGGCTCCAGCAAGGTGCAAGGCCGCCAACACCATGTCGTTAACTACGCCATCTGGCGTGGGCACAGTGACCACAACCTCGTCGACCCCTGCCACTTTTGCTGGCACCAACGTCATTAATACGCTGGAAGGATAAGCTGCTCGACCACCCGGCACATAAACGCCAACCCGCTCGATGGGACTAATGCGCTGGCCTAATTGATTGCCAAGGTCATCGGTAAAAGACCAAGATGCCTCAACCTGTTTTTCGTGGAATTGCCGGATACGGCTGGCCGCAACTTCTAGCGCTTGTTGAGCAGAAGAGTCGATTTTTGCCCAAGCGGCGGCAAGTCTGTCATGGCTAATTTCAAACTCACTCACTGAAGCGGCAGACACACGGTCAAACTTCTTGGTGTAAGCCAATAAGGCCTCGTCTCCACGAGTACGAACTTCAGCAATAATCTCAGCGACAACCACATCAACATCACTGGATGTGCTCATATCCCAAGCAAGGAGCTCGTCTAACTGTTGAGGAAAATCATCTGCAATTGAAGAAATCTGGCGCATGCTCATTCCTGACCAACCTGCTTTTGTTCATCTACGTTCTCAACCACAGCCGCAAGTTTTGCAATGAGGCTTTGAACTTCGTCGAATTTAGTTTTCATAGATGCGCGATTTACAATCAGTCGAGTACTGATGTCGCAAATAGTCTCGCGCTCTTCAAGGCCGTTTGCTCGCAGGGTGTTGCCAGTGTCGACAATATCCACAATACAATCCGCCAGCCCAAGCAATGGGGCAATTTCCATAGCACCGGAAAGTTTAATCAGCGCCACCTGCCGACTCTGAGCTTGATAGTACTTACGCGTGATGTTGACGAACTTGGAGGCGACCCTGAGCACATGTTCTGGCTCTGGCACACCCACAGGCCCAGCCGTCATCATTTTGCACTGGCCTATTTTAAGGTCCAGGCGTTCGTAAAAACTCATGCTATCGCCGTATTCGAGAATGGTGTCTTTGCCGGTAATGCCTATATCAGCAACCCCGTTCTCCACGTAGGTGGGCACATCAGCAGAGCGCGTGACAATAAGTTTATGACCGCCAGAAACACTATCAAAAATAAGCTTCCTGGACTTATCCGGGTCCTCGCTAGGTTGAATCTCACAAGCCGCCAACAGTGGCAAACATTCTTTAAATATACGGCCCTTATTGAGCGCGATAACTAAACCCATAGTTCTAATCAGCCTTGATTAAATTTTGTTCGAAAACGCTTTAAGCGAAATGCCTAAGCGATGTGCAGGCCTGTTTTTGTAGACCTGCTTTTACCGACCTGTTTTCGCAGACCACTACAAATACCACAAAGAGAATGGACACCTGCTCAATAAGTCTTTGTGCCGCGTACCCTAGAAGCTATGACACCCGCCGCACTTGCGCACCAAGCTGCTGCAGCTTCTCTTCAATGGTCTCATAACCACGGTCGATGTGATAAATCCGATCAATAACCGTTGTACCTTCCGCCGCCAAAGCAGCCAGTACAAGGCTAGAAGAAGCACGCAAATCTGTAGCCATAACTGGCGCTGCGCGGAGTTTTTCCACTCCGTGAACTACGGCCATAGACACGCCATGCAATTCAATATTGGCACCTAACCGATTCATTTCATGAACATGCATGAAGCGGTTTTCAAATATTTTTTCATGGATGGTCGACGTGCCGTCAGCCACCACATTTAAGGCCATAAACTGGGCCTGCATATCTGTGGGAAATCCGGGATACGGCGCCGTTTCAATATCCACAGCTTTTGGCCGTCGCCCGTGCATATCAAGCGTAATCCAGTCTTCACCCACTTCAATATCGGCGCCAGCCTGAACAAGCTTGTCAATCACAGCACCCAAGGTGCCAGGTTCAACATCGCGCAGACGAATTTTGCCCGCCGTCACAGCAGCGGCTATTAAATAGGTACCGGCCTCAACCCGGTCAGGCATCACGCGATAACTGCCTCCGTGAAGTTTTTCCACCCCTTCAATTGTGATGGTAGGCGAGCCATGGCCGCTAACCTTCGCACCCAACGTGCGCAAAAACTCACCCAGATCAATGATCTCTGGCTCACACGCTGCGTTGTGTATTCTTGTCACCCCTTTCGCCAGCGTAGCGGCCATCATCAGATTTTCGGTACCGCCCACCGTGACCACGTCCATATAAAGATCATTTCCGATCAAACCATTCGGCGCATGGGCCCGAACATAACCGTCAGAAACCTCTATCGCTGCGCCCATACCTTCTAGGCCCTTCAAATGTTGGTCAACCGGACGAGAACCAATGGCACAACCACCCGGCAGCGATACTTCTGCCTTGCCGTAACGCGCAAGCATGGGGCCAAGCACCAAAAATGAGGCCCGCATGGTTTTAACCAAACTATAGGGCGCGCATAAATCGTTCAGGTGATGGGCAGAAATCTCTACGTTCATACGCTCATCAAGGCTTACGCCAACACCCAAGCAAGCCAGCAGCTCGATCATTGTGGTGACGTCATGTAAATGCGGTGCATTAGAAATAATGACCGGTTCAGCTGTGAGTAAGGAGCCAGCTAAAATCGGTAACGCAGAATTTTTAGCGCCAGAAATCCTAATCTGACCGTCTAATTTGAAGCCGCCATCGATACTTAACTTATCCATTGTGCGTAAACCTATTCAGGCGCATCGGCTTTAATTGTCACAGCGTGCAAAGCACCGCCAGCAATCAAATCTTCGATGCATGCATATACTTGTTGCTGTTTCTTTACCCTACTCATGCCGGCAAAAAGGCTTGCGACCACTGCTATCGTGGCACGGTTGCCGTCTACATTGACGGTGACTTGCGCACCGGCAATTGCGGCCTCGATACGTTGTTTTATTTCATCTTGCATGGATAGAGTCTTTCTTTGTTGTACTTTAAATCTTGTGCTGTAGAGAATGCGCTTTCTTTTCAGTTCTTTCTTTTCAGCTCTTTCTTTTCAGCTCTTTCTTAATTGCTGCATATTTATCTGCGCTTTGTTATCACGCTTACTGCTTTCTTTGCGTCGGATATGCATCATCTATATCTCATCGCTTTTGGCTTATTGGCACCACTGGCACCAGCGATATCTTTCGCAGGCCACATGGTACGCAATTCTAAGGCGACATTCATGGACAGATTGTCCAATACCTAGCTATTTCTTCTACCATCAGAATATTGGATAAATACACTCCAATGCCTTAAGCAGCTTGGCTCATGGACCAGATCGGACTAAAGTGCGCTTTCACTAAAGGCCTGTTTTAACTAAGGACAGACAATATCCATGTGGATTCAACTTACACTTCTAGTACTTGGCTTTGTTGCCCTGATATGGAGTGCGGACAAATTTTTGTCTGGCGCTGCAGCAACAGCGACAAATATGGGCGTGTCAAAAATGATGATCGGCCTTACGGTCGTTTCAGTAGGTACTTCCGCGCCGGAGATCGTCGTAGCTAGCATGGCCGCCTTAGATGGCAATTCCCTACTCGCGGTGGGCAACGCGATCGGCTCAAATATCGCGAATATCGGCTTGGTCTTGGGTATCACCGCAATCATCACCCCGCTTCCATTTTCCGCCAACGTCCTACGCAAAGAATTGCCATGGTTGCTGGGTGCTACGTTTTTAGCCGTTATCCTACTGTTCGACCGGCGCCTAGACTTTGTAGACGGCATTATCTTACTACTGGGCTTGACCTACATTCTTTGGCAACTAATGGCCTCCCAAAGCGATCCTGAGTATTCAACAGAGGCCATTTCCGATGAACTAGACGACCTGCCTGAAATGACAAACAGGCAGAGCATTATTTGGCTGACAGTTGGGCTAATAGTGCTGTTGATTTCAGCTCAAGTACTCGTTTACGCGGCAACTAATATTGCCACCACCCTAGGTGTTAGCGACTTGATTATTGGCTTAACAATTGTCGCCGTGGGCACCAGTTTACCGGAGCTCGCGGCCACCGTTGGTTCGGCCATTAAGGGCCAGCCAGATATCGCTATTGGCAACATCGTTGGCTCTAACATTTTGAACATATTGGCGGTATTGGCTGTGCCGGGACTGATCCACGCAACCGACATAGACTACGCCGCACTTTGGCGCGACAGTGGCATGATGTTGGCGCTGACCCTCATGCTGGCGCTGTTCGCTTACGGTTTAAACTCTAGAGCCGTGATCACTCGATTTGAAGGTTCTGTCATGCTTATGGCATGGATCGGCTACAACCTACTTTTGATTCAGCAGGCCTAAGTTATGTCCGTAAATCAAATCGCCAAAGCTATTCAAGGCATTGTTTTTGACGTGGACGGCGTTCTCACAAATGGACGAATCATTTACAGTGACTCCGGCGTTGAAACCAAACATTTCCATGTTCGCGATGGGGCGAGCATTAAGTTGTTGGCCAACAAGGGCATTGAGATCGCAATTATTACCGGGCGCGAATCCACAATGGTCAGTCGCCGCGCGGAAGAGCTGGGCATTGTCCACGTAGTGCAAGGTGCAGATTCAAAAACTGATGCCCTCCAAACGCTAATGGACAACGGCTTTCCTAGCCAGAACCTTTGTGCTATCGGCGACGACATCCAAGATTTACAGCTGTTTAATCATCCAAGCATCACACTGCGCGCAACTGTCGCGGACGCCCACCCAGTAGTGTTAGCTAAAGCCGACTTTACAACACTGCGGGGCGGTGGTGAGGGTGTTGCGTTAGAACTGGCTGAACTCATTCTTAAAGCCCAAGGCAAGTGGGATTTTGACTGATGGCCACCGCCTCCCCGCGAACCAGTTCACGAGGCAAACAACTTAGCTTTGCTGCCATAATTTTGTGCGCACTGATTTTGTTGGCCATTTTTATGCCCAACTATTTTCAAAACCTGCAACAAGCCACTGCGCCCTTTGTCGATCAAGACCAAGCTTCCATAGAGGCCCAGCGAGCGCCAGATAGCTACGGCAAAAATATGTTGCTGCAGACTTTTTCTGCAACTGGCAACGTTCAGTATCAAGTGCAAGCTGCATCCATGCAGCAATACCTAGGTGACAAATCCACAAATCTACAAACGCCACTCATCACCTTAAACAATGAAGGCAGTTCGCCTTGGATCATCAAAGCGAATGATGGACTCATTAAGCCGAGTAACGACGGTTTGGCTGCGAGCGAAAAAGTGCTGATTCTTAACGGTGCTGTCTCAGTCACCCAGAATCTAAGCGGCAACGACTTTGTACGTTTACGCAGCGAAGCACTAACAGTTTACCCAGACTCGCAAACTGCGCGCACAGAACACACTGTTATTGTTGAGACCTCGGCCTTTAGAACACAGGCTTTAGGGGTGCTCATTGATCTCTCCAGTGGCCGTATTGAATTTCCAAAGAACCCTCACCAAAGGGTAAGAAGCACGATTATGCCAACGCCAGATCTATCTACACAATCGGTACTTTCTGCCCCCCTCGCACAAAAATCAGAATATAGTGGCCTAAAGCAACTTCATGGGAGCGCCGATGCTTAACAACATGATCAGGTGGGCGCAGTTGACCACAGCATCGGTTTTGGCGATGGCAGTTTTGCCGAGTATCGGCTTCGCCGCATCTGCCAGTGCAGCAGGTGAAATTGTTATTGAGGGCGCCAGCGCAGAATTCGATAAGACCAACAACACCATTACCTACACGGGCAATGTAGAGGCGAAAATGGACAGCGTTGCGATCAATGGCGAGATACTTTTAGTCAATCTTGCCCAGGACCGTGTACAACTCATTACCACTTCTGGTACGCCAGCAAGATTCAGTCAAGCGGCCAGCCCCAGTACTGGACGCCCTGATGAAACGTCCGCCTCAGCAGAAAAAATTGTTTATTACCCGGAAGAAAATAAATTGGAACTGACCGGCGAGGCCCGACTAATTCAGGGCAGCAATGTAGTCAGCAGTCCCTCAATTCGCTACGACATTCTGGGCGGAGAAGTGGAAGCTGGGGATAACTCAGGTACAGAAAGAGTACAGATGCAGTTGCTGTTACCCCAGGTCGATGTCAACGCAAAACCGCCAGCTGACGCCATCGAAAAATAATGGAGAGCTTATCAGCCCAACATTTACGTAAATCCTATGGCAGCACTTTGGTGTTGGAGGATGTTTCCTTGGCCGTAAACAGAGGCGAGATTGTGGGCTTGCTCGGGCCGAATGGCGCGGGAAAGACAACCTGCTTTTATATGTTGGTGGGCCTGATCAAACCAGATTCCGGAAACATCAACTTAGCCTCATTAGACCTCACCGCAGCCCCGGTGCACGAAAGAGCAAGAGCAGGGATAGGCTACCTTCCGCAAGAAGCCAGCGTTTTCAAAACGCTTTCTACCCAGGACAATATTTTGGCCATTCTGGAGTTAAATGATGAACTGGATAAACAGCAGCGCAACGCCCGCCTTGAAGAGTTGATCGCCGAATTCAACCTAGGCCCGGTACGCGACAGCCTTGGGCAAAGTCTCAGTGGCGGTGAGCGGAGGCGCTTGGAAATAGCGAGAGCACTGGCCAGTAACCCGCAGTTTATTCTACTAGACGAGCCTTTTGCCGGTGTTGACCCAATCTCCGTTAACGACATTAAAGAGGAAATCATCGACCTAGCTAAACGGGGTATCGGCGTTTTGATCACTGATCATAATGTCAAAGACACGCTGGATATTTGTGACCGTGCCTATATTGTGCACCAAGGACGCATAATTGCAGAAGGCCAACCCGCAGAAATTTTGTCAAACAAAATTGTACAAAAGGTCTATCTTGGTGAGGGCTTTGGGGAATAGCATAAGGGATCTAAAAAAGTATCATGGATCGTACGCGAACATGCAGCTAAAAGAACAAACATTCGCCACTGACGACGGCCTACACACGCCTCTGATGATAGAAGAGCACACCGGAAAGGTCACAGAAAAGACTGAGCCGCTGGGCAGCAGCCACGCACAGCTAGCCATACCCGGGGTCTGCCTTAATTTATGAAGCAGTCTCTCTCCATGAAGCTTGGCCAGCAATTGAAGATGACGCCTCAATTGCAACAGGCCATAAAACTTTTACAGCTATCGGCCATGGAGCTCAGCCAAGAAATTCAGACGACACTGGACAGTAATCCGCTGCTAGAAGTTGAGGATGATTGGAGTGACAACTTACCAGAAGTTGACGACAGTACAGATAATTACGACAACTTTGATGCAGAACCAGCGCCAATTGACGACTTCCCAGATGCCCAAGATCTAGAACAGGATGTCGGTGCACAACTCTCTGAACCACTGAGCGAAACATTAGAAGTAGACTCCTCTTGGGATGACGTTTACCCCCAAGCACCCGCAGCGGCACCGGCCAGCGGCGAGTTCGACCTAGATCCAGGCGCCAATAATGTCACCGCGCCTAGCCTCATTGATCATCTTGAATGGCAGTTAAATCTCACACCCATGGCACCCTCGGATCGCGTGGTTGCAATGGCCATAATTGATGCCATTGATACCGACGGAATGCTCAGTGCTAGCATTGAGGAAATTCGGACCACGCTATTTGATCCAAACCTGACCGCAGATGACCAAATCAACGACGAAGACATTATCCAAATACTTGGCCGCGTACAGCAGTTTGACCCCATTGGGGTAGGCGCTCGGGACCTGCGCGAGTGCTTACTCTTACAACTCATGCAATTAGATCCAGCAACCGAGTGGCTAGAAGAGGCCATCAGTGTTGTTGATCAGCACCTGGACTTGCTGGGCGCAAAGGACTTCGTCAACCTGATAAAGCGGACTCGCCTACAAGAATCTCAACTCAGCGAAATTGTGGCGCTAATAAGAACACTGCAGCCCAGACCGGGTGCCGCATTTGACTCAGCGGATTCAGATTTTGTACTACCCGATGTAGTGGTGCGAAAACAAAACAATCGATGGCTGGTGGAGCTAAACCCGGAAACACTGCCCAAGGTGCGCATCAACGACACTTACGCAGGCTATGTTAAAAACTTAAGTTCAGGTGCAGATAAAGATTTCATTAAAGACAACTTGCAGGAGGCCCGCTGGTTTTTGAAGAGCCTGCAAACCAGACATGACACTTTACTCAAAGTGGCGACAAAAATTGTTGAAGTTCAACAAGGCTTCTTGGAACACGGCCCAGAGGCCATGAAGCCACTGATCCTTGCCGATATTGCTGAGCAAGTGGAATTGCACGAATCGACTATTTCTCGCGTAACCAACCGCAAGTACTTGGCGACGCCTCGAGGGCTTTTTGAGTTAAAATATTTTTTCTCATCCCATGTCGGCACAGCCAGTGGCGGAGAAGTTTCAAGCACCGCGATACGCGCTATTATCAAAAAACTCACTGCAGAAGAAAATCCAAGAAAACCATTGAGTGATAGCAAAATCGCCGTAATATTAAAGGCGCAGAACATTACTGTTGCAAGACGTACAGTTGCAAAATATCGGGAGTCTTTGTCGATACCTCCGTCTAACGAGCGGAAACAACTTGTCTAGCATTGGCCTGCAATCCGGCAGACAATGACAGCATTCTGGCAAAGGCAACTGGCAACTGGCAACTGGCAACTGGCAACTGGCAACTAAACTAAAGGATTCATTGGAAAATAAGGAGATTAGCCATGCAGCTAAATATCACCGGCCACCAAATTGACCTCACTGACTCGCTACAAAGCTACATTCGGGAAAAGTTTCAAAAACTGGAAAGACACTCCGATCAAATCACACAAACCCATGTTGTCCTAAACATAGAGAAATTGTCTCATCAGGCAGAAGCAACTGCCCATGTACCAGGCGCTGAGTTATTTGCAAATGCCGAAGCATCCGATATGTATGCGGCAATAGATCAACTCTTAGACAAGCTCGATAGACAATTAATAAAGCACAAAGAGAAAACCGTAGCGCGTCACAATGGCCGCAATGACAGATCACCTAACCATACAATTACGTAGAACAAAACGAGCCGTTGCACATATGCCATCAATAGCAGAACTTCTAGAACCAGCGCAAGTACACTGTAACTTTGCTGGACACAGCCGCAAAAAAATTCTGCAATTGGTGGCGGAATCCCTAGCCGAGGAAGCAAACGATGAGGAAAGTTCTTTAAACGAGATTTATGATGGACTGACCGAACGAGAGCGGCTTGGCAGCACTGGCTTAGGAGACGGTGTGGCCATTCCTCACTGCCGTATGAACTGTGAGAAAATGCGTTGCGCGTTTGTTTCACTTAGTGAAGCCATCGACTACGAATCCATAGATGGAGAACCAGTAGATCTGATTTTTGTGCTCATAGTCCCCACTTTGGAAAACAAAGCACACTTAGAAATGCTCTCTGTTCTTGCACATATTTTTGGCGAGAGTGATTTTCGCCAACGACTTAGGGCAGCTAACACTAACGAGGAATTACGTACTACCATGATAGCTATTGAAAAAGAGGTAGCACAGCAGTCCAACGCAGCAGTGGCGAATAGCAGCTAATGAAATTAATCATCATCAGCGGCCGTTCTGGCTCCGGCAAGTCCACCGCCGTTAGAGCCTTAGAAGATTCGGGTTACAACTGTATTGATAATTTACCCATCAGTTTGCTCGAAGCACTGATCATGGAGTACCTTAAAGAGGACGCCGCTAGCACTAAGCTTGCTGTTTGCATTGACGCCAGAAGTAGATCGCTGGAAAAATTTCCCGACATCCTAATGAAGTTGGAAAACGCTGCCATAGAAAGACAAATCATTTACCTAGATGCACTAGGTCCATCGCTGGTAAAAAGGTTCAGTGAAACACGGCGCAAACACCCGCTAACAACCAAAGACATTGATCTTCGCCAAGCCATTGATATGGAAGCGCGGATACTGGGCAGCGTCGCTGATCTTGCTAACCTAATCATAGATACAACACACCTAGGCGCGAAACAGCTTAGCGATCAAATCAAAGAAAGAATAATTCAACGCGAAGAATCATCTATAAGTTTGGTGTTTCGATCATTTGGATTTAAGCACGGCGTTCCGGTAGATACCGACTTTGTCTTCGATTTGCGCTGTTTACCTAATCCTCACTGGGAACCCAAGCTCAGGCCACTCACCGGCCTCAATCAAGAGGTGGAAAATTATCTCGACGAACAGCCTATGGTGATTGAGATGTTCGACGAACTATCCGGGCTACTCAAACGCTGGATTCCTCGCTTCGAAGCCAACGAGCGAATTTATATGACAATTGGCATTGGCTGCACCGGTGGACAACACCGCAGTGTTTATATGGCTGAAAAACTCGCCCGTTATTTTAAAGAACAGTTCGGGAATGTACTTGTCAGACATAGAGAGCTTGAACGCCTTAAAATCAAATAGCGCCTGAGCTGGGGTCTGTTTGCGAATCCTGACTTAAACCTCATTTAACCATTAGCGTGTTGGTGAGCAGACTTACCGCATTGAGGTTGTTGAACTGCCTTTTGTCCTACAGCGAACACGGCAAGAAAATGCTTCTGTTCTTTTTCATTGTTCCAGCTACTATGCTCAGCGGGCAATCTAATGCTAGAGACAAAAGAAACCATCGAGAAACCATCGAGAAACAGTCGAGATACCATGCAGCAAACCATCCTCACCATTATTAACCCTCTCGGCTTACACGCCCGAGCTGCGTCCAAACTTGTTGATTGCGCCAAACATTTTGAAGCGGCGATCACTTTGGCGACAGACGGTGACGAAGTGGACGGCAAAAGCATAATGAAGCTCTTGCTTTTGGGTGCGCCCATGGGCACTGAAGTTACTCTGCGCGTGGACGGCGCAGATGAAGAGGACGCCTTTCTCAAGGTGTGCGAACTAATCAACGCAGGTTTTGGTGAACTCGAAGATTAATGATAAGCGGCGACCAGCAAAAGCTAGAAGATATTCTAAGGGGCCTTGGCCGCAGTAGCGTAGACGAAACCAAAATACTTCTCGCCTCCCTACGCCCCAACGAAGTGGCCATGGCCATGGAGGCTAATCAACCAGGTACCAGAAGGGTAATCTGGCAATTACTGGACGACGACGCACGCAACCAAAGCCTGCAGTATTTGCGTGAGGACGTGCGCGCAGAATTTTTGGAAGCCATGGACACCGCGCAACTGGTCGCGGCTGCAGAAAATCTCGACACCGATGACTTTGCTGACATTCTGCAACAACTGCCAGCGACAATAACTACCCAAGTTTTAGAGAATTTGGATGCCCGCGATCGTGCTCGGGTAGAGTCAGTATTGTCTTATCCAGAGGACAGCGCCGGCGGGCTGATGAACACTGACACCATCACCGTGCGCCCACGTCATGCAATCGAATTAGTGCTGCGATATTTACGTCTACGCAAAGATCTCCCAAAATCCACCGACTCTCTTATCGTCGTGAACAGCGCAGACGAATACGTAGGTATGCTGCCACTAGCCAAACTACTCACCTCAGACCCCTCTGTGATTGTTAGAGAAATCATGGACAGCGATATACCCGCCATTCACGTATCGGAAACGGATGCTGCCGTGGCAAGAATATTCTCAGAACGAGATTTAATTTCCGCTCCGGTCATAGATGACGAAGGACGCCTTGTTGGGCGTATTACAATTGATGATGTGGTTGACGTTATTATAGAGGACGCAGAAGAGGCCGTTTTGGCTCAGGCGGGTTTAGACGTTGACGAGGACACCTTCGCCCCGGTGCATAAAGCCGTACGCCGAAGAGCCGTATGGTTGGGCATCAACTTACTCACGGCGCTCATGGCCGCCGGCGTAATTCACTTATTCGAAGACGCTATTGTTAAAGTTGTAGCGCTTGCTGTACTTATGCCCGTGGTGGCGAGCATGGGCGGAATTGCGGGCACCCAAACCCTCACTCTGGTAATAAGAGGGCAGGCCACAGGCCAGATCGGCAAAAACAATCTTCTTTGGATGCTCAACAGGGAGTTTATTGTCGCCGCATTAAACGGATTGTTGTGGGCAACTTTGGTAGCGGTTGCAGCCGCAATCGTTTTCGCAGATATGTTATTGGGTTACGTTATCGCAGCAGCCATGATGGTGACCATTTTGGTTGCAGCGATCGCCGGCAGCTTACTACCAAGTCTGCTGCGCAGAATGAACATCGACCCAGCTATTGCCGGCGGTGTAGTGCTGACCACCATTACTGACATCACTGGGTTTTTCGTTTTTCTCGGCTTAGCGACGCTGGTGTACAGCTAGCCGCAAAGCTTACTGCCCAGCTATGGTCATTGCGTCTAGCAAGATACTGGGCGCTCGAATATTGCCACGCATATCCACATCGTCGCCAATGGCGACAATATTAAGCAGCATGTCTTTAAGGTTACCGGCAATTGTGAGTTCATCTACCGGATATAAAATTTCACCGTTCTCAACCCAAAACCCTGAAGCACCCCTAGAGTAATCACCTGTTACAGCGTTCACACCCTGACCCATCAATTCAGTGACCAATAGACCGGTATTCATCTGCTTGAGCAAATCAGCATGTGATGTTTTGGGGGCAATAATATCCAAATTATGTACGCCACCCGCATTACCCGTTGTTTGCATGCCGAGTTTGCGCGCAGAGTAGTTAGACAATATGTAACTGCTCACAGAGCCTTGAGATACGAACTCATTAATTCTAGTCGCTACGCCGTCGCCGTCGAAATAGGCGCTGCCTAAGCTGCCTAAAATATGCGGGTCTTCTCTCAAACTCATCCACTTAGGCAGCACCTGGCTACCCAAGCTGTCCAACAAGAATGAAGCTTTGCGATATTGTGCGCCGCCGCCAATGGCGCCAAGAAGGTGACCTAAGAGTCCGCTGGCTAATTGCGGTGATAACAAAATTGGGTAATTTCCTGTGGGCGCTTTTTGCGGTGACAACCGGGCAACTGTGCGACGCCCTGCCTCTTCGCCTACGGCTATAGCACTTTCTAGACCATTGCTCTGGCGCGCTAGGGAATACCAATAGTCGCGCTGCATACCATTATTGTCTTCACCTATCAGCACACAGCTCAGGCTGTGCCGAGTACCTGAGTAGCTACCGATAAAACCATGGCTATTGCCATAAACTCTTAGCCCTTGTTGTGTGCTCACCTCAGCCCCATCAGAGTTAACCAGCCTATCGTCCACTTGCAAACCTGCTGCTTCGCATTCGATGGCAAGTTGGGTGGCCTCTTCAGGCTCAATCTTCCATGGGTGATACAAATCCAAGTCCATAGCTTGGGTCGGCATCAAGGCTTTATCTGCCAATCCACTGCACTCGTCTTCCTGAGTATGCTGGGCAATATTTTTTGCTGCTTTAACCGTATCGCGAATTGCCTCTAAACTGCTGTCAGTCGTACTGGCTGAGCCTTTGCGTTGACCAAAATAAAGCGTAATGCCAAAACCTCGGTCTTGATTAAATTCTAAGTTTTCAAGTTCGCCTTTGCGTACCCGAACACCGAGTCCTTGATCCATACTTACCGAAACCTCAGCTTGATCCGCACCTTGCTGGTTCGCTTCTGTAAGAATATCTTGCACAAGTTCCGTCAATTCTGTTTGATGATCTATAAAATCCAATGAACTATTCCAAAAAAGTTAAAAATGTCTGAAGACCTCTCCAAAACCGCACGCAAACGTGAAGCTGAACGCCTACAACTGGTCGGTCGAAAGCTGACCGAAATGAAACCCGATGTACTGGCAACCATTCAAATGTCGCCAGCACTGCGTGAAGCAATTGCTACCCACCAACGTATCTCTAGCCGCGAAGGCGGTCGTCGCCAACTGCAATTTATTGGCAAACTGATGCGTAAGATCGACACCCAGGCGCTTGAAAAACAACTCGCCGACCTTGAGGGCCAATCTAATGACGCACGCACCTTCTTCCACCAACTTGAACAATGGCGCGATCGCTTAGTTAAACAGCCCGACACCATGAAGGACTTTATCGATCAGTACCCGCAAGTTGATAGACAACAATTGCGCCAAGTTGTGGTTAAAGCCGCAGCTTCTAAACCCAACAATGGTGAACCTGCCAATGATGCACACAAGCGTGCGCTGAAACTTTTGTTCAAATTTATTCGCGACAGCGCCAGTGACTAAAAAGCACTAGCCGGCCTGAGTACCACCAACAATTATTTCATCTACCTTGAGGGTCGGCTGACCAACACCCACGGGCACCGATTGCCCGTCTTTACCGCAAACCCCTACACCGCCATCTAAACTGAGATCGTTACCCACCATAGACACTTTGTTCATGACCTCGGGGCCACTGCCAATTAGCGTGGCACCGCGAATAGGTGCAGTGACTTTACCGTCTTCAATTAAATAAGCTTCTGTGGCTGAAAAAACAAAACGCCCGGAGGTGATGTCTACAGAACCGCCACCAAAATTCACCGCGTAAACGCCTTTCTTCACCGAGCGTAGAATATCCTCGGGTAAATCCTGCCCTGGCAGCATATAGGTATTTGTCATTCTCGGCATAGGCACATGGGCAAAAGACTGCCGACGACCATTCCCCGTTGGGGCAACGTTCATTAAGCGGGCATTCAATTTGTCCTGCATGTAGCCTTTTAGGATCCCATTTTCTATCAACACAGTAGACTGCGTTTGAGTGCCTTCATCATCTACGGACAAGGATCCGCGCCGGCCCTGCATAGTGCCATCGTCAACGATCGTACATAACGTGGAGGCCACCTGCTCACCGACACGTCCAGAAAATGCGGAACTGCCCTTGCGATTGAAATCGCCTTCTAAGCCATGGCCCACGGCCTCATGAAGTAACACGCCGGGCCATCCTGGACCCAACACCACTGGCATTGGCCCCGCAGGCGCATCAATGGCTTCTAGGTTAATTAACGCCATACGCACGGCTTCTTTGGCCAAGTCACCGGCCCAATCGCCTTCACCTAAAGAGAACAGACTGCGCCTGCCGCCACCGCCGGCACTGCCGCGTTCGCGCCGCTCGCCTTGTTGCACAATGACAGAGACGTCTAAGCGCACCAAAGGTCGAATGTCCGCTGCCAAGGTGCCGTCGCTGGCCATGACCAACATAGATTCATGGCTAGCTGAGATGCGCACATTGACCTCTTTAACCCGGGCGTCCTCAGCCCGGGCGATGCCGTCTACTTGTCTCAGTAGCACTACTTTTTCTGCATCAGACAGACTCGAGATTGGATCCACACCCTCATACAGCGCTGGATACGCAGTTGCGTTAAAAGCTGGCGCGCCTCTGCCAGCGCCTTTCTTGGCAATGGATCGCGCTGCTTTTGCCGCTTGTTGCAAACCATCAAGACGAATGTCTTCACTATAGGCAAAGCCAGTTTTCTCGCCAGCTAAGGCCCTCACGCCAATACCCGCATCTACCGAAAAGGCGCCGTCTTTAACGATGCCGTCTTCAAGGCCAAAAGACTCTGAGCGCGTGCTTTGGACAAAAACCTCACCGTAGTCAATTTCTCGACTCAGCAAGTCGAATACTGTTTCTTCTATCTCAGCAAAGGCCATACCTTTACTCTTCAGCAGTGTTTCTTCTGCTTGGTTGACTAAATCGCTCATATCTAATTATTGCTCGGTGTCATTTTTATTTCGTACTCTACTACTTTAACGCGAAGACTCACTTTTTAGCATCCGTGTCCAACAACGGTCCTTCTTCACTGGGTGGTTTTTGCGCCTCCAGCTTATCTTGGGTTTCCGCCGGATCCTTTTTGCCTTGGCCCAGTAAATCAGGAGAAAGTCGCTCACCCGCTTCAGGCATTGCGTCAATAGACTGCCCCCAGAGGGTCAAAAATTTCACTTCTGGATCGTCTATGCTACCCGCCACTGAAAATTTTGCGCTGCTCATGCGCTGAATAGGCTTACGTAAAATACGCTCTCCAACAGCAACACCAATACCCGCTAGAGGGTTTGCTATTGCCACATAAGCCGCATACCAAGGCAAGCTATCACTCACGGGAAGCGTCACGATCATTTCGTTTTCAAGCGTACCCTTACGAAAATCGACGGCGCCGCCTAATTCATAAGTGGAAGAGGTACTTTTAACTATTAGGTTTTTATTGAAGGACAACTGCTTATCCTCCATTTGGATTTCTGCGGCCAACCGGCTGAAACTTATGCCTTCATCTACCACATCCGAAAAATCGAGACTGATGCGCTTTGCTAAAGCCGACACATTAAATAGGCTGACTAGCCGCAGACCGCCCTGGCCTGCTTCCACATCAAGAAACCGGCCCTCTTTCGCCAAGATGGTCACACCGCCTTCACTGTCAACGATATTCAGATTAGCAGGCGAGCCCGGCCAAGAAAGATTTCCTGAAAGCCGCGCGAAATCGGTTTCCACAACCGGCACGTAGCCCCATGCAGGCAGCGTAGTAAATAAGTTATCAAGTTGCACCGCCCCAGAAAAAGAGGACGTACCGCTATCTAAATCCCAAAAAGCGACACTGTCTTGTATGTGCACCCCTTTGACGTCTACCGCCTTAACATCAAAGCGGACACCACCCTCTTCAGGGTTTATGTTAAACACCCAAGCACCAAATGATTCATCACCAAGATGTAACGAGCCTACACGCACATTCGCCCGGGGCAATGCACGGCCAACTTCTATCGACATTGGGTCAACTAAAGTGACGCCATCCTCAGCATATTGATCATTTTCCGGTAGTCTTAAAAATGCTAGATCAATGCCGAGCACATCCAAATCCGACAAGTCTAGGCGACCGATAATAGCATCACCTCTTAGATCAAAGGTTAGTTTATCTGCCCGGCGCAACCCATCTAAACTAACATCCTCAAAAGCAAAATCCCCAATGATCAATTCGCCCACAGCAAGACTTTCAATCTGCCAATCAAAGGGTAAAACAACAGCAGGTTCTCCCTCTTCGGAAACCCAATCAACAAGGTCTAATCGCGGCATTAGGCCAACAACTTTTAGCCCAGTACGTTCCGTTTGATCCTCCAATTGATAAGCAGGAGCAGCAGTGGCAATACCCACCGCCCCAAATAATTTGCCACTCAATGGGTTATCGGCTTCCTCTGGATTGACCACCAACCAACCCTCGGTGCTCTTATATTGCCAACCGACCTGCCTACCTTCTGGCAGGAATTTTAAGGTAAATTCACTCTGCTCAGGCTCATCTATCGCTTTGCCAAATTCCGCTGGCAAATCTACGTTCATCCCTAAAAGATCTGTTTGGACAACCAAATTAGATACGTCACCTTGCATAGACAAATTTAAGCGCGAGGAAAATGCAGTTTCACCCTGCAAGACAGTCGGCGCATCAAGGCTAAGAAGGTACAACACTTTTTCCGCGCCAATCTGTCCATCTATATCAATTTTCAACCATCGCTCATCACTGCTTGAAGCGATAACCGCCGGGCGCTCAAACATTGAAGCACTTAACTGGCTATGGAAATGGTGAGGGAGAGAGAAACTGGCGGGGCCGCTAATATCCTGCACCGTTAACTTATAGCCAGGTAGATCTAATGAAACATCGAATATGTCTAAGCTCAGATTCGCAACCAAATTGGCCGCTGACAAATTAGGCGTTGCGTCAGTCAATTCACTGTTAATCAGAGGGCCATTTTGCGTTAACGGCACTTCCAAATGAGCGGTGGTTTTAACAATGCCCTCGCTTATCACACGCCAGTCGTCTTCAATAAAAGCCATGGTTTTTTTCAGCGGCGAAGACCGAATAAAATCTAGTACGCGCTGCCCCGTTGGGGCCGCGGTGAAATCTATCGAGATAATACCGGCTTTATCAATCCGCGCCTGCGCTTGACTAAATTCAATACCGAATGATTCGCCTTGCAGATCTTCCAAAACAGTTTCTAACCCTAACACTCGAAGTCTGCCGCGAGCATTTGAGATGCGCGGCCAGTCTTGCAAATAGCTCACCTGAACCGAGTTAAAATCTCCAGACATCTCAAATCGTCGGTCGAACTTGCGCTCGGGTTTAACATGAATCTGGCTTTGCAGAGCCAATTCAACATTATCAAAACGCCCCTTTTCCGGCGCTGTTTTCAACCAGTTGTATAAACCGGGACTCAACTTATAGGGCACATAGCTTTGCGCGTCATCTAACCCAGCTGTATCCACTTTCACCCTAACGGCTACTCTTTGTTCATATTTGGCTTGAGGCCTGCTGGTTGCAAATTCGCCTGCTATTGTAGAGTCACCTCTTTGGGCGACAATATTTTCACCGCGCAGCGCTACATATCCGGGCCGAACTATAAGCGCAAGTTCACCAACAGCGCGGTCTAACTGCCACGCATCGTAAAACAGGTCAGGGAAGAGCATAGTCATATCTTCACCCTGCACTGTCATGGCAATATTCCCTGGGTCGCCCCAGATCTTTGCGCTAGCATTGCTGAGCGAAGGCACACCGCGATAACCTTGAAATCCCACCGCGGCTACCTCAGTTGCGTAACCAAAACCTAATTCAGAGTCTACAAATAGATGTAGATTTTGCGCTACCCCAGACGCTCTAAGCGCAACCAACCATTCCGACAATACGTGTGACCCTTTTGTCGTATCTATTAGGAAATCGCTAACGCTACCGATGTTCTGAGTTTCTGACCAAACCTCAAGGGTAGGTTTGGATTTCACGCCACCGAAGGGTGAATTATCGTTGTCCAAATTAAGACGAATAAGAAGTTCCGTTAACTCAATGGACTGGGATGGATTGGCGAATACAATCTGGGATAAAGCGCCCACAAAGTGATGATCTAAACTCTGCAGCCGCAGAACAAAATCTATAGAAAAATTATCAGCTAACAGCGGCGACTTGGAAGCCACAACACGCACATTAGTTTGTCCAATGGCTTTGACGTCGCCTGAAGTGTTTAGGTAGCCACTACTCAGCGATAACAAAAACTCGCTATCCGCAATCAGTCCAGCTGGAACAGTCAGACTGCCTTGCGCAAAATATTTTTCCGACCGCTCACTCGGAAACAGCCAATTGCTGTTGTGAAGATAACCTATTGTTAACGGTTGCAGATCTTTATCTACTAGCCCCACACTCATATGACCAGAGCGCACACTGCCATGGTTCGCCAAATCTAAGTCTAAGGAATAGTTTTGTAACTCAGCTTCAAGCGGAGACAGATAGACCTCAACACTGCCAAAGATCCGATTACCTTTTTGGGCGATCCTTTCTAGGTCAAATGGCAACTCAACGTCACCCTGATTGCGTAGCCGCCAACCTTTTTCTGTTTGATCTACGTAAAGGTGAAATTGATCCCACGTAAGTAGGGCCGGAATCCAAGTGGCCTGACGCATACTTTCAATTAGAGCCACTTCGATTTCTAGCGCGTCAATATGACCAGCGCCAAATTCTAGCTTGGCTATTGCCACTACAGGGTTAAGCCCTCGCCACGAGGTTGAGACACCAGTAACTTTTACATTAAGCGGCTGAAGCGCTGTATTAATTTCGGGTGTGAAGTCCGATACAAACCCTACACTGATTCTACCCACACTCTGAACTAACGCTAAGATCAGTACTATAGAAGTAACAAGTATGGCTAACGGGCGGAATACAAATTTTTGTAGCACAACCGGCGCACCTAGGACGCTTTTGGCGGGCTGCTTACTCACTTACCACACCTTCGCAAGAAACATGATCGCGAACTCAAACAATAACCAAATGGGGAATTTAGACAAGGAGCAGTCCGAAGGTTGTGACAAAACAACACTTGTAAAGTAACCAATGCGGCTGCGTGCATTCCTACTAATTTGGCTTGGATTAGATTCATATCGATTTTGCTTGTCGCGCTCAAAGAGACGAATTATCAGAAAATCGAATATCAAAGTTTCCCGAAACCACGGCAGGGTCTGTTTGAAACTTAATTGAACAATTCAGGGTTGCGGAAACTTGAGCCAGAAACTTTGCATCCTCATCTAAAAATCGCTCAATCACCGCCTCGGACGCGGTGACCACATACTCGCCAGGGCCGGCCACTTGCTTATCGCTCAAAGAGTAGCGTGCAAAAATTTCGCGCAGTATTTCCATACATGTTGATTCAGCAGATACAAGGCTCCCCGTTCCCAAACATTTGTCACAAGGCTCGCAAACCGTTTGCTCCAAACTTTTTCGCGTTCGCTTGCGGCTCATGAGTACAAGACCTAATTGCGAGAAGTCATCGCAAAAGGTTTTGCACGGATCAAGCTCTAGTCCTTGCTGTAAAGCCTGTAAAACTTGTTGCCTGTGTTTTGCTTCAAGCATGTCGATAAAATCAATAACAATTATGCCGCCCAAATTACGCAACCGAAGTTGTCTAGGAATACTTTGAGCCGCCTCTAAGTTAGTTTTAAAAACAGTTTCTTCAAGATCTATACCGCTAACAAATCCGCTGGTATTGACATCTATGCTGACCAGGGCCTCCGTCTGCTCAATCACCAAAGACCCGCCGCTCTGCAAACGCACAGTAGGCGCTAAGGCTCTGGCAATTTCTCCATCAACGGCATAGCGCTCAAATATCGGTACGTCGTCCTGATAAGAAAACAATCGGGGTAAATATTCAGGCGCATAGGTCTGCATATATTCCTGGATACGCTGGAATGTTACTTGATCATCTACAGCGATACGCGTGGTTGCCTTGCCCACTAAATCACGAATAAGCCGATTTTGAATAGGCAGTTCTGTGTAAACCGCGTTGGGCGCTTGCAGCGTTTTTAGATCAAGTTGAATATTCGACCAAACACGCTGCAGTAATTCGAAGTCTTCAAGTAGCACACGTTCTTCTGCGCCCTCGCTGAGCGTTCTAGCGATAACACCCGTATTTGTTGTTTCTACCAGTGGCCGCAACGATTTGTAGAGGCGGGCCCGCTGGCCCTCGTCCTCAATGCGCTGAGATATCCCTACATGATTTTCATAGGGCGTTAGCACCAGAAACTTGGCTGCAATGGCGATCCGAGTTGTTAGTCGCGGTCCTTTAGTGCCCAGCGGATCTTTAACCACCTGAACGAGAACAGTTTGTCCGTCGTGCAGAAGACTGCGGATAGTTGGCCTATTTTTGTTCGGGGTATCGTGAGCTGCGTCGTTAGCGGATATCAGCAAAGAGGATTGGATATCTGATACGTGGAGAAATCCGGGGCGTTCAAGGCCCACATCTACAAAGGCCGCCTGCATGCCGGGCACAATGCGAACTACCTTACCAAGATATATGTTGCCGGTGGCACTGTACCCACTTGAGCGGGCCATATGAATCTCTTGCAGCGCACCACCGGCGATCAACGCGACTCTCGTCTCGAAGGAGTTAACGTTAATCAGTAATTCTTCAGACATTAGCGCGCATGGCCCAAGTATCAAAGTCAAAACTGCGCAGCAGATTTTCCGTTTCATGCACAGGCAGACCAACTATCGCGGTATAGCTGCCCGCTATTTTTTCACAAAAGACCCCACCCAGACCCTGAATACCATAGCCGCCAGCCTTATCCTTTGGTTCACCTGACTGCCAATAAGCATGAGCTTCAGCTGACGTAATTTTTCGAAATGATACTTCACTGACAACCACCACAGACTCACTACGCTTGCCATCATAGAGTGCAACGCCAGTCATTACCTGATGGGTCTGTGCAGAAAGGCAGCGCAACATCCACGCCCCCTCTTCAGCATCAGCGGGCTTACCCATCAGCCTTCCCTCGTGCACTACTATGGTGTCCGCACCCAGCGCAACAGCGCCTCTAGTCCATCCAGCTTTAGATTTACTCAGCGCCAGCCTTGCGACATACGTTTCAGGCGCCTCACCCTGCACAGGGGTTTCATCTACATCAGGAGTGCTAACTGAAAATTCTAGACCCATCTGCCTAAGCAAGTCCGCTCTACGCGGAGAACTTGACGAAAGTATTAGTTGCATAGGCGAATAGTCACCCACTAATTGTATCCGGGGCCGATCAGGCGTAATAAGAATCGGCTTAGAAACGGCCACAACACTGCGCTGGAGAGGGCAGCGGTGAGCGGCAAAATATCCCAGGGTTGATCAGCAACTAGATGCATCACAAAGGCGCGAAACACCTCAGCAAAGAAAACAATTAGGAATATCATCATTGTTTGTTGCACAACCGAATGCATTTGGTGACGTTGATGGAATCGCCAAACGAAGAACGTTAATGAGGCAAAGATAGCGCCATTTAGACCAAAAGGTTCATTCAATAGCGCATCGACAAAGAGGCCCGATACCCAACTTAAAATGATACCCCGACGATAGGTGGTTTGATCATCCGATTGCCGAGATGCGCCGAACAACAGGGCGAAAAGCAGTCCTTTGCGATAGGGCAGTTGCTGCGCCCAAAAAAAGCAAATCAACAAAATCCATTGAGGGCGGGCATAGGAAAGCCAGGTGACGGATTCACCCGGCAATCGGGCTACAGCCAATACAAAACTCAACAACACGCTGAATGTCAGCACTATACTTAAGGCCGGAGAACTCATTGCGCGAATAGCTCGTTGGTCGTGAGATTAGCGCTGCGTTCCAGAGAATAGTTGCGCTCTATATCTGGCATGATCACTAGGACGTGACCGGTGCTGTTCAGTCGAGCACTCGGTCTGACTTCGACCTGTGCATAGGTCAAACCAGAGCCATTGGAAACAGAGTAGACTAACCCCAAAGGGTAACCGTCAGGAAATCGACCACCAAAGCCGGACGTTTCAATAAGGTCACCAATTACAACATCTGTGGATATGGGCACGTTCTCCAACAAAAGTGTTTCCTCTTCGCCGGTACCACCTGCTATCAATCGAGCACCCGTGCGATTTATGCGAGCCGGTACTGCATGGTCACGATCTATCAGTAAAAGCACCCGGCTCGTGTATTCCCCCACACTAACCACCTGACCAAATAAACCCTGAGCATCTACCACGCCCAACCCATCAACAATGCCATCAGCACTGCCTTTGTCGATAAAAACCTGGTGGGTATAGGGGTTGGGTACCGAGCCAATAATTTCTGCAATCACCGCATTGCCAGGTAGTTTCTTACGTGATCCAAGCAATTCACGCAGTCGATCATTTTCAGACTTCAAAGCTTCATAGCGTTGAACCTGTAGCGACTGCTTCGCCAACATTTCTTTCATTTGCCGGTTTTGTTCTTGCAAAAATGAGCGGTCAGACGCCAAATCTTGCACATTATCAGTAGCCAAATACGGCGCTTCCGCGATCATGTAAATAAAGGAAGCTGGCGTTGAGAGTGTCGCGCGGGTCTCTTTCAAGGTTTGCGCTGCGGTTACGGAGGTGGGGTTTTGTGTGTCGAAAGATTGCTTCCAAAAAGAGTCTAAATAAATAAGAGCACAAGATAGCCCAAGCAGGCTTAGCAGAATAAAGCCTGCACCGGACTGCTTCGCAAACAGAGTCTTAATTTTAGAGCTCCCTCATCTTACGGCTTGTTAGGGCTTATCACGGTTAACACGACCACTTGTATCAGTGACAAAACATAGGTGCCACATCCTCTGGCATTACCGCGGGTTCAATCTCGAATCTCTACAACATTAGCGCTGTAAGCACCGACACCTGAGCCAAATCAGGGTATCGCTTTTGCACAACACCATTTAATTCTGCACGCGCCATTACAGTGCATTTCAACACCCCGAACGTTACCAACTATGTGATAGATGGTATTTTCAGCGCCACTAGGACGTTGAGAGCAAGTCGGCATTTCCAGTCTGATCCATCAGTTCCAATGCCTTACCGCCACCTCGGGCAACACAGGTCAATGGATCTTCCGCAATAATCACTGGCAAACCTGTTTCCTCAGCAAGTAGAACGTCTAGGTCTCGCAATAGCGCGCCGCCGCCAGTGAGGACCATCCCCGTCTCAGCAATATCCGAGGCCAGTTCTGGCGGACATTGCTCCAACGCCCCTTTCACTGCCTGAACAATCATGGACAAGGGTTCTTGCAAGGATTCTAAAATTTCGTTGCTGTTCAGAGTAAAGCTCCGCGGAATACCTTCCGCTAGGTTACGGCCCCGCGCATCAATTTCTCTGATGTCTTTTTGCGGATATGCCGCGCCTACTTCCTGCTTAATTCTTTCTGCTGTTGCTTCACCTATCAAACTGCCTTGTGTGCGTCGCACAAACGAAACAATAGACTCATCAAAACGGTCACCGCCCACGCGAACAGACTCAGAAAACACAACGCCGTTCAGCGAGATAATGGCAATCTCCGTAGTACCACCGCCGATATCTACAACCATGGTGCCGACGGCTTCGTGAACCGGTAGACCCGCGCCTATTGCTGCAGCCATAGGCTCTTCCACTAGACGGACATCCCGGGCACCTGCGGAGAGCGCGCTCTCACGAATGGCACGTCGCTCCACTTCTGTGGATTTGCACGGCACGCAAATCAATACTCTGGGGCTAGGGTTAATCCAAGAATTTTCATGTACCTTGGCAATAAAGTACTTGAGCATTTTTTCCGTCACCAAGAAATCGGCGATAACGCCATCTTTCAATGGACGGATTGCGGTGATGTTGCCGGGGGTTCTACCCAACATGCGCTTAGCATCTAAGCCAACGGCGGCGACGCTCTTTTGGTTGCCGCTAATGCGCAGCGCAACCACGGAAGGCTCGTTCAAAACGATGCCCTGATCGCGCACATAAATCAGCGTATTTGCGGTGCCTAAATCAATCGACAAGTCGCGAGAAAACAGCCCACGGAAATTCTTCAGCATTACGGCCTCTAGCTAGAGATAAACGACCATAATATGCATTACGACGGACAAAAGCACGGAATCGGTGAACAAATACCCGGTTATTTTGATATCAAAAATACCGGCCTAACGTGGCTGAGAACGGTCCAAACCGTAAAACTCCCCAAACAATCCAAAAAAACAGATTAGCCTGCTAAATAAGCTGATCAATGTCCGGGCAAATGCGCTCTATGCTCAGGCGGGGTTGAGGTTGCAATTGACAACAATTCAGCATTTTTCTAGGTCCTGGTTTACACTATGCACCGACCCAATAATGACGCTCACAAACCGCAGTGAATGAATCGCATATGACCGATCAAGACAATACAGAAATCAACGTAACTCACCTTGCACGCTTAGGCAGGTTAGCCATTCCATCATCCAGCCATGCAAGTACCGCGCAAGAGTTGCAAAATATCATTGCCATGATTGATGCCATGCAGAGTGTTGATACAGATGGCATTGAACCCCTCTCGCACCCACTGGATTCTGAGCAACTCTTGCGCGCTGATGTGGTTTCAGAAACTGATTCGCGAGAAGCCTTCCAGAACAATGCCCCAAAAACTGAAGACGGCTACTACTTAGTGCCTCGGGTGGTAGATTAAATCGTGACTATAGAAAAATTTGCATCGTTAAGAGACATGAGCGCTGGCTTAGAAGCCGGCACATATACCAGCGTAGAACTCACCAACGCCCATCTAGACGATATTGAACAGCGAAACACGCAGAGCAATAGCTTCATCACAATTGCTCGCGAACATGCACTAGCGCAGGCAAAAGCCGCAGACGCGCAGCGAGCCAACGGCGACGCCACACCGCTCACAGGCATTCCAATTGCCCACAAAGATATTTTTTGTACCGAAGGCCTGTTGACCACATGCGGGTCAAAAATGCTCAGTAATTTCAGCGCACCTTACAACTCAACTATGGTTGAGCGACTCAACGCTGCGGGAATTGTCACTGTAGGTAAAACCAATATGGACGAGTTCGCTATGGGCTCTTCCAATGAAAACAGTTTTTTTGGTCCTGTGACCAACCCATGGGATCGATCCAAAGTGCCCGGTGGGTCCTCAGGTGGTTCTGCGGCAGCAGTAGCCGACGGCTTGGTTGCTTGCGCAACAGGCACAGACACCGGCGGGTCCATTCGTCAGCCCGCAGCGTTCTGCGGCATCACAGGTTTAAAACCCACCTACGGAAGAATTTCTCGGTACGGCATGATTGCCTTCGCCTCTAGTCTTGACCAAGCCGGCCCAATGACCAGAACTGCAGAAGACGCAGGCCTAATGTTGAGCTACATGTCTGGCTTTGATCCGCGTGATTCAACCAGCGCGAATCGCGAAGACGATTGGCTAAAAGCCATTGCCCACAACGGCATACCCAAGTTAGATCGTCCGCTAACCATCGGCTTGCCCAAAGAGTACTTCGCCGATTTAGCCAATGCTGACGTCATTGCGGCGGCCCAAGCCGAGCTCGCAAAAAACGGCCACACATTTAAAGAGGTAAGCCTGCCCCACACTCAAGCGGCAATACCTACCTACTATGTATTGGCGTCCGCTGAAGCTTCAACGAACTTGTCACGTTACGATGGCGTACGCTATGGACACCGCTGCGAAAATCCTACGTCACTACAAGATTTATACGAGCGCTCCAGAAGCGAGGGCTTTGGCGAGGAAGTTAAGCGTAGAATTTTAACCGGCACCTATACTCTTTCGGTGGGCTATTTTGATGCCTACTACATTAAGGCGCAAAAAATCCGCAGATTGATTTCCAACGACTTCAATAAAGTTTTTGAAGAAGTAGACCTGCTAATGACGCCAACCAGCCCGACACCCGCATTTGGGCTGAACGAACATGCCCAAGATCCGGTGGCCATGTATCAGCAAGATCTATACACGGTACCTACCAGCCTCGCCGGACTGCCGGCGTTATCGATGCCATGCGGTTTTGTAAACAATCTACCGATCGGCATGCAACTCATAGGCCCGGCATTTCGCGAAGATACAATTCTTTCTGTAGCCGCGCAGTTCCAACAGATTACGGATTGGCATCAACGTCACCCAGGAGAAACAGCGTGAATTGGGAAAGTGTGATTGGGCTAGAAATCCACGTTCAGCTAGCCACCAATAGTAAAATTTTTTCCGGTGCCAGCACCCACTATGGCGCCGAACCGAACGCTCAGGCGTGCGCTGTAGATTTGGGTTTACCCGGCGTGCTACCCGTACTCAATGAACGCGCTGTAGAAATGGCGATCAAGTTTGGCTTAGCCATTGGCGCCAAAATTAATCTGCATTCTGTTTTCGACAGGAAAAATTATTTTTACCCCGACCTTCCTAAGGGGTATCAAATCAGCCAATTCGAAACCCCCATTGTTGGTGAAGGCTCTATTGTCATCGCCTTAGAAGATGGGACAGAGCGCACTGTTGGTGTTACCCGAGCACACCTTGAGGAAGACGCAGGCAAATCCATTCATGATTTGTTTCCGGGGCAAACGGGCGTAGACCTTAATCGTACCGGCACACCCCTATTAGAAATTGTTTCTGAACCCGACTTCCGCACAGCGAAAGAAGCTTCTGCTTACTTCCGCCAAATGCACACGTTAGTACGCTACTTACAAATCTGCGACGGCAACCTAGCCGAGGGCAGCATGCGTTGTGACGCCAACGTATCTGTTCGTCCGTATGGGCAGGAAGAATTTGGCGAACGCACGGAAATCAAAAACATTAATTCCTTTCGCTTCGTAGAACGCGCAATTGACTATGAAATTGGTCGGCAGATCGACGTTTTAGAAAGCGGCGGAATCATTGAAAGAGAAACCCGCCTCTTCGATCCAGACAAAGATGAAACACGCTCTATGCGCAGTAAGGAATTCAGCGAAGACTACCGCTACTTCCCAGACCCTGACCTATTGCCTTTAACCTTCAGCCAAGCACTTGTTGATAAAATTGCACTGACGCTGCCGGAGTTACCTGACGCAAAACGTACGCGGTACGTAGAGCAACTAGGCCTTTCTGAATACGATGCCCGCGCTTTAAGTAGCGACCTAGACCGCTCGGAATTTTTTGAAGTGGCGGTTAACGCCTGCAATAATGCAAAGCAAGCGACCAATTGGATCATGGGCGATCTGTCAGCCTACCTAAATCGTAATAGCCTTGAGATCAGCGCAAGCCCAGTTTCAGCTGCCCAATTAGCAGTACTCATTACCCGTTTGGACGATCAAACACTGTCCTCGAAAACAGCCAAGACATTGTTTGATGGCTTATGGAATAAAGCCGATAGCAGTCAGGATGTTGATGCGCTGATCAAAGAAATGAATCTGGCCCAAGTCAGCGATGATGGAGAATTGACTCGCATTATCGAAAAACTCATTGAAGATAATCCTGCGCAATTTGAAGAGTTACGTAATGGCAAAGATAAAATGCTCGGATTTTTTGTCGGCCAAGTTATGAAAATGACTCAAGGTAAAGCCAACCCGCAACAGGTCAATGAAATCATCAGAGCAAAGCTATAGATAGCATTAGATGAATCTATAGCTGGCCTACCAAGCTGCGACACCTGATCCTAAATTGCGGCTTTTGGACGAAAGTCAGAGGCCGCGCGCAGTACGTCTCTGCGCGAAATTTGACCCACTAGAACCCCCCCATCCACCACCGGATATCGACGTCTATGTTCTCTGATAAATTTTTCAGCGAGGGTAAATATGTCGGTATCTGATGTCACCGTTTCAACATTAGAGCGCATAAAGTCAGCGACAATACCCACCGGCTCATTATAGTAGCTGTCTTGCACAACTACCTGTATCAGATCTACCTCCGACACAATGCCTACCAATGTGCCCTCTTCATCAACTACCGGCGCGCCAGAAATGCCATGCTTAAGCAGCAGGTCCATTGCGTCTACAACATTGGTCGTTAAGGTAAACGTTACCAAATCTGCAGCCATACAATCCTTCACTTTAAGTGATTTCATATCAACGTTCTCCTATCCTCATAAAGCGCTCCATAGCAAGCGCAATAAAAAACTTGCGCATCCTAATGTCTATTATTCATTGCTCCAAAAGACGCTCTGCCGATGCCTAAGACCCGCCGCACGACCCTGTAGCGCAATAAAATTTCACCCTGTACTTTCTCTATCAAGTAAGCGGGTTCAGCTTTGTTACCACGCCCAGAAATAGATAGCGACTAGAGAGCGACCAATGCGCAGGAAATGATTACCACTTGTGCGTTAACTTAGATACCGACCCATGGCGCGGAGCGGCCAGAGGGCTATAGATCGAGGGGTTGGAAGACAGTTTTTTCGCAAGTGCGCACTTGCGAGGGCGCTACCGCATTCCAGAGGGTGGAATACGGTCGTTTCAACTTCAGAGTCTCAGCAACACTTGTTGGAGCCGCCGAGATTCTGCTCAAACTTACGCTGTATGGAACCTACGAAGCTTAAAAATCAGCCGCTAAGTTAGCTTTCTATGCCGTTCAAAATAGCGCGAATGCGCTTAGCGTTTACCCCTAAATCGGACCTTCCAACCCGGGATACGCTGCGAACATCGACAATGGAACCATTGGCCGTTGAACGAATTCGCACAACAACGTCATCTTTAAAACCAAACCAGAATGTTGTCGCGGTTGCTTCAATCATGCCGGCGGCGGTATCTTCGTTAACAATCTCTAGACCTAAATCTTGCAGAACAACCATCGCTTGATTGAACAAGACATTTGTTGGTTGCGAGCTAACCAAAGTTTTAACTTCTGGATACGCGGTCTGTTGTTGCTCAGCTAAGACCTCTGCGTCATAGGCCAGTGGGTTTGCACCTTCCGCTTCGCGAATAGCCACCAACTTATTAAAAACTGGCGGCTCTACAGTGTCCGTAGAAATATTATGAATGACCGGATGAGAAGTAACTGCCGAATACTGAACACCCAACTGGGCAAGGATCACTGCACTCAACAAAATGCCAATTAAGATGCCTGAACGCTCGGCCTTCAGACCTTTAGACAAACATACCGCGTAAGCAATGATGCCCAAAAACAAGCCCATTACTGACAAAACCGCAGCGCCAGTCAGAAACGTAAAGCCCGTGCCGTAGGGCCATAAGCCAATGCGCACGCCTATTGCACCCACCAAAACACAACAGACCGCCACAACGCCCCCTACCAGTATTGCTTTAGCCCACCAACGGCGCTCATCAATCATCGAGTCAGTCATATCTAATTTCCTTTAACAGTGCACAAGCCTATGCGGCTTCTATGTCTTTGTTGTCGTTTCAAATAGTTGCAAAAAGTAGCAAGCGGCTTTAGCTGATGGTGGCACCACCATCAACGACAAAATTTTGCCCAGTGGTAAAAGAACCCGCCGACGACGCCAAATAAACCGCAGCCCCGGCAATTTCACGAGGTTCACCAATACGCTTAAGCGGATCGCCCGCTGTGCGCACCTTTAAAACTTCTGGATCTTCCCATAGCGCTCTGGCGAAATCTGTACGCACCAACCCTGGAGATATAGCGTTCACCCGCACGTTGTCGCGACCATACTCTGTCGCAAGGTTGCGTACCAGTTGCAGATCCGCCGCTTTAGATATGCAATAAGCGCCAAGCACGGGACTACCGCGCAAACCACCAATACTGGAAACAATAATAATTGAACCGTCTTTGCGCTCGCGCATTTCCGGCAGCACCATATTCACCAGCCAATGGTTAGATTTGATGTTAACGCCCAAAATTTTGTCAAAAGCTTCATCGGGCAGGTCTTGCATTGAACCGTAGTAAGGATTCACCGCAGCGTTGCAAATTAGAATATCGATTTTGCCCAGCTTTTCGCGCGTGGTATCTACCAAGCGCTGCAGCTCTTCTTTGTGGCTGATGTTTGCAGGTATGGCTACGGCGCCACCAGTGGTATTGCTGTCGTCCCCGGCTACCTCACTATTAATGGCATTGGCGACCTCTTCACAGATATCCGATTTACGACTGCTGATCACCACTTTGGCGCCGTGTCGCGCCATTTCTTCGGCGATAGCACGCCCAATACCTTTACTGGAACCGGTTATGAGAGCGACTTTATTGGAGAGGTCGAAAAGGTTACTGGTCATACGCATGGCCTATATTTACGGAGATTGAATTTACGATGGGGGAGCAAAACAAAATACGCCCACAATTTCCACTTTTTTACTGACCTAATCCCTTGATTAGATACGTTTTGCTTGATTTGGTTTATAGTGCCGCGCTCAGCGAGCGAGTATTATTGTGAGCTAGCAACCTAATAAATTATTTCGATAGGAAAGAATCGTGACCGCACAATCTATGGAAGAGTTGGTGTCTTTGGCGAAACGCCGAGGCTTTATTTTTCAATCCAGTGATATTTACGGCGGACTGCAAGGCGTTTACGACTACGGCCCCCTGGGTGTGGAGCTGAAAAACAACCTTAAAGCTGCTTGGTGGCGGGCTATGGTTTACGAGCGCGACGATATTGAAGGGTTAGACGCGGCAATTTTGACCAACCCAACCACCCTGCGGCACTCTGGTCACGAAGCCACATTTACTGATCCGTTAGTAGATTGCCGAACCTGTAAAAGCCGCTGGCGCGCAGATCACTTAGAGGGCAACACTTGCCCAGGCTGCAATTCAGAAGATTTAACTGAGCCACGACCTTTTAACTTAATGTTTAAGACCCAGGTGGGTCCTGTGCAGGATGATGAGGGTAATTTTGCCTACCTACGTCCAGAAACTGCCCAAGCGATCTTCACCAACTTCAAAAATGTAGTGGACTCAACATCGCCCAAATTACCCTTTGGCATAGCGCAAATAGGTAAAGCATTTCGTAACGAAATCACACCGCGCAATTTTATCTTCAGGGTAAGAGAGTTTGAACAAATGGAACTCGAATTCTTCGTCATGGCGGGAGAGGACGAGGAGTGGCACAAAACTTGGGTGGAAACACGACTGGCTTGGTGGGCTGAGCAAGGCGTAGATTCAGACAACTTAGAGTTGTACCACGTGCCCGCAGATGAGCTGGCGCACTACAGTAAAGCCACAATAGATGTGATGTACCGATTTCCACATGGCGTTGAGGAATTAGAGGGCATAGCCAACAGAACAGACTTCGACCTAGGTTCACATACGAAGAATCAAGGTGACTACGACATCACGTCTAAGGTTGAGCCGAATACAGATTCAAATGCCAAACTGGTGATGCAAGATCTGGAGAACAAACGATGGCATATTCCTTATGTTATCGAACCGTCAGCTGGCGTAGATCGCGGCGTGTTAGCAATTATGAATGAGGCATACAAAGTGGAGACTTTGGAGAACGGTTCTGAACGAACGGTCATGTCATTCAAGCCACACTTGGCACCGATCAAGGTGGCAATTTTGCCTCTGAAGCGAAATCACGAGGGCATAGTCAACAAAGCGAAGGCGATCAAGAAAGATCTAATGAAGCTTGGCTTAGGCCGAATCTTTTATGAGGACACGGGTAATATTGGTAAAGGTTATCGACGTCACGACGAAGTGGGCACACCACTTTGCGTTACAGTGGATTTTCAGACCGTTGAAGAGGATGACACCGTAACCATTCGCAACCGCGATACCATGGCGCAAGAAAGAATTGCGGTTTCTGAATTGCCAGCTTACGTAACAGCGTTTATGCAGGGCTAATATTCGCAAGGCACGCTTACCTGAGAGTGACGTCACTCTGGGGTAAGCCCAGCAATGGAGTTCACTGCCGCACAGCGAATCTACAGTTTTTGGGCCATAAACCTTTTATCAAGGCTCTATGTGTCTCCTTTAGCGTTCTATTTTTCTACAAAATCCTCTGCTCGCTTCAAGAGACCATCAGCTCGATTCTCTGCGGCTTCCCTAAATTCCTCTCCTCCTGCATGGAAAACTACACAAGAAACCCCGCGAGAGTCTTCAAATATAATTGACCGCTCTACAGACGGAAACTCTGCTGTGCCCCATTCTATGCTTAGAGTGGAAAAAGAATATTTCCCAAACACTGCCACTAATTCATCACAATGAAACGATACACAATAACTAGCACTGATTTTGGAATTGAAACTCTTGGTCACTAAATTTGGATCAAATAGACGTACGAAGACACCTTCATGATCTATTCGAGTTGCGGTTTCTTTCCAACCTGTAAAATGATCCAGTAAGAAAGCATCGAAATAGGCTTCTCTGCATTCCGTAGCATTCGCCAAGTTAGATAGATTTGCTAGCAGTAGAATGCTTAACAGTTTTTTAGAGGTAGTGTGAAAAAGGAGCGGCGAAAATGAATTCGCCTCTACCTTCGTCAGATGCTTTGCAGATCTTCAAAGCAACAAAAAACCATCTACCTAGGTAAACGATTTGGCTCATTTTGCTTTGTCTGATTGCTTGAGCGCTTCTTTCTGACTTCTTTTAGAAGCTTTTCAGCCTCTTGGCTTTGGGCTTTCGTCTTTCGTCTTTCGTCTTTCGTCTTTCGTCTTTCGTCTTTCGTCTTTCGTCTTTTGATATGGTGGGCCCACCAGGACTCGAACCTGGGACCAATGGATTCACATTCTCACTGCCTTTCGACAATGTGCGGACTATCTCACCTCCCTCGCCACCTTAATACTAAGTTACTTAGTTCTAAGTTTCGTTAGGGAGCGGGACGCTCTGGCCTGTTATTAAGAGCACTTGAATCTTCTTCTAACTTAATTTTTTAACTCCGTTTAAACACTGTTTTAAAAATGTTTAAACCAAATTAAAACTAAATCAAAACTAAGTTTCAGCTCTCAGGTAGTCTCTGCACCTTCCGACAGTGTACTGTCGGCTTGGCTCAGGATTGCCGGCGTACCCGCTATTAAGGCTGGTTCGCTACGGTTTCCCTGAATTCATCCCGTTCATCCTGACCCTTTCGGTGTCAGGCGCACCTTTATTGATGAGTCCACTGCTCTAACCAACTGAGCTATAGGCCCCATATCAAATCGCTATCGTCTGTTTGACCGGCGTACCGTTCAAACTGCCGTCACTGTTACCCAATTATTGCATAACCTGTGACAACTTTGCCGTTCAGCAGTGACCAGTCACTACTAGGATAAGCTTCCTCAATGCAAAAGCAGTTTACGCCTAAACGTTATTTCTGCCCTTACCCCCTTCCACGCTTTCATCAAGAAAGCTGCGTAAGTGTTCTGAGCGGCTAGGGTGACGCAATTTGCGCAAAGCCTTAGCCTCAATCTGACGTATTCTTTCACGCGTGACATCAAATTGCTTACCAACCTCTTCTAGAGTGTGGTCGGTATTCATATCAATACCGAAGCGCATGCGCAGTACTTTCGCTTCGCGAGCAGTTAACCCACCCAACACATCTTTAGTCGCTTCTCTTAAACCTTCGCCTGTCGCTAGGTCAATCGGCGAGCCAATTGTACTGTCTTCTATGAAGTCACCCAAGTGCGAATCTTCATCATCGCCAATCGGCGTTTCCATGGAGATGGGCTCTTTGGCAATTTTTAACACTCTGCGCACTTTATCTTCGGGCATTTCCATACGCTCGCCAAGTTCTTCTGGCGTTGGCTCACGACCCATCTCTTGCAACATCTGCCGCGAAACACGGTTCAGCTTGTTGATGGTTTCTATCATGTGCACTGGAATACGAATGGTTCTGGCTTGGTCCGCAATTGAGCGCGTAATCGCCTGACGAATCCACCATGTTGCATAAGTTGAAAACTTATAACCACGACGATACTCAAACTTATCAACCGCCTTCATTAAGCCAATGTTGCCTTCTTGGATCAGATCCAAAAACTGCAAACCACGGTTGGTGTATTTCTTCGCAATAGAAATAACCAAACGCAGGTTGGCTTCAACCATATCTTTTTTCGCTCGGCGGGCTTTTGCCTCGCCTAGCGACATGCGGCGATTAATATCTTTGATCTCGACTATGCTGAGTTCAGATATCTTGCTCAGGGCTTTCATTTTCTTCTGTGAGCGCAAAATATCTTCACGCTGATTTTCTAAGCCAGTCGCATACTCTTTCTTGCTCTTTGAAATCTTGTTGATCCAGCTCACGCTGATCTCATTGCCAATATATTCTTTGCGGAATACATCACGAGGCACCCGTGCGCGACGAACAACAGCTGTTGTAATAATGCGTTCATGTCGACGAACAATACCTTGCGCCTCGCGCGCCATAGCTACCATGCGATCAAAGTGCTTTGGCACTAGCTTAAAGCAGCAATAGGCTTCAGCTAACTTCACCATCTGCGCTTCAGATTCTTTACTGTTAGCGCCCTTCTCTTCAATAATTTTTAGAGACTTGTTGTATTGGCGCTTAAGCAATGCAAAACGCTTCTTAGCCTCAACGGGATCTGGGCCCTTGTTTTCCTCTTCCTCTTCCTCGGCAACTACTGGCGTGCCATCCGCATTCAAAGCGGGGGTACCATCTGCATTTAACACTGGCTCAGGCTTCTTAGGCTCTTGGCCTACTTGAGTGGCTGCAGGGACATTGTCCGTAGGATCTAAGTAACCTACTAACAAATCGGCAAGCTTTTCCTCTTTAGTTACTTCTGCGTAGGTATCAAGCAAGTAGCTGACGGTACCTGGGTAATAGGCAAGCGCTGTCAAAATATCTCTAATGCCTTCTTCAATACGCTTAGCAATAGCAATTTCACCTTCTCGGGTGAGTAGCTCAACGGTGCCCATTTCACGCATATACATACGTACTGGATCTGTTGTACGACCAGCTTCGGTCTCTACCGCAGCTAGCGCCGCAGCAGCCTCTTCCGCAGCTAGTTCATCCGCGGTATTTTCTTCATTGGAGAGTAATTCATCGGCATCGGGCGCTGTTTCATAAACAGTGATGCCCATGTCATTAATCATGCGGATAATGTCTTCGATCTGCTCAGGATCAGAAATATCATCAGGCAAGTGATCGTTCACTTCGCCGTAAGTTAAAAAGCCCTGCTCTTTACCTTTTTTAATAAGGTCTTTGAGGCGTGACTGCTGCTGTTCGGTGGAAATTTGAGTACTCATAGTTTTTCATCTCTCGGATGTCATAGATCTGCAAAGATCTGTGTAGATACACGGGGCACTTCCGCCGGTTCATTCACCTCAATTGAACTGGCAGCTATCCAACTAAATGATCTAAGCGAAACAACACCTTGTGTAGTATTTTTATAACAACGCTATATAAAAACTCTACATACACTCTTCAAAAAAGGGCTTTTCGTCTAAGAACTAATAGATAAGAGGAGTAGAACAAGAAGTCGCGTGTCTGAGGGGCTTTATTTAACCGCCTCACGTATACGCTGTTGGGCTGCTCTCGACGCTCTTACCTGAGTGGATCTAAGTACTGAGGTAGAAAAGGATTATACCGCCGAGCCATCAATGGTGCCACCTTTTGCTGCAATCTTTGCGTTCAGAAATGGCTCTGAGGGCTGTGAAATTTAACCATTGAGAGCCCAACCTCACCGGCAACAGTTTCCCCACAAAAAGTGCATCAACTCTCTTCAGGCCCGCTAGGTCGGCGCACAAAACTGCGCAGATCATTTATATTTGGGTCATTGTGTTGCGCAAGCTGTGCTCTGCGTTGGGCCGACTCATGGGTTTTCACTAGGTGGGCTAAGCCTTCGACAAATTCTTTTTCCAGCGCCACAGCATCTAAGGCGGAAGGTTTTTTTGCCAAAACAATAACGGCCTCGTAGGAATTTTCATCCGGCCAGCGCGCAATCACCTCTTCTGCATCGGCGCAACTTTGCGCCTCTAATAGCAGCATCAATGTGCCAAGAAGACCCAGAGTTGCAACGTGTGTTAGGGCCTGCGCTCGCAACTCTGCGCCTAATAAACTCCACAGAGTTGGGCTTTTCACCAAGATCCCAGCCAGCCGCTCACTTAATGCAGCTTCACCTCTCTTAGTTTGCGATCTTGGCTTGGTAGCTCTGGGCGCCCCCCCCACTGGTGCAGCCATACCGCTCATCTCGCGCACACGAGCGACCACTAAGTCCTTCAAAATACCTTTCGACATTTTTTCCACGTAAGGGTTTGCCACACCCATAAACTTTGCCCGGCCATCCAGCGAGCCCAAATCTAAACCGTCGGCCAAACGCTTCAACAAAAATTCAATACCGGGCGTCGCGTTGTTAAGAAATCCGTCAAAGGCCTCGCGCCCTTGGGTGCGAATCAGTGAATCGGGATCTTCACCATTAGGCAAAAAGACAAATTTGAGCTGGCGGTGTTCATTGAGGATGGGCAAGGCACTTTCTAACGCGCGCCAAGCCGCCGAACGTCCGGCTTTATCACCGTCGAAACAGCAAACCACCTCGTCAGAATATTTATAGAGCTTTTGAAAATGCGCTTCACCAGTTGCCGTGCCAAGGGTCGCAACAGCGTTTAACACGCCATTTTGTGCCAGCGCCACCACATCCATATAACCTTCAACCACAATCAGTCGTTGAATATTCCTTAAGGCCTTACGCGCCTCATACAGCCCATATAATTCCTGCCCCTTGAAAAACACCGGCGTTTCGGGCGAGTTCAAATACTTGGGGCCTTCTTCATCTCCTAGCTTGCGACCGCCAAAGCCAATCACCCTGCCCCGAGTATCGCGAATAGGAAACATAATGCGGTGACGGAAGCGATCGTAAACGTTGCCCTTGTCGTTTTTAATCGTCAAACCTGCGGTGAGCAGTTTGGTAGCATCCTGCGCGACTACCCCGGACCCTTTAATAGGCTCTGCGAGTAAGGCATCGCTGAGGGTGTGCCATCCTTCAGGCGCGTAGCCAACACCAAAATCTCGAGCCACTTCGCCCGTTAGACCACGCTTCTTCAAATAGGCAACTGCCTCAGAGGAGGATCGCAGCTGCGCACGAAAGAACCGTTCGGCGCGCTCTAGTACATGGAATAAGCCCTGATCTATTTCTACACGCGGCTTACCATTTTCTTCTCGGGGCACCTCTAAGCCTAGGTCTTTCGCTAAGGCTTCAACTGCCTCAACAAACTCCATGCGCTCAAATTTCATTATGAAGGTCAGCGCAGTGCCACTTTCTTGGCAACCAAAGCAATGAAAAAATTGTTTGTCGGGGCTCACCGAAAAGGAAGGAGATTTTTCATCGTGAAACGGGCACAGCCCTGAGTAATTCTTGCCAGTCTTTTTCAAAGCCACGCGTCCATCGATCACTTCGACAATGTCTGCGCGATCAATTAGATCATTGATGAAAGCTTGAGGTATTAGGCCGGCCACTGGATTTATGCGTCTGTTAGTTACTATTCAAAGGATGAGCGAGGGTATCACAGGAACGCAATTTGAGGAGAATGCGAGTGACAAATGCTGATTTCGTTGCGGCTGTATTTGTTGCCATCCGCAAGGGCACAAACCAAGTGCCCTACGAACGCAGAAGCGAGTCTCTAGGCTAACTTAGCTTTGACTAGTGCACTGGCTTTGCCCATATCCACCCGGCCTTCGCCTTGGGATTTCAACAAGGCCATAACCTTACCCATATCTTGCATACCCGCAGCACCAGATTGCTCAATGAGTGAAGCAACAAACGCTTCCAACTCTTCAGGGTCCATCTGAGCTGGCAAAAAACCTTCGATAACGGTTATTTCGTAAGCTTCTACCTCGGCTAAGTCATCGCGGCCTGCTTTCTTGAACTGGCTCAGCGCATCTTGGCGCTGCTTCAACATCTTATTCAGCACTGTCATAACGTCGTCGTCGCTTACTTCTCGACGCTCGTCCACTTCAATACGCTTAACCTCGGAGTTGACCATTCTCAGCGTAGCCACTCGTTCTTTATCTCGGGCGCGCATCGCATCTTTGGTTGCATGCAACAGCGTTGCCTTTAACTCGGACTTTATTTCAGACATGGGACCTCACTCTTTCAATGGAGTGTGAAGGAAATTTAGGAGGGGCTTTGCAGACCCGCCGGCGTGGTGAGTCTAACAACTAGGAGATGTCCGGGCTAGCGAGCTTTATGCTTGCCGGCCCTCTAAGCTTTCTTTCTAGCTTTGCTCTCTAGCTCTTATGTCTAGCTCTTATGTCTAGTAAGAGCGCTCAAACTTGCGCGTTTCGCGCTGGAGCTTCTTAATGTGACGCTTTACAGCTGCCGCAGCTTTACGCTTGCGTACCGCTGTGGGCTTTTCATAAAACTCGCGACGACGCACTTCTGAGAGTACACCGGCTTTTTCACATGAGCGCTTAAAGCGGCGCAGTGCAATGTCGAATGGTTCGTTTTCTTTGACTCTAACGTGAGGCATATCTTGTCTTGTAAGCTGATAAGGGCGCGGATTTTACACATTGCACAGTAGACCAGCAACCAACTTTGGTCGGATTATCCAATCTAACGCACTTTCTTTGGCATTCTTTCACTTTCTTCTACATATCAGCGTGCAAATTGAGCCAAAGCCCTCCAGTGATCTCAAAAAGCGCAAAACAACAAAACAGCATGGGGGAATGCTTTTCCAATAAACTTGCGACAAAAAGTTGAGCCCATTTGCCGTTAATCGCGTCAAGTAAACGACTTACACCGTGAAGGGCAAAATCTCAAATGATCCCTGAGCAAGAAGCACTAGGCTTAAATGCACTTAACTTCACGGGGACTTCTATGTGCAAGAGGAATCGCACTTTACATTCTCATTCACTGCTGCTAATTTCGTACGGAAATACCGTACACGTGGTGCACTTCATGAATTCTATCAGCGTCAATCGTTTTAGAGATAACTTAAAATCTTTTATCGAACAGGTGGTTAACGACCACACTCCGATCAAAGTGACTCGCCGCGCAGGGGAGGACTTTGTGGTTATGAGTGCAGACGATTGGGAGCGCGAACAAGAGACATTACATGTACTGCAATCCAGCTCTCTCATGCAGCAAATCGCAGCTTCTCTTGTTACCCACAGCAAGGGATCCGGGTACAAACCTTCAGACGAGCAGCTAAATGAGATCACTGGTCTTTGAAGGCAACACCTGGGCTGCGTACGAAAAAATGCGTACGCAAGACAAAAAACTACATAGCGCTGTGTGCAAACTGTTAAAAGAAATGCTTCGCGGCGATGCTAGTACTGGCCTTGGAAAACCTGAGAGGCTTAAGCACAGCCTGTCGGGATTATGGTCAAAACGTATTTCCCAAAAAGACCGGCTGATCTATCAATTTGATGAACAGAGTATTTATATTTTTGCCCTAGGCGGACACTACGACCAAACCTAGGACTCCATTATCCCCTATTCGAGGGTTGATTCGACGCAATATCCACAGATATCAATAACCAGATTAGGTACCATAGGCCCATGCTAATTTTAGGTATTGAATCATCGTGCGACGAGACGGGCCTGGCCCTCTACGACACGGAAAAAGGCTTAATCAGCCAGGCCTTACACAGCCAAGTGGACTTGCACGCAGACTATGGTGGCGTGGTCCCGGAGCTGGCTTCACGCGATCACGTACGCAAAATAACGCCACTCACCCGCTTGGTGCTGAATGAGGCCAACAAATCGTTATCTGATCTAGCCGGCATTGCCTACACCGCAGGCCCTGGGCTCATGGGGGCGCTTTTAGTGGGCGCGTCTTTTGCCAAGAGTCTTGCTTGGTCATTAAACATCCCGTCCATAGGTGTGCATCATATGGAGGCACATTTACTCGCGCCGCTCATTGAACCCTCCAACGCGCCAGAACTGCCTTTTATGGCCCTGCTCGTTTCCGGCGGGCACACTCAGTTAGTGCATGTAAAAGCACTGGGCGACTATGAAATTTTGGGCGAATCATTAGATGATGCTGCGGGCGAAGCCTTTGATAAAACCGCCAAACTACTTGGTTTGGGCTACCCTGGCGGGCCAAAAATCGCCGCCAAGGCTGAATCAGGTGACCCCACAAGGTTTAAGTTTCCGCGCCCCATGACCGACCGGCCCGGATTAGATTTTAGTTTCAGCGGCCTTAAAACTTTTGCGCTCAATACTGTGCATAACAATTCACCGTTAAGTGAGCAGGACAAAGCCGATATCGCACTGGCATTTGAACTTGCGGCGGTGGATACCCTAAGCATTAAATGTAAGCGCGCCATTGACCAAACCAAAGTAAAACACCTAGTCATTGCCGGCGGTGTAAGTGCAAATACTCGGCTTAGAGAAAAATTGTCCAGCGATCTCAAAGCCCAAGTGATCTACGCACCACTAGAACTTTGCACGGACAACGGCGCGATGATTGCCTACGCTGGCGCACTGCGCCTTCAAGCTGGGCAAAGTAGCGATCTAGGGATAACCACCAAAGCGCGCTGGCCTATGGACCAGCTAGATGCCATTTAAAACACGCCGCGAAACATGAACCAAACGACTCAACCCACCTCAGACAAAATTTTTGTAAATAACCTGCGTGTGCAAGCGATATTGGGTATTTACCCTTTAGAGCGAGAACGACCTCAGGAAGTGGTTATCAGTCTAGAAATTGAAACAGACTGCAGTAAAGCCGCAGCCTCCAAAGATCTTACTGACAGTTTAGATTATGCGACCCTGGCAGACGCCGTAGCCGAGCTCACCATTACCGGCGAGTACCTGCTTATTGAAACGCTAATAGAAGACATTGCCCAACACTGTTTACGCCAGCCCCTGGTCAACGGCGTCAGCGTTCAAGTAGAAAAGCCCCAGGCCGTACAACGCGCAGATTCCGTAGGAGTCAGAATCTACCGCAGTAACTGAGTAGCAAGCCAGGCAATCCGCTTGGCCGCCAACGCTTCGCCAAAAGCCTTACCCTGAAGGCCTACCTTTTCATCAGGCGTCATTTCAACAGTCCTAAGATTTTCAGCAATGGGTGCCAACTCAGCGATCAACCCCTGCCGTTGTTGTGGGTCGGACAATAAATTCAATACCGCGAGCAAACGTTCTTGAGAGTGGAGCACCTGCAAAGCCACCAAATTTGCATACAACAATGCCGCTGAATTTTGACGAAAATGAACCAAGACCTGCAAATGTTGGCAGCGATCCAAAGCCAACTGTAAAACAGTATTTGGCACGCGCAGGCGCTCGGCTAACGAACAAAAATCAGCTTCAGTCAAAGGTAGGTGCGCGAAACACTGAGCAACTGAACCGCCAAGATTGGTAGTTTGTGGCCAGGTTTCCAACAACTCGGGCATCCAGTCACGCAACCCGTCGCAATCATTTAGCACTTGGAAAAAACGTCCGGGATTACTCACCGCAAGCGCTTTTGACAATTCCTGCCAAACTCGCTCTGCCGACAAAGTGTTTAACTCGCCACTGGTGGACATATCGCGCATCAATGCCATGGTTTCATCAGCGACATTAAAATCTGTCAGCATGGCCGCAAATCTGGCTACGCGAAACACTCGCAGAGGATCCTCGGCAAAGGCCGGCGACACATGGCGCAGAACCTTTGCGCGCAAATCTGCTTGGCCGTTGTAAGGATCTATCAAGGCACCATCTGACGCTTTAGCTATGGCATTAATTGTCAAATCGCGTCTCAGCAAATCCTCTTCTAGGGTGACTATAGGACTGGCATCGACTTGGAAGCCAGTATGCCCCTGACCGCGCTTACGCTCGGTTCTGGCTAAGGCATATTCCTCTTTGCTTTCAGGGTGTAAAAACACGGGGAAATCACGACCAATCTGAACAAAGCCCAAATCAAGGAGTTGCTCCGGTGTGCTGCCAACCACTACCCAATCACGATCGCCAGCCACACGCCCAAGCAGTTCATCTCGCACTGCACCGCCAACTATAAGACTCTGAATATTTTGCATGAGGAGAGTTTACTAGAGAGCGGTAAGTTACTGCATGTAGAAAGTACGCTTTTATGAGCGCTTAAAACCAACACCACGGTTTGCGTGCACATGAGGATTGCCCTTGATTGATGACAAAGCCAAAAGTCTAGGAAAAGCACCAGAAAGAAAAGGCAGAAAAAACACTAAAACAAGGAACTGAAAGAAATGACTGAAGGAAAAAACTGAGAGAAAAACCTGAAAAATGACCGGCCAAATTACACGACCATGATTGACGCCTAAGAATATCGAGAGGTTACCCAACGCGACTTTAGTAGGCTGGCTGGCGGGTAATTTCTCCAGTCTCCAAACAATAAGCGGTTAACGTCCGACCCCAAACGCAGCCCGTATCAAGCGCAATATGCCTGGGTGAATGAGTTATGCCATTAAGCGAAGCCCAATGACCGAAAAGGATTTTTTCAGATCGATCCGGTTGTTCTTGTCTTGCTTTACTTGGTATTGGCGCTTGTTCAAACCAAGGCATAAATCCATTTGGCGCATTTTCTACGCTGCCTTTTTCCGCAAAGTTCATCGTGCAAGCAGCATCGACATACCGCATGCGGGTAAAATAATTGGTGATAATCCGCAAGCGATCCATGCCATTCAATGACTCATCCCAACGAGGCGGTTCATTGCCATACATCTTGGCGAAAAATTCTTTGTAGCTCACTTCTCCGGCGGAGAGGGTAATACCCTCTCTCTGACCGATTACGGCTTCCACTTCCTCAGCGTATGCAAACGCTTGTGTGCTAGCCCAAAATCTTGGAATCCCAGCATGAACCAAAATATGGTCTTGATCATGGTGAACGAGCTTTTGCTCACGCAGCCAATGGCCAATTTCATAAACATCTGGGGCTTGCAGCAATTCTTCAAAGGTATCTTTGCCGCTAGCCTTATGGCCGCCAAATAGAATCGCCAGAAAATGTAAATCATGATTCCCCAGCACTATCTGGCACTGGCTTGAGAGGGCTTTTACACGACGTAGTAATTGGAGAGATTGAGGCCCGCGATTAATCAAGTCTCCGGCCAACCAAAGTTCATCATCCGCAGAAAAATTTATCTTTTCTAGCAGACCGTCGAACTCTCGAAGGCAGCCTTGAATATCACCGATTGCGTAGGTTGCCATATCATCTACTGCTAATGCAGAGCGTTAGGAACCAGTAACGAAAAGATGGGAATGGGCACATTCATTTTTTCGCCATCGTCGGTCTGAAACTCATAAGAACCCTGCATCGAACCTACTGGCGTCTTGAGAATTGCCCCGCTTGAATAGCGGAACCCTTCGCCTGGCTTCAACCAAGGTTGCTGACCGATTACACCCGAGCCTTTCACCTCTTCCACTTCACCTTGACCGTCAGTAATGACCCAGTGTCGATTGAGCAGCTGGCTAGTCTGCTCAGTATTATTTTTGATGGTGATGGTGTAACCAAAAACAAAGCGCTGGGCATCAGGATCGGATTGATCTGCCAAATACTGAGACTCAACGCTGACTTGAATATGTTTTTCCACCAAAAATCCCCAACCTTTATTTGCTTAAACTTACACTTTAATTCTATTGGTCACGGCGACAAAATAGCCGCCACTCTGCTTACACGCTCACTGCCAGCCTTTAGGTCTCAGCTTTCTACCGGGTTGGCTGCTGTCCATTGCGCCAACTGAATAAACTGCTCAGTGGTTACATCGTCTGCGCGCAAACCGGCATCAACGTCCACCGCTTGCCAATCAATTGCTAAATTCTTTAGCGCATTAGACAGTCTTTTGCGACGAGCAGAAAACGCCATTCGCAGTACCTGATCTAGATTTTGCCGAGCAACCGGCAAGTGCGCGTTGGCAATAGGGGTGATACGTATCACTGAAGAATCTACCTTAGGCGGCGGTGTAAAACTTTCCGGCCCTACATCAAACAGGTAATCTACCCTTGCAGTAACTTGAATCATAACGCTGAGCCTTCCCCAAGCTTTGGTGCCAGGAATAGCACTTAACCGGCTGGCCATTTCCTTTTGCAACATGAAGTGCATGTCGCCAATAGTGCCTGGCGAAGCTAGCACATGATCAATCAATTTGATGATTAATGGCGAGGAAATATTATAAGGCAAGTTACCAACCACCCGCCAAGGCGGGCCGTCGGCAGGCGCATTACCAGCAAAAACGTCATTCAGGTCAACCCGCAGAACATCCTGATTAATAACCTGAATATTAGGGTACCGTCCCGGGAGTAGTGGCGCTAAATCACGGTCAATTTCAATAGCCAAATAATGCATGCCTTCGTCTGCATACAAATAATCCGTCAGAGCACCCTGGCCCGGACCAATCTCTAAAACTCTATCGCCAGTTTTGAGTCGTATGGCGTCCGCCATACCCTGCAACACACCTTGATCATGTAAAAAATGTTGTCCAAAGCGTTTACGAGGGCGCATTCAATTCCTTATTTGTGATCAACTCAGATGCCACCGTAAGCGCGGCTAAAAAACTGCCCAAATCTGCATCACCTGACCCCGCAATATCCAGAGCAGTACCATGATCTACGGAGGTTCGGATAAAGGGCAGGCCCAGCGTGACGTTAACCGCTTGCCCAAATCCAGAATATTTGAGTACCGGCAAACCCTGATCATGGAACATCGACATCACCGCGTCAGCATGTTGCAAATATTTAGGGGTAAACAGCGTATCCGCGGGTAGTGGCCCAACAAGGTCCATCCCTTGGCTACGTAAGTGTTCACAGACAGGCTGAATAACGTTTATTTCTTCAGAGCCTAGGTGCCCGCCTTCCCCTGCATGAGGATTCAAACCCGCCACCAATATACGCGGCTGAGCCACGGCAAATTGCTGACGCAATGTGTTATTCAATATATGTAATCTACGCTCTAACAGCGGCTGAGTTAAAGCGTTTGAAACTTGCGCCAGAGGCAAATGAGTTGTCGCCAATGCCACGCGCATAGCGTCGGTCATCAACAACATGACCACATCCTCCACGCCGGACTTTTCCGCGAGATATTCGGTATGCCCACTAAAGGCGATTCCTGCATCATTAACCACCGACTTCTGTATAGGGCCGGTCAACAATGCGGAATAGTCACCGCGCATACACCCGGCTATTGCGGCATCCAAGGCCGCCATCACACCGGGTACATTGGCTGTATCTAACAGTCCGGGAATCACAGTATTGGCCAGAGGCGTATGCAAAACGGTCAAGTGTCCGGGCAGCAAACTGGGGCTTTGCAAATTGTCATCTAGCGTTAAAGGCAGCTGCAGCAACTGCGCGCGGGCAGCTAACATGTTTTTGTCTGCTATCACCAACCAAGGCATTTGGCGTTCGCGCTGAGCCGCCTGAACAACTAAGTCAGGACCAATACCCGCAGGCTCCCCAGGGGTGATGGCAATCATATTAGGCGTGCAGCTTGGCTCAAATGCTTATAGACGCAATTCAACAAAGGCTTCGTCGCGAATTTCTTTCAACCACTCTTGGCGCTCTTCTTCAAAACGTCGTCGGTGCAGCAAATCTACTGCCATGTTACGTCTGGCATCTTCACTCATATCCTCTTCTCGCCGACCTTCAACGGTGAGAATATGCCAACCGAACTGGCTTTCAAACGCCTCGCTGATGTCGCCAATCGCAGTCTCGTCCATGACCTTGGCAAAAATACCCACAAACTGGTCTGGCGTAGCCCAACCCAAGTCGCCGCCATTCAGCGCACTGCCTGGATCTTCTGAATATTCTTTCGCTAACGTTTCAAAATCGCCACCCTCGACCAATTTCACACGCACTTCGTTAGCAATAACCTTTGCTTCTTCTAGCGTGCGGATTTCTGAAGGCCGCACCAAAATATGTCTGACCTTTGTTTGATCTAAACGCTCGGTCCCTGCACCCCGCTGCTCTAGCAACTTAATGACATGGACTGTACTACCACTGACAATAGGGTCCGACACGTCACCAAGCTGCATTTCTAAAACCGCTTCAGTAAATAATGTGGGCAGCTCTCCCGCTTTACGCCAACCTAGATCGCCCCCTTCCAAAGCTGAGCTGGCAGAAGATCGTGCTATGGCTGTTTGGGCAAAATCTTCACCCCCGCGTAAGTCTGCGACCATTTCATTGGCGGACTCTACCGCTTGCTTAACAACATCTGACGATGCTTCATCGTCAAGGCTGATCATAATGTGTCCAACACGATACTCGTCAGAGAATAGCTGCTTATAAAAGGGCGAGTTTAACAGCCCTTGAATGTCCTGATCGCTGATGGAAATACGGCGATTAATCATCGCGCGCTGAAGTCGCGATATGACCATTTCAGATCTTATGTCTTCGCGGAACTGACCAAAGCTGTTGCCGTCTTTCGCCAACTGTACTTGGAAGTCTTGCAGGGTCATGTTGTTGTTCTGAGCAAATTGGGCCACCGCACGGGTAAGCGTTTCGTCGTCTATTGTGACGCCTCTGCGCTCTGCCTCTTGCTTTTGAATGTTCTCAATGATCAGACGCTCCATGATCTGGCTGACCAGAATATCGTTAGGTGGGAGCGCAACACCGTTGGCTGACATTGACTTGCGCACTGCGGCTAAACGGTCGACTAATTCACTGACCAACACCACGTCGTCATCAACAACGGCGACAATGGCCTCAAGCTTTTCGTAGGCGGCAAACGCGATGTTCACCGGAGCAATAGCAAGCATGCTCAATGAAAGTATTCCAATTACGCTGCGATAGTTCATTCTGCCCATCCGTTTATTTATTCATCTAATGAAATTGAACAATGGCTGCATAGCCATTTCCTGATTTTGCCTCGCCTTACCTAGCTATGGTGCCGGGTTTTTTCGACCCAAACCAGTCCATTGCAAGGCTAAAAATTGGCCCTAAAAGTAGCGCTCAAAAAAAGCGCCCATTTCTCGCCACCCTTATAACGCTCATTGCGAAACGGGTCTATAGCCGCGCACGCCGCGCTCTAGGATTTGGTCAACTTTATTCCCAAAACCTGCCAAGCCCTTGAACACAACTTGCAGATAAATACTTCTATCTGTACGAAGAGAGTTCGTGCCTTGAAAAGCTGGCTGATTGTTTTGTTGGAACTGGCCGGTAAAGGCCGGATTGTCCAAATATTGCCGAACCATGAGTCGCGCGCGCAAACAGCAGTCGTCATATTCTAAACCACCAAAGCCCTCCACAGTTCGATTGTCGCTGACATCGTAGTGCCAACGCGCCATAACACCTAACTTCTGACTAATAGGCCAATAGAAAGATAACTCGGCTTGCTCAATGTCGTCTTGAGCACGCCGCCGAAAGCCCATGTTGAAAATGTGTTTGTTATCACCTCGGTAGCGCACCGAAGCACCCAGTTCTTGCCACCGACTTTGCTCGTAGTCCCAAACTTCATTAGCGCTCACCTGCCAGCGAGGGCTTAAATGTGCAGTAACCTCTCCAGCCAGAGCAGCGGAATCGGGCTGACTATTCGTAAGCAGATTATTAGCTAGAGATACTCGCGGGTCAGAAAATTGCTCAATTTGCCCAACACTGACACTGAACAGCTCACGCCCATTCACAGCGGACAAAAATCGAGACGTAACACCAAAGGTAATTTGATCCGCATCACCAATTCTGTCTAAGCCAACAAAGCGGTTGCTACGAAACAGCTGGGCGTAGTCTAGAGCGATGGAGGTAGAGTCAAAAATAGGCAAGTTGTCCTGATCTTCATAGCCTTGCCGTAAGTAATAAATGCGTGGCTCTAAAGTTTGCGTGCCATTTAGTCCGGCAAAACTAAATTGCCGATCAAAAAACAAACCCGCATCCAAACTCAGGTAAGCAACGTCACGGCTAGGGTCGGTGTCAGCAACGGTGCCCGCAAACACTGAATCGGCGTAATCAAGCTGGTACTGACTGTACCTATATCCTGCCTCCGCGGCCCAAAAGCCCGCAGGCTTGTGCTGACCAACGCGCACACTGGGTTCAATATGCAGACGACTACCCTCTGCTGAGGTCAAGCCACTCAACCCTGTGGTGTTGCGCTGAAAATCTGCCCATTGCGCATTCAGGCCAACCGATGCAATCGAACTACCGATAGGCGATTGATAGTTCAGTAACAATTGCGGCGCGCGCTCATAGCTTTCGGTGTTCAGCTCATCTAACCGCTGGAACCCTTGGCTTAAAAGGCGCACCTGCAATTTGGGCGAAACGAAGGCCACTTCAGCGAAGCGCTGCAAATCAACGGGGTTGCTTACGCCAAGGTTAGAATCAACGTCGCGAAAATAGTCCCTATCGCTGACCCGAGAAAAATCTACACGAGTTTGCACCTGACCGAATTGGCCAAAGTGATCTACTGCTGCCAGCCAGCGATCTGCCGGCGCAAAATTGCTCGGCAAGTTGGCAGCACCGCCTTGTGCATTATTCAAAGCCTGAAAAGTGCGCCGGTCCAATACACCGTTGTACAAATCATCACTGGGCAATATGGCTAAATCTATGGCGCTTTGCTGTCTTGACGACAAGTAACGCAGCTCGCCTTCCAAACCTACGCCTCTCTGGGTGACAACACGCGGCACTATGGTGGCGTCCAAGTTCGGCGCCAAATTCAGGTAGTAGGGTAAAGCTAAATCTAGACCGTCTTCACTGGAATAACCAACTGCTGGCGTCAGCAGACCAGTCTGCCGCTGATCGTTAACCGGCACGCGCAAATATGGCGCATAAAACACAGGTACTGATTTAATCTTCAGCACGGTGCCTCTTGTGGTTGCGAAGACGTCACCCTCTTGTACCTCAAGAGATTTAGCCACTAGAGACCAACCATTATTATTGGGCTCGCAACGCGTGAATTCGCCTTGCTTAAGCAGCATGCTGCCGTCGGCAGATTGAGACATACGCTCGCCCCGCCCACGCAAGCCGGCATCTGCAAATAACATTTGCACGCCCTCTAGCTCTACCGTACCTAATCCGCTCGCCATCTCGGCGCGATCACCCTGGACAACCAGATTCGGTTGGCTGATACGAACACCTTGAGGGAATGACAGGCGCTGATTAGGCACATCCATTTCCGCAAGGCTGGTAACCAGCCGCCGTTGGCCTAACTCTATACTCACGTTACCTTGCAGGCGCAGATCACCTTCTACCTGACCAGACAACTGGTCTAAATTTGCCCGAAGCAATGTTTCATCACGGGTCTTAACCGATACCCCAGCAGTTGGAGCGTCAAATACTGCAAGTTGATAAGAACCCGCGCACTGATCTAGGTCCGAGGTTGATTCACCTGCAGTTAGATTTGATGGCAAATTGGATGGCACGTAATAAGAGGCGGCCAAATCTTCAAATAGCGTAAAAGGTGTCGCCCGGATAACCCTTGAGGTGGCAGCACTGGCGCTCTGCAAAGATAAAGGTTCACTGGCTAGGCAATCCTTTGCGGCAGCGAGATCACAAGTCTGCCCAGCCGTTATTTGAGCTTGGAGGCCAAGAGGACATATTGCGCTAGAGGCCAGCAGAGCTATCAAGGTATATTTCATGCCGTACATGATAAAAGAATTGTCTCCCCGGTTATAATACTCACGTGAAAAACTCCAAAAAAACAATCCTAGCTTGGTGTAGAGAAGTGACAGGCGCTGATATCAGCTTACTCTCACTCAGAGTAGAAGCCAGCCACAGAATTTTTTATCGCACTGTTGGTGATACACCCACCAATTGGGTAGCCATGTCGAGCCCCCCTGAATTAGAAAATAACGACCAATTTCTTGCGCTGGCCGAGCTGTTTCATGCAAATGGCCTTGGTGTGCCCCAGATCATCCATAAAGATTTAGGGCTGGGTTACTTTCTCATGCAGGACCTTGGTAGCACCCATTTAGAAGACCTCTACCCACCAACCCAAACCGCAACCGGTCTGCAGGCAAATTCTGCGACCCACTCGCTGGCAGAAGAAGCCATTAAAGCGGCCCTTGATACGTTGCAGCAACTACAACCAATACACAGCGCGCTCATACCCAGCTACGACCAAGCGCGCATGGAAATGGAGTTTGATCTCTTTGGCGAGTGGTTTGTAGACAAACTACTGGGCGCTCAGATCACCCGCGAGCAAGTTGAACTTTTAGCAACAATAAAACAATTACTGATTAACGCCTTGTTAGAGCAGCCCCAGGCTTGCGTGCATCGCGACTACCACAGCCGTAATTTGCTTTATCAAAATAGTCATTCAGGCCAACAGCCCAAGATAGGTATTGTAGATTTCCAAGATGCGCTTATTGGCCCGGCACTCTACGACCCCGCATCACTGCTGCGCGATTGTTATTACACATTTTCAGAACAAGACATTGATACCTTGCTTAGGCACTACGTAAACGCCAGCCCGTTGTTTGCGCAATACAATTACGATGCAACAAGCGACCACGCAAAAATTAAAACCTGGTTCGACTTCACCGCCATGCAGCGACAGATAAAGGCAGTGGGCATATTCGCTCGTCTGCATTTGCGTGACGGCAAGTCTAGCCACCTAGAACACATACCCACGGTAATGAAGCGCCTTGCTAGTGTCGCAAACGGTTACAGCGAAACCCAAGATTTGGCGGTATTCTGCCAAAGTTTACAAGCGCCGATGAAAAACTGTCAGGCCTTGACGCACATATGAAAGCAATCATTTTGGCCGCAGGCCGAGGTGCTCGCCTAGCGCCGCTCACTGACACCACACCAAAACCTTTGCTACCGATCAAAGGTCAACCGCTAATAGTGCGCCAACTGCAGCAATTGCGCGCAGCAAACATCACTCATGTGGTCATCAACCTTTATTACCTCGGAGATCTGATAGAGCGCGCGCTGGGCAACGGCGAAAAGTTTGGTATGCAAATAGCCTATAGCCATGAACAATCCTTATTAGAAACCGGCGGCGGCATAAAAAATGCGCTGCCTCTTTTAGAGGAGGAGGAATTTATTGTGTGTAACGGCGACATATATACCGACTTTGATTTCAGCAGCCTACCCGACGCATTAGCGCCCAACGATACTGCCCACCTTGTTTTAACGCCTACACCAAACACTCGGGCGCGCGGCGATTTTGAATACAGCCAAGGGCGGGTGACCCAACGAGGGGACGACTTTGTTTATTGCGGTATCTCAATATTCTCTCAGCGCATATTTGCTAACAGCCCAGAAGGTGCCTTCTCCAGCCGAGATCTGATGTTTGAGGCCATCGAACAAGGTCAGTTGTCTGCTCAAGTGCATATGGGGCAATGGACAGATATTGGCACCCTCAGCGACTACGCCAACGTTAGTAGCAACTAGTACCGGGGCTTCAAAAAGCCCTTAACCGCACACAAATTAGTTTTCCAATCACGCACAAATTCTTATCATTTTTCACGAAAAAATAGGGTATTCCCCGGCCGCTAAGTTAGAATTGCCGCTCTACCACAAAGTACCCAGATATATCTATGAGCCAATGGATTTGCCCTTCTATTTTAGCCGCTGATTTCACTCGCTTAGGCGATGAAGTTCGCAATGTCTTAGCCGCAGGCGCAGACACCATTCACTTTGACGTAATGGACAACCACTACGTACCCAATTTATCTATTGGGCCATTGGTGCTGAGTTCTTTGCGCAAAGCTGGCATAGACGCCTGCATAGACGTGCACCTAATGGTGAAACCGGTAGATAGGTTAGTAGAGGATTTTCTCAACGCCGGCGCGGACTATATTACCGTGCACCCAGAATCTACCGAACACTTGCACAAAACTTTATCCATGATCCACGAAGGGGGGGCCAAAGCAGGATTGGTGTTTAACCCTGCGACGCCAATGGATGTATTGGCAGAGGTTATCGACATTGTTGATTTGGTGCTCATCATGTCGGTAAACCCAGGCTTTGGAGGACAATCATTTATTCCCTCCAGCTTGACCAAACTGGCCAACGCTCGCGAGCAAATTGACGCCAGCGGTCGCGCTATTCGCCTGCAAGTAGATGGCGGCATTAAGACCGAAAATATTGGCGCTGCAGCCAAAGCCGGCGCCGATGCATTTGTTGCGGGGACAGCTATTTTTGGCGCAGACGATTATGCGCAAACCATTACCGCCATGCGCGCTGAAATTAACGGAGCCAGCGCTTAATCGCGGAGCGCTAGTATGAAAAATCAATATGACGCCTACCTTTTCGACCTCGATGGCACCTTGGTTGACTCAGCGCCTGACATTGGCGCTGCACTAAACCACAGCCTTCAACAGGCGTCCCTACCCGTTGTTTCTTTGGACTTAGTCCGCCATTGGATAGGTCATGGCTCACGCACGCTGGTTCATCAGGCGCTATTGCATCAGCAAATGCAGCCGAAAGATCAGCTCATCGACAAACTACTTGGGCCATTTCTCAGTTACTACGGCGAGCATATTGCTGATCATAGCCAGCTCTATCCAAACACCATGGCAACGCTGCTGGAACTCAAACAGCGGGGTGCACGCCTGGCCATTGTCACCAACAAACTCACCGAACTCAGCGTGCCATTGCTCACCGCATTGGATCTAGAAGCCAATTTTGATTTGATTGTTTGCGGCGATACAACACACAACCCTAAACCTGCGCCGGACCCCATTCAGCATGTGCTCGACTTTTTCAAAGTGGCCCCTGAGCAAGCGCTGATGATTGGCGATTCAGATGCGGACATAGGTGCAGCCCGGGCCGCCCATATAGATGTGGTGTGCATGCGCGACGGCTACAACCACGGGGTGGATGTAGCCACCCTGAACCCCGATAAGGTCATAGATAGCATCAAAGAACTGCTTTAAAGGGCGCAGCCATGGCGCCTCTTTCAGTTTCTTAAAGTCCTTTTCTAAAGTGCTTTTCTAAAATACTTTCCTAAAGTACCTAGATAAAGCGGTCCTGCGGCACTTGCCTTGAGTTTTGGGAATTTTTTCAGGTAATCGTCGGCTTTTTGCCGCCAACAAGAACTTCAGTCTTCCAAAACGCCAATTTCGCGTGGTAGCCTTCGCTCTGTCTCTTATACACATCTCCGAGCCCACGAGACTCCTGAGCATCTCGTAT
>OJDI01000013.1_pt1 | contig 113984 bp, 143 predicted proteins | sample 1592601 | NCBI WGS metagenome assembly OJDI01 (sample SAMN05416845, study PRJEB24817) | seawater metagenome | isolation source: Sea water | place: Canada:Atlantic | collected 2013-07 | reverse complement strand
ATGCTCAGGAGTCTCGTGGGCTCGGAGATGTGTATAAGAGACAGCTATAGAGTCATGCTCAATGACACGACAAGAACACATGTCTACTTAAGCACTTTATCTCCACCTTTTATGGTCGAGTTGGCTATGCAAAAGTATTTCCCAGGTCTTAAATTTCATTTTACCCCGGCCAACTTGAACCGTATTAGTCGCTATTTGAGAGAAATCGAAAGCTACTACCGTGAAAAAGGAACGCTTTTAGAGGCTCTCATCAAAAAAGCAATCCGTGAAAAAGTAACGGATATACATATTATTCCTACTTACACCGGCTACATGATGCAAAACCGTTATTTGGGTTCTTTGTATACTGAGCGTGTAGGCGATGATACTGAGTTCCACTCACTAATTGCCAAGTTAAAACTCGAATCCAAGATGGATATCAATGATCGCCGCAGACCCATGAGTGGCTCATTCTCCATCATGTCAAATGGACGAAGCGTAGATTTACGTACGGAAACCATCCCGACAGCCATATCGAACAAAGAATCTGCGGTAATTCGTATACTGAATGCCGATGATACCAACAGTGATTTGCAAAGCTTAGGTATTACTGATGTTGAAGAGTACAAGAAAGCCATTTCATCTGAAAACGGTCTGGTGTTGGTTTGTGGTGTGACGGGGAGTGGTAAATCTACGACACTGATGGCCACCTTGCGTACCGGTATGGATAGATACACACAATCTATTATCTCGTTAGAAGACCCAGTAGAGAATAAGCTCCCGTCTATTAAACAAGTGCATATTAACGAAGCCGCAGGGTTAACCTTCCCCAAAGGTTTGAAAAGTGCCATGCGTCTTGACCCTGACAATATTATGATCGGTGAAATTCGTGATGAGGAAACGCTGGAAATTGCCTTCAGAGCCTCTGAAACTGGTCACTTAGTATTGGCAACGCTGCATACCTCGGATATTAGAACAACTATTGACCGACTCACTGGATTGGGTGCTCAAAGAGGGCACTTGGAGTCGCAATTACGTGGAATTATCGTTCAAAAGTTAATGAAAGTATTGTGTGACCAGTGTCATGGTGATGCCACTATTGAACGTACCAATGAAAATGACGTTATCGAGCAAATCCAATGCCCGAAATGTAATGGTCGACGTTACACGGATAGAACCATCGTAAGTGAAGTGGTTTATATCGATAGTCCAGAAACAGCGAAGAAGTTGCTTGATAGAAACCACCCTATATGGTGGCAAACAAAACTGGAAGATGCCTACTTGAAATATAAGCAAGGCATTACTGATCAGCGTGAACTTATTAATGGTTTTGGTGAGGCAGCGAAGGTTTTACTTCGAGAGAAGGATGAGCTGGAGGACGAAGAATGAGTGCTCAATCATCGCTGAGTAAGATAATTCTCAAAGAGTATATTGTTACCATTAGGCAAAGTAACAAAATCATCAAGAAGCGAATTTCAGCCGCTAACCCTGATATTGCACGTATGGGTGCTGAGGTTTATGGGCGGGTGGTTTCGGTTGCGCAGGCACCTAAAAATCTAGATTATTATATTGATAAGATTTATCGACCTAAACTTGGCGTCAATGAACGCTTCCAGTTTTTTCAAACCTTAGCCAACTTTTTAAAAGGCTACACTTTGAATGAAAGCTTAAGGTTGATGTCCGAGAACTTTAATGGAGCTATTAAGCGAGTATGTAATGATCTTCGCGCACTTCCATCTCGGGATTTTACAGAGCAACTTGAAGCGGTAGGTGAGAGAGATTTCCCGCCGATTATTATCGAAGTTATTAGAGCTAACTCAAGGGTTAGCTCACTCTCAGAAACTTTGTTGGAAGCTGTTAGGTTCGAACGCAATCTAATAGAGGCGCAGAGGCAAGATACGATGAAATTGGTATCATCAACCCTCTACCTTCTTGGCATGATGTTGGGCTGTATTTTGCTGGTATGGAGTTATGACTGGTTAAATGATCAGCGCTACTTCGATATCATTCCTGATGAGGGGCAAACGCGAGAAGCGTATCACTTGCTGATGCACTGGTCGAATATATTCGAAATAGCCAGTTGGAGCGGTATCGCCTTTTATCTGATAGCGATATGCCTCTTTGCAGGTATGAAATCGGCCATCCCCGTGGCCACCGATAAGTTTATCTCAATGATCCCTGTCATACGGGATGTCGTGTTGTTGCAAAACAGTTTCTTGGTTACCTATCAGATAGGGGTGTTGGTGGAAAAGGGGATTGAACTTAAAACCGCCTTTGAACAAGTTGCTCTAGGATGTGAGCCAGGTGCGTTAAGACAAGATCTTCATCGTGTTCTTAACATGATGAAGCAAGGTGATCCTGGATGGCAACGAGGCTTTTATTCCTTTAGTGATTTAGATAGGGCGCTTTTGATGAGTGCCGGTAACTCAGATGAGGCAGCTGCTGTATTTCAGGCGCAAGCGAATCAGTTCACTTTGACGCATAAGAGTGCGATGAAAGTGATGATGATGATCCAGATGGTGATTACAGGGGTGTTCGGTATTTTCCTAATTCTCGCCCTAACCATAGTAATGTTCCTGCCTGCTGCAGGTGGTTTGGAGATGATGTAATGCGCTTATTAATATTGTGTGGACTTCTATTAGCGGGGGTTGCGTCAGCAGAAACTGACTCAAGTTCGTTGCTATCTGAGAGTAGCAAGTCACTGATAAACACAAACACACTGCATGACAGGATGACGATACGCAGTCGTTATCTCGCAGGTGGTGACTATTACTTAAGTGGCTTTAATAATAGCTTCGGTGAAGATGAGCCACTTAACATGAACGATCGGATGATTTTTTGTGAAAATGGTGAACGCGACTTTACGGATACCATGGTTTCATTAATTGGCGCCGAGGACGCGCCTCTTGATGGCGCTGTACCTTATGACAGTGCCAGCTTTGGGGTAGACCAAAGTGAGTTCTTAGGGGCGATGCAAAATGCACTTGAAACGAATGCTACCGCGAACGCGAGAGGGCGTTTTTGTATCCCTCGTAGTGACAGTAATGTGACTTACCGACAAGGCAGTATAGATGATAGCTATTGCGCGTCTGGAACATCTTTGTCCTTTACTGATCCCCATACAGGATACAGTTGCTCTGTGACACTCGATGCCGACATTAAAGGCGGCGCTTACCGCTTCTTGCGTGAAGAAGGGATTGCGCCTCCTTCCGTAGGTCTAGGTTACGCCTATTGTGATGCCGATAGCTTTGGAACCGCAGAGCTTGTTCTAGTGCCTAACCCTTCCAGCTGCGCCAACTCGCCGAGCACATGCGTTAACACTTGTACATGGGTTGGGGATAACATTTGTCGTTCATCAGACCTGCCACGATGGGGTAACGGAAAATGTAGTGGTCAAGGTACACAATCCATCCTAAACGACACCATTTATGTGAATAGTGTTGATTCATTTTCAATTGACTTAACCACGGGGACGCTTTATCGCGGTGCGGCACAGTTTTCATGTTCACCATCTGGTGACGGTGTCGAATGGCAGATAATCAGTGAAGACTGTTCAGCGGTGTCAGATTAATTAGGCGTTTGAGATAAAATAAGGCGATAGGAGAGTGTGTCGTGCGTATTATCATTTTGACTTTATCGTTTTTGTTTTTCTCAGCTTTTGCCAATGCAGATGTAGAGCAGTCAGCATTTATGAAGGCTTTTCATGAATGCGTTGCTAATTATTCAGGCGAAGAGCTGGATGATGAGACTCTGGGTGTAGCTGAATCAGCCTTGATGAATGGTGAATTTATTAATGGGGATATTGATTCAGGTTATTTCAGCTTTATGGATTGCATCACCCCTGCAGCAGTTTCTTCTCCATCAGTGAATCTCGATGTGAATGCATCGTGCCCTCATTCGGACTATACCGTTACCGCATTTGAAACAGACATACTTGTTCAACTTCCCTATAAAAGAGATGGTGAATCCGTACAGATTAAGGGGATGGAATTTGAGTGCCGGTCAGGGGCATGGCGGTTTGTTAGCGCATTGGATAATAATGGCATCGATCAAGATTGTGATAGCCAGGTGATTTCAGAAAGCTCTTGTAGTTATATTTTGCCAACCACAAAACATGCAGGCGTAGCAACTGCTTTTAATTCTCTAGCCGGTTCAGATGGGTTTTACCGTGCGTATTGTGATGACGGTAGATTTGAGGTTATTGATAACGATTGTAGTCAAGCTACATGCGAAGAGGGAGAACGTGTAACGTGGGCTGATGTAGAAGAAGGCGAAGCACGCATCTGCCAAGGAGAAGTCACAGCGAGCGGCATCGCTGTTGCGAGCGATAATGGTGAAAGAGTTCACTATACAGACATAGCAACAGCACGCGCACAATCAAAAATACTATTTGGTACCGCCACCTTCTCATGCCGTAACGGTAAGTGGCAGCGAAACGTCGCTGGCAGCTTTTGTCGATATAAAACGACGTCTGAAAAATCTTGCGTAAGCAGTGGCAACAACAACGCATATTGCCAGTAACGAGGAAATTAAAATGAAAAAATGGTTACTTTTATCTCTTGCCTGTTACTTGCCAGTAGTTCATGCAGATGACATTGGACAGTTTGCTCCTTCAGGTTATGTAGGCCCGATGGCTGAAACGCTTACGTTTATTCAGGCGCAAGGTAAGTGCCTTAACGAAGCGGGAGTGGGTTCCTCTTTAAGCACCTCTTCTACGCCGCTTTTCGATAGCTCGTTTAAGGACTGCATGAAGGACTACGTTCCTTTTCGTTCAAGCGATTCTGATAGTGGAAATGCTTGTGGCACGCAAACTGTGTCATGGGGTCAATGCTCCGGCGTAAGTAACCCGCTTGAAACCGGTAATAGCGCGTTTATACAAAACACGTTAAATACCAACGATTACACTGGTTATGCGAACTTTATGTGTGCCGATGGCCAAATGATTTTCATGAGTGGTGGCTGTGCTAGAACTACGGACGCTTGTGAAGAGGGCGCCATTGAACAATGGCCTGTTACATTCCCAGCATGGGCTGATGCAGATCCTGATACAGTATATGTCGATAAATACGGGCAGGTTAGGGATAAGCCTCAATCTAACTGTGCGGCAAGTTTACCAGCCGCTGATAGTGGTGATTTTATCGTTCAGAGCATCACAAGCGATGTGGTAGACACATCAAGATACACCTCTGGAAGTAAGGCGCCGCTACGCTGCTTTAATGCTGAGTGGGATTTAGAGCCGCCTGAAAGTGCTGTATGTGAAGTAGCGCCAAAGGGATGTGCGGCAAGAAGTATAAATTATAATGGTTGCAGTTTTGATGTCCCCGCAACAGCGCACGATCAGATATTCAGCGATGTAACGCCAAATCCTGTTTTTTCTGTAGGTCATGTTGAAACCTATTGCTTTGATGGTGAGCTTGAAATAAAACAACAATCCTGTGCGTTATCTTGTGATGCAAACCAGGAAGCAACCACGTGGAATCCTGATGATGCTAGTGTCGCACAGAACTGTGCTCATAGTGCCGTGACAGGACGTGCTCGTATTCCAAGTGGAACTACACAATTAATCACCAATAATGTCGCAGGTATGGATGGCTCAATTACACGTCAATGTGTTAACGGTGTTATGGGGGTGGTTGATACTAGTTGCGCTCCTCAAACCTGTACAGATGTTCCAGCCAATACATGGGGAGATGGCGGCAAATGTGCCCATGTTGCGCAGAATATTCCCTCGGAACATGGAGAAGGTAATATTACCATTCCCTCTAATGATCTGTTTGGTGCATCAGGAAGTGTGACTTACAGTTGTGAATTTGGGGAGTATGTAGAGGTAAGCAGCGAGTGTAGTGGAGCCTATGCGAGTACTGTATTGTGTAGTGATAGTTCTATTTCACTACCACCAGAGACGCCTGATGACCCAAACTTCGGACTTGACCCAGATTATTGTGAGCTTAAATATAATCGGACGGGGATGGTTCGCGTAGGTGATATATGCTGTACGGGAAGGGCTACTGATTTAAATTGTTACGAAGTACCTTAACTTGGAGTGATTGGAAATGTTGTCGGATACGGTTAATCACTTAGATAAAGAAATAATCGGCGCACTGCGTCGGTTAGGCTTCTCTTATCCCAGTTATGCGGGCGTGGCGAGCTTTGACTACGCAAATAGAACATTATCCGCTTACTATCAAAATGTGTTCTCGGGATTAATTGCATGGAAGCGGGAAGCCACCCAACTCGGTGAGTTTTCCCAGTTTGTTAATGAACTTATTTCAGGGAAGCTTATAGATGTTGATTTTAAGCTTACTGACGCCGACATGAATACAGCACAGTTCTTTATTGCCAAACAAATGCCTACCTTTAAAAGTATCATTTTAAGAAAAGGCAAGCATGCTCGTGTTTTGGCGGCAAGGGCGAAAGACCTTCAATCAGGAAGGATTGTTCATTATGATAAAAACCTTGTGTTGAAGTCGACTTCAAAAGAGGCCGTATCAAGTGCTGGTTTCTCAATTTATGATAAACCGGCCGTGGATGAAGTTAAAGCGCTGGTTATTCTAAAAAAGAGCAGGATTCCCATCATAGACGCCATTGTCGCTAAAGATATAGTGCACACCGCGCAGCGAAAACAAATAAAGTCTATTGGTTAATATAAAACACCAGGACTTTGTGGGTTTAATTGTAAACCTTGTTATATTTTATTCAAATAGTAGCTTATCTAAAAAAGGGATGTATTTATGCGCTGCGCATTAACTTTAATTCCGCTTGCTCTTTTCTCAGCAAGCAGCTTCTCGCAAGAGAACCCATTCGAATATGCTGAGGAAGCCCCAACTGTCATTGAGCCTGTGGCCGTGCAGCAAACACAAACAATCGTACAAGCCGAAGACTTATCAAGAAATCAGCGAGAAGAAGTGTTGCTTCTATTGGCTGAGGCGCTGGAGAAAGCGGCTATAGCAGGTGGACAGGGTGTTTATCAAATTGAAGGGTTTAAGCGGTTCTTTGTTATTGATGATGAAGACCTATATTTAGGTTCTATGAATGGTGAATTTGTCGTTCATGACACAAGCCGTAATCAAATCGAGTATGTTAACTCAACCGGTTATATGGGAGTTGTAACTAAAACCGAGTGGGTGTCTAGTATTCAAGGTATTGTTGATGACCTCACTAACGTTGAAGCAAAAACTATTGAATCGCAGGCGTTTGAAGTTGAGATGCCATCAGTTCGCCCAATTGAAGTTGGCAACAAGCAGTCTCTGGATAACTAAGGAAGGTAATGAGATGAAATTTAAAGCAACAGCGTTAGCCTTAATGGTATCTGGCATGTTCTTAACAGGCTGTACGAATTCTAAAATAGAAGAGTATGGTGAAATTGAACGAAATAACTTTGAACAGATGATTGATAAAGCGTTGGTGGACGCAAAGAATATCTGGGGTAAAGATATTGTAGCAATCGAATATTCTCCGCGCACGAATGGTTTGTTTGCAAAACGTGAGAATGTAGCGCCTACATCATTACTTTCAAAGCGAATAGAAGGTGTGTCATTTACAGGTGATATGACTTTGGGTACGTTAACCAGAGTGATCGGCGATAAGTTTAATGTAAACTTGATGGTGCCTGATGAAAATTTGCGCGAAAAGAGCGTTGATATTAATAACTTCAGAGGTTCACTTGCGCAGTTGATTTTTGTATTGGAAGACACGTTTGATATGAATATTGCCTACATGACAGGTAATTCTTTTATTGCTCGTGCTTCTGAGCGCTATATCGTATCCGTTCCCAATAATGAGAGCGTTGCCGCAGCAATTGAGTCAGACATTACGGGGCTGGGGGCTAAAGAAGTTAAAGTGAACGTTCTTTCAGGGTCGTTATCTTATAATGCATCGGCAAGAGTTCAGAAAGATATTGATGCTTATATTGAGCGCTTCTACAACAACTTTGCATCAGTGAGAATGCAAGTGACGGTGTTTTCAGTATCGTTGGATGAAAGCTTTGCCGAGGGTTTTGATTGGTCGCAAATTAACACTGTATTAGGTGATGTGTCAGCAGCAGTTCTTAATTCTCAAACCGGTATTGGTCAGCTCCTTAATGCAAGTAGCGACACTACTGATTCATCTACGACAACAGATTTTGGTGATACTTCTAGCAGTGACAGTAGTAGTGACAGCGACGATGATTACGGTCTCGGCACGGGCTTTAACGAAAATGCTTTGATGGAAGGCTCTGGCTTTAGTGACATCAATTCATATATTTCTTCTACAGGCGGTCAGTTGGGGCTTGGCGCGTTCAACTCAACGATTGCCATCGATATGACTATCGACTGGCTTAATCAGTATGGCACCACAAAAACGAACCAAAGTTTCTTTATTGAAACCCATACCGGCATTGAGGCCTCTGTTGAGTCAAAACGAAACATTCCTTTCAACTCTGCGCCAACGTCAAACGTTGTTGCCTCTAGCACGCCTATTGTGCAAAACAGCGCGGAGACTGATAACCGTGAGGTGGGTGTGACCATGTCGGTGACGCCATACTTTGACTCTTCAAGCAGCGAAGTTATCGTGAATATGGATGTTGAGTTAGCGACACTTGTTGGCACAGAGTCTGTTGATTTAGGTGATGGTCAATCTATTCGTCAACCGTCGGTTCAAACCCAACAATTCCCCACGGCCTTAAGAATGAAGGCGGGTGAAACCAAAGTGTTTGGTGGGATTATTTTTGACTCGGTAATAGAGGATGGCAATAACCCTTACTTCTTAGATGACTATGAATCTCTTGATTACAAGAGCCAAGCGTTATCTAAAAGTGCGCTCTTCGTAGTGATCAGACCAACGGTTGTTGTGTTTAATAAATCTGAAAAGGTTAAATAAGGACGTTGCCATGAAGATTTTCAAGTCGATACAGCAAAAGATTTCTGACCTAAGCGATACGTTAGATGGTAAAAACAAAGACTACTTGATGCGCCCAGCAGAGCATTTGTATATCGGGTTCTTTGCTGGGGTTGAGAAAGAAGTTAAACAGACGGTTATGGATTATATTTATAACTATGCAAAAGACTATGAACTGCAGCGCTCACGTGTTAAATATCGTATTCTGCTAATTGAAAATCATCCTTATTTTAGCGATGGTTATGCATTTGAAGTGCAACTTGGTGGTGATGGGTTTTCATATCTCGATATGGTCTTGAAAGAGTTTGAAAGCAAAACGAAAGTATTGAACTTTGATCTCGATGGAGAAGCTAGCGTTACCATTCGCAAAACGCCAGGTAATATAGAGACGTATTATTTGCCAGATCAAACTATCGCCGGTGATCAAGTATTGACACCTATTGATGGTAGAACCTTCAAAACGGAATTATTGTTCACAGAGAATTACTTGTTTTTCTACGTGTCGACCTTCCTGATGCTGATGGGGTTCATTGCCATGTTGTTAGCATTAGCATATAAGTTTGTTTGGTTTGAACAGGTCACAGTCCCCGATCTCAAGACGAACGTGAACTTTGTCAATGCGATGCCAATTGATAATTTGGAAAGCGCACGCTCAACAACGACCAGTCGCCTTAAAGCGCTGGCGTATAATGGCCGACTTCGCTGGCACAAGTTGGAAGAAGAAAGAGACCAGTACACCAATCAAATTACCGATGTCACTGTGGAAATTAAATCGGATGGTACGGAAGTGAGAACAACAGGAGGTTCTAATGATAAATAAGCATCAGATTTTCGGGAAGGACCGGTATATCGTTGCGGTTATATTTCTAGGTCTTGCTTTTGTGTTCTGGGGTGTTGGGACTTACACTTTTTTGAAGCCGGAAGTTCAGTTCGATACTGCGTCATATAAAAACACGATAGTTAATCAATGCAAGATATTTGCTGAGAGAAACGCCTATAAAGGTAAGAAACTACCTAACAGCATGCTTGAGCTAACCACCTCAGAATTTGAAAACTATGAACTGGCTTTCATTAAGGTGCGTGAAATAGCATTGGCATGTCATAACATGGAACCTATGACATTCTGCCTAGGCGATAGAGTTACCTGTGGGATGTCAGAAGAACCGGGTATCGGCATTCGCATGGTTTTACGTTTTGCTTCTTAATCGCCTATTTATCCTTGTACTCACCATGGTGAGCTTTGCCTCGCCAGCTCAACAACTGATTGATGCTGGCGAGAGTGAGGTGCTTTATTTCTTTAGTTATAAATCACCAGGTAGTCATGCAATGGTCAATAGTGTGGCTGCATTTGAAATGGTGCATGATAAGTACGACATGCCAGGTAAGATGTATAGGATACCTTACGTGAGCGATGATATCGGCTTACGTATGGCTGCAATTGCCTACTTTATGTTGAAAATGGATGCGGATTCTCTTTATTCATTGGCCGAGATGGAAGTGAAGGCTTATGAAGTTTTCAAGTCGCTAAATATAACTACAGAAGATGAACTTGTTTCGGTTCTGCAGAGTCATGTTTTTGGCCACAAGGATCCTGTCTACCTTAAGCGCCTTCTCGATGATGCAAAGGTGATGTTGCGCAGTACTGTGAATATTAATCAGGAAGTCACATGCAGTACGCTGCCTTGCACGCGGCTATCATCTAGTGATGATTTTAAATTGGTGACACTGAAAAGTTCATCTAACTCAGTAAAGGAGTATTGGGAAAATGTCTCGCTTTCGTTATCCGCTATTTCTGCTAATCAGTAGTCTATCTTTTATCTCTAATTATGCCATGTCAAATGATGTGGTAGGACTGACGCCTATATCTGACGTTGAGTCGTCGTTATCCCTGATATTTGAAAATACAGAACTGGATGTTCAGCGCGTAGGTCTGTCTGAGCTGTTTTTAGCCAAAACACCAGATAAAACATTTATTGTGGATTCTAAGGGGATGTCGCTATTAGAATCAGCCTCTATCAATTATGTTACAGACGGGCTAATTAAAACTATGCACTATGGTAACAAGAAACAGGCACACCTGTCTGAGTTCTATCATTTTGCAAGGCAGGGCTTTTTCCCTACGTTTGGTTCGTCTGAAACGCCCATCGTTGTATTTATGGATCCGACTTGCCCTAACTGTGTGTCTTTTCATAAAAGGATAGCGGCAGGGATGATAAAAGATGGAAACTCCTTCATCTATGTTCCCTCGTTACGAGACCCAAGTAGTAAGCGCGGTAGGAACGCACTGCTCGCATCATACTGCTCAGTCGGAGATACGCAATTCGACAATGTGCAAGCTCTCTATTCTGACTACCGAGCAGCATCCGCTAAGCCTATTGATAGATCACAATGCATACCTTTACTAGAAAAGGTAATGGATACTGCTATCAATACTTTCGTCAGGCATCAGATGTTAGGAAGCCCAGCTTTCATGATGCCTGACGGTGAAATCATTTACGGGGCAAAAGCCCTCGCTAGAAGATTGACTAAAAAGAATACCATTAAATAAATGTATGTTTTATTGTTTGACATTTGAATCCTTGGTCGGTATATTGTAAAGATTGCAGGATATTTTTACAAATTCACACATAGTGGTTGACCTTCCGTCATTCCTTGTCTATTATTCGTCTCAAATGAAGGGCATGAAGCTCACACAGGAAGCGAATGATGAATTCACTCTCATCTGCCGCCTCAAACGCAATCCTACAGCTAATGCAAGATGCTAATGCGTCAGGATATTCCGTTTGTGCAGGCAAATTATTTTTAAAATTTGGTAATGCTTCTGCATTATCCTCCAAAAAAGTTCCGTCTGATGAACAATGTACATCAGGTGTGTCTTCTTATACTACGTCTTTAATGCCATCAGAAAAGAAAAGGTTGGTTGCGCTGGTAGATACTATCATTGCGTCAAGCTCACCAATCATTGTTGTTCGCGATAATAACGAACAGGCCAATGCTAAATTCATTAGTGCGCTACTAGAGCAGCAAGGCTACACTGTAAAGGTAGAGCTTGGTGATAGCTATAGTCGCAAAATGATAACTTCGCTTACTGATGACTATCTAATTGTTACAACATCTGCAAAGTCATTTCAGGACTTTGCAATTCAAACGTTGCTAATCGATCAGTTAACTGTCGATATTTTCTGTCAGCAACTCAATACTGCTTACTTCTCTGTGCGCTTACCGCATCTTTGTGATAACTGCAAAAAGGACGTTGTCGTTGATGACGCCATGAAATCCCAATCTCGTAAAGGCTTTAACTTTGCTGGTGAGTCATCAAAAGCAAGTTCTTTGATTGGTTGCAGTGAGTGCGAAGGTGGTTATGTTGGTGTTTATCTAGTGGATGAGCAGACGACCAATACTAGTGAAAAAGTGTTGGACGCGCTATCAACGACGTTAAGCACAACTCAAGGCCCATCTTATAAGCGTTTCGTTAATAAGCTGCAAACTGAAAGTATCAAGACAATTTATGGAAATGCATCAGCTGCTGTAGAGCAAGGTTGTATTTCAATAGAAGACGTATTTAAGACCCTGCTGTAATTTTTGGAGAATGAGAATGGATGCATTTGATGTTGTAGAAGCGCCTGAAGCGCCTGACGTATTAGATTCAAGATATGAAGTTGAACCAGCAATCGCTAAAGGGGCGGGTGCTCCAGGTAATAACCTTTCTTATTTCTCACGTGAAGTTAAAGACAAGCGTTATCAAATACGTGAAGCTGACACTCAAAAAGATTGGGGCATGAGAAAGACTGACTTGCAGCGTCGTGTTGGCAAGTTGTTGCTGATGACTGATTATGGCTTGAATTCACTTCTTTCATTATGTGAGAAGCTAGCTCAGCAGCGTGGCGATAAGCATGAGTTTACTGTTATTGTACGTAATGATGATGGTGATATTAAGTTATCTCATGACAAGTCTAGCGTCATTGTGGTTCGTGACATGCTTATTGATTTCAAAAATGGCGAAAGTGTGATGACTAGGGAGCAACTTGCTGACGTTATTACATGTCACTATAACCTTTCTTATCATCACTTCACTAAAGAGCATGTGACTCATATCATTAATGAGAGTGAGGAACTTGGTGTGCTTCTTAAAAAGTGGGATAGCTGCGAATACAACGTGATGAAGCATCCTGCAATGAGAAAAGAAGCGAGCCGCTTTATGACTGTTACTAAAGCTGGTCGTAAATCTGCTATTCGTGTTGTTAGAGAGAGCCTAGAAAAGACTTTCAGCGATCTGAATATTGAGCTTGAAACGGTAATGACACGCAAAGAAAAGCTTGATGTAATTCTTAAAGAAGGCGAGTTGGATGGAGACTTCGTTCTTCGCGCTTTAAAACTGTTAAACAGTAGTCTTGTGCAATATCGTAACCGCCTTACTGAAACTAACTTGCGTTTAGTAATGAAGAAGGCCTATGAGCATAAGAAGAAAGCTATGGCTGCTGGCTTAGGTGAATTAGACCTTTTATCCGAAGGTACAGAAGGGATGATCAAAGCAGCAGAGATGTATGTTTCGTGTGCCGGTGTTAAATTCACGACCTATGCGGTTCGTTGGGTTGAATTGAAAATCAACCGCCATATTAAAAATACCAACCCAGTTCGAGTACCTATCCATTGTAAAGATCTTATGTTTAAGATTTGTGGCCACCTTTCAGCTAAAGGCTACAGAGATGGCGACACACTTCCTGAAAGAGAAGTGGTTGAAGAAGAGTTGTGCACCCAGATTTCAAAAAGTGTATGGCAAATGGCTATGAACCATTACTCGAACGTGGCTATGTCCGTATCTTGTGACAATACCGGTTCATTCGAAGACGGCGGAATGACGTTTGATGCCATCCTAGGTGATAACTCTGATGCGGATAATGATGAGTTAGGTATGTCAGTTCAGTCAGCACAGATTTTACGAATTGCCAAAGAACGGTTGTCGCAAAATGAATATGAAGTTCTCTATCGTCACTTTATGCATGAGCAGTCATACCAGTCAATTCATTCACACTTGGATAGACATTACTCAAGCAAAAGTATCAGTATGATAAAAACAAGGGCAATAAGTAAGCTTCAAGAAGCTATTAAAGAAATTATGCCTGAAGAGTTCGCACATATGAATATCATTCTTGGGGATGCGAATGAAGATGCTAATCCCGCTGTATCACAGAACAATTGCGATTTAGAAGGAGCTTTACCTTGTTAAGTGTTGGTGAAAAGTTATCAAAATTACAAAGCCTGATAGAAACAGGTGATATTCAGCAGTTTGATCAGCTGATAGGTTCTGAAAAGTTTATTGCGGGGTTACCCAAGCGCCATCCTGAACTGCTTTTCTTAATGTACCAAGGTGCTTCGAACCCTTTAAGTGCAAAGCATTCTTTAGACAAAGCTGAGAAGTTACTTGATGTTTCGGTAAACTTGAAGCATCCACCGGCCATAGCTGAGAAAGGACGTCTTAAATTTGAATCGGCAAAAACTGCCGAGGACTATATGGATGCGGAAGATTTATTTCGTGCATCTATTGAAGAATGTTCAATGTCTCGCTACTACATTGCCAGGATATACCATGAAGGGTTAATCAAGCGTGGCGATGTAGCCAAGTTTGACCATAAAGAGGCTAAGCTGCAATTAGCACAACTTGTCTCAGACAAGGGTGATTATTATGTTGAGTCCGTTATATTAATGGCCGAAGTGATTCTACATATCAATGATATCTCTGAGAGAGATGAAATATTCTTCTCTGCGCACGTAAGTCCGCTGGCGAAAGTGGGGGATGAATCTGCGTTGAGATTGCTATGTCTTTTTAATATTATCAGATTGAAAAGCAGTGTTGCCCTGCTTAATTCTCATAATGAGAGTAAGTTAAGTGTGGATTATTTTGATGTGAAGTTTGCTATTAACCGGGCATCTTCTCACTTACAGGAAGTTTCAAAGTTAATTGGTAGTAACTAAAGCTCGGGTTTGATGAATATCAAAGATCTTCTGTTATATTTCTCTGTACGCCGCTGTTTAAAAGGAATGACTATATGGATTTAAAGGACGCTATAGAGACACTTCTATTATCAAAAGAAGTGAGGCAAACGCATGATGAAGGCTTGCGGGCTAAAATATTGGAAACCAAGGTTGTTAAATTACTTACGAGTGAGTTAAACAATCCTATCTTGTCAAATAAATCGTCTTTGCGTGATATGTTAGATAGTGTAGATGCAGCGTTAGACTTTGTGTTAAATGATGCAAAGTCCAACGGCGTTTCCTTCAGTGAATCAATGATCGATTCCTTAGCCGATATAACAGCTATCTTGCATGTTAATTTTGAAAACATGAATAATGCGCAAGATATACTTATTAAGATTTCATCAAATGGAGATAATGATGCCAACTAATAAAAAGTACCGCGAGAAACTACAAGCGTCGATCAAAAAGATTAGCGATGTTGTTAAAGATATTGAAATACTCACTATGACCACGGCTATTTCTGATTCTGACCGCGACATATTTACTTCTGGACTTGATCAGCAAGTTCGTAAAATCAAACAAGCGTTGCGTTCTGACCCATTGGATATGGAACTTGATTGGGGCGATGAAAGTGAATCTGAAAAAGCTCCTAAGTCGTCCAGTACATTTGATGGGCAGAATAAAAATGAAACTGAGCACTCAAGCATTCGCTAGTGCATTCCTGATTGCATGTTGCTTGATGCAACCTGCACATTCAAAGATGGCGTTGTCCGATGTTTATTGTCAAGATATAACATCGGACAGTAAGCGTAAACACTGTTTATCCCTATCCCCTAGCATTTTAGAAAACGATGATATGTTCATGTACGCCGTAGTTTTAAAAAACTATGGCAGATACGAACTTGACTGGTTTAAGCGATGTCGAGGAGAAAGGAATTTTGATCGCTGCACGCACCTGCTAAGTGGTGCCTACCATTCATTTGTCAGCATTCTAATATCACATCCAGAGCAGTTTAAAGATAATATTAAAGTGTGTATGCCAGAGCCTCATAAACTTACTGGTGTGGATTTTCATAACAAAAGGAATTGTATATATGGAAGCAATGTCCAATATTAAATGGCTGCGTGGCGGTGTAGATGAGTATATCAACAGTTGCCCGAACCTAGATGGCTATCATGTTCTTATTATGGATAAGGAGAACGAGAGTGGTGTGTCAAAGCTTAAGCATGCCTTTGGCCCCGCGTTTCAGCCATTTGGAAATGTAGGGTTTGTTGAGGGCGTTATTAACGTCCTATCCCTTCATCAATTTATCAATGTAGTTTTCGCTACAAGGTTGGCTGAGAATCAACCTCGACTGCCTGAACTAACGATAACTGTCGTCGATAACTCTCGAAACCTAGCATTATCACCGTATGCAAACATATCGTTACCTTATTCATTTGCCGCAAATGCTAAATCTGTAAGTACAATATCTAATATTGTTCTTCTGCAGTGCATAAAAGAATCAACAAAACCGAATGGTATTTTTGATGAAGTTGAAGTCACTGGCCACGACATTGTGATGTCGGAAAGTTTCTCGGGGTATTGGCTAGAGTGGTGGAAGTTGAAAAGCAAAGAAGTGAATGTAGATATGTTCACCTTCCTTGCGTTGGTAACGGAATTGACTGCAGCCTTTGCCTACGTAGAGAAGCATATTAAGTCTGCTGATGTGGATGTCGGAAGTGATAGGGTGTTAATAAAAAAAGACATAGCCACTTATCCACTTGCACAGCAGGTGGTGGAGTATCGCTATGCTATCCCTTACAGTCCTTTTGTTAAAAGTGCTATTACAGTATCAATCCATCAACTGTTCGCAGAGGCTAAATCGGTTGTTGTGTATGATAAAGCTCGTTTGAGTTTGTCGGGTGGTGCGGGTGAAAAGTACGACCCCAATGAGATTGAGGACGGTATTACTTTTAGCGGTAGTATTAGTCATAACGCCATTGTTGAGTCTTTGTCGAACTTAGATGAAGAGTCAAATTTACTACTGACTAATTTAATTGAAGATTTTGATGACGATGCTATACAGCAAGGCAATATTTTTACATCAGTGGCCGATGTCGGCGCAGATGGTCGTGAACACGTGCATCTATTTTATCATTATGTGAGTGAGCTGGAGCTGCGAGAGACGCTGATCGCGCTTCGGGGAATGAAAAGACGTGTGACTTTGCATTTATCACCAAGATTTTATGATGAAAGTGCCTCTGTCATTGCGAACACATTACTGCTAAAGAGGGATAGGAAATCGCTAAATAAGGCATATAGCCTTTTTAAGCAAGGGCTAATCTCTCTTGATGCAAGAAAACGTGCCCAGGTGTCAAACTTTGTTGATTATATTGACCCAATAACCGCAAATGTAATGAGCGGATTATCTAAGGATGTGTCTATGCTCACTCCTACTGAGAAGCAACATTATTTACGTCATTTTGTTCGACAGTGCAAAATAGCCTCTATCCTTCAAAAAAAAGCAATGCTTAACATGTCTTCACATGACGTGTGACGGAAAAATCTAGCAAATGAGATAACATAAAAGGCATATAAAGAGGGAGTCCCCAATGCGTATTTTGCCGGTATTATTCTTATTGCTATTGTCGCCGCACGCCTTTTCACAAGAGGCGTGTTCTACATCCACATTCCAACATGAACAATGTTCTTTCGATATTCCTTCCTTATCAGATGGTGAAAGCAAAATTGTTACCTTGATTTCCGGTGGCCTTGAAGGTGCAACAGGCGTCTCCTGCGACGCTGGTGCTTTGAGTTTTGAGAACTCCATCTGTCAGGCGGCTGATAATGGCTGCTTGATTGGTGAAATGGAGTGGATTTCAGAAGAAGGCAATGCATGTAACCACGAAATGAAGCCGGGCTTTATGCAGGATGGAGATGTACGGAGCATTGTTTCAAACAGCAATGACGGCCTAATAAAGTACCAGTGTGAAGCTGGTAACCTTAAAGTAAATTCAGCTATTTGTAATAGCTTTTCCAGCCTAGATATACAGGAAAGTGTTGTTACTGAACAAAATGTAACAGCTGATACGTTGGCTGATGTAAATGTGAATAGCATTACACGTGAAAGCTGCGATGTTGGTATTGTTGATATTACTGCGACAGGGGCTAGTATCCAAAAGATAGGGGAGCTTAGCTGTTATCACGCTCAATACTCAGAATTGGTCGAGATACTCGCTGCTGAGAGTTTAGGGTATCAAGGTTACGAGATTGATGCTCCACATAACATTCGCGCAAGAACATACGCACGATGCTCAGGTAATGTTAACCCTGAGAATATGTGTGACGCTAGTTCTGGTGAGACAGACAGAGAAACGCAAACAGTAGTACCTTTGAATTGTGATGATGCCAGGATCGATGGCCAAGTGTTGGTCAGTGATACCTACTCCACACCACCCGATAACGCTATTATTAACGCATTGTGCCAGCCGAACGGTTATTCAGGTTTAAGCTCGGTACTGTATGCGAACGAAATGTACGACACTCAATCAGAAACACTTTTTGAAGTGTCTGCCGTTTGCTTTGGGAATACTAACGAAGCTACACGCTGTGATGCTAGTTACGGTGATGTTGTTAATGAAGATTGCGGCACCGCTACTGTTTCAGGGCAAGTCTCTAATTTAGATAGCTCCTTTGAACCCACATTGCCGACAGATCCTCAGATTCAGGCTGCTTTATGTACCCCTAATGGTTATATGTCGATGCTTTCTATTAATGATATGTATTTTGTACCGGCAGGGATAAAAGGATATTGGCAAACCGAAGTTACATGTGGAGGTGGAGATGTTAGTTCATGCTCCAACCCTTGCCTAGGTGACCCATGGACGGCCACCTCTACACTACCTCCTATCACTACTAATGATGGGGTGTTTGAGGATATGTGTACCGAGATAAACCCGCCATCTGAACTCTGTGACGACTGTGAAGACGCGAATGTGATCTTCACCGATAGTAGTCAAGGTAATACTTGTCGTGTTTCAGGTATTGAGCTTCTTACCGGAGAGGCGCAGACGGTATCTTTCAACGAGAACGGATTTTCAGGTTCTGTTGATGTTAAATGTAATAGTGCCTCAGTCACAGTGACCGGCGGTAGCTGTTACCAAAACTGCAGTGGCGGCTCATTAGCTACGTGGGCAGATGGTAATGGTGATAACAGCTGTAGGGCGACAATACCAGAAGGTGATTATGTGCATGGTGAAACCGTTTCACTAAACACCACAATTAATAATGGCTCTGCTGGCTTTAAGTGTAACAATGGCGCTTGGGAAGAAACTGGCCCTAGTCAATGCTTGCTAGATTGTACTGGTGATGCACATTGGGGGAGCGGCACTTCTAATAGTGGCACTAACAAAAATAACCTTTGTGCGGCTGATGTGGGTACGCTAAAGCATGGCTCCACGAATACATTATTCAGCTCTGAAACGTCAGGCACATCTGGCTCTGCTCGCCTAAGTTGTAACGATGGCACAGTAACCTCTTCATCAGAATCATGCAATGTTGATTGTAGATCAGAGACCGGTGTTTGGGGCTCAGGACGATGTGCGGCTAACCTTGCTCAAGTGGAGCACGGAGATAATCGAAGTGTGTCTACCCCTTCAGCATTAACAGGTTACTCAGGCTCTGCATGGTTTAGTTGTGACGATGGTGAGAATGTACTAGGTGCCAACTCATGTGCACAGGATTGCGCTGCAGGAAATGCGACAGCAGGCGCGTGTAGTGTTCCTGTAAATGCAGCTAAGTCAGGCGCACTTGAATTGTTCACGGTAAGCACAACCTACCAGGAAGGCGGCGGTTCCTTGAAATGTGACGGCGGAAGTTGGACGCTTAATGCCGGTAATTGCGTAGACGGTGTGGTAGAAAGAGAGCCATATGGCGACTGGAGTGATATAGGTGATGTTTATTCATGTTCAGCATGGTCACCATCTGCATCTACAGTGGATTTAGGAGAGGAGTTCACTCAAACTCGTGCATGTGATCAAGATCGAGTACGCTCGGCTGATGAATACCTAACATTTGAACCGTTCTCTCGCCGCGATTTCATTAGAACCGTTGAAGAGGAAGGTACATACATTGCTCGCCAATCAAGAACTGATATTGGTGAAAAAACGGTTACAGACCCAGCCCCAGAGCCAGATCCAGATGACGGGACTTACGAATGGGCTTCAACAGGCGTAGAACTGCAATTTGGTGGAGATGGAATGGACGCGTTCCAGGCCTTCAAATTGGCGGAAACCAACGGAAGAAGATACCTACCTGACGGTGAGTCTTGTTCTTCGGTTGGCGATAAAGAGTTCTTCATTGTGGATTATGACAAAGAGGTGGCTAATAATTCGTGTGTCGCGCGAGGAGCTAGCATTTGTAAAGTTCGAGAGTATGAATGTGAATAGAACTGAGGCGCCTTCGGGCGCCTATGTTCGCCGCCAGTATTGTGTAATAAATTAATTATGGATAATTAAAATGGATGAAAATAAACGGACAGCCCAAGATGCACAAACCTACATCGCCATTATAGTGGCCATGATGGTGATAGCGGGTTTTTATTACTTTTATCAAGTGAATATTTGGCATTCAACAAAGTCAGCTCTATTTGATTTGCTGGTTAAAATTCCACACGACGTTCGCACATTCATGTTCTTTTATACCGGATATGGTGACGTTATCGATGCTATTCACAAAAATCTAACGGAGCATGGGCCAGCTTACTTCTTTACGACCAATGACGGGTACACTAAAAAGCTTGCTATTGATGAAGCCTCTCGCTGGTTTACTATTCCTTACTTTGCCCCGGTTATTTTGTACTTCGCTTATAAAGCGACGCGTGGTGGGGTAGGGGAGTTTCAAAAAGGGATTAACCTACAAAAGTTTGCTGAAATGCAAAGTGATATTTTTGTATACATTAAGCCCGTCGTTTACCAAATGAGTAAAATTGTAAAACAGAAGTCGTTAGATGAGGGGCCTAGAGCCGTTGCGAAAATACCCGCGCAATGGGTGCGAGATAACGACCTCACTGTAACCACGGGACAAAGCATTAGAGCGTCACTGACTAAGAGTGAGCGAAAAACTCTCTCTCTTAAAAAGCAAAAAGTGTTTATGAAATTAAAAGATGATTTAGGTCGTCTTTGGCGGGGGTTTGATGATTTAACAGAGCATGAAGTTGAAATGCTGTCTGTGATTGTTCCCCATATTTACGGGAAAGTTGCTGAATCGCGCATACAGAATCGATTCCTTGCTTTGGCCTATTCAAGTGATGAAAGCAAAGAAGGTAAGGAGCTTGTTGAGTACGCAAGAGAGGAGTTGAAGGGCCGTATAGAAAAATTCAAAGAGGAATACGGAGGTAAGTTTGAGACGCCCTATTTCGATGATACTGAGTTTGAAGATCCTTTTGACCCTATCTTGCAGTCATTTAGTAAGGTGGATACCGAAGAGCAATTGGTAACGATTGGTGACGATTTGGTGAAAAAGACGCTCCTTACTCATAACTACGTTTCGACTATTATCATTTCGCTTTTAGTGAAAGCATGGAAGTATGGAATACTGTCAAGTTCTGAAATGATGTGGGTAAGGACTGTTGATAGAAACCTATGGTACCTAATTTCCCAAGCTGGGCGTAAATCTTCGTTTGTCGAGTGTTCCGCAGCATGGAGCCACTATGTGTCAGAGGATGCTTATGGCTTCAAAATGATTGCACCTCAACTGTATCCAGGCATTAAAGGGATTGATTATGAGATGTGGAAGACACACCCGAACTATATGCCAATAGAGAAAGGGTATGACAATGCAGAACGCTGGGACAAGCTAGTTCCTAAGATTGAGGTGTAATTATGAATGAAAAAGCCAATAAGGCACTATCAGACGTCATTTCTGCTCATAAGATAGGGATTGTTATGTTACCTATCCTTGAGGCACTCTCCGTGAACTTGCGGGGTTCTGGTATTGATAACACTAAGTTTAGTGAGGCCTTCTCAACAATAACGTCGCGTTCATCATCCACCTTTCATTATTTAACGAAAGAGCTAAACCTCCCTTCCAACAAACAAGATGCGTTAATGTATAAGTTAATGTCGACCTATGCGAACGTACTTGCTAATGAGATTATTCTTTATGGGAATGACAATCTAAATGCCTTTGATGAAGTGTTTAAAAGCTTTGTAATCAAAAATACGGATTGGTTCTTTGCTGATAAATTGCAAAATGATAATGAAGGTATGATTGTTCCTGAGTATGACCTTCATATCGCTAAAGTTGAAGCGGCGATGGTGATGCTCAATAGTGTTTGGGTTTTTCATAATAACCTCTATGTGGGCGGCTTTATCAAGGTGTCCCAGTTGCAAATTATGAATGAGGTAGGCACTGATTACTTGTTCAAACTGCTTGATGCGCACATTCATGCTACCTTTGATGGAAGCGATAAAGAAGAGTCGCTTAAACCAATGTTCTGGATGTTTTGCAGTCAGTTATTAGGTAAGGCTATGGTGACCTTTGAAAATAGGTTGGTTAAGTCTGCTGATGATGTGCAGAAATACGTTAATGATCCAGCGCCTTTTTTTGAAAGATTGACGCCGATGTTGTCGGCCAACATGGTTGCTGTTAATGGCGTTATAGCTAAAGTAGTAACTAATGTAGGGGGAGTAAAGTGAAAATAAAAATCGCTGCATCTATGTTTCTATTTAGTGCTTCGTTCGCTGTCAAAGCGGTGACTTGCCCACCTATTATCCCGTGCAATGAAACGGGTGAAGCGAGTACGATTGCCGGGAGTAATGCCGATATACAATTGGCAGAAATGGCTACGCAAATTTCTACGGATACAAATGCTGTTGCGCAATCAATCATAGACGCTGCAAAAACACAGTCAGCGGCACTAAATAAAGGCGCGAGTGCGCTGACGTCAACAATGATACAAGTAAATCAGACTAATATTGAAAAGCAGCAACAAGTTAAGTTAGTTATGAATGACGCAGCAATGGCTCATGATACTGATATGGCTGAACGTGAAGTTCGACGAAAAAGTGCAATCGTATCGGATGATGACACTAAAGCTGAGTTTGACGTGATATTAAACACCCTAGAGCAGTATGCTGACAAAACCGTTCCTTTCACGATTGCAGTCTTAAAACAGTCTTACGATGATAACTCAGAAGGGTATGTTTCGGTTCCCATTAAAGAATCAGAGGGTGTTTGCTCTGATGAAGATATCGAGGATGGTAAATGCGGAACCGCTAAGCGGGCATTTCTAGGGAGTAAATTGTCTACTTTGTTTCAACAGTGTAGTGCAACTAAAAAAGCATTAGTGCAAGAGCAGCGACAGTCAGAATCGAAGGCTACCACTATTGCTGTAGTGACGCAGCGCCAGAAGGAAGTTGCAGGAATAACAAGTAGTGCAGGTGCTGTTCAATCTCGTATCGCGCAGGCGAACGAAAACTCATGCTCACCAACGGAGTTTGTTGCCGGTATTTGTAATCAAGACTTATCAGACGAAGAGTATCAAGAACAGTTGATGATCGGTGCTAAAGTGCCGAATGGTGATGTGCTTGCCTCTAACTTTACAACTCCTTCTGACACTTATGCTGATGGTTACCTTGATGATCTAGACGAAGACCTGGCCGAAGATATTGAGAGTGCTGCATTAGATAGAGATTTGCTTGAGTTGAACCCAGAGCAAACTGTAGTTGATATTGTTGATACCTATAGAAATGCTAATCAGGTTAAGGCTGCTATCAGTTTTATGGATAATATTGTGGGTGATGATTTGGTGGCGGATTTGCCAATCAACCAGCGCAGGGATCCCGGTAATGCAATTGCTCAGTCTCAGTACCTGCAGCGAATGGCTGGGTTGTCTATGGTGAGAACCGCCATGACTGATTCAATGATGAAGCGTGTCGGTACAAAAATGAGAGAGTATATTAATACTGGAAAAATTAACGATGACTTACCTATCACAATAGACTCATCCGATCATAAAGAGTCAGTGGCCGGAGCGGGCACTATGGATATGCTGAGAAGTCGTGTAGATGAACAAATGGAGAAGTTCTCACTCTCATCAGATGCTTCAGACGGACAAGCAGATTTTGTTAATGCTGCCTCCTTAGCCGTTATACAGAAAATGCAGCTTGAGTCACTCAAGTTGAGCAATGACTTTTTATTTGAACGCTACCTTATTGCAGAACAAAGAGTTGGTCTGAAAGCGATAGAGGTGTCCTACGAGGCAAACTCTGAGGATAATATATCGAGACTGAATAAGTTAAGAAGAGGGAAGTAATGAAGTATTTACTTTTAATTATTTTAAGCCTGGTTACGGCACGCTCTTTCGCGATAGGTGTTACATTTGAAAATTGCCCAACACTGACGCCTTTGCCGATTGTAGGGTTTCAACCGGCAGCGATGGTGCCGATAAATAATGTCGAGACTGCTTTTGATATCGGTATGAATGTGACGTTGAAGACGGCACTCAAAACTGCAAATCTCATGAGGATGCAGGCCATTAACGATAGTTATAGCGCTATCATGAAAAGTTACATTAAAGCGACAACGAATGCGGCAAATAAGGACGTGGAACTAGAGCAGCAAATGTTTGATTTGCGCCGAAATGCACTGGCTCAAATAGAAACCGCTAAGGATAAAGCTGATAGCTCTATATTTCCATCGGATCCGGTTTACACTGGCCGTGTTGAAGGTAGAGAGAATGTTAACGACAACACATACCAATTCCTGATTGGCATGTGCACCATGAGTAAAATGGTTGGTGAATCTTTTGATGAAGAATCGAGGAAGCGTGCCAACAGTACAAAGGGGCGAAGAAACCTTGATGTAGCGGAAGGTTTAAAACAGGTCCAGTCAACTCGTAATGCCGCTCAGCAAATGGTTGATATGCATTATGACTTATTTTGCTCCGAAGATGAGTTGGCAGCGGGTGTATGTGCGACTGCTTCAATTGCTCCCAAGATGGATTTAAGTGCTATAAATGTATTGTATCCAGTAGGCTATATTGACACTAATGAGACATTCACTAGCGATTACCGAACCAAGTACACTTATAATCAATTGGAGTCATTTGCTGCGAGTCAGTATGTCAAGAATGTTGTCGGTGTGCTGCCTGTTCCTCCACCGTCGACTGCGGAGTTGTCGAAGCCAGGCAGTCAAGCTTTTGTAGGAGCGTTCAAGCAATCCCAAGCTTCACTAAGTATAGCGGCAGATGCGATTCAATATGTAAGCTCTCTTAGAGAACCGGTAAATGGAGCTGGCGTTATAATTAGCCAGTTAGATGCCATTGCAATTCAGCTGGATCAGGCTCGGGATACAGACTTGAGTATTTCAGTGCAATCAAGTTCTGATGAAGGTCGAGCTCTCGCTATTGCCCAGCAGATGGCTTTTCAAAACCAACTGCAATACCTTTTATTTCGAATAGAAGACTACGAGAAGATGTTGGATGCATCTAAGCTGGCTATTAAGGTGGGAGTGGAAGCGGATTAACATCCAAATGGTGACTTAACTTTGTAGATGAATGCCTATTAAAAGCCCTTGGAATGACTCTAAGGGCTTTTTGGTTTCTCGGGCGATATTCATGCGCGTTGATGTAGTATGTCTCTTAGAAGGTTCTTAGAGGCGCTCAAAGGGTTCTCCAGTCTATGTTGAAAGGCTAGGTTGCTTCATGCTTCCAGTTTCGTTTTTATCATATTGCAAATTAAGGTGAAAGTCTGTACTATCATTGTGAATTCTTAGCGTTTCGATGAAAGATAATTTCGGGGAAATTGATGTGTTCATATCGATATTCGCTAGTGCATAATAATCATATACAAGACGCAAAAGGTAGTGGCATGTTTGAATGGAATGAAGCAATTAACAAAATTGAGATAAAGAAGACTCTAGGAGTACTGCCTTCGGTAAAGATTGGCTCCCCAAATGAGATTGCCAGTATAATTGAGACATTCCTTGCTGAGCATGCAGAGCTTAATGCTAGTTATGATGCTGAGTTTGATGATGAAGATGATAAGTACGGCTCTCCAGATGCAGGTAATTTAGCTGTGGCCGCTAGGATGTTGCGTGATAAGGGCTCGCTGGGTGAAGGCTTTCGCTGTGATTCGTCATGGGAAAGTGGTGGGTACAAACCTTATCGTGACCTTGATGCTCGTGAGATGCACGATGATATTGTTAAGTGCTGTAGAGCATTAGCCACTAAAGGCTAGTGACTGGCCAAAAAAAACACACCGTTTCGGGTGTGTTTTTTATCATAATGAAAAAACCTTGTTCGACTTACATGTTAGATGCAGCTTGGGCTTCTTGAATCATGTTCGCGATATGAAGTGCAATAGGTACAAGTGACAAGGCAACCGAACCCCAAACTAGCGGGATGACGAGAAACCTCTTGAGAACCGTCGTGATATTTTCGATAGTTTTCGCTTTCTTTTCTTCTAATATTCCCATCGTGTTTTCGAGTGTCGTTAATAAGCTGTCGCGGCTAGTTCTCGATTCGATAATATCGCCCATCTCTCCCATATAAAAAGTGTTCAACGCTTCATGGGATGGCAGAGAAGAAGAACGAAGTATAATTTCATCTACTTGCTTTTGGATATAGTTGTTGCTTAGGCGTCTAACGTCGTCAAGTGCATCAAGCCATTTCTTGCCTGACTTCAAGTAGAAGTAGATCATAAGTATGATTTGATACTGCCCTGTAATCTTATGAATAGAGTAGGGTGGTAGAAAATCAAAAAACTCTTTGCGTAAAACTACGCCTCGTTTGTACCACTTGTTCATGGAAACGCCAATTCCAATAAATACAGCGCCTATTGAACCTATGGATAGTAGCCAGTTATCTAAAATCCATGAGTATATGTACCAGTTGTTTTCTAAAGCAGATAGCTCTCTGTCTGGCTTATCACCGTAAATAACATCTGCGGGTAAGAATGCCGGATACAGATCGTTCACAGCAATATAGTGAATGCCGAATGCAAATAGAATGATGAAAAGGTTGCTGGTGATGATTGCTCGAATCTGTTCGCTAGTCTTTATCTTTTCCTCACACATGTGAATGAGTGAGCCTATAATAGGTCTTTGATCAGAAGAGTCATCCGATTTATACAAACTGTACTCATCGAGTGGCATGAAGTTCTTCATAATGTCCTTCATTTCCTCTATACGTGCTCTGTCCATGCCGTATTGAAGAAAGTCTCGAGTAGACTGGTCGTTTTTCTTACCCAGGAGGCCTAAGAACGTCCTTTTTAGAAATGGCGCTTTACTTGAGCGCCGTTCTATTTGGTCTAAATGCCATGAAAAGTAACTGATGTCACTAGAGTTCGCGCTTGCGTTCATGAAATCTAACATCGTGTTGTAAATGGTAAGGCGATTTTTGTGCTTCTTAGTTAGGTTTTGCTTCATATTGAAGAAGCTTAGCTTTTTACTCACCCCTTCATACCAGTCTTTTATCGATGCGTGAAAATCGAAAAATATAGACATATTTTATCCTTAATGAGAGTTGAGTTCTTTGCTGAGCTTTAACTCAGCTGAACGTGGGTCAACAATGCCATCAAATATTTTGCTGTAAGCATCTTCAATGGAGGTTTTGCCGCCAAGCATTGTGCGCCAATAGTTTTGTGCCTCTGTAATGCTGTCTTGCTCAATAAGAGATAAGAAGTCAGCGTCGGGAATGATAGCCTCTGCTACAGGAACTACACCTGTTGTACCGTTAAAACATTTGTCACAGCCTTTTCCACGGAATCGGATATTTGAGCTTTCTACCGAATGATGCTGGTGGTCAATAAGTGTGTCGAGCCTATCTTGGAACTGTAGTTCTTGCTTGAAGTCATTGAGAGAGTCAAGTTCATAAAGCATTTCAACGGCATCTGCTGTACGTAGAATGCCTCTGTTTTGCAAGTGTCTGATGATTGAACCATTTTTACCAACGGCTAAGCTAGCTGCTTTTATAGTGTTGAAGTCAAGCGCGGGATTAGTTACCGAATGAGCATTTAACACAAAATTTTCATCAAAAGATGGCGGAATAGGGCGACCTTTTTCGTACTTGATAGAGCAGTGCGGGCAGACCTTGGGTAAAAGATGTTGGTAAAGAATGCCTGCAATGAAGCCTTCCTTAGCAATTTGCTCGGTAGTAAGCCCAAATGATTTAAGTCGAGGAAAGCACGATATTGCTGAACGAGTATGCGTTGTAGCATACACTTTGTGTCCTGACTCTACCCCTTTGTAAGCGGCGAATGCACTTCTTTCATCACGAATCTCACCATACCCCAAGCTGTCAGGGTCAGCCCGTAGGAAATAACGGTTTACGTTATCAAACGAGAAGTTTTGGGAGTCTTTAGTCCCTTCAAGCGGATCTTGACCTGATATTTGTGTCACGCCAGGTAACGGATACTCTACAGGTTGTTCGACGGTGATTATCTTTCTCTTGCCGCCTGAGTTTTTCACCTCTACGAGGATTTCATTTTGTTGTGTTGTAGACTTACCTGAACCGGTTATACCAGCGATTAAGAATAACCCCGCGTTTGAACGTCGGACTTTCTGCAGTGAGGTTGAAACTGATACCGAGAAACCTAACTTAGTAATAGGTTTTGCTTCTACCTTCTTCGCTTTGTCAATCAAGCGAAGTATAAAGTCAAAGCCATCACCATGGTTGTGAGGTAGGTTAAGCATACGTGCTTTAACTTTATGATCTTTCGTTGAGATAGTGAAGTCACCTTCCATAATCTCATTATGGTTGTAAGTACCGGGCGCTGTACCGTCTTCATCCCCTAGTGTTGGGAAAATGGTGTAGCAGATGCGGGCAAATTGAATGCCGAATTCAGGTAGTTCCGGTCGGTGTAGAACCAACTCCGTATTGATGCGGAATTTGATCAGGCACTTGCCACCTTCAACTTCCACATGGATGTCAGAAGCTTTGTAATTCATTGCGGCGTTGAGGATGTCGAGAACATCATTAAGGCGTTCTTTATCTTTCTCGTCCATCTCCATGTTGTTTGTCTTGCCACGCTTATCATGTTCGACAAGGATGTTGGTCATGATGCTATCGTCGTAGCAGTCAGCAACAAGCACTTTTTCGTATTGCTTTCTAAATCGTACGATCAGGGCACGTAATGTTTTAGCTAGCTTCGTTTTTTCGGCATGACTTACAACAATGGTGACAGAGACATCTTCGTTTCTGACACTCTCAGTTACCAGTACAATGACTTTAGACTTATTCTCTTCCTTGATAACCGCGTCCGGGTCAGGTTTGGATACTCTATAAGCGTCAGTCAAGACGCGAATAGGGCTGGGTAAGTCAGCTGTGCTTAATATTTTTTGTTGTGATGGGTGTTTGTTTGTCATAACGCCTCCTTGCGCCCTGCGCTTAGTACTTCAAGAAGTGAGATTCGCTGCTTTCCATATCAATGATAGTGAGCTTTGCATTCGAAATTTCGCCCAGTACAAATCGCTTACCTTGAACGGTGAACTGGTCACCAACTTTCAGGTTTTTAAATCTTGAGCTGACGTTATCCTCTCCATTTTTCAAGTTAACCTTGAATGCGATATCGCCCGTAAATGATTTCTTACTACCGAGAATCATGACAGTGTCGACAGTGACAGTTTGAGGTGTCACGAACCGGCGATCAGTCTTGCTGTTTTCAACAGGTTCAGCTTTGGTTGTGTTTTTTGGTGACGGCTGCGGCTTGCTCTCAGCATCAACGGTCGGGTTGTTCAGTGCGCGAAGCTTCTCAAGTTCAGCTTCGGAAAGCGCCTGAATGCCATTTTTAGGTTGAGAACTGACGTGAGCCTGGGTATCTACGTCAGGAACAAATACGTTGTTGCTTGAAGATTGCCATACAACTTCACGACCAAGTCCATCCACTTCTTTTTCATATTGCGCTTGAAGCCAGGCCATAGATTGCTCTTTACCAAGAACGCGCACTTGCATTGGCACATTTTCACGAATGTAGCGAAGAGTTTCTTCTTCACTCAAATTGTGAAGCGACTCCATTCGCGCAATCGTTGCTGCGGTTTCATTACTGAGCATATCTTGCTCAATTTGAAGCTCTTGACGACGGCTTAGGTCGCTAGCAACTTTATCTAAGTCGATATGCTGAAACATTTCACCAGAGCCTATTGTGGTAATAGCCTTTAACGGGGTTTTGTCTTCCGTAGCATCTTCCTGAGCAAGTGCTGTGAAACTCATACCAAGCATGGCTGATAGCACGACGGTTCGTTTAAATTTCATGACTGTTTTTCCCTTTACATTAAGAAGTGTTCAAACGTATCGGTCTTTGCATAAAACCTGATATCGACTGACCATTGTTCTGATTCTTTGAAGTACTGAACGCCTACAACTTGTATCGACGGCTGACTGAGGATTTCCATTAACTGTTTGAAGTCCAATATGCCGTAGGTACGTACGTTGTTGCCGTCATCACCTTCATTTGTGCTTATCTTAACAGAGTAGGATTGAATTGCCGTGCTGTACTTCGGTTCATCACCCTTTTTTCTATCATTAGCCTTTTTGCCCTTGGCTTCAATCTGCTCTTCGCTAGGAAATGAAAGGCCGTATGTTGGAACACTCCAATTAAATAAATTATCAGTTTGCATTAGAACGATGTAATCGTTCCAGTTTCCTGATACCCATGATTCGTCGATACTCTCAGAAAGAGACCTTATCCCTTTGGATTCGATTTCTTCCAATTCAGCTTGCAGCTTGAGTAGCTTTTCCTCATGTTTTACAGATGAACGCATTAGTCCCGTGGTATCTTCAAAGAATAAACGGCCCATAAGCCCCATGCTATTGAATTTAGCGTTAGCTTTAATCCATTGGTCGCCTGTCTTCTTAATATCCTCTAGGAGAGCCTCACGCTGCGTATTATAGGCATTGACACGTCTACGTTGCTGAGCAAACGTTTCTGCCTTTCCGGTTAATCCTACTTTGATAAGCGGAGTAACCTTATACACTCGGGTGTCAAAGTCATTATTCTCGCCTATTGGCGCCAGGCTGTAGTCAGCGATGTTTTTTGCCAGAGATGATAAATATCCATCTAGTATTACGAACGTACCTCTAGATTCTTGGTCGCGCTTGTAAGTGACATAGAACTGCCCCTCTGACATGTTGATTTCTTCCATCACCCAGCCCATCGCATAAAGCGGCATGGAGCGCTCAATAGAAAACATAACGTTGCCGATGTCAGTTGGAGTCATCTTGTTGTTCAAATAGAAATCGTTAAATTCCTTGATGACGTCGGTGGCGAAAGTCGTGTCGTTCCATGTTTTAGATGACTGATAACCTTTAAGTGCTGCACTAGCAGTTGTTCTAATGTCAGTTACAACGGCATTGCGTGAATCAGACATGAAATAGTCAACGCTTGGCGTTGACGTGTAGTATTGGTAACCAAAAACTACACCACCCAGAACCGCTGCGCCGCCAATGGCCAACATAGCTTTCTTGAGAGCTAGCGGGCTTTCACGATACATAACACTTAGATGGAATTCTGATTCTGCCAAGTAAACATTAAAACGCTCATTTGCGACTTTCTGTAAAGTGGCTACATCGTCATCATCTTGAATGAAACTTTTTATCACAGTGAAAGACATGGTGTCATCTTCTAAGATAACGATTTGTACTTTTTGCGATATTGATCGGTAGTTGAAGATAAAGTCAGTTAACTCTTCATCTGAGTTTATGATGGCATCATCACCGGCCAGAACATGTCCGCGTTCGTCAACTGCTGTTGCCCAATACGTGTTGTTTGATGTCAGGTCGTCATCTAAATCTTCACTAATATTGTAAACAAAAATTGTGGAGCAATCTTGTGGTGTCATTTTGCGAATAGTATCCGCCACAAAAAGACTACCTATCACGGCTTTGCTCTTGAATGCGTCTTCTCTGTCAGTTAGGAAATACTGTGAGTATTTATAACCATCTTTAAAGTCGCTGGCTTTAGCGCCAAAACGAAGTTTAGCTGCCTTAGCTTTACGGCGTAAGTTGAATGACATTTTGAGAGCGTTGTCAAAATCATCAAGTACCCACGGGATGCCGATAACGACATCCGTGCCCCCGATAGTAATCACCCTTTCTTTAGAAGTGTGCATCATGCAATCCCTTAGTTATCGTAGTAGGCCGTTACAGTGATAATTGTTACTTCTTTATCTGTGCTGTCGTTCTCGTTGCCACCAAACATCCAGAAGTTGTGATCCCAAGGGCCCTGCGAGCTACTTGTCTTGTCTTCTTGAGCAGTAGCTAACACAACTCGGGTTTGCCCATTGCGCACAATAGCTTTATGGCTAACGGCAAATCCGCTGTTGTTTTGAAGCTTGACACCTTCAAGGCCGGTACCCAATCCTGCGTCGACAAAACCATCAAAGGTTGAGTTTGATAATCCATACTCGATTTGAACTCTATCGCCAATAACACGAGGTTTGATGCGAATGTTAATCCCGTCTACAGCAACGTCGGTTTCCGTAGTGATTAAATCTTCGCCGCTACTATCATTGGATTGCTCACGCTCTATTGAAGAGATGTACTCTTGGTTTTCTGTGCTTGATTTGGTGTAGTACTCGTTATTTAGAATGTCTACATGATCAAAAGCAGAAATAGTTGCTGAGCCAACGTTATTTAAAAACCCAAAGAGTGCAGAGAACGTACCGTCAGAAGCCTGTAGGAAGTTACCCTGGGTAAGTTCACTAAGTGTCGATGCATTGTCCACAATATTAGGAGACAAGATCCCCATGCCCGCTTCGATAGCGTAGTCGCCGCTAATGAGGTTGTTAAGATAGTTGACGTTGATTGACTTGGCGTTCGATTCGTTTACTTTCACACGAATCATGTGGAACGCAACTGATACTTCGGTAGTGCTTAAGTCATTCAACTCTTTAACGTAACGGCCAACACGAGATAGGATGTAGTCGCTAGATAAAACAGTCACAAGTCCATTCTTTCTATCAAAGGCAGCACTGCCGTTGTCGCCAACCATTGAGTTAACCGTACCTTGAATGTCTTGCCAAGGCGTGATTTGCTCTTGCTGCTCAAACTGAGATTGGTTGCCTCCAGTTACATCACCACCTTCTTGTTGAGTTTGCGTGGTGACACGTTCTTCCATGTTACGTTGATTTGCGAAGTCATAGATGTAGAACGTTTCAATTTCATACTTAACGAAGAAAATCTTGTTAGTTTCTTCGTCGTACTTCCACTTAAAGTTATTCAGTACTGATACGTAATCCAATAACTCTTTCAGCGTACCGCCAAATTCGAACGGTTTAAGCTTTATCAAATCAGATTTAGTTTCATTTTCTTCTGTATCACCTGCAAAAGGTTGAACAGGGCCTGTTGTGTCAGCGTTAATCCCCGTGCCAAGTGCGGCAGGAGTAAACTTAGCTTCGTCAGAACCGGTTTCTTTTAGGTTAGGGTCGCTAACATCGATTACAACTCGGTAGCCATCGTAGATGTGAGCAGCAAATACATCCAATGACACTTCGTTTTTATTTTCAACAATCATGTGCGCAGGTTCATTGAACACTGTTGGCAAGTCACGCTCATCAATATAGCTAATTTCGTAATCATTCGGATCTACGTAATGCTGACCAGTGAATTCCTGCCCAATAGTTTTCTTACGCGGTTTAAGCTCGCGTTTAAGATCGCTAATGGTTGGTTCTGATAGCTTTACAGCTTCACCATGCACGTCCGAGAAACTACCGGTGTGAGAACTACTACAACCACCAGCAAGCAATGCTGTGATAACGCTTAGGGATAGTGCTGACAACTTAGAATACTTCATTGTTAAATCCTTTTATTGGTTTATCCAGTTAAGAGACGGAGTGCTTCTTTCTTGGTTGTTAAGGTCTTCAACAACAATAAGTCCAGACTCACCAACATCAGGGTAGAAATAAATGTTTAATGGTCTGTCAGATGGTAAGAATAATGAGAACAACTCCGTAGACGCTTCTCTCAAGTCACCTTTAAACTGTAACTTCTGCGGTACTATATGTCGTACTGGCGTTTTCCACTGAACGGCAAAGCCAAGTGGTTCAGCCCAAGCACGAATTATTGTTTCTAAGGAATTTGGTTTTGCAATATAAGTTGCTGGCGTTTTGTATTCGATGTTGTCCATATAGCCACCTTTGATGTAGTAATCAAAAGACGCGTTGAAAGGAAGCACATCAGCACGCTCGTATTGAGCAAATAAATCTTCTGCAACTAACTCTTCATCCTCACCTTCGCCAACAACACGAAGTCGTCCTGATAAATTATCAATTTGCAATCGGGCAGCTTCAAGTTCGCGCTCTAATCGAGCCTTCTCGTTAATAGCGAACATGTTTTGCTCAGTGAGTTCACCAAGTTTAAGTTCACTTTCTTCAACAGACGCGCGTGCTGCTTGGTTAGTCTTCGCCAGCAACTCTTGTTTAGCTGCAAGTTCACGGCTAGCTTGATCACGTTCAGCTTTTTGGCGCTGTAGAGTGTCAGCGTAACTTAGTACGCTAGCGTTGTTAGAGTTCTGCAGCGAATCTATCACGCGTGCTTCATTGTCGCGATGTGCGCGTTTGTATTTAGTCTCAGTTTCCGAGTAGTTTGGAAGTCTGTCGATAGTATTTACTGCGACGTCGGAAGTCGAGCCTGTCACAAGTTGTGCTTTGCGGCTATCAGAAGCATCAATTGCAACAACCTTTGATGTCCAGTCGACGCCGATATACATTTTCTCTTTCTCTGCAATTTCACGCAGTATGTGAGACCATGTTTTTCCACCGTTGACAGAAACTAACATGTTCGCGACTTTTTTAGTCGGGATATTGATGTGCCAGCCATCAGGCACAACAAGTTCGGCAACAAGGCCCAACGGCATAGCTTCACCAGCCATCATGTGGACAGTGGCTTCTTCGCCTGAGATTCCTGCCTCACTAAAGTATGGGTTGCCGCTGTCATCATAACGATAAAGCTGTTCAGAAGTGTCTGTAAGCACTAGTGCTGAAGCATGAAGTTGTCCTGCTGATAAAGCTAAGGCAAGTGAGATAGTAGTGGCGGCTAATGATAAGCGCATTGTCACATCCTTTTGAGTTAGTTTTTAACTGGTTTGCGAGGGCTTTCAAAAATTAAAGCTCTCATGATTTTAAAAAAGTCGCGCCAGTTGGAGCGCATGATTAATTTCATGACCACTTCAACAACCAAGATAACAATGAACGTCATGATGCTAAGTAAACCGAAGTGCATCACAGTAGCTATCAAAAACCCAGATGCTGGTGTTAGCAATCTATCGTTAAGTCCAGCGAAGGTTGTTTCTTGTGATGCATGGATCTCTATTCGCGCAACAGTATCTTCTGACATCGTCAATATCCGTTAGAAATCTCAAAACGAGAAAATTCAGCTTGAGAAATTATTTTTTGGTTAAGCTTAATCTTAGCATCATCGACAATTGTGTTACCTTTCTCGCGCATGATTTTTTTAAGTTCTTCGGAATATCTAGTTGGGCCCACACTGTGGAGCCTATCCTTCACTGTCTGATCAAATACAAGGTGCTCTTTTACCGCCACACGTTTCTTGTCTACAGTCGTTAATAAGTTCTGCGCGACAACTAAGTGAAGGCCTTCAACTAAGTCATAAGCTAGTGAAGCTCTGGCTCCTTCGCCCAAGCCGGAAAGTGCGTTCAACATTCGGTTGATAGTGCTCGGGATGTTCGGTGTATGCATGGTGGCCAAAAGTAGCCTACCGGTTTTAATTATGCCGTTAACAAAACCTTCAACATCTTCTGATGTTCTAACCTCACCCGTCATAATGATGTCTGAGTTTCTACGTAAGGCCTCATCGAAACCTGCGTTAAAATTAGCAACGCCAGCAGGCACTTCAACTTGTGATACCAATTTGTTGGTTATCTTGTTTTCTTTGAGCACCTTGTCTAAATCACCTTCAATTGGCGATTCAAATGAGTTGAAGACAAAAGACTGCTCTGGATCAAGCAATCTCTCGTGTATGCATGCGTACAAGAGTGTCGTCTTACCTGAGTCAGTGGGGCCTGTAACCAACACGCCACCTTTACGAGGAAACATGTTTTGATAAATAGGGTCCTGCGTGGTCATCCCTATATCTGTTAGTTTAGGAATTTTAGATGGGTTCAAACGCATAGAGATGTTAATGCCCTTTACATCAGCAATAGCATTAACACGAAATCTTACGTCAGTCCTCTTTTGCCCATTGGCAATTCTAAATTTATAAGACCCATTAAGAGGGCGCCCTTGCATAACATCCATTGCGGCATCATCCGAGTTCGCTAATATCGTCATGATTTGCTTCATGGTGTAGTCAGTAATTCTGTTTTTAGATATCGTATATACATGGTTGTTTAACTTGATGTATATCGGGCTATCAGTTTGAAAGTATATATCTGACACTTTGAGCTTAAGGACGTGTAACAAAACATTGTTTAATACCTCTCTACTCATGGCTATCCTTGCCATATGGTCGAGGTCTTCATTTAGCATGAAATTTGGATTCACTGTGAGAACTCCGAGTTAAGTTCAGACATCAACTCATCAACAGTACTTCGTTCAAGTTCTGCAAATATGTCATCCAGCTCCGGTAACGCTATCCAGGTCATTTCCTTGTCGTTAAAAGAGGGAAGGTTCGTTATTTCAAATACGCTTTCACCAACATTCAGCACCGTACCGTTTGATGTTGTACCGATGGTTGACTCTTTTAGGGTTGGTGCTGTTAGTACGTTCATGCGCATCAATATATGAAAGCGTACGCTTCCTATGAAATAGCGTACCAACTTCCGAATATCATGTTGAATGATTCTGTCGGCTTGCTTGATGCCTTCTACCCAACCAATCTCCACGCCTCTTCGCCATGCCATTTTTTCTTCATCACTGACAGGGATAAGGAACTTGTTAGGTGCATTTGGTACAGTGAAGTTAAGATTGTTAAAGAAGTCTATGTACTTGGGCTCATCTTCAACAATGCGGCTTTGTTGAACTAGGACATAACTAGTCTTGATTTGTCTCTGAGTTCTCTCATCTTCAACCATACGACTAAAATCAACCTTATCAATAACTGCCGGTTGTATTTTTCCTTTGGCCAGCATTAATGCTTCAAAGTTGAAGTCTTGCATGAGGAGAGGTTCAAATTCCTTAAGGATTGTTAGGAACTCTTGGCCTCGATGATAAAGAGCACTTTGAGTTGCGTAGCGCATGGCAACATTGCGAACGCTATTTTGCCGCATATCTTTTGCTCTTTCGCTTTTGATGCTCTCAATAATTTGCATCTTATCAGCAACAGTGATCTCATCTAACGTCTTGTTGAGGTAGGGATGGTTGAATTCTCTTATCTCTACCATGTTGAGAGGTCTATCAAGTAAGTAGTCGTAAGAGAAATTCTGCTTACCGTATGAGCCATTAGACTTGTAAAGGGTATTTAGATAGTTCACATCCAATGAGCGCACAGTATTGTCTAACGTGCGCTGCTCCTGTTCAGATAGCTCACCTTTTGGTTGTTCAACAACGAGAGGTGAGCTTTCCTGAGCTACGGAAGCAAAAGCTAGAAATGACAACACAAAAACAAATTTAGAACTTTTCATAGATCACCAATATGTGTTTTTTATCAAAGGTATCTGTTATGACGATGTCATTGATGTAGCCTTTACTTTGCTGCGTAATAATATCGATTAGCTTCTTGATGTTGTGGTTGTTCTTTCCATTGATGTAAACATCTTCCGGGATGGGAGGTCGTTCATTTGCAAAATCTAATTTATAACCAGATGCAGTGGCTAAACGGAACAACAATGGCTCTGGCGCAGCTGCCCATGAAATTGGAATTGTTTTTTCCATACCGCGAGGAGTGTATTCATTCTGAAAACGCATTTGTCTGATCTTGTCAGCATCAAGCAGCGGTTGATAATAAGCTTGCTCTGTTTTGGCGAGAACAGACTGCGCTTTTGCTGCGAGCAATGAAGCTTTTGTAAGAAGCTCCATTGTTTCATTTTTGGTGCGCAACTGCTCAGCTTCAAATCGGCTCATTTCTTTAGTGGGGTCGTGTTCATCTTTAGGTGTGCTTGAGCATCCACCTAGCAATGTTCCCATAATTAAAACGCTGAGTATTGTCCTGTTCATTAGTTTAAGTCCTTTCTAGAAAAGTTAATCCCTGTGTAATCGCACATAACAATCGCAAGTGAAGCGCCAGCTGCATCTTCTTTTGCACCTGTAGCGAAGGCACCTTCACCAGCAAGGTATAAAAATACATCCCAGGTGAATGGGCTAGAGTGCACAGCGTGCTGAGCGTATACTTGGCTGTCGCCAAATGATTCGTTGTATGTTTTGAAAAATATAGGTGTTAAAACAAGCCTTGCTAAAGACTCACCGTCAGGGAGTGTGATCCCTTTGTAGGGGTTGTGATCAGTTGATGCGTAATTAGAGTCATCAGCAAAAGATAAACAGTCTGGTTTAGTGATCTGCGTCAATTCGTTTTCAACTTTCTCCACACCTACAATCTGTATGGGTGAAGAGGTATCATCAAGGTATCTTGCAAAGTCATAGGTGACGACTTCTGATAGGGCTTTAAGTCCATCAGTAGAAAGCCCGTTAACCGCATCAAAATTTTCACCAGTTAGAGCGCTGATGGCTGCGTGCAAGCCTGTTCCATTTGCTGTACTTACACCGTTAGTTGCTTCTAAGATTAATTCATCATCAGAAGATAGTTGTAAGTTTCCATTAGGGGCTTCCGCGATGAAGGTGTTAGTCACATCGTCTTTAGAGAAGACAAGCTGATTCCCAGTTGCATCTGCTGAACCAAATCTAACGATACCGTTGTTATTCATGATGACAGCCGCGCCGTTACCAACAACCAAGTCGTCTTCTGCGGTGATTCTACCTGCAGCGGTAATGCCACCTTCTGTTATAACGTCACCAGAATTACTTAGTGAGAATGTTTGTGTGCCTGTCGAAGATATTACTCTTAAAACATTCGCGCCAGCACTGGTTGAGTATAGTTGAGCTTGTTCTGCATAGATTGAAGTGGCAACCAAGTCTTCAGCTCTTACAGTGCCGATGTCAGCTTCGTCAGATAGTAGCTGGACAACACCTCCATCTTCGGTGAATCCACAAGGTGTGTTACGGCCAGTGTCAGTAAGGTTGAAAGCGCCACTTGCGTGGTTGTCGCGGATAAATTCTCTGCATAACTGAGTTACGTCAGCACGGTTAACAATTTTAAGTCCTTGCGTTGAGGCATCGACAGCGACAAGTGTTACATCATCATTTCCTACACCGCCTTGTATTCCGCAGTCTACTATTTCAGAAGTGAATACGCCTGTTGCGATATTTTCAGTCCACTTGGCGCATTGCTGAACCCCACCAGCCAAAGTTCCAAAGGTTACATTATCAACAAAGAAGTTTTGTTTGTCGACACGCTTGAATAAACCATTAGTAAAACCAGACCAATCAACTTCAACAATGATGTCGCATTCGTTACCATCAATAAAAGCCTGGTTGCATTCTTCATCGGTCAAGGTGATATCATCTGCCATGGTGTCAGGATCGTCGCCTTGTGTTCCAAAGTAAACGTTAGTTGCACCATTGATGTCATTAGGGACGTAGTCAATTAATGCTAGTCTTAAAGTTTGCACATTGATAAAATTATTGTCTTCCAAGTTGCTGCTTCCAAAATCTACATTTTCAAAATTGATGTACATTCGGAATGTATTTAAGCTGTCATTAACATCAGAAGAGATTATGGCTGTGGCATTTGCATAAAAAGGAAGCATTCTGCGAAAGTTGTTACATGGGAACAATGCTGTTGTTTCCATTCGTAAAGGGATGCCACCATCAAGAGAGCCGTCATTGTTTAGAGGGTTCCATCCGTTGGCGTTGTCGCCACAAGATACATTGTCTTTTGCAACTAGATATAAATCTAAAAGATCCGTAAATTCTTCAGGTGCTGTTGGACTCCATGAAATTTCAGTATTACCACTAGCTGCGCTTCCGCCGTTTTCATCCCATAAAGAATAAATGAATGCGTCGTGTGCAGCGCGACGTTGCACGGACTCTGTCACGTTGATAAATTGCTGGGCGGCGAAATTAACTCTCTTCTCAAAAAAATAATCGCGGACTAATGGCAAAAGGCCAGCGGTCACAAGCGATAAGATTACAAGCCCTATGGTTAACTCCACCAGTGTGAATCCGGATTGTTTTTTATAAAAACTATTACGCATCATGCAGTACTCCTTTGTGTTTTGATATCTTAGCAGAGTTGCAAAATCCTTTACCTCGTTGCAAGGCAAAATAAATGTTGACAATATTATTTTTGACTGATAGATTCCTTTACCAGATAAGACCTTTGTTGTTTGAAACAAATCGCTCACCACCATGAGCACAAAAAAAACCGCCATCAAGGCGGTTTTTTGTTTTCAAGCTATTCTATTAAGCTTCTTCTTTAGTGAAAACAATTGTTACTGAATCATCAGTGCCTAATTGTGCATCACACGTTGTTGCGTAATCATCAGGGTTGGTCGCTGAGAATTGAAGGGTCGTTGCACCAATGGTAACTTCTTCAAAGTAGCTTCGAGCGCCAACAGCTTGAACGAAGGCTGAGCAAGAATTTGCAGGAACTAGTTGCTCTTCCCAAATCAAACCGTTGAAGTCAACACCTGTGATAATAACTTCACCACCAAAGGCGTTATAGATTGTGCCACTGGTTTTGATAGTTTTATAAGCTTCTGCTTCAAGTTTACCAGAAAGAACCATATCGTTGTCTAACGTTGCGCCCCAAGGATCAGTAGAGTAACGCTTCTGCATCTTGGCGATGGTGCGTTCGATTGCGTTCACTTCGTTCTCATAAGTGGTGTCACCCACCAAACCTCTTAGTACCGGCGCAGCAAATGAAACTGCTAGACCGATTACAACGACAGCGATGACTAGCTCAATAAGAGTGAATCCCTTCTGTTTGTTTTGTTTTGTTGCGTTTCCGTTTCTCATAAATAAAACTCCGTGTGAGAATGTTTCAAAGGTTGGTTGTTCGCTCTCACATTGATATGGAAAGCAAAAGACATCTTAGCGTAATCGCCAAATTATCCAGCGAGCACACTAAAAAAAATAAAGTAGCATTTGGTTTACCGGCCAAGCGTTCTTTCGGCGACAATTAAGAGTAAGTAGCGTTTCTGAACCATTTTGCAAAAAACTGCAAAATGAGAGCCTTTTTGACAGTGAATATCTGATGAAAATAATGCCTAAAAAAAGCGTTACTGGAAGTTTTGACGAAAGCGTTACTGGAAGTTTTTATTTTTTCCAGTAACGTATGGTAGGATCAAAAAAATCTCAAAACCTCACTTTTCCAGTAACGCTTTTTTACGTGTCGCGGGCTCGTTGCTATTTGGGTGGAAAATGGCTTTGCGGGCTCTTTCTTTTTCTTGACGAAAATATCGGTGTATTTGTTGTGGATTTGGCTTTGGGTGCAATTATTAGAATACAAAACTTAGATCATATAATATACAAATCAACATCAAGAAAATGAGCAATATTGTGTAGAGCATGTAGTTCTGAGCTATGCCGCACCAATTTATTAATTTCAAATGTTTATTATAACAAATTAAATTCAAACATAACTGCCCTAAAGAATACCCATTCATCTGGTTTTCTCACGATGATAACGTTTCTTTTGGATGTATAGTCTTAGCAATGCTGATGGTTAGTGCTCGACATTTTTATTGTGGGCTCGTTGTTTTGTATTGCTGGATTCTACTGCGGGCTCGTTGTTTTTAGTTAGTGGTTTTCATCGTGGGTTCGAGTCATCTTCGCGCAGAATTATTGCTGCAACTTCATCTTTTCATACCGCGATAATACTGATGTTTGCTGACACTGTATTCTTATTTTAATAATGTTTATGTGTCTGCCGTCACGGCGTGGTGGCCCTGATTGCTGTGAAATTTTGAGTTGATGTTGGGTAAGTGACGACCTCTGTTATTATTTTTGTTGATATCGATGTGTTTCTTTCACAATGATAAAAATAACATCAACTTTTAAGATCAAGCCTAAAAATGAGAAGTGAGGTAGTAGTAATGATTTCATCCAATACTGTGTCGAGAGTCGAAAAGTACGCTAAAAAGAAGCTGTATGATGATGGCGTTGGGGGCGGTCGCATTAACGATAAGCATCTTAAAAAGGTGCGTAAGCGCGTTAGCAGTAAGCGTAATTTGAGCGAGCAGGTTTATTAAATCATCTTAGTGTGACGGAGGGAGCTTATGTTTGTAGAGGGAAGGGTTAAGTGGTTCAATAACGAAAGAGGGTATGGGTTTATTGAGTGTGCTCAGTATGCTGAAGATATAATGGCTCATTACAGTGAAATAAAAACCCCAGGGTTTAGAAAGTTGAAGCAGGGGCAGCTGGTTACTTTTGAAGTGCATCAGGACAAGAACGGTCTCCGCGCCAAGTCGATAAGCCCTGTACCTAAGCCAACGCTTTAGAGCTTACCTTGTATTTAATAGCTAAGGGGGACCCCTTTTTTTTTGAATATTAATAATAACCATCGGCGTGGATTTGTATGTCAAAAGCGCTGTTTTCTGAAAGAGAGGTAGGTAGGGATATGACTAGATTTGAACTGGCAAAGGCGCTAAATGGGCTGCAATACCCTCTGCATTTAAGTGGAGAGCTGGTAGCCAAGGCTAAAGAAAATGGCCTAGTGATAGTATACGGTGGTTCCGACGACTTGATGGAGTTTGAGGGAGCTATCCACGATGAGATAGGCGCATACAACGGCGTGGATGCAAAAGTTTGCCCCGCAGGTGTGTTGGGTTGTCGCGGTGATATTGAAACTGATGAAGAGCTTGAGGAATATCTGGCTAATAAGAAAATAGCGAGATTGATTCAGGCTGTGTGGGATTCAGAAGGTTATTCGTGGGTGTATAGAACCGATATAGAACACACGACTTTTGATATCATGGAAGATGATTGCAAGTACTGTCGTGGGATAGTTTTCTCCTTGAGCGACATGTAACTGGCATCTGTTTAAGATAATAAGTGGTAGCGAAAGGTGGTGTTTTTAGGTGTGAAAGCCTTTGAGTCACCACTTTTTTTTGCGTCAAAATGTTGCAAAATGATAACATTTTTCGTATAATTGGTACTCGATTTGAGGAGAGATGACTATGAAAAGTGAAATGAGTTTTGAAGTTTTGAGTATCGCATGCGTGTCAGAATACGATTGTGAATACCCGAGTAATGCGGTTGTGTTTTTCGGTGAGCAGACCCGAGATAAATTGGTTGGCGCTCAGGATATACTATCCACCGAAGGCGCGCTTTCCATTCGTTACTTAACCAATGCCCTGCCTGATTTTAGAGTGTTCTTCATGGATGAAGAAGGTCTTGAGTTATTTAAGGACGCTCAAAACTCCCCTGATGTTGGCATCTCAGATATGATGGGTGTTGCTAAAGGTTGTTCTGATGCCTATCTGAAAGGTGCAGGTGTGTCTATGGATTGCCCAGCACTTGTTGTTAAAAATGATAGTTTCAGATTGTCAGCTACGCCTAAACATTGTGGCGATATGTACGCATGCTACAGTGATGATTTTGTAATTAAGCCTGAGAAAGAGATTTCGTAACTAAGTTCGCACTACTAATGGGTGAGTGGCTAGCTTCACTCACCTTGCTTATATCTGCATGATGCGCCCACCTTTACTCTGGAATTATTGTCGGCACGGCAGGTGTTAACCCCTACAGATACAACTTGCACACTCTGATAGAGTGCCTTTGGCGTGCTTTTATCCACCCGCAATAGACTTGCCAATTCATTACTATAGTGGCCACTGTGCCTTAAGTAAGGCTGTGTCACTACCATTCTGCACGCTATCGCGTCTTCGGGCTAGCCATTCAAACCTACAGCAACAATACCTCTTCTGGAGTTGTTTGTAGCTGTTTACCTGAACTGTTTTAGCGAACCATAATCTGGTTGAAGTGTATCTTTGATGAGTGACACTCAGTGCTTTGTTAAGCGTAGTTGTCGAAGGGTAGTTCGTTTATATATTACCTTTGCGTTGATTTTAGTGGCAGTGTGGCAGCGTTATGAAGGATGTGTTTGCCAGTGATGATGTAGTGGTTTTAGTGGCCGCAAGTGATATACGGGAATTGACAGAAACAAGGTGAGTCATAACATAGTGTACGCCTCCACCAGCACCTAGCTGACTGTTTCAAGCCCTAAATGTTGTTAACCTGTGCATATCTACACGTCTTTAAGCCGTCACTTGGTGGCAGCGAAATACTTCCATTATGTTGAACGATAGCGTGACAAATGAAAGCCTGGCGTGTGACATTTCCCGCTTAGCAGAGGTGTTTGAATGGTGGTTTTAGCTTGCATTTTATTATCATTTTGATAAAATAAAGACTCTCTAGTTGAGGGTTATCCGCAACAAAATTGAAGCCTTGAGGAGGGTGTACAATGTCAAACTATCAAGAGTTGGAAACCAATTTACAGTTATCTAAAGCTAATGCTAGCAAACTGGTCACGTTGATTTATAAAGCGCAGCAGGTTGAGTTGGATGCTCACTATGCGTTTTTACGTGCAGTCTATGACAACGTTAAGAAGACACGCGTTGAAGAGAAGAGGCTCGCTTTGATTAACAACGTAATATCTGCTGGCCATGTGCTCAGCAAGGATGGTGTGTGCGTGAGTATCATCCCTGAGTATGATAGATGTATGGATGGTGCTGCCATGGTTCTTGCCGATTTGACGGATGAGGAAGGTAAATTAACCGCCCCCAAAAAGTCAGATTATAGGTTCTTAAGAACGGCTAATGCTAAGGAATTCCACTTTAGTCATGACAGTTCCGAGCAGACTTTATCTATTAATCTGAACACGGGTTATGTGGAATATGAGATAAGCAATAACAATCGTAATGTGGATGATGCCAAAAAGACATGGATGTATCAGGCTCTCTATGTGTTTATTCGTAGCCATAAGTTTGGAAGGTCTGAGAGTGGCGTAGAAAGATACAAGGATGAATACATGAACGACTCGTCTTACGAAAGATTTCACCTGAAGGAGAAGCAAAGAAGGCGACTCGCTAAGGCAGCATTGAAGATTAGAGGTTACTAAAGTGAATTAATGGAGGGTGTGAATCCTAGCTAAAATTCACACCCTGAATGCTTATTGAAAGGCGGCGATATTAGCCTGTAATGACCAAGTATAGAGCTACTTAGTTTGTGTTAACACCACCAGCTAGAGTCACTATTGGGGTGTTTTAGTTGGCTTTAGACTCTGCTTTTGCGCCTGATTGCCGAATAAATACCACCGTTCCTGAGGGGAGTAAAATGAAGATAGAATCAAATAACACTGCGTCTTCTGGCTTAGAGACTAGCAATGATAATCAGCCTTCTGCTGCCGTTAAGTTCGCTGAAAAGCCTGTTGAGGGCTATGGCGTGGTGGTCAATAATAACGTGACGCCTGAACATTACAGTGAATATGATATTAAGTCTGTCGGTCAGATGTTTTATATTACAAGCGTGGGCAGTAGCGATGGGTTTGAAATACCCCATGATGCTTTGTCTAATGCAGATTGGGATTGGCGTATTGTTGAACGTGGTGAATATATTAAACTCCTGTCAGCTAGTAGCGATACTAACTCCTGTAATGCCACGATCTTAAAGCTATCAAGCATTGAGGATGATTGTGTATTAGTGAACGAAAACAACGCTGGCGAGTTTGTGTCTGCATCATTTAATGCTGAGTTGTTTGATGTGGCCTGCGCTGAACTTGCCAGTATTATGATGCTGACTGATACGGAAGAGTCGCTCGTTGGTAGCGTGAAACTATATGCGGACGATGGTTCTTGTGTTTCGTTTGATATGCTTGTCAGTGAACACGATGATGGGGCGATGCGATACGGAAAGCTTGTCTCTGAGTGCTTTAACGAAGTGATGATGGATTTGCATGAGAGTGGGAATATAAGCCTCACTAAAGAGAGTTACGCTTTCTATAAGCAGGTTGAAATTTTGATGAAATCCCTGGACGGCAAGCAATGTCACCTTCTGGAAAGTCCATGCTTGAACACGTCAAAAAGGAATTTGGTGGTGATGATGCACTAGAAATGTGGAGAGATATACTTAAAGGTTTTGAAACTCCACTGCCTTATTTAATGGCAAATTCAATTATTCATGACGCTGCTGGCAATAAGATTGAGGAAGGTAGCCATACAGGCATTACTCAAAAAGTTGTTATTGAAAGCGGTGATTTTTCATGGATAGGGAGTGGTGATGATTGGCGTAACATCGAGTCAAACGACAGCGTTGGTGATGTAGTGTATTCAGTATCTGCTGGTGATACAGGGAATGCCCAAATCATTGTAGACCTACTTGCGGTGCTTTCTGAGTAGTAGGCTAAGGTTGAATATGTGCTCCTTCTGATAGTATATGAGTACTGAATAAAGGAGCACTCATGGCTAGTGATAGCATTAATAAAGTGGTAATAGAAGGTAGGCTAGGTTCTGATCCAGATGTGAAACCTATGCCTAGTGGTGATGTGATTGTTAATATTAGCGTAGCCACTGAGGAAGCATTTAAAGATCGCACCGGCAAAGAGAGGAAAGAGACTGAGTGGCATCAAATTGTTGCTTACAAGTCTCTAGCCAAAGCTATGGCGGGAGATCTTAGGAAGGGTTTGAAGGTTAATGTTGAGGGTAGATTAAAGACGCAACGTTGGAATGATAGGCAAGGTGAGCCAAAGTCTCGAAAGGTAATAGTTGCATTAAGTTATGAAATTGTTGTGCAGGGTGGTCGTAATAAAAAGCAATCCGATGCCCAGAGTTCGCGAGCTAATGCTCCTAATCAAGGGCGGTATTCATCTGGCCGCAAAGGTGCGTATACGCCCAGCTCAAGTAGTTCTGAGTTTGATATGGATAGCGGGATACCGGAAGATTTTTAAATCCACCAGCGAGTTTGCATGATTAAGGCTGTCCATTGGGCGGCCTTTTTATTCGCCATTCATCACTGTGAAAAGTATTATCATTTTGCAATAAACTTGGTGTTTATGGTACAATATGTACATCTTATGAGGAGATAAAAATGATTAAACCTAGCACGAAGCTACTACTATTGTCAGACATAGATGCTGTTGTATCCGATTGGTTCGTTGGTTATCGCGAGTTTATGCTTAAGGTGAAGGGCATTGAGTCCACGGGTGAATTGCCCACTATATTCCACATGCTAGATGTATTCCCAGACTTAGAAAAGCCTTGGGAGCATATTATGGAATACCAAGAGAGTGAGCATTATAAGTCGATGCCAGTCTATGATGATGTGGCGGAAACCTTGGTTGATTTGAATAAGATTGGGGTTGAAGTTCACTTTATTACCTCTTGTGGTGATACCCATAAAATTCAAACAGCCCGTAATGAATACATGTCGGAAAAGTTTGGTGGTTTGTATGAAATTATACATTATCTTGGGCTTGGTGAAGATAAAACAGCCGTGTTTGATATGTATAAAGATGTATCTGTGCCAGTAGTCTATATAGATGATCAAGAGAAAATGCTGCTACCTGCTGAGCAGTTCGGCTTTAAGACTGTATTGAAAAATATGGCATACAACCGATGTGCAGATGGTAAATACCACCGTGTTTCGGGATATGCTGAACTAGGTGAGTTGATTAAAAGCATGTTGTAGATAATCAGTGCTTGTGGTGGTGCTTCATCTAAGTGCCACCTGCAAATGGTAAGCGTGGTAAAAGCAAATAGTTAGGTTAAACCTGTTTAATAGGGATACATTTATGAAGTTTAAATCAATGGCTACGTGCCCCAACATGCCTACTGAAGAGGAACTGGCTCACGCAAGGGCTGTGCTTGAGCAACAATCTAAGTCGGCTCTGTACGCAAAGGAGAAGGCCGAACTAGTGTGTAACTCCTGTGGTAAAACCCAGTTGGTTGAGGACTCTGCTTATATAGAGTCATATTACTATGAGCACGCCTTTGGCTGTACAGGTGGCGCTGAATGGCATAGAGATACCGCTCGTGATAGGGTGACGTGCAACCATTGCGGTGTGGATGGGTTGATAGGTACATCACCGCTTAGCACATGTACAAATCTATTTAAGTCGGTAAAAACCTCTCATCAAGGGCTGGATTAATGATGCATACCCCATTTGAAATATAGTGGGGCAAGGTTCAATGCAGTTTGATTATAAGGAAGTGTTATGTCTGGTGTAATGATAGTTTTGCCATTGGCGCTTATGGCTGTTTGTTTGGTGATGGCCGTTCAACTGGCTACGCACGATTCATCTTCGGGCGCGTTTAAATTTAGATTGTCAAAGTCTATAGGGGTGATCCTGTCACTCGCAATCTTTGCTCTTTGGATGATTAGTCTTATTGAAGCAATAGTGTAAAGCCTGGTGCGAATAGCTGCTTTACATGCGCTCAATCGTGCCAGTATTAGTTATCCCCTCATTATAAATGTTCACCCAGTAGGTCTCCTGCGCTATCTTTAGTGTAGGGTTGACGTGCGCCAATATAAACACTCATGACACTCCACCAGCCATGTGATAATACGTGACTGTTACTGTGGTTGGATGTTAAACGATGCTGCTAAGGTGCTTTGATTGCTGTTTTTTGACTCGCTTTTTGGTGCGGTAAAGCGCTAGTTTACATTGACAATTACTCGCAAAATGATAATATGAACCTATATTAATTGCCCGCAGGTGAGTTATGTTAGAACAGAAAAAAGTGATTGAGTATGCAAAGTATCTCGCAACTTTTTCCATATCTTTTGTCGTAATATCTTTATTAGGCATGGTGGAAATAATCACGCTGGGTGCTGATTGGACGCTAAGTAAATTTGTGATTGTCCTTCTAAGCCTTGTTATTATCGCCATTTCTTTTAGCTCTACTGAGCCTACCCATTCAACTGAAAAACCATAAGGTAACGTTATGTCATCATTATTAAATGCCGAACAGAAAAGTGTTATTGAGTCTCTAGCGCTAGAGGTTGAAAGCTCAAACGCAGCAAGAACCGAGTTGGATAAACGTGTTGGATCAACAATCCTACCTATAGTAGACAAGCTCCTTGCTGAGGAAGAGTTGAGTGAGGTTGAAGAGTTAATAGAGTCTTTCCCTGCATGTTCAGCAAGAATGATTATTGGTGGAAAGCTGATGGTTGCACAGAGAAAGCTGGCCAGTAAAGTGGGTGAAGGTGACTTTAATTTGCCAGATGAGATTTGTGTTGCAACCGTGCCGTGGGATATTGATCAGCAGTTTAATATTGTAAAAAGCTTTGGAGACCCGTTGAAAGCAGAGTGGTTATATTCTGATGACGATGATGTTATCCAGTCATTCTCTGATGAAGAGCAGGACGAAGTAATACTAGACAATTTCCCTGTGTGGCACTACACAATCAACCACTATGAAGCGTACAAGTCAGTGATGATTATGCCAAACATTGAGAAGTACGGCACTGAGGATGAGGCTACAGCGGCTGGGGCAACGAAGTTTATTAATGAGCAAGGGCTTAGTGTGGCGGATGGTTTTGAAGCGGACAGCCTTGTGCGTAATGATGATGGTGTAGGCACTCTGGTCATTTACTTACGTAAGAAATAGCGATTTGCGGCCTTTCTGAATGGTTAGGTCGTAAGATTTGAAATTAAGGTGTTCCTGAATTTGTGTTAGAATATGGGCATCAAACAAACTTGTATAAGGTAGGAATTCCGATGGATGATTTTAATTTGGATGCGCTAGATAGCGTTGATTTTGACAGCGTAGAAAAGGCATCAGCCGAGAAGCAAAAGGAACGTGATAAGCAGGCTGATGCGGAGATTGAATCTCTTCGTGAAGGTGCGGATTCGTGCGAAGGTGGTGCCTGCATCCTGTAGGTCGTGAGTTTTATAAGGTGTATTGGTAGGGTGGCTTGTGCTGCCCTTTTTATTTAGTGCGACCTTATAACGTGTTTAAAGTAATCCTGTGCTTGTGTTTAACGCACGCAAAATGGCAGCCAGACAAGGTATTTAAGATGAGTGATAGCAGTTTTGACGTTCTACGCCGCATAGCTAGTGTAATGGGCGTAGCGGGGCCTGAGAGTGACGATAATATATATGATGTGTCATTCCTGAGAAGTATAGAGCGCGCTATTAATAGGTCTTTCGGTGAAGGCGTTGTTATAGAACAGTGTGAAGACCAGGGTGAAGTAGAGGCGTACGTTACCAGTGCGGGGGAGACGTTAATGGGTGTTGCATTAAGGCATCTAGGCACGCAATCTCGATGGCCGGAGATAGTTGCAATGAATGAAAAAGCCTGCCGAGCGGTGAGTCCTAATACTTATTTGCCTGATGGAATGAGGTTGAAGCTACCGTTAAAACTTGCAAAATGATAAAGCTTGGGTATACTGTGTGTATTGAATAAACACAGGAAAAGACAATGACAGTTGAATCAAAAAGTGAAGTAAAAGGCGAAGCTAAAGACGTGATGGTTGTCAATCAACATGGTTACTCTTTAGTGATTCGAGCGGGGGTTGAAGTTGATTTAAACAAGCTTGTTGATGCCCGTGTATTCGAAAGCGAGGAAGAGTTTCAGCGTGAATTTTGTGAAACTAATGGCATTCCATATGTCGAAGGTGAAATCCAGTATATCACCGAGGTTGGTGAGTATAATGGTAAGATATACGTGACAGATATGAATAGTTGTTTTGATGAAAATAATCCAGAAGCCTCTGTGGAAGATGCGGTTAACGATTACGAATTGTAGTTGTTGTCATAAAGGTGTCGGCCTATCTGGTCGCTAACTTTATGGTGTTACCAAGCGCTTGCCTGAGTGCCTTAGTTGTACGGCTTGGCATGACACCTTAAATGAATCAGCGCGTCAATCGTGCGTTTCTACCCTCGAAAAACAAACTCAACGGGAAAGTATCATGAATAATTCAATCGAGTTTTTGCTGTTCGATGCCAGTAAAAAGAAGTTTAAAGGTATTAATCACGAGGGGGACTCTGGCTCATTTGGGGATCACCTTTCCTTTCTGAGGGATAACCCAGAAGCAGCACCTGATAGTTTGTCTCTTGAGGTTGGGTCGCTGATTGATGTTATTAAGGCGCAAGAAGAGGCGGGCTCGAACGTGTATATGGTTGACCCTGTTGGTATGCGATATATCACCAGTGTATCCCCTAAGCCTGATGTTTCGAACAGCGAAGTTACTCTGCAAGATGCTGGCGATACTGCTAGTGGGGAGACCTATGCATTGAAAAAGGAACTACTTCACCACCTTGTGAGCTTCATGGATTTGCACCTTAAAGGCGAAGCGAATGACGCTGCTACGGGTCTGTATAAGCTTATGCTTGCCAACTCTGACGTCCATCATGACGTTAATGGCGAAACATTTGTACCTGTTGATATTGAGGTGCTCAGTCTGTTAAAGGCATTGCTGGAGCTAAAACTACCCAGTGAAGCTTTTGCAGAGATTAAGGGCAGTGACTTTAATAACCTCTATAAAATAAACTAGCAATCCTCCACCAGCGCTGTTGTGGCACGTTGATAAATAACCAAATAGGATAGAATGGTAGTGAGTCCATAAACGCGAGGGATCACCATGCAGTCGTCTGATAATGGTTATGTCATTGAGTTTTACACCACCGGCGCTACGGAGCCATCTGTCCTAGAAATTCAAGATAAGCCTGGCCTCAATAGCTTTAGCAAGGATAAGATAATTAGCTTTGTTGAGAGTAAAGGGTACAAGCTTGACAAGGGTAAGCCTATTTATATTTACGATATAGTGTCCGCAAATATGGAGATAGATAAGTCTAGTGATGAGTATAGATTAATGGGAGAATCCGCTATATTAAACCCTTTCTATGGCTCAACATCCATCCATTAAATTGCAAAATGATAATATTTTGTGATACAATAAGGCTATTGATTGAATGATTGATAGCCTTTTTTAATGGCTAGAGCAACCACCAAAAGGTCACCCATTATGAACGCAGAAACTCATATTCCGGCACAGGATGCACTTGATGAAAAGCCACTTGTGGTACTTATCGATGTGTATAATCTTATGTATCGCTTGTTCCATACTCGCCCACCATTTACGATGCCGAATTCGGAACAGCGCTTGGAAGTGGTTAAGGGCGTGCTAAATACGGTGAGAGGGATTATTAAGAATACCCCACTCGGCAAAGCTGGTCGCGTGGTGGCTGTATCAGACTCTAGCGGCATTAGTCATCGTCATTACATCCATGATTCATACAAAGCAAAGCGCGAGGGCATGCCTGAAGAACTTAAATCACAGCGCGCTATTATCAAGCATGTGCTAGATGCCATTGGTGTACCTTTTATAGAGAAAGGGGAAGTTGAGGCGGATGATTTGATTGGGATGCTGACCTCACATTATGTGAAGTTAGGTTGCCGCGTTTTGATTCACACGACCGATAAAGACATGCTGCAACTGGTCAATGAAGATGTGCTTGTGTTCAATCCTGCGAAGAAAATCCTTATGCGGGAAGCCGAAGTGGTTGAGAAATTGGGCGTGACGCCGGACTTAGTGGCAAGCTTACTGGCTATCATGGGTGACGGTGTTGATGGCATTAATGGTATTGATGGGGTGGGCGTTGCTAAGGCGGCCAAGCTGCTTAACACCTACGGCAGTATGCAAGGTATTATGCTATCCGCCAATGAAATTACGGGTGTATTAGGTGAGAAAGTGAGGGCTAACCTGTTCCGTGTAGCCCAGAATGTATCGTTAACGGTAATCTGTACGAATGACGCGTTGCTGGATGAAAGGTTGGTGGCCTATGCTGATAATCATATCCACAACCCTGAAAAGTGCCAGAAAATTCATGCCACGTACCCGCCGCTAAACCTAATTTAGGCGCAGCTAAATCGCAAAATTTATAACGAGGCGAGTGCAATAGGTGCTCGTTTTTGAATTATCTGGAGGTTATTTATCATGAGTGTGTTACGTATAATGCTAATTGGGTATGGTCGCTCAGGAAAGGGGACTTTCTGTAATCAGGCCGCTATCACTAAAGGTTGGGCTTCAATTGCATCATCAAGAATGGCAAGTGAGCTTTTTCTGTATGATCAATTGAAAGACAAGTATGGTTATGCGGATATAGAAGCCTGCTACGCTGATAGGCACAACCATCGCCAAGAGTGGTACGAAGCTATTCGAGATTATAATACGCCAGACAAGGCACGCCTGGGTAAGAAAATATTTGGGGCTGGATATACCATATACGATGGTTGTCGTGACCGTGAAGAGTTTGAAACACTCAAAGCGGCGGGTGTGTTCGATATAGCTGTATGGGTTGATGCGGGTGGGCGTGTAGAGCCTGAGAGCGAAAAGTCGATGCAGTTGACCATGGATGATGCTGACATCGTAATATGCAATAAAACCAGTGAGTGCGACTACTTACTTAAGGTCCAGAGATTACTTGCCGCACTTGGCGGGTAAAAGCCAGATTCCCTGTTATATTGGTGAGTAAGTAAGTAGCTCCCTTGTGCTGATTTACTCGTGTGTTTCTTGAGGCGCTAATTATAGCGCCTCTTTTTTATGTGCAACTCATCATGATTTATCTTGCAAAATGATAAATAAGATGAGACTATAAGGGTGTTGGTTGAGGAGCCAGCCCAATGCAAGAAGTAAGCAGTACTACTCTTCCATTAAGACGCCCAATCGCGGCGTAACCTACACAAAAAATAACGAAGTATGTGCATGATGCGCATCATTAATTAAGCCGCAAAGCGCGAGCTTAGTAGGAGTTTCAAGATGAAAATGCAAACCAGAGAATTCAAGTTAGCCAGTCCAGCAATCGATAACACGTACAGCCGCTTTCGTGATCCAGCACCTCGTGCAACACTTATGCTTACCGACAACCGTGGTGTTGATTGGATTGTAGTAGTGAAGGGTGAGAGTGCGCTTAAAGGTGCTCTAGCACTTACTGTTGGCGATGTAATGGAATTGCATGGCAACTTTAGTGAGAAAGAAGTTATCACTAACAATGGCCGTGGCACCATCCGTACAGGTGAAGCCGTGTCAGTTAAGCAACGTAGTGCTTTCACTAAGACGAAGAGCATGTCACGCGGTAAGGGGAAATCACAAGGCGGTCGCGCTTCTGGCTTCTCACTACGTATACCTAAGAGACAACCAGGGTGGATGGCGGCTTAGGCCGTCCTCTGTGCTGAGGGGGAATTATGTTTAGCTGTATTGTTAATCGTCATTCAAATACGGAGTCTACTTTTGCTGTAGTAAAGGCTGACTTCGACAATGGGGATTCTATCGCTGCGTTCAAATCATGTTTAGATGATGCGATTGAGGGGTGGATGGATGAAACCGAAGAAGGTCGGGTGGCGAGAGAGTCCAGCGTTCAGGATTTCAATGTTGGTGATTTGGTGCATTACAACCTGAGATGTATGAACGGTCTGGGTGGGTTCTTAGCGAAAGAAGGCATCCGTAACCTGACTATTGATGTAACCTCTAAAGATACCGCCCAAGACGACTCATGGAACTTTGATGACGTCCTAGGGTGTAACTGTTAGTAAAGAGCATGCATCTAGCGCAAATTCGGAAGGCAAACCTGTTGCGTTAGATGCACTTACCTGATTATTTGTTGCAATATGATAAAATTAATGAGATAATATTTTCATTGATTGAGGAGTCATATATGAACACATTATCTACCACCAGCACCATTACTACGCGCGGCCTCATGGCTCAGCGTGTACAAGAAATTGCCTTGTCGGACACCGCGCAACGTGTGCAGTTTATCGGTACAATTGACAAGCATTCCCCTTCATTAGATATGCACAACATACTTAGAAAGCATGGTTTTATTTTTAGCGCCTCAAGTGCGTCAAAAGGGAACTGTTGGGTAACTGAGTTCATTCGTGAAGAGCCGTTGTCAGATAAGGTATTTGCCAATATGTTAAACCGACTAGGAAAGGCATTTCGTCAGGTGTCATTACCTGATTCTATAAACAAGTAAGTGTAACGCGTTCCCTGTACTTTTAGCCCCACCTTAGCGGGGCTTTTTTTTGTTTATAATTTGGCGGTGCGCGCGTACACCTGTGATAAGTTTTAACTCACGACTTCAAATATTCATTGAGATCAAATCAACAGTAGAGGCTATTGATGTAACAATATAAAGATTTTTGTGATTATCGATATGCTACTCACGCACGAATAAGTGGTTTTTTGCATTGATATATAAGGGAAATATACTATTATTAAATTTATATTTCGTGTGAATCGTTATCAACTATTTGTAAGTGCTGATTTGGCACTGTAATGTGAATTAATTACTTTGATATAGGCAATGATTTTTAAATGAAATGGCAAGCTAAGCACAAGTTACGATAACCTGTATCAATATTAAAATTTTAAGAAGGCAACTTAATGAATATACACCCTGAAAAACAATATTTAGATTTATTGACCCTGTTATTAGAAACAGGCAGTGAAAGAGTTGACAGAACTGGCGTAGGCACAAAAGCCATTTTTGGACATACCATGCGATTTGATTTATCAGAAGGCTTTCCTGTGTTTACGACAAAGCGTGTGTACTGGAAAACAGCATTTAAAGAGATGTTGTGGATGCTTTCTGGTGGTCATAATATCAAGGAGTTGGTAGAGCAAAATGTCCATATCTGGAGTGATTGGCCGTATAAAAAGTTTATTGATGCTCAGCCTGAAGGCAGTACTGATAAGTCAATCACAATGGAAGACTTCGAGCAACGTATCATTAGTGATAACGAGTTTGCAAAGCAATGGGGCGATCTTGGGCCTGTTTATGGTAAGCAATGGCGTAGATGGAAAACTGAAGATGGACAAGAAATTGATCAAGTATCTCAGGTAATCGATTTATTGAAAAATAATCCATCATCAAGACGTATTATATTTGAGGGCTGGAATGTCGGTGAACTTGATCAAATGGCTCTCCCACCTTGTCACAAGCACTACCAATTTTATGTTGATCCAAATACCAATAAGCTCTCTGGTGGTATGGTGCAACGTTCTTGTGACTCTTATATTGGTCTTGCATTTAATATTGCAAATCTAGCCTTTATTACCACGCTCCTTGCGGAGCAAACTGGCTATGATGTTGGTGAAATTGTTTGGTTTGGTATGGATGTGCATTTATATATGAATCATAATGAACAGGCTAAAAAGCAACTATTACGTGAACCCAAAGCATTTCCTAAATTAGTTATCAAAAGCAAACCTGACTCTCTGTTTGATTACACGATCGATGACTTCGAGTTAGAAGGATATGACCCACATTCTGCAATACCAGCGCCAGTAGCTGTATAGGTATTGAATGTCTGGATTTGGAACTTACGGTACGCCAGATAAGCTGAGGAAGCTTTTAAAAACAATGCTTGAACAGCGCTCATTGCCTGTTCATAAAGGTAAGATTGCTCGTAAGGTAATTGAAAGTAAATATGGCTTTCAACACTATTCACTTTCAAATTACCACAAATTAAAAAAGCATGCATGGGCAAAAGATACCGTTGATCAATTTGAATTTGAACTTATTGAAAAAGAAAGCGAAATCGCAGGTGTTAACCTCGAATATGGTACTCCATCTCGACTGAGAAAGCTCTTAAATAAGTTACGTCATAATCCAGAAGATATCCCGTTAAATCCACAAGGAGATAGGGCTGGTCGTATTTCATTACGCTCTTTTGCTGATACATATGAATTGCCGCAAGCAGCACTCACAAAAAAAGCGCCTATGTGGAAATGGATGCGTGACATGCTTACTGAGTTTGATGAAGAACTTTACGAGCAAGGCATAACGGGGACGGTTTGGGAGAGAAAAGTTCCAGATATCAGAACTTATTTAGAGTCTCTTTCAGAAAACAATGAATTACCCATCAATGAGCTTGGAAAGCTTAACCGTAAATCGGTGATGTTTAAGTTCGGAATGCCTGCTAATCAAAGCACTAGTGTTGCTGAAACTCGCGCTCCTAAGCTAAAAGCATTGTTTCAAGAGTATGATGAATTAATCAGTCATCACGGCTATTCACAGTATGCAGGAGATAAATACAAGGATGATCTGTTAGAAATTCTCGAAAAAAAAGAGCTTGTATTAGACTCTTCATCAAGAGTGATCAGTATCAAATGGTTGGCAGAAGAGCTAAATATTGCAAAAAACACGATTAGAACTAGCCCAAACTTAATAAAATTGATTGATGCGCGAACTCAAACGCTTCATCAAACCCAGCAACGAGGATTAACTAAGAAGTCGTTTAATGTATACGGTGCTACTACGTTAAACTTAGGGGCAACGCCATACTCTGAAAAGCATGGTCGAGTATACTCTTTCTCTTCGCTCATTGAGCTGTACAGTCTTGAGTTGGCCGAAAAAGTAGGAACGACATTACATATCATCATTGATGAATGCTCTATGGTAGATCTGTATTCATTGGTCAGAGTATTTAAACGTCTTAAGCCCTCGCAAAAAGTTATCCTAGTTGGAGATGCTGCTCAATTACCTCCTGTTGGGGCGGGAAAAGTCTTTCATATACTGTCAGGCGCACTGGGTGCTCCTGTAACGAGACTGAACAAGGTTTGGCGTCAAGATGCTGGCACGGGCATTCCAATGGTCTCACAGGCCATTAGGGGAGGTATTTGGGAAGAGTTACCTAATTTTGATCGAAGGGGCGTAGGTGTTTCAGTTTTTAATGCTGATTCAGCTAATATTCTCGAAATGGTAGAAAAGATTTACGATGAACTAGGTGGTAATGATGAGCAAGCGGATGTAAAAATTATTTGTCCGACAACAAAGGACTTGGGGTGGGGAACACTTGGTATAAACCGCAAGCTGTCTCAAATATACGCGTGTAATAATCAACAGGTTTCCGTAAATCGTGGAAATACTGCTCTTGAGCCAACTGGGTTGAAAGTTGGCGATATTGTTATGGCAACAGTGAACAATTGGGAAAAGGAGATTATGAATGGTTCATTGGGCAGGATTATTAGGTTAGCTGCTATTAGTGAAATTGACGAGGCGAAACAAGCTAGCTTGCCTCTTCCTGTTATTTTAGTTGCCTTTGACAATGGAGAAGTATTACTCGATGAAAACGACATTGAAAGCCTTCAGTGGGGATATGCTATTACTTGCCATAAGGCACAAGGCTCGCAATTTCGCAGAATTATTATCCCTGGTATTAAAGCGCCTATTGCGATATAGGCATAGAAAAGGAGTTCAATGCTGTGTGGTTGATTTGGATTAACATCGTCATTGTGGTTGCTATTACAGTTATCGCTGTGGTCGCATTGTGCGAGGAGAATTTGAATAAGTTTGCCAAGATGTGTTTTGCTGCCTGTCTCTACGCAGTAGGGTATTTCACATTCCCTGTATGGTCACCTTATCTGTGGTTATAATTTCTGCTCACAGGGGTGTGTGGGCGTGCAAATAACGATGGGGTGGTGATGTGCTATATGGTATGTCACCACACTTTCCCGATGGATTGTGTCATTCGCTCTTTCCTGTTTCATTTCTTGTTATTCTCCTTACTTTTAGTTAGTCTATGTGCATAGGTTGATGTCGCAACCTGTCCCGCCACAAGGCAAAGCTAATAGCACGATATACATCACACAAAACAACCATTAATTTATCGATTGTTGGTTGGAGTGGCGCTAACTGACTCACTAAAGGTAAATTATGAACATTCATCCTATCGCTAAGTTAGATACCGTTAAGAAAACCAAATCGCAACTTAAACAGCTTTGTAAGGCTGTACAGAAAGCCACGCAACATCAATTCAGGTTCACACTTACCACCAGCCAAAATGCCCTAGCATCAGCGTATGGGTTTACGTCATGGTCTGATTTAATGATACAAGCGAAGTCCAATGAGAATGCAGGCGTATTTAACCTATTAGATGACATATCAACTACAGCGATGCACAGTGTATTCACGTCACATTTTGTGGACGTTGCTGAGGCAGAGCGTAAAGGCATTATTGGTAGGAAGGATTTGGGAACGGTTTCTTTTGACCTTCAAGAGTTCACCATTCTATGGAAAGACCATAATAAGGGTGAGATTTCATCTCGAAAAGGGGTTGATATGCCTCTGCATGGCAAGATTACAGTTACTGGCCGTAAGCTTGATGTAGGCGACAACGTTATTGTGTACCACGGTAATACGAAATACACATACACGGTAGAGGCGGTAAATTTAGATGTAGTGTCAATTATTGCTGGCGTTCATGTCGTGACAGATAATGGTTTGTTTAGTACGGGTGGCTTTGAGACGCCCGTGAAAGGCGAGCTGCTTCGGGTTGAGATAGCCGAGAGTGGTGAGGGCTCGTTAGTGGTTGATGCGATTGGTACATATGATGTGAGGGTTGATGCTGATGTTAAGCCTTATGAGAGAGCCAGTGCTGCGCTAGATTGTATTGCGAGCAATATAGCTATCGGTGATTTAGAAGCGGTTGATATTGCTGTGTACGATGCAAAGGGGGTTCGCTTGTTTGAGAGTGAGCGCGCTGAACCTTATGCATATACAGGCCGAGCTGTGGTTGTATAGCTGCAATAGACCAGGCTGATGAATGAGAGGTTTTCGCCTCTCATTTTTACTTATCTTGATGTGTTATTTATTGCAAAATGATAATAATCATCGTACAATACCTACATCAAATAAAGACATAGCAAGCAAGGTGACACATGAGTAAAATTGATAGAGATAAACTTCCAGCGTTATTAGCAAATGTTGGGTTAGGGAATGACGAAGGCTCGCCTCACTTGTTTAGTTATGATTTAGAACAAGCTTTAGCTCATCATGTTGGTCAACAGTTTTACGCCCTTATCCCCGCCTTGCAGAATATTGCGAAAACGTTAGAAGAGTTAGGCGCAACCGACTTTGCCTCGCGCATTGAACGTAATGGCTCAGATTGCTATGTATGGTTGGAGTCTGCCACCAGCGAAGGGGATGTGACGTTAGGGTTTGCCACGCAAAACTTTAGTTACCTTGTATATATCGTTGAGCGGTTCGGTGACCTTGCGATGCATGTGAGACGCATCTGGGATGATTACAAGGGTAAAGAGTTATCAGGCGGTTATATGCTTGGTGAAGGCGATTGGAATACGCTGGAGGAACATAGCTACGAGAAGGTTATTCAGAAAGGGCATTATGCTTGTGAGTATTACAGCGATGATATGCGTGATGAAAACAACGAGTCACTTAATGATAAGCATCATTACACGAAGCGCCCGAGCTATAAGACGCACCAGTTGGGTATTAAGAACCACGAAGGGATGAAGTACTTAGATTCACGCGATGCGGGTTACGTAGCGTCTATCACTATTGATGTGATCACGAAAACGCCTTGCTGCGACAGTCCCTTTGCTGCTATTAAAGGTTTGGTTGAAAACATCTACTTAGATTTAAAGACCTTTGCTGACTTTCCTTGCTTGGGCGAATGAGTAAGAGCGCCTTTGATGAATGACAGTTGAGCTTAATCTGTTATTCTGATGGGGTGACAACTAAGCTGGTTGAGTGCGGGTGGTTTAGCTTAGCTTGAAAGCCAATTAATTAACGCCATTGACTATGCCTACAAGACAATATGATGTGATGTAGTCTACAAAATGCCACATTGTTAGTTGTTGATAGTATTTACCCGCTGGCTACGTTATCAAAATGCCACCCATTTACTGCGTGGCCTTAAGTAATGATGAAGCTGTTTATTTCGAAATGGCGTGGAACGTTCTTTCATTTCCCTGCACATACTAAATAAGGTCTCTTTGAGGCCTTTTTTTATATTTGATGATAAGTTGTTGAGCATTCAAAGAGTAAAGTTAAGTGTGTGTCATAGCATTAAGGAAAGTGCTGTAAGGCACCATGTTTATTATCAATGATGGGAGGGAGTCTTGGGCGAAAGCCTGAGCAAACAGAATGGGAATTGAACACACCGTAAACGCTCAGTTAGAGCAGGCTGTCCACCAGCGTGAAGTGGGTGTATTGGCGTTATTGGTTGAGCAGGGTGCAAATGCGCACATTGTAGACGATAAGCTAACCATGCAGTGTATACAGAAGCAGCATTACGATGTACTCCAGGAGTTGATACGGTTAGGTGCTGATCCACAAGGTAGAAAGTGCGCCTTGTTGATTGGCTTTATTCGTAGAGACGATGTGAAGGGCTTGAAGCTGCTCGTTTCATTGGGTGCGAACGTGAATGCCTGCGAAGTTGACTTGCTTAGGGTATGCCGAAGAGAGAGTGCGGTGCAGTGCTGGCGTTATATGTACAAGCAAGGTGCCGATCCCGCTAATATGGGTTGGCAGTATTTTGCGGGCATCATGGGGCCTGTGGCGCTGGTTAAGGCTACGATGAAGAAATCAGATGGTAAGGCGTACCGTAATACGGTCAAGCAGTATCAAAAAGTGATGGATAGGCCGCTACTATAAGTGGCCTTTTCTTTCTGCGGATATTGCAAAATGATAAAATAGGCGTATAATCTCCTTATCGTAAAATGTCATTGAGGAGAATGATATGTCTATTCAAATGCAGAGTGTGACGCAAGCGCGTTACAGTGATATTCCAGATGTAACTCAGCAAGTGTTTCTCGTTATCAAGAACGATGCCGCGCACCTAGAGCGCATATTCAAAGGTATGTTTGTTGTCGCAAGACGCGTACTTGGCTTTTCCCCTAAAGCGAGTTCATACCCTTTTATTACGCGTGAAATCCCCATTCAAAAAAATGACCAAGAAGTGATAATTGACCGTTGTCGTTCGCGTGGTGAATTCGTTATCTCACGTGATAAGGGCACTATGAAGGAAGTGTGCTACGCCATCGCCTTTGCTTCGGCAGATAAATATTCAGGTTCTGGTGTGATGCGTAAGGCCTTTCATGACGTGGTAACCGGTTTAGGTGCCGATACAGCGGAGGTAGCCACATACAGAGATAACCTAGACTGCCTGCGGATTGGTGAGCTACTGATGAATGATTACTTTGAAGCTATGTTGTCCTTCGCTAAACAAAGTCGTACTTATATGTCCACATGGCAATCTGTGGCTATTCAACAATAATACAGGTGGTAATGATTATGAGACCGTTGACGATCATCGATGTAAATAATAGAGGCACTGACTTAGGGCTTATCCTTAATGAAGTGCTTATTATGAAAGTCGATACAGAACTGGGTGATAGTGCTCAAGATTTGTATGATGTAGCAAATAACTTGCTTCGTGCCCACTCTATGGAAACCATGGTGACATCTGGATATACCCCGCGCAGCGAAGATTGGGACTGGGATGATGTGCTTAGGGATTTTGTCGCGTTAGAGTTAAAGGTGGTTAAAGCTTGATGTGCAAAGAGGTTTCTTAATGTAAGTCACCTCCGCGTCACCCTATCTACCATTTCAAATATTAAATTAAGGACAGTCAATGAATCATGAAATTAAACTAGGCAAGCTTAAAGCAATGGCATCTGAGGTCACTGTGGTTCCTGATTATTGGATAGCCAATTACCCAGGCCAACATAACTGCCAGCAATATTGTTTAGATTGTTGCGAAAAACACATAGCAGGTCTGGAAAAAGGGGTTCATACACCTGAACGTGACGATAGAGTTGAAGAACCTATCCCTCTATCCGAGGAGGATAAGTTGTCAGTTGTTGAAAACCCTCCTCATGTTGATGGCGGCTGGGGTTCTGAATATGACAATCTACCAGTTTGTTCAACTTGCGATGCACCTCTGTCTGGCTCATTGACAGATATGGCTGTGTCTGAAGAGTTAAGTCATCACTTAGAAGTTAATGAAGGCTCTGTATTGGTGGCGTCACCTCGCAAAGCTTGGGAGCTCGAAAGCGTGATCTCAAATGCATCGTGTGAACATCAGGCCAGTGTTGAGTTACTGATAGAGAAGCTGTCGTTTTAATTCGCAAACATTAAACCCAGCGACTGTTGGGTTTGTTTCTTAGGAAAGAGGTTCCGATGGATATAAATAAATTGCTGGGAAATATCGCTACAGATACTGTGAAGTCTGAAAACGAACTCGGTGGTGTGGCTGCAAGTTGTGCAACGAAAGAGCTACTTAAGTTCTGGCATAAACAAGACGTTGGTATAGAAGATATCCAATCAGATTTGGATCATGCCATAAGTGATTTGATTAACCTGAAACTTAGATTGCACATTGTTGCAGACACGAATACTGATGCACTGCCTGATTACGAAGATGTCATGGATAAGGCGTCAACTATTGTGGATAGCATCAAGTAAACCATAAAGCCCCAGCCTGCTTCTGGGGCTTTCTGTCTTCCCGAACATGCCACGCTAAGACGGCCGCCTGGGGCTGGCTTTAATCTCAATCAAAGTGAGACAATAAAGCAAACAAAAGTATATTTTAGCTTCTTGATTTGGTATAGTTAGTACACTGATTGAGGAGAATCACATGCACGAAAACATTACCCCACTTACCGATAAAGAAGATAACCATTTTGCGTCAAAATTTGGTGCAGAGTCACGCGCCAGCTTTAATGTATCAACAGCATGGGTGGTTGATACTTTTATCCAGTATGGTGTTAATTATCAAGAGGTGTCTGCTCGAAAGGGTGACGACTCACGGTATATGAGCATCACTCGCTCAACTGCTTATGACGGTGACGACCTTGTGTTCTCTATTCATACCGATGACATTCGCTACATGGGGCGTACGGTAGCCTATCCACGTAAGCCAGATGGTTTCCAGTTGCATATTGATGAATACGACCAGTTTTGTATTACGCATGCACAGTGGCCTTGTATGCTGATATGCATGGATGATGAAATGGATGAAATGTTATGGTCAAAGGTCTACTCATTTGTGAAATAACCACAAAAAGTTCACCTTGAAGAATTGTTAAATCTTGCAAAATGATAAAGTCAGCGGTATAATGTATTTAATGTTTGAGGAGGCATGATTATGTTAAAAGCTTTAAATAAAGATGGTATTCCGGTCAACGTATTGGCATGGGCAATTGCAAGAAATGGGTGGGAGTACTACGTTACCGAAATGCCCGATGAAGATGGTATTGGTTTCGCTTATGTTCAAGGTTTTGAAGATGAGTTCGGTACATTCAGCATCCAAGAACTCAAGCCGCACCTTATTATGTTTAAGGTTGTGGAGGATTTAAGTAACGATCCCGAGAGTGATGCGTACTTGGCACCACCATTAGGCGGTCGATGGTTGACGGAAGAGGAAATCGCCAAGGCCGAGGCCGAGGAAAGCGCGGAAGCTTAATATTATTTACCATGGGCGGCATAGGTCGCCCTAGTGTATCTGGTAGCCATTGGTTACCGCAGGATGCAAAGAGGTCGGCATTCTGTACGAAAGATTGTAAAGGCTCCTCATGAGTCGCCTTCGGGCGGCTCCCTCTTTAAGGTTTGCTCACTATGAAATCAGCACTATCTGTCTTGCAAGACTTAAACTCGGCTTTGAAATCACAAATACAGGGCGAACCGCTCAACACTGCCACACTATCTGCCATTCAAGGCGCGATAGCGCATCTAGGTCTTGAATGCTGCGAAGGCGTAGAGGAAATGCTGGTGGGTGATATAGAAATCTGCCTGTCGAAACCTGACACGTATTATCTTGATGTCACTAAGAACGCCAGCGGTAAATGGTCGATGTCAATACAGTATATGGGTTCAGATGCTCCAATCCAAGATGTAACCTCTTCATTCAGCCATAAGGAGGCAGCGTTAATAATGGGTGTGGCGAAAATGTTGGCAATGACAGATATGCACAAACCCTCTGAATAAAAAGGGTTCCGCTCGCGCTTGGTGTGTTTAGTGAATTGTCCGCCTGGTGTTGAACCGAAGATATAAACAAAGAAAATTAGGCTGCCATAGGGTGGCCTTTTTTGTGCTCACCACCCGCGTTTTAATGCAAAATGATAATTCATTGTGGTATAATCACGTTTCACTTTTGAGGAGAAGTAACTAACATGAAACCTTTCACAACAGATACGCATGGTCGTAACCATTACTGTAACGCCCCAAAGGAACATAAGGTGCCCAAATCGGCTAAAGGTAGACGAGGGACCCGTACTAGCGCTCGTCAAGCTGGCAAGCAAGAAACCATTCAAGAATTAAAGTAAGGGGCATACCAGTGAGTAATTCAGTAGAGATGAATAAACAAGTTCTTACATGGGTGAATGATACATTAACAGGCCAGCTGGTGGAGCTTGAAAACAATGTTGAAGCCCTTTGTTACACAGATGCCGCCAAGCGCACTATAGCCCTTGCGTTAAGTGTTAAATCGTCAAATATGATTGGTTGCTTGGATGAGCTGGCAAAGCTTACCACCCGCCTTGCGACACCCAAGCCGGATGCGCTGCTACCGCTTAACGAATATTCCTACCAAGGAAGTGAGGCGCTTTACGACCTGCTTGATAGTATTCGTCATGAATACCGCATGATGGCATTTGACCTCAAGGATAATGGTATTGATATTGACACGTCAGCGTCGACTAACAACATGCTGTTTCCAAAGGCCGCTAGCTAACATCAGTCATGAATAATGTCTGTATCGAAGCCACTCTGTATAATAAATTGAGTGGCTTTCTTTCGTTTGTGTAACCTAAAAAGCACTTGCGTACCCTTGTCGGTGCATTTAAAAAGACTTTTGGCGCTCGATGCCCCGCTTGTTGTTAAGTGGGAGTTCGCGGCATGCTTATGAATATCTTGCTGCATCACATTTATTGCAAAATGATAACTTTTAGCGGTATAATAAAGCTTCACTTTTGAGGAGAGTTTTATGCCCGTCACCAATCAAGCCTTAGCGAATGAAGTCATTCAGAATGCACCGTCAGATTTAGGTGACTCTGTGTGTTACAGTTCAATCCCTGATATGGCGTCAGCGCTCAAGATAACAGCGTACACTTTCATTGTGGGAGACGAAGGTGAATTGTTCGCTTCTCACGATGATGGCGTCACACGCGTTAAAATCGGATACCTGACGGATGCTGGCGCTAACGTATACCCGCATATCGTTTCACAACTTGAGCTTGTCTGTCCGAAGATTAAGAGTTGTGTATGGGAAGGTATTGCCGTGATGGAAATGAATGTAGAGGGAGAGCGTTACGTTGTCTCTTGCTACGATAAGAAAGGTGATGGTCATCCTGCGCTTGCTATTAGCAGCTCATTAGAAGGCTTGTTGGCTAAGCTAGATAAATGTAGCTAGGCCAGCGCCTTCATAGTTTGGAACGTCCACCTGCTCACGATTTGTGTTCAGGTGAGGTGTTAAATAACCCTTGCATCAACGAATAAGGAGAGCACTGTGACGCAGCAATTAAACAGAGTTGAAAGCACAGTGGTAGATAATCTGCTACAAGCGCTTTACCACCGCATCAAAGCAAACTCGGTGAATGTCGAAGAGCATCTCGTTGATGCTAGTGTTGCATGTTATCGATTTGGTGAAATCGTGACTATCAATACACCAGGCGAGCACCATCCAGAAGAACAGATAGCAACTAAGCTGGCTGATGTCACTTGTAATGGTTTTAGCTCTATCGCTGCAGGAGAAGCGCTAAAAGCTGTAAACTGCTTTAGCTACAAAATGCCTGATGGCGCTAAAATTAACATCTACCGCTCCAAGATCAATCATTTCTGGAGCATCAACTCTGACAAAGACGGCATTGTGGCTTTAATAAGAACTTACAAAGACGGCAAGGTGGATGAGATGTGTCGTCAGTATCTGCCGGATGGTGAAATTCCAGCTTATGTTCTCGAACAGTTGAACGAACATCTATAATAACGTAACACCAGCCGAAAGAGTTTGTGTGTGACAGAGGGTAAAATGCATGCCTGAAGAATCGCAAATCAAATCAGACAGGGGATAAATATCTTGAACAAATCATTGAGACACTTTTTTAAATGGTATTGGCCTTCAGCACTTATGTTCAGTACCTTAGCTTTACTCTTTCCTCTTTTAGGTCTTTTCGGAGACATTAAAGAGCGGGGGGATTTTTTGGATATGGCCGCACACCACGAAAAGGGGTTGTTTGTTTTTATTATAGGTAACGTCTTTTCTGCAATGTGGGCTAGCACTAAGATTAATGTGTCGTCCGAAAGTAGTTTGGGGTGGAATGATTACTTAACCCTGATTTTACGTCATTATGCAGACAAGCCTGATGATTACACCATCACGATTGGTGACATGAGTGGGGGCGATAAGTCACTCCCCGAGTATAGGGGCTTCATGCAAATGAGGCTGGGTGATTTGCGCAGTTTTAGAATAGAGGGTGAAGATGATGACAAATGAAGCATTGAAGCTAACAATTCAAGCGAAAGCTTTGGCGGGCGTGGCCGATGATTTGGTTGCAATAGGGTCTGATAACATTACAGTTAAGGACTTGCGAGACAAAGCTGAATACTTTGGTCAGAAGAGTTTGGGAGAAACTAATGCAAAGCGCGCAGCAAAGATGAAAGCGCCAAGCGAAGCATTAGAACTTACTCTTCAAGCGAAAGCTTTGACAGACATGGCATGTGCATGGTCTGCAATGGGGGCTGATAACATTACAGTTAATGACTTGCGAGAAAGAGCTGGTCGCTTTCGGCAGAAAAGTCGAGAATTCTCTGAGAAGGCCAAGCACAGAGCAGCCGATCAAAGCGAGGTATGACTAGCATGAAAGATGGAAGTGTTAATGGGTGCTTAATAAACCCTTTTACAGGCAGTGATGTTGATACGGTTAGTTTGGTTGCTAAATATACCGACGATATAATGGGTAATCCTAATTATTGGTCAGAACTAGCTAAACGCCTTCTAGAAGTTGATGGTTTGATATTGGAAGAGGAATGAATGTGAAACAGGTACCTATAGTAGAATCATGGTCAAGCATGATGATTGCACAACTTAAGAAAGCGGGTACCAAAGAGAAGCTGTTGCTATGAATATTGCATACTGACATGCAGTAGTAAGGAATGAAGCGTTCTTAAGGTAGGAAGTTACTATTCAGTCAATGACAGCGACACTCAGTGAGCCATCCGCCGTATGAACTGGCGATAAGGTGGCTTTTTAGTGCCTGTGATGTCACTCTTTTATTGCAAAATGATAATGTTTCGCGGTATAATTAAGCTTCACTTTTGAGGAGAAGTCTATGAACACTACAAAGCAAGCTTTACTTGCCGCCATTCTTGCAAGCAATACCGATGAAGGCGTTGTCGATGAGGACATGCAGAAAGCATGTGAGCGTAATGAATTCTATGTTGATGCTGTTCCGTTATTTGGTGGCGGCTACTCAATAGGCGCCATAGATGATACTGTCCCGGCACTGCTAGCAACGCGCGAAGAAGCTCAGTTGGAAATTGATTATGTGAAAGGTGAGCACAAGGAGCAGATTAGCGAGGGTATTCGTGATGAAGATGATGAGTATGAAGCTGAATTGTTCCGCGCCACCATCTCAGGTGATAACGAAATAAGCTTACTTCCTGCGAACAAGTGGGATGGCGACGCCCCTGTGTGGACTGGCGACCTTAAACTAGCCATGGGAGCGTAATGCTATGCCTAATGCAATAAAAACACTCCTGATAGCGCCTAGCGCAGCGTTATCTGACATAGTGAACGATAAAGGTGAGGTTGACTTCTCACTGTTGCTGCCCATGCCCAAGGTTATGGAGGATGCGTTTGCGAAGTACGACACTTTATACCCGACAAACACTATCATCGTCAGAGCTGTTAACAGTGACACCTACTCGCATACCATTAACCTTGGCGGTAGAGAGCCTGTTATCTATCGTGGCGAGCCGCTGACATCACTAGAATCTATGACTTATATTGAATTTGAAAGCTTTCTAAACTGGATTGCTGGTGGTGGGTTGAATGGAAGTGAGTGGGAGGTGCCAGAGCAGCATATTGAGCAACTCAATGACATGCTTCGATTGAAGCGCGCCACTGGCTATAGCAATCCACTGGAGTGGCGTAGTGCATGCTGGGGGTGTAAGAAGAATGCGGAGACTATCAGTGTTAAGGGGAATGAGTTTAGAATCCTTACTCCTAATAGTTTGCCAGCCGCGTGGTTGACAGCGCTCGCCACCGTTCATCATTCGGCACGTGTAATGGTGAGCTATGTTGATTTGGATAACCCTGCTAGTTATGTAGGGGAACTGGAATTTGAAGGGCACAAGGTGAAAGAGTCCGCCCCCACTGAGCATCTTGATGAGCTGGCAGAGGATGAGCAAGACCACTGGCGAAAGGTGCTGCAAAAGATTAAAGGTTAGTACGCCCATACGAGATGGCGTTTACGCTCTGACTACCAATAAAGCCTAGCAACGACTGGGCTTTATTATTTTAAACGCATGCAAATAACCACTTCTGGATAGTACACAAGCGTGATGATATATCCTGCCGTGTCGATTACATATCCACTTGTGGTGTTTTATTCATATTTAGATTGCGCCATTTAGCTTTATCAAAATGATAATCCTTGCTATACTGGCCGTATAATTCAGGAGCGGTTTATGTTTATTCCAAGTGATAGAAACATTGAAGTAAAGAACATCATGCAGGCGGCTATTATGGCCTTTCTTAATGAATATCTTGTCGACTTTCTGGAGTGCGATAAAGACAGCGTTACGCTTTGCGGTAGAGGCGATGAGTCGGCAGCTTTTACGGTCGCTATCGAGCAAGGTGATGTTGTTGTAAAGGTGCGAGGCTTGTTGATGTCCGAGGGTGTGAATAAGCTTATGTTGGGTGTGGACATGAATACAGTGCGTAAGCATTATAAGTCTTACTTTGATGCTGAGCGTGGTACCGTTGAAGGTGAAGACCAAGCTTTAAAGTTTTGTCCTGATGCCTTTAGTAAGGTAAAGCAAGAGTTGCATGATGCTTTAACGCGTCAACTGGGTACTGATTTATCAAAGGTAGTGTCGGTAAGTCCTGTTGTCTGTGGTCAGTATCCATGCATGCTGTATCGGTTTAATGTGACAGCCACCAGCTCATCTGTCTATGCGAAGATTGCTGAGGTATTGGCTGAGCTGGGTGTCCCTCAACGTCATGCGTAACCGTTGAGCGTAACCGTTATGCCCTGACACCCTGTGTTACTAATGTCCTGCATTGACACATATGAAGCGCAAGTACTCTGACGTAGTGCTTGCGCTTTTTGCATTCTGATAGAAGGCTTCTTATCTTGTACTGAGATAAGATAAGTGTACTTGAATAAAACGTTAACGGGTGCCCTATTATGAATAAGATGACCGATGCAGAGTTAGCTGCCATCCTCCCTCCAGAATACATTCGGAATGAAGCAGGTTTTAGCATACTTGATAATCATGCTGGCGATGATGAAGCGAAGCAACATTACGAAGCGCGATTGAAAGATGCATTTTACGCCATGGCGGCGCGGGTGGGTGAGCTTAAGGATAGCAATCCGACACAGGCATTGGCTTATTTGCAAGCGTGGGACTTTGTTACGGATCCTAAGCGTGCGTATGCAGAGAAATCATGGTTACTAACGGGAGGTGCCTTTGATAAGCGTGACGCGCTGATGGATAAGATTGAACCTTACCTGCTTGCTGTCGATATGGGCGTGAATACCCTAAAGGGCAGTGATACGCATCTTAAGCGTGATGCCGATGGCCAGTTTGCCTTGCCCGCGTTGATGGACGGTGAATATGCTAAAGCCTTTGTCGCCAAATTAGACCAAGTCCCGGTACAGACCCAGAATGTATTGTTTAGTTATATGCTTAATTCACTGGATGACATTGAGCTTTCCCCCGAGGTGGTTGCTAAACTACGTACTCAGGTACCTGACGTTGAGTTTGCACAAGTGTTGGCTAAGCCTGCTGTGTTTGGTGAAGTGACAATCACGCAGTTAACCAGTCCTTCTGATGCGTTTAGTCGCGGCGCCCCTGCATCCATGATTGATAAGGCCTTGTCGAATGAGCATCGTGCGCTGTTTAATATAACCAGCTCTCATACCGGGCAATATATCGGAACAACCATGTACCAGCTTGAGCCTAGTAAGGGTATCGACGGTGGTGTTTATCTCATGGGTACACATGTGAATGATGATAGTGAGTTTGAAAATGCCCGGTTTACTCGTGACAAGATGTTGTTTACCTACAAGCTTGGGCATATGCCTGAGACGATTGGGTATGAGCCTCAATCTCAAATACACGATGGGTCATTCTCTCGAGATACGCTAGATATTCACTCTTCTATGGCGCCTTTCCCTTATCAAGGGCTCGGTGTGACTGCGGCCATGCTGGTGTTAAAGCATGCTTCTCCTGCGTCGTTCACGCCAGCAGCACTGACGGCATTATGCTCAGAAGGGTTTAAACAGAAGTCTGCAGGTGTTTTAGTTGATGCGTCAATGTTGAGCGCTGAGGTAGAAAAGCACGGTGTTGAAATAGATTCCGCGTTAACTAGCCTTATCAATAGTGGAACGACCAATGTGGGTGAGTGGCTAAAGCATGATGCTATGCCAGAAGAACCGAAAGTGATATCTGGTGTGAAGCACTCGCGATAATGCATTGAGTAGGACCAGTAATAAAGCACCTTCATTATGAGGGTGTTTTTGTATGCGGCTGCCGGGTGTTAAACCATCTAGTAGCATTGTCCAGCCCTTCATTCTCAAAGTGATAAAGCGTTTAAGTGCCCGCGTGAGATATATTGTAAGTAAGCACGTTATTCACCCTATTTAATACAGCAAACATGAGGAGGCTTTATGCCCGTTGATTTGCAGTACTACAGTACTCATATGCGCATGGCGCATTGGGTTAGCCTCATTCGACAGCATGCACCTAAAGCGAAGATGTCAGCTGCGACGGTTGTTGCACGATTTATGGATGAGACCTACGCCAAGCGCTATCGGGGCGAAGATAAAGAGGGTAACCACCTTGATATTGCGGTGCAATCTTCAATGTCAAAGCTGTCATCTGAGGTGAAAGATGGAAAAGTGTCTATCAATATGACACCTATGTCCGTCACCCCATTTATCGTTAATCAAAAGCCCGGTAGTGAAGCGGTCGCGGTTCCACCTGCTCACGGGAACATATTAGCCACCCGCTATGCTGCACATATTAAGGCCGCCATATCAGACCGAATTGATTCGTTGCCTTCATTCAATGCAGTTCCTCCCGTCATTGGTATGGCTGATAGTCGTGTCTTTAGTGATGATGCTGTTTCATATTCCATGGAAAGACCGGTTACTGATCATCAGGGCCTGTTTGATAGAGTTAAAAATATTATGTCCGATGGTGTCATAAATCAGGGTGGATTAAGAGACATTGAAAGTGATGTGAGTGCGCTAATGAATGGGAAGTCGAGTGTGACTGCTCATGCTTGCCTTACTGATATCGTTTATGATCCAACGATACGAGAACTGCTGGGCGGGATTTCTCAGGTTCAAGCGAATGCTATTGTGGATTATGTGAAAGAACAAAACCACGCTGTTGTGAGCGAGATGCAAGCCGATTACCTTGCTTTGAAGCAAGAGAATCGATTTGAGTTAGGTGCAGATTACGACGCACTGCCTGAAGTCCTGCGAGGGTTTGTGGATGCTGCGGTCACCAAAGGAAAGGCGAAGTATCGTGAGGCCTTCTTGGGTTGGATGGATAGACGCATTGACGACAAGGTTGAGCTGGTGGAGTGTGTTAAGGATGTGCTCTGCATGACCAACGACGATACGTCGCAAGATAATGATATCGCAGCTTTACGTAAGGTTGATGAGGGCGGTTTCCCCTTGTCGGTGTGGAGCAAGGCACGAGGGTATGAGAATATCGATGCGTTTCGCTTTGTGAAAGCTATGGATATCTTGCCCAGCGTTCCTCATTATTTCCCTAATCGTTTAGATGCTGCTGTTAAGTTGTCTTTTATGCCACCCGTCATTGTTAAATGTAATGACTTTAGTGTGCTGGAGAAGCCTGCGGGTGGCAATATGCTTGCGCATAGACTTCTGGTACAAGAGTTTGTGAGTACGGCAGAAGAGGCAATGCATGCGATAACAAAAAATCCGGAGCGTTACGATGCGTTAGCGGATGCATGGAACTGGACAACAAAGCCCGGTGATGACGCGCGTGCCATGCTAGATGATTTGTTGGCGAACAACGTTATGTTCAAAGTCGGCAAGTATCGTAAGCAGGTGAGTGAAATGTTGGATGTTGTGCAAAAGCACGCCGTGTTTCACGGCGAGAAAGAGGTGGCCAAGCCCGATTATGAAATGGCAGGACGCTCAAAACACACCGCGCAGAACGAAGTTAATCCTATGCGTAAATTGCTTGATAACGCGTTGCGCACAGTCCCTTTATCTGACTATGACAGCTTGTTGGAGAAGTTGGATAAGAACAAGGTGCCAAATAGCCTTGAGGTGGCACTAAGAGCGCCTGGTCTGCCAGAGGTGCCTTTTGTTGAGCGCTTCACTTCCCCGCATAAGATGGGCAGTGTTGCAGTCAGTGACTTCACCTCGCTAAAAGATATGCTCGATAGTGGTATACCGATGATTAAAGCGAAGGCTGCGTGCGATGAAAGTAAAGGCATTACGCTAAAACTGGCTCACCCCGTTTCCGGTGCAGTGATGGGTTCTGCTGAGCTTTGCCTTGACCATGAGTGGTTGCGTGAAAAGATTGATAGCTTGTATGACGAGCGCTTCGGTAGTGATCAAGACCCTACATGTCCTGATGTAAAGCTGTACGAGGATTTGGCTGAGCGTTGTTACTATGGGAAGAGTGCGATACTGGACTTTTCGGATGTTGCCATTGAGGACATGTGCAGAGTACTTGACGTAACCCCTGGTGAAGCGAAGTACACGCTTTCTGATGTGTATGTCTTGCCAGCCTTTGACCACAGTTATAAGTCTATTGAAGATGATATGGAAATCTTCACCAAGAAGGTGAATGCGATGCCTGATGTGGTTGGCCTTAAGCCGGATGCGATGATTAAGGCCAATGGACGCATATCGAAATCAAACTCTGTTGAGCAGCTCTCTGCTTTGTCGGTGAAACCGTTTCAAGGTATGGCGGGTGCGGCAAACATGTATGCAGCGATGTCCTCATTACCCGAGCAGGTTAGTTTGTATGATGTCATTGATAATTGTCCGCAGCCATTTCTTGGTGAATTCATGTCGTCAGGTTCATTACAATATGCTGAGAAGCTTAAGCGACTTCATGAGACCCAAAACATGCCTGTGTATGCGGTGATGGAGCTCTGCGTTAAGCGTGGCATGACAGATGTTCCCACTATGCTCTCTAATCTGGAGAGTGAGCCAGAGGTACAGCTTGAGCAGGAACGTAATGTGAAGCGCGGGTAGTATCGCCTTTACCACAACGAAGAAGCATCAGGTTAGCGCCTGGTGTTTTCATTTGTGGGTGGCTCTGCAGGGACTTTGTGCTTGCAAAATGATAATAAATAGGTACAATGAAGTTATTGAGATAGAGGAGAGAATTCATGACTAACGAGTTAAATAAAAACAATGATGTTAACGCGGTTGATGAGGTGGCGTCCGCCCAAGAGCGTAGTGCTCAAGACCCTTTGAAATTGGATGCGCATGTTGTGCGTATTACGCGTACCATCCCGATGATGGATATTCAGCTAGGCGATAACGCCTAAGCCCACCCACTTTTACTACAGGAATCGTTATCATGACAGAACAAGCTCACGAACTTGTGTTTGGTGTAACTCTTCGCGCCATCATCAAAAGCGCCGACTCACGCATATTGGATGAGCCGTTGCTCGTTGATTGGAGCGTCTATGACGTAAACGATGAAAACGACATGTTCCGTTTGCGCGCAGATACTGTGATTAAGGTTACCGCGACCGATCGCTTTACAGCCGTCACCCGTGCGTTAGAAATGGAAACGCCTGAGCTGGGGCTGGATGCCATTCCCCATGATGTGAGCTATTGGGTTGATGAGTTCAATCCTGGCGACGTCTCCGTTATTCACTAGCACGACATATAGCTGCGGGTGGTTGAAGTTAAACCCTGAACGTATAGGTGAGTTACATGGCATTTGTCAGAAAGCCTAAGAAGCTACCGATATTGAACCTAACAGAAAGGGTGGTTCAAGATATCCTTGGTCAGTTTGATGACCATGTGAAGCGCTACGATGTCATGATCCCGCACTGTATGACTCAGACAGATAGTGAAGCTGATTTGTTTGGGATAAGATCCAGTGGCTTTTGCGATGAGTTCGAAATTAAGTTGTCGAGAAGTGACTTCTTAAGAGACCGAAAGAAAGTTGTTACGTACAGGGAACGCCACCCTTCTGAGGTTGAAGGCAAAACGTTCCCTCCGCCAGAGAATGCTGAGTTGGTGCCATGGGAGAAGTTTAAGCTGGATGCGCTCGGCGATGGTGACATGGTGGCCAACTACTTCTGGTATGTGATCAAGGTAGGTATTGTGGATTGCTCTGCCATTCCAGATTTTGCTGGGGTGATAGAGGTTGATCACTACGGATTGCTAAAAGTGGTGAGAAGCCCTGAGAAGCTGCATGGTAGAAAGCTGAGTTTTGAGCAGAGGTTTAAATACTCATCTTTGCTAAGTGCGCGCTTTTGGAAGTACAGAGCCAACGCGACGTAAGCCCGTGTTTAATTTCTCAATGACGCGTTATTTATATTGCAAAATGATAATAGAAATGGTTTAATAAAGATGTGGTGTTAACTAGCCAGATGGCAAACACACCACGCCTAACCCGACAAGTGAGTCCACGACTTGCTTTTGTTACGCCTAGATTGAGGAGTCTACTATGGCTAAGCTAACGAAAAAGGAGCGTATGTGGTTCGAGAAACTACAGGCCGTTCTTGATGAATGCCCCTTCGATACATCCGATTTTGATAGTTTTACTATTGGTGATCCCGTTGTCACTGTCTTCAAAAATAAGCAAGGCGTAGCTGAACACCAGATTGAAAATGAAAGTGATTTGTCCGACTCCGTTGATGCATTAGATGCTGAGGTGTTTGAGTTAAAGTTCCCTTTTGGCGTTGCGTCAGCAGCAGGTTAATACAACAGTAAGGTTGAAAAGATATGGATATGGATATGGCAATGACAGGTTTAATAGTGCTAGCGGTTGTTCTGCTAGCCACAATTGCGGTGCTGGTGGGGCGATATAAAAGCGCCAATGCCAGTGCTCAAGAAAAGTGTGCAGCACTCGAAGACGAAGTGATGCACCTTGATGCGCAGCTGAGCGCTATGTCAGCAGAAGCGGATATCGTCGCTGGACGATTGGAGGAAGAAAAGGCAGAGTTGACCACGCGTGTGAATGAAGCTTCGTTGTCATTGGCTACGATGTCAGAACGTAACACGGGGTTATCTGCACAGGTTGATAAGCAAGACGGTATGGTTGCGGAGTTGAAAGAAGAAGTTGCGACGTTACATGCCAGTCTGGAGCAAGCCCGCATTGCTTTTGCTAAGCAGCAAACTAAGACGCAAGAAGACCAATTGAATTTCGATAAGCAACGTGAGCAGTTTGAGCAAACGAAAGCTATTATGAAGCAAGAATTCGAAAACCTTGCGAACCGTATCGTTGAAGAGAAAGGCCAATCTCTATCCACCAGCAACCAACAAAACTTAGACAGTATCCTAAAGCCGTTTAAAGACCAGCTTGAAGGTTTCCAGAAACGTGTAAATGAAGTTCATGACGCCGCTATCCGTGATAATGGTGCCCTTGGTGCTGAAATTAAGAAGGTGCTAGATGTAGGGCTTAAGATGAGTGAGGAAGCCAGCAACTTATCAAGCGCACTGAAAGGTGACTCTCAGCAACGTGGTGCATGGGGTGAAGCGCAACTCGAGCGCACACTGGAAATGAGTGGTCTGATTGAGAAAGAGCATTACGACAAGCAGTCTTCGTTCAAAGATGCTGACGGCAAGCAGAAGCAAACGGATTACCTTATTCGCTTACCTGATGAAAAGCATATCGTTATCGACTCTAAAGTCACCATGGTGGCCTATGACAAGCTAGTGAGCGCGGAAACGGAAGAGCAGAGCACATTGGCTATGGCTGAGCACATTAAGGCCGTGAGACGCCATATAGACGACCTAGCGTCAAAAGACTACACAAACCTAGTGGGTGTGCACTCGCCAAGCTTCGTGTTGATGTTTATGCCGATTGAGCCAGCGTATATTGATGTACTGAAAGCGAACCGTGATATTTTTGATTATGGTTACAACAAAGGGGTTATCCTGGTCTCTCACACCACGCTTATTCCTATCCTTCGCACGGTAAGTAACTTGTGGATGATTGATAGAAGCAACAAAGAAGCGCGCAAGGTTAGTGAAAGTGCAGGGGATATCTTCAACAGTGTATGTACGGTAGCAGAGCGTGTGCAACGTGTGGGCACCTCCTTATCTGCCGCGTCTAATCACTACAATGACATTGTGAAGTCACTGACGGGTCGACAAGGGCTATATGGCAAGGTAGACCGTTTCTCAACGTTGTCTGCGAAGGTAACCAAGTCACTGCCTAAAGTTAACGAGTCGCATATCGACTTCGATACTGAGCGACTAGATGTAGCGGTGGAAGCATTGGAAGAGAGTGCCCCGCCCAAGCTTGAAGAAAGCGTAGCGTCCACACCTGCGGTGAGCGCTGACGTTGAAGGGAGTGATGAAGTCATGACGGGCAGTGCAGACACCGAAGAGAGTGGAACACTGATCTACGGGCCTTAATTTCCCAAGGTTAGACAATAAGCCCAGCGATGTTGTTATGTTGCTGGGCTTTTTTGTTGGGTGATTCTAGACCGTAAAGTGTGTGATGTGGATAGGTCAGGGTGGTGTGTTATGTTCTCAAGGGAAAGGCGCTTAGATGATGCCGGAGAACAGCCTGGCGAAGCAGGGGCATTAGCTATGGGGAATAACAGTTATGAACAATGAAATGTATATATTGGTTGGCGTTGTACTATCAACACATTACTAGCAATAGTGTGGTTTATCGCACAGTGAGCATCCTGTAAGCGTCCTGAACGTCTAAACTCCCCCTGCACGTTATCTTTGCACTTGTACCCGCATAGCTCGTCATGACGGGCTTTTAGTCATGCATCATCCGTCTGAAATATTCTACTCTGAAAACACCTGTGTTTGGATAGAGTTTTTTATCATTTTGAGAGCGGCATTCATTGCAAAACTCGTGTACACGAGTATAATATAGAGACAATCAAGAAAGAAGGAAGTCAAAAGAATGAACCACTTACAAAGCACCATTGATACGTTAAAAGACACCATTGCGGGTAACTACTTTACAGCATGTGGTGAGTGGATAGATGAGCGCGAGGATTGTCTAGAAATGGTCTTTATTGAGCATGTGGAAAGTGCGCACCTTGATGAGTATCACTGCTACTTGATGTTTGATTTCGCTACGCTTAGTTTTAAAGGTTCGTTTGCATATTGGACACCTGTTGATGGGGTGCCAATATATGTGCGTTCTGCAACGTTTGATGATTTAAACGAGCTTTACCTGCTTGAGCAAGTTTACAAGTTCTCAAAAGAAGGGCTAGAAGCGCTAAAGCGCAAGGTATTCCTCTTTGTACGCAAGGTTCTGTTTGATGATAGTGAGATCGGTAATATCTCAGAAGCCGTCGTCATTGCATCGCTTAAAAAGTTCGGTCTTGATGATTTCAGTCTTTATAACTATTCAGGGGATTATCTTGATTTAGAAACGCAGATTATTGTTTCAGGTAATATGTCAGAGCCGGACTGCCATACGGTGAATATTCACGCTACAGTCAATATTGATGAAGGTGAGTCGTATATGACTCTCGGTGAAAATCATGGTGGTGGCTTCGATGATAAAGTCACAGTAAAAGCTGGCTTAGATGCGGCACTTGAAAAGGTGCAGGATGCTAAGTTTAAAGCTTGGGTGCTAGCTAATAAAGATAAAGTTAATTCGATGGTCGAGAGTGCGAAGCAGGTGCTTGATGTGTATCCATGGTCTGTTTTTGTTAGCATTGAATCAGGCTTGACAATAGACGGTGCGGGCGTTGATATGAATGATGAAGATATGAACAATAAAGATATGAATGCTATAGATAGAAATAAGTTGGCGTCAGAGTTGTTTGTCGCATTGATAGCTAATCCTGAGCGCTACAAGTACATAGCTGAGAAGGTCGATTCTGGTCAGCTTGATAACGATGCAGCTACCGCTAAAAACATTAATAAGGCTTACAAGCTGGCGGATCAGTTTATCGCACATGCTGAGCGGGAGTGAGCATTTTCTCGTTAATAATCCTGGCGGTTTAAAAGCCGCCAACTGTTTCTGATACAACCCGTCCTCTGGCGGGTTTTTATCATTTTGAGAGTTATATATCTTGCAATACTCGTGTACACGAGTACAATGGATTCATACTTTGAAGCAATGAGGATAAGCGGATGGGAAGTCTCGCAAAGCAACGTTTAGAACAGTTATTCATATGCAAGGATAACACTACGCTCTATTTCAGCCGAAACTATTGCGAATGGAGAGATTTGTATGGCAAGTGCGCGTACAACGCCGACCATGAAGGCTATCCTGTCAACTCGGGAATGACTCGCATTGCGGGTGAATTTCAGGGCGAAGGCTTTGAGTTAGTCCGAGGTAAGTTCGCTGCCCTTGATGAAGCTAAAAGCCTGATTAGGAGAAACCTGTTTGTTGATGGTAGCGAAGAGCTTAAAGATGGCGAAGAGACCATTCACACAGTATCTTATGTATGGGCCTCAGATGTGAGTGAATGTGGCGAAGTGGATCATGACACCGCCCACACAGAAATCTACAATCATTTGTGTCAGATGCTGCCAGACTATGCCTAGCGTATAAGGCAGAGCGCCCTGTTGATATGTAGCCTGTATTTGGACTGGCTACTATCATTTTAAAGGTGCTGTAGCACTGGTGTACACGAGCACAATAGAAGCGAATTAAAAAGAAGGGAATGGTGATGAAATCATTTTTAAACAAAGTTGGTTTTAATGTTTTGCAGATGTCATTGGCCTACCTAGGGTTCTTCCATGATTCAGAGTGGGCTTTGTTTTTATTCTGGGTTTTGTTTTGGGCCATGATGGCGGCAGCTGCCATAGGTCATCTGCTTATTCGTAGCATGCTCAAACAAAATAAAAGCATTACCCCGCCAAGGAAGATTGGTCGTGGTGAGAAATTGTTTAATGTTAGCTACGACTTCGCACTGTCACTGTTGCTCGTGTACGTAGGTTACCCTATAGAGGGCTTTATCTGGGTGTTTCTGTCGCAATACACGAAGTTAACCTTTGATAAGCTGATAGCTGGACAAGAAGCTAGCGCAGATGGCTGATAACGTGTAGGTTTGAGATTGACAGGTTGAGGTTAACAGGTTGAGGTTAACAGGTTGAGAGTCGCACTCGGGAGTTTTCGAGATGCTTTTTCTGAGTAAGGGAGTGATGGTATGTACTTTTTGTACAAAGAAGGTATGTATGGGCATGGTGTCTTTTGGATTGGTGAAGACCTTGAAGTGGGCAAGCAAAAGGCCGATGAAGCTGCAACAAATGATGTTGATAACTATCACGAATGGCAGGTGTTAGAACTAAACTCAGTTGACCTGTCTCAGACAGAAAATGTCAAGTGCGATCCAAAAAATAAAGTTTGTTATATTGGTAAAAGAGCAGTGGAAAGTGGCTGAAAAACTCGTGTACACGAGTACAATAAACTCATACTCAAGAACACGGAATTAAACGAAATGAAAAATCTAAACCAAGTAAAAAATGCCGTTCAATTAGCCCGCTTAGTTGTAACTACTTTTTTGGAAGAAGCCGAAAGCCCATCGGACTTAAACCAGGTGGCTTTCAACACTATCATCAAGCAAACGTTGCAAACGGCAGACTTTAGCGACGCGTTTGAAAAACTATTGGTTCGCTCTAAATTCCAGATGGATATTGTTCAATGTGTGTTTTCACCAAGCTCGGCAGAATGTGTGTTTGATGTGTATTCTGTTGATAGTGAAGGTGTGGGTAACTACACAGATGAGCGCTTGGCTGACAGTGTTATGGGTGTTGTATTACCCAAATCCAGATTGCTAGCGCGCCTAATTAACGAAGCTTATGATTACGATCAACAAGACTACGTCGCTTAGTGTAAATCAATAACGCCAGCCCTTATCATGAGGGCTGGTGGCCTTTCAGAGGGCGAAGTGACAAACCATATCAAAGCGTCTTCAATCTATACTCAGGGAAAGTGAGCCAATGCCTCAGTCTGCATCGCGTAAGTTACAAAAGTTAGATCTTTTCACAGGCATTGGTGGCTTTGTCGAAGCGGCCAAGCGAAATGGACGCATAGAAACGATTTGCGCCTCAGAAATTGACTCTTACAACTGCAAGCTTATCGACCAAAACCTCAACCTTGATAATGCAGGTGATATCGCTACTGTGTGCATATCACGTGATAATCATCCGTATTCAGACGGTGCTGATGTTGTGCATGCTGAGGAGACAGGGTTTACCTCATTGTGCCTTGAAGACTTTTTCGAAGGCGTCGTTCCATTCCCTGATATTGCCACTGGTGGCTTTCCCTGCCAGAACATTAGCAGTGCTAATCTGGGTGATGTGTCGGGTATTGATGGCGAGAAGTCATCGCTGGTGACAGAGCAATTACGTATTATCGAAGATTTGGGTATCCCAATTAACATATTCGAAAATGCTGAGGCATTAATTAGGAAGGGCTTAGATAGGATCCTCGTTGAGCTAAACGAGATGGGGTATATCGTTGAGTGGGAAACCATCAGTGCCACTGCATTCAATTTTCCACACTACCGCCATCGTGTCTATGTTGTGGCCTACCTGCCGGATACCGCAATAGCGCAAACCAACAGTCGTGTGTTTGATAGTGTGAGATGGGTAGCCCAGTACAACTTAGAAAAGCCATTCAAGTTCCCGCTGTTAAATGAGGATCCTGATTTTGTTCGCGCCAATGCTGTGGCGGAGGATACGCGCGCTATCAAGCTGCGCACAAAGCGCATTAACGGGCTGGGAAACGCGGTTTTACCCTCCATTCCCAAAGCCATTTTTGACAGCATTACGCATATTGAGTTGGATAAAGTGTTAGATGACGACACTTTATCTGCGTTCGAGGAATCGATGCCAGCGGCATTTAGCGTGGAAGATGGCGTCATGTGTGACTTATCCGGCGTTCACGCGCCTGTGATGCCTACAAGAGGGATTATGAAGGGTGGTGTGGTCTATAGCGACCAGAAACGCTGCCCGTTATTAAACCCTACCAAAACGGCGTACTCAGGCCTGTACTCTACACTTATCCGTAAAGATGGTCACAACTTCACCACCAAGTCTCGCCTGAATCGACCAGGCAAGTTGGGTGGCCTCGTCGGTGAGATAATGTCGATAGGCGTAGATAAGGGAGGCTTACACCCTGAGTTCTGCGAAATGTTTATGGATTATTCACCAGGTTACACCGAGCTGAAACCGCCACCCGCGCCAATACGTTAACAGGGCGTGTTCATGCTCACTGAAAATCTTGCAAAATGATAAGAAAATGGGTGAAATTACTTGCCTTCACTCGTGTACACGAGTATTATTATCTACAACGTAAAGGGTAACAGAAAGGGCAGGCCATCATGGTGACATACGAACAGCGAGTAGCCAAAATGACAAAGGTTGGCGATGAAACCGAGCAATTAAGACTGGCGAAGATATACGTTAGAAAGTTGCGTAACGATGCGAAGAAAGGCGATACCTTGGCGGAGAAGCTGAGACTTCAAGACATTGTTAAGCAGGCTGAGGCTGTTGTTCGTCAGCTAAGGCTAAACATCTTCGAATTAGAGGATATGTTGCGCGCCAAGGTTTAGCGCAATTGATTGGCACCTCGCCATAAACTCACAGTACACAGGAATTCATCCATGATTATTGATAGTGCTAAGAAGCTAGCGAAAACGTTATTAGAGTGTTTCGGCAATGCCGAAGAGGCGCATAGCGGGTATAAGCGGGCAATGCAAAATAACTGCTCCTTCCATGAATTTAAGAAGTTGCTGGATTAGGACAGTCAGCTCTGAGTCTTGGGGCTGCACCAGTCAGCTTGCATTTTAGGCGCTTTAGTATTTGCCAGTATAGGTAAACGAGCTGTTCGTGAGCTATGTAAGGCGACCGTATTATCACGTTTACCGTTAAGGGATAACATTAACCAACCTCACATTAAGGGGACTTTGAATGAGCACTGATAAAAGACCACGCACTAAAGAATTAGTGCATAATCAAAATTACAATAAAAAGCGGCAGCCGTTGTTTCGCGTTGAAATCTCAACCGCAGATACGCCAAGCGATGTTGAGAAGATGATGGAAATGAAAGACGAACTCATCTTGAAATCAGGCACAGCGAAGCGTGGTGTGATAGAGATGTATGAGTTTGCCAAAAAGATGGATTACTTCGATAAGGGTGTTAAGGCCGATTGAGGCGAATAAGCATTGACCTGTTGCCCATTGAAGGCGTTAGCTCTGACGCCTTCGAATCCCCCTGCGAAATCAATCACAACGCCTGAAATTCCTCAAAGCCATTAATAGCAGCATGCCTGCAATCCCGCCAATAGCGATAAGTAAAACCATAAAACCATCTGAGAAAGCAGCTTGCCATGCCATTTGTGTGTCTGGCGTGGGGTAGTGTGCGCGAATGCTGGTGTCATAAATAAAGAATCGATGCCCTGTATATGCTGTTAAGCCTGTAATGAAGCAAGCGCCGCCTAGTGTGCGAAATAACGTGTAAGCGCTGGACATGCTTTCGCTGTCTTGTTTGCGCGTCTTTGTCAGCATCATCGTACTGAGTGAAAGAATACTTATAGGAACGCCGATGGCGCGGAGTAGTTGCGATGGAATTAATCCCGCCCCCTGCAGGTGTTCTCCTGTTTGGGTAAGCAAGAATAAGGTGGCGCATGAGTTGTAGCATCAAGACCTGAGGAAGTGCAGCTATCAGCAGTACCGCACTTATCTGTGCCATGGTGGCATCGTGCGCGACGGATAAATAGTAAGGCAGGTAAAACAGCATGCCATAGACGACGCCGCCGTAGAAAAACGAAGCCATCAAAACGAAGAGGTTGTGAGGGTGACGCAGTAATGTGCCCGGTAGTATCGCCTGGGCGTGGTGTCGATTGCACCATGTGATAACAACGCTGGCCAGTAGCAAAGCGAAGATGCCGGGTAAGAAAAATGGGGTATTGGTGTAGTTGAGCGTTTCCCCTTGCTCCATTAAAAAGACCGCTAATGCGATGCAGATACAAAAAGCGATGTTAAGACCTATGCCTTGTGTCTGTTTAGTGTGTTGACGGCGTGGTGTACGTTTATTTCCTATCAGCGCAATGGCGAAAAGGCACAACGTAATGTTAAATATGAAGAGAGCCGCAATGCTGCGCGGCGAGGTACCTGCGGCCAGCGCGGCACCAAAGACAGGTGCCATGGCAGTGAAGGCGGAATATCTCAATAGCATAGTGTTGTCGGAGAGTAATAAAGTCTCATACTAAGTATTAAAGTGTCATACTGAGTAATATAGATTCACACTCACTTCAAACGTTTCCTACCAAGTAGCCTAAACCCCTTATTTTCATTGGATTTCCGTTAGTCTGGGTTCCTGAATTAGAATGTGCGTATTTAAAAGCGCAATTATTACTAACAATTGCGTCGTAACTGAAGACTTACAAAAATGAGTTATAATGTAGTTGCAACATTGATGTATTGTGTTAATGTATATACAATGTTAGCACATGAGGTGTTATTTATGGAAACTGTAATTCGCAAGTATGGTAATTCAAAAGGGGTTATTATCCCTGCTGTGTTGCTGAAGGAATTGGATCTTGACGTTAACGAAAAGATTGACGTTAAAACAGAAAATGGTCGGATTATCATTGAGCCTATGCGACAGCTTGAGTATTCACTTGATGAGCTGCTGGCTCAGTGCAGTCCCGAGACAATGACTTTGGATGATGATGATAAGGCGTGGTTGAACGATTCACCCGTTGGGAAAGAGGCGCTGTAGTGGTTAAGAAGTATATTCCTGTTCGTGGTGACATTGTTTTCACTGATTTCGATCCATCTGCTGGTCATGAGCAAGCCCATAAAAGGCCAGCTTTGGTGTTGTCACCGGAGCCATTCAACAAGCAGATCCAACTTGCTTTGGTTGCCCCGATCACTTCGACGGTAAGAGTGCATGGATTTGAAGTTAACCTTGGCGATAAAACACAAACGAAAGGTGTTGTTCTCTGCCAACAGGTAAAGACAATTGATTATGCCTATAGAGGCATCAAGTTTATTGAGAAAGCGCCTCAGACGGTGATTAACGAAGCGCTAGCGCGTGTTCGTGCGTTAGTAAGCTGATATAGGAGACAACATGGGTACTCCGTATCGTGAGCGCAAAGATTGTAAACAATGCGGTTCAGAAGATTCAGGCAGAGTCATCGTAGGCCCATTTGTTGACCGTGACGGCAGTGGCCGAAAAAGTGGCCTGCACATGGTTAAATGTTTGCAATGCGACTTCTTCGCTGAACCTCAAGCTACACCAGATATGGCTTTTGAAGATTGGGATAAACTGAACAAAACTGGATGGGAATAATTGATGCCGCAAATTATTGAGCAAGAACATGAAAAAGTGGTTTTTAAGTTGGCAAGTGGTGTCGAATTTCATGTTGCTATTGATGATGAAAATAAGTTGAAAATCCAGTGTGCGGCAGATTCTGGTTCTCCTGCGATGTCAGTTGAACCGCGTTCTGATAACGCAATTTGCCTAACGCAGAGAGCATAGGAGACATGAGCATGCCATTGATAGCGTACTATCCAAATGATGAAGCAAGTCTAAAAAATCTCACGCATGATGAATTTACTCGGTTTGAAAAATGGTTTGCAGAACTGAACGAAGAAAACCTAAAAAGAGATAACACTTTTTACTCTGGCGAACCTCTTGAAAAAGGTACTGGTATTTTCTGTTGGTATTCGTCTTTTAAAGATGGGCTTACTCCATTGGAAGCGCTAGACGAAGACTTAACAAACGCATAGGAAATACGATGGCCGCGACTAAACAGCAGGTATTAGATTTGGAGCGCTGCAATATTAACCTTGCTGCGCTGGGAAATATCAGGGAACAGTTGGAAAAGGTACGTCCATCTGACGACGAATCTTTTGCCGGACACATTTCTCAAATTCATTCCCTGATAGACGAAATGAGCGCTGATGAAATCTCTCTAAGGGACGCTTTTTTCGAAGAATTAACGCGATAGGAAACACCAATAAGCCCATGCCAGTATGATATTTTATTACTATGGATAAGCTTATTCGCGGAGCTTATTTTCATTTCAGTATGACACTTTATTATTCAGCAAAGGATTTTACCTGCTGCAAAGCTCTAACTAAAGGCGGTCATGGTATGAAACTTTATTACTCTCCCACAAGTGTTGTGTTGGTAGGACCGGCAGTGTTGCTTGATAAAAATGTAAGGGATAGGCATCAACATGCCACTGAATAGCCCAGAAAAGATACGCGCCACCAGCAACGCTTCTAAATTTTGCGCGAACAGGGCCAGTATATTCCCAAGGCAAAAGCCTATAACCGCCCACCGGGTTACCGGTAATAATCCCCAATGTTTCACCATGACACCGGTTAAAGGCAGTGTAATGATGGTGGTGACAAGATAATAGGACGTCACTGCAGAGACATCTTGTTCAAATACCGAGAATACGCCCGCTATGGACGGTACAGAGGCACTAATGGAAGTAATGCTCGTGATAGCAGCTAGTGAGGCGATAAACGCCCCTAGGAGCGGCATATGGTGCGATGCAAAGTATTTGTTGAGCATGATGTTACGGTTTGCTTACGCGAATAGACAGCCCAAGCGGGAGTTGTTGCAGAAGGGCCCGCTCTTTAGCACTCGCCGCATCAATGTAAACGGGAACCCGTTGCTTCACCCGCGCGACGTACCCTGTTGTGTAGTTAACCGAAGCGCTGGCAGCTGAGCCACCGGCGAGGGCACCAATAGCGCGAATGCGCCCGGTGATGGTTCGTTTTAAGGCCTCGATGTGAACGTTGACGGTGTCGCCCGGTTTTATATGTGCCAGGCTATCCTCGTTGTAATAGGCGACAACATGAATGGTCCGGGTGTTAACCGACTGCCCAAGCATATCCCCTTTGTTTACGTACTCACCTTGCCCTACAGCAATCTCGGTTATCACGGCTGTATTCGGTGCGATAATGCGCAGTGTGTTGCGCTGTTCGGCTAGGCTGTCTTTATCGTACAGGCGTGTTGTGGTGTGCGACTTTATCTCAGTCAGCTCCGCTTCCATGCTTAACATGGCATAGCGGTTTTGCGACAACGTGCGCTGGAGAGAGAGCTGATTTTTCCAGTGTTAAGTGTTCAATGTGGTGCTGCGTAACGGTGATCTTATCGACGTTACCCTGCTTTTGCGCTGCCCGGTAAATGCCCGATAATTCGTGGCTTGTTAACACTGCCTGGTTAGCAAGTTGATATTCATTCTGCAGGGCGCCTTCGGTTATGCGTAACTGATTTAGCTGTGCACTCAGTGCCGCGTACTTTTCAGTTAGCGCCTCTATATCAAGGCTGGCGTGATGTAATGCATCCTCCAGCGCGGGTGCATCAAGTAGAAATAACGTGGTGTTATCATTGGTCATCTGCCCCAGCGAGACCTTTACCTCTTTCACCGTCGCATCGTGAGGTGCCCGGTGCGTGATGACCTGTCCATCAATATACGCGATGTCAGTCGTATAGCTGTCGCTGGCCGCGAACTGGAAGTAGCTATAAATGCCCATAAAGCTAGTGGCACATAACAGCGCCCCGACTTTGAATGGTGACATTAGGGGCCTCGCTTAGAAGGATGTTGGTCCCAGCGAGTGGGTCGGCAAAAAACTGGCGACCGTTCATTAAGCTGTGCTTCGCATGGCGTATCATCGTGGTGAGGTGTAAAGGTCTTTGGCCGGGTTCAATTAAGAACATAAAGCGGACTTCGGCTTTATGCAGGGTCCCGCAAGTCAGGCGTACGCAATCGTTGAAATGCACTTTCTTCTGGAGAACGTAGGGCCGGCCACTAAGTGCTGCCAGGATTTGCTGGTCTAAGTGATGAAAAATGCCTTCCCCGGAATGGCCGTTAATGGGTTTTGCAATGTAGTCTGCCGGGTTAATGTCCTCGGGGTAATGCGACGTGAGGTAGGTTGGCACGCAGCCCGGTAAGTGGGATAACGCCACCAGCGATCGCTTCGTAAAGTGAAGGTAGTCATTAGGGTGGCATGCCCACGTAGCATTTGAGAGTAAATGGCTCATAGCATCACGCTGGTGGCAATGCGGTTCTTTCATCACGACGCGGTTGAACATATTTAGCGCCGCATTCTACGACTCGATTCTTCGATGAGTCGTCGGAGGTTTCAAGTAGGCGGTTTTGTCGATATGTTGCGTGCACCAAGAGCTGGTGGGATGTGTTGCGCCAGGTTCTACTTCCAGCCCTTGCATGTTTAGCAGTGAGTTCACATGGTGATGTGAATACGCCACGTCATCAGAGAATGCCTTGAAGTTGGCGTGAGGCTGAGTTTTAAATTCGACAAAAGAGGCTTGAGTCTCTGTGCTAACCTCAACTTTTGACGCTTTAGCGCCATTAAGGAAAGTGTCGGCATCGACCCCGGTTGCTTTTTCGCCCGATCATTAACTATCCATTCCACCTCCATGCCAAAGGTACTGTTTCCCAATATAGTTTCCACGTGTAATCCCAAGTAGTACGTGCAATGCAAGATGTTCCACATGTTAGCGTAAACCTCTTGTTTTTCTTGGTTTAGGGGCTTTTAGGTACTTAAATAACTTGCAAAATGATAATAAAAAGGCCATAATAAGACTTCACTTGAGGAGAGGAAATTATGAGTCATCCACGTAGAAAAATTGCAGATTTACCCCTTGTTATTAGCGATGGAAAGTTAAAGGATTCACTGAGTGACGCGCCAAATATTCTTGAGATTGAGATGTACTACAATATTGGCGGCACTAACTGTTTCACACATAAGCGTGAAGAGCGTGGGATTTATATCAGTGTGTCTCCTATGAGAATCAGTGGGGGGTTTAGAACCTTTTCCGCGTTCTCAGGTATGAAGTCGAATGTTATGGCCTTGAAGCGTTTTTCCAAAAAAGCGCTCGCAGATGCACAGGTAGACCGTTACCTATTCTCGCAAATGGTAAATGCCGTACTGGCTAAAAATCACGTCAACTTGACGCCTGAGGGCAACGAAAAATTCAAAGAGTTGCTGCTTGATATGCCAGTGTCAGAGTCACAAGTGGCGTAAATAAAACCTGTGAGGTTGGCCTTTGCTAGCCTCGCCGTAAGTAAGGATGAAGGCAATGCGAAAATTACTAAATATCACTATAATCGCAATATCAATCTGGTCAGCAAGTGTCGGTTACGTATTGCTGGTGGACGCTAACGCTACCACGGGTACTCACGATGATGCAGCATTACGCATCGGGTCGCCTGAGTACAGGCAAGCTTTGAAAGAAAAGCATCATTCGTTGAAGGTGTTTAGAGAAGATGTGGCGAACGCCCATCGCCTACCACGCGCAATGCAAAAAACAGTCGATGAGCTTATTCCTGTCATGGATGAAGAGGGACGCAAAGTTTGGTATATATCTTCTGGCGGCAACCCTTATGTCACGTACTTTAACCCAGAACTTCTTGATGTGGATGAGCATGATATGTACCTTGTGCACCCTGTATCTCAAAGTTCAAGCTATCATATAAGTTGGCTTCAATATGATGCAGCGGCGCTTTGTGTTAAAGCCGATATGGTTAAGTGTTACTTAAGTGAAGCAATGTGAGCCATTCTCAGCTAATTAAATTATGGAGAAAATCATGAACAACGTGCAGATTCAGCCCAGAAAGCCTTGGATGTGTTTAGTAAAGAAACTGGTGTCGAAGGTGAAGACACCGAAACGCAGGTGTCAGACTTGCTATGTAATTTGATGCACCTTGTCTATCAGCAAGGGCTGGATTTCGAAGCGTGCATTGTGGCGGCGGTACGAAACCATGTGAACGAGAGAGGGGAAGATATTGAATGAGGAATTCATTCTTCGAAAAACGCCAAGCTGGCGATAATGCCGTTTACAAATAAGAGCAGTACGTAAGTTAAGGTAGTGTTTATGACATATCCTGTGAAAGAAAAAGTTGCCGTAAGCAAGCATGGCGCCTCTGCGTTCAATGCCATAGGTATACTTACATTGATGTTCTCTGGTTTTGTGTTGGCGCTGGTATATTCAGTGAGTGACGTGCACCACGAATGGTATGAGTATGCACTTTCTGTTGTGCTCGTGTGTGCAGGGGTAGTTTGGCTTTGGTTTACTGCAAAAATAGATAGGAAGGCGCGTCCTGCGAGTCGGTACGCACCAAAGAATGCAAGCCATTTATAGCCACAAAGCTAGCAGCGAAAGCTTTTTGCGGTAACCCAAGGCGTGAATGTCTGCGCTAATGAGGCGCTGAATGATGTTGGCCTCACCTTCATAAATCAGCGCTTTAGACGGTGCTTCGCTCAACGTGTGATTGCTCCGGCTCTTCTGTGCGAGCCAAGACCTTTTCAGAAAGGGCGTTATCGCATTTCGCTTTCTGTGCGCTCATCAAAGCAAATAACGACATGATGAAGGTAACCCCGTAAAATCCCTTTTCACTTAACGCCATGTTCGCATTGAACAGGCCAACTAACAGAAACGCGACGGCGGCAGCAAGTGCGCACCAACTCATCGTGATGAATGAATTAGAGGTGGAGTCTAGTCCATCTTCTTTGTCGCGAATACTTTTTTGTAGCGCTACCGTGGAAAACATGGCCAGAACGTAAATGGCAAGGTAATAACCCTTCTCGTTAAGTTGTATGTCAGCATTAAATAAGCCGACTAGATAACAGGCTAGCCCGATGGCCGCAACGACGTAGGTCATTACTAGATAAGTTTGGCTAGGTTTAGGTACTGGCGTGTCGTGTGAAGTCATGTCTATTCCTTACGTTGGTTATGACTTATTATATCCTGGTTGCCATGCGAGTCCTTTCGCATGGCAAGAAAGTGAGGCTACAAAAACAAATCTTGCAGTAGCGCTACATCCTTTTCATCAACGTAAGTGCGCTCTGAACGGGAAGGTGAAGACAATGAGTGCAGCTGGATACAGTAAATAAGCGGCGTATTCACTTGCGATGAAAAGCAACATCCCAGGCTCGGAGCTATTTGCGATTTCACTATCGGAGTAGGTATGGGGTGCATAGCCGTAGTAAACTAAGCATGCCGAGAGGCTTATCGATAGAAGCACAAACAGTCTGATTATATACATTTTGATATGGTGTGTCGGTAACTGCATTATTTATATCCTTATTTACTAATGAAAACCAATGTAGTGTGTCGGGTTGTTTTTTCCACGCAGGTGCTCCCTTTTGAGCGCGCTGCAAACTTAATATCCACTAGTGAATATTAATCATTGCATTATGATAATGCATATGCGAAGATAGAATCATCAAATAAAGAGGAGAAGCACCATGGAAACCAACACTAAAAAATCAAATAAAGAAATCCTTCGCGACATCTACTCGCCATTCTTTAGCCTTAAAAGCGCGAAGCGTTTTGATGCCGGTGAAGGGCACTTAAGCGAAACTGCCACGCTTTACATGGGAAAGAAAAGGGTTGCTAAATTTGCGCATGATGGATGGAGTGGAGAGTCTTACACCACCTTCGTAAGCGATGATGTCAAAAATGACGTTCACGCCAAAATTGATGAGCTTGATTTGCGTCGTGTGCTGCTTGAAGGTGATTACAGCTTCATGGACACTATTGATGAGGTGACTTACGATACAGTGTTAGATGCCATCAATGCAGACATGATGAACCTTGCAGAGCAGCAGAAAGAAGATAAAAAGAGAGTTGCGAAGATCAAAAAACAAGTTGTTAAAGGTTTCGTCTTCACCTCGGGTGATAGTACGTTCACCATGCTTTTCAAAGAACCCATGATTGACGTAGCGAAAAAATACAAAAATGGCCTTGAAGTGCTTCAAAGCAGTTATGACAAAACTGTTGCTGAGATGAAAGCGTCCGTAGCGAAAAACGGTGTGGAGCCTGTGTTTCACAATGACCTAGAAGAGTTGAAGGCGTTAGGTATTAAGGTGTAAACCCAATTAGTTGTGCGAAACTCAGTGGCTTCATGGTTAGGGTGGCCGCTGATTTTCATTGCAAAATGATAAGCTTATGCGCTATAATAGGACATTGCTGATGAGCGATGAAGTGAGCGTTTTGGACATGATAGTCTAACGCCTAAACCCGAACTTTGGCCTCTGCCAACCACCCAGCTTTTAAAAGGATATGATGATGAGAAAACTTGCTAGTGCCTTTATTTCAGCCTTTATTATTTTGGTAATAAGTGTTGCTGTAATGCTGCTTCTTGATGTTAAACCAGGTCATGCCGCCACCGTAGAGAACGATTTCAATGGTGACTCTGTAAAGCTGGTGGACGTGAGAGAGGCGATTTGATTTTCTTTCTGGTAACCCAAGGAATGCCATCATAATATTGAATACGCCACCCGCCCTTAAAAAGATAAAATACCTGCCACACCTAAGCCTAGCAAGGGCTTTCACCTTCTTTCAATCGACCCAATGAATGATATAACAAACAAAAGTTATTGACAAGGTCTACCTTTCATAGTAGGGTTCGCCGTAATTGTATATGTTTTTATACGTATAATTCGACGCGAGGTGGCCTGTTATGACCTTCACGACACAAAGTAAACCGACGACAAAGAAACGCATTGCTTATGCTGGCAGTGTGTTAGGCGTGATTGTGTGTGTGATGATGGCGTTTGTGGTGTCGACCTTGTATGTATTCGGTGCCATGGATGCGTTAGCGGCCAGCGATGCTGCTTCAATTATGATGGTGTGTACTGTCCTGGCTGGACTTTGGATGAGTGCAAGACCAGCGAAAGCGCGACCATGTAGGCCACACATTTCGCATCATACTTTAGGCAGCAAGTGAATGCTGCCTGATAGGTCGACGTTAAGCAATCATCTCTTCAAGAGCAGCAACCTCACTATCAACAGCCTTCATTGCTCTTAATGACTTGTTCGCACTGCGTAATAATTCTTTCATGCTTAACTACTTTTTTGTCAGCATCTTTGGTATTAAGCGCATGATACTTTGATTTAAGTCTTTCGTTGTGTCTTATAACACCTTGGATATCCGTCTTAGTCATTGTGCTGTTTTCCTTACTTCTTGAGTATATGTTTATTACACTCGTGTACACGAGTATTGCAAGGTTTAACTTGAAATTAAAACGGGCGAAACCCGCGTCACTCAAGGGATGTAAGGAAATTCCAACCTGTCATGAAGGAAAGCTCCTGGAGTGCTCCATCATCACTCTTTTAGGCAGGATGAAGGTTTGATAGCCAGCTCGCTAAGCATATCCTCGGGCTTGACCTCGCCCCTCAGAAGTTTTTCAAGTACATCCTTGTCAGCCTGCCTATAGCCAGAAGTATTTAAAGCGGTATTCATCTTACTAAAAAGCAAATCGTCACTGAGAGCTTTCCTGCAAGAACGGTACACGTGACGCAGCGACTCTGTAGTCTCTTCAATACTGCGTGGCTCGGTAAGCGTGAATCGGAGTGTTTTTTCGCCCATTTTTTGTCGATTTGCACGCCCCTCATACACTAGCCTGTCAAGAATACTTGCGCGCTGCTTTTGGGCCAACGCCTGACTGTGCTGTCCTCGGGTCACAGTGATGTCGCCTTTACTCAATTCGAGCATGATCGCTTCTCGAGTAGGAACTTTAGCACGCTTAGGCTGCGAAAAGGTGCTGCGTCTGGATTCGTGAATGAAGCGATACTTCTTACCAGCACCCTGAATGATGGGCACTTTGTTAAGGATGTTCAGCCTAAACGCCACCTGCAAGTTTTCACCGATGACACTCTTGACGCTAGAAGGGAGCTTGTCTGGATAGAGGTAATAGCCTTGCCTCTTGGCGATTCTGGCTATATCTTCCACAGTGTGTGCTTTCCACTGTTTGGCCATCAGTGCTACGCCTTCGCTAACCGGTTAAGTGACTCGGCATATGCGACCTTGTCGTGGCGAGCCACTGCTGTTGAACGGCGCTGGCAGCGTTGTGACTTTTGGTGCTGCTTTAGACCCTCTTGAGAGACAAGTGCGCCACAGACATCACAATCAACTTTTACTCGTTCTTGCTGAATACGGGTTAAGCGGAAGCGCGACGCCTCTGTTTCACCTTTGCGTGCTTCGCGCTCTTCACGCTCTCGCTTTAGCACATCAGCCTCAAAGTCGAGCCAGACAGGGCCTAACTCCTTACGTGCCAACTGAGAGAGGCACTCATCTTCACAGACGTCAACGTCAATATCCGCACCGCAATGTATGCAAAAAGTGTAAGTTTTGCCCGCATATGCGCCATCGTAAGTGCCGCCTTTAGCCACTTCCAGAAGTATTTTCTGGGCGTTTGTTAACTTAGCCATGATATTTCCTTAGCAACCTGCCAATTTGTTAGTGTATAGCTCATCTAGGAACGCTTCCACTTCGGCCTCACGATCAAAGTAGCTGACCTTCGCTTCACCATTGACGTTATATTCAACGTCAAAGGCATGCTTATACACAGTACCTGGCTTGCCGTATGTGCCCGTTGCGTATATAGCAAAGTCCTTTGTCCTGGCCACCAGCGTACGTCTGATGTCAGAAAAGCTGTTAGGTCTTTTCATATCCTGAACATCAAGTGTATCCAAGAACGCTCCCACTTCCGTCTCATCGTCGAAGGGCGTGACCTTTACTTTACCATTGACGTTGCATTCAACGTGAAAAGCATGTCTGTATACCATAGCAGGAGCGCCGAGTACGCCCGTAGCATACACCGCCACATCCTTCGCTTTAGCCACTAGCGTGCGGGTGGCATCAGACAAGTGGGTGTTTAGCTTCTTCATGCCCTGGGCTTCAAGGGCATCGTTGATTTCATCTGTGCTTTGAAATTCAATGTTTAATGTGAACATGTTTGTTTCTCCTCATTCGTTGATAACTATATTATCAAAATGAGAGTAAATTGCAACTATATTTTTTCACGTAAATTCCAATTTGAGCTATATAAATAGGAGTGCACTAATCCACAAGTGGATTAAAAATGTATTGCAAAATGATGGCACTTTTGAGATGATAGGCACATCAAATGAGGAGAGCGAAATGAAAAAATTAACCAGTACAATCGAAAACATCAAATCACTATTCACCCAAGGTTGGATCGTGAGTGTGGGTTTGTCAGGTAAAGATTCATTTTGCGTTGCTCATTGTGCTATCGAAGCGCTTAAACAAGCGAAGGAAGAGGGCGTGAACGTTGGTACTCTATACTTGGTAACGACAGACACCACGTTAGATAACTTTGAAGTACACGGCTTCTTGAAAGAGATCCATGCCGCAGCAAACCTTTACGCTCAGGACTACGACCTTCCTATTAAAACGAAGTTCTTAGCACCAACACTATCAGCAACCCCTATGGTTGAGTACATTGGCCGTGGAAAGCTATTGAGAACGCCGGAAACCACACAGGGTGGCCGCTCGTGTGCAGTAGATTGGAAGGTACAGCCTGCTATTGCCCACCTGCGTGAAGTTAGAGCGCTATACCAAACCGAGAAGGTTATCTCGCTATCAGGTTCACGTTCTGATGAGTCAGTAGCGCGTGCCGCTAACTTGGAGAAGCGTGGCGAGACTATCAACACCATCGCCTCAACTGACATGGGCTTCACCCAAGCACCTATCAAGGACTGGTCTGTGAAAGAGGTATGGGCGTTAATCGGTCAAATCGAAGATGGCCATATTGAGTCATTTGCTGAGCTTGAGGCGAGAGGATTGAGAAAGCATTACGCTGCCGGAAATGGCGGGGCTTGTGATATTTATTTTGGTAACAACAAGAAAGCAGATAAGGCCTGTGGTGCGCGTTTTGGCTGTGTATTGTGCTCATTGGTACCTAACGACAAGTCACTTGAACAGCAAATTTTGACGGATGAACGCCAGTACGGCTACATGCAACCGTTTGTTGCCCTACGTACCTTCATGAACAACACCTTGCACGACATGGAACGCTCACGCTCTATCGTGGGTCGTGACATCGATGCGCAGGGTTGGTTGAAAGTTAACTTCAACCAGTACTCTCTACAGTACCGCAAAGAGCTATTACGCCTTGTTCTGACGATTGATGCGCGTGAAATGGAAGCAGCCGATGACTTGGGTATCGACCCACGTTTCCAAATGATCACTGAGCAAGCGTTGGTGGCTATTCAGTACCACTGGGCGCGTGAAGGCGGTGAGCAGGTAGCGGGTGAAGCGATGCGCATCTGGAATGATATTCATGTTGAAGGTGAGCGCTACGACTTCGATGAGAAAGACTTAACGACTTACGCCACATTGGAAGATGCCCAGAAAGCAGGACGCTTCCTGATGGGTGACAAGCGCCCTAAAGGGACTCGCTTCGTGCATCTGGACACCATGTTGAAAACCATGACTGCTGGGCGTGGGTTTGTAGCAACGGGGCTGATGGTAATGGATAACCACTATCCAGCAGCTCAAGGCCGTATGGTTGCGCAAAACGACGGCTCTGTAGAGCGCGTGGTATCTGTTGAAGAGGTGAACGCCTTCACAGTGGACGCCATGACGGCTGACCGCTTTGTTAACGACACCTTCTTGGACATGATGGAACTTGGGTTGGCCGATGCAGACCCTACTGAAATGCTTAAGGTGATGCTGCACCATGGCGTGATCAAACTTCGCAAGGGCGCTATCAAACGTCTGCATGAAGAGGCGAAGCGTGCGCAAGCTATCAACGCCATGACGCAAGCTGGTGTGTACTTTGAAAACCTATACTACGCAAACAGTGTGACAGTAGAAGAGCGTGAGGCGCACCAGGCGTCTCTAGATGAAGATAATAAGGCTTCGGTAGTGCAGATGGATATGTTCGGCTAAAAGATCGCTCAGGACGCGCGCAATGTGCATTATGATAAAAATCGCAGTCCTAGCGAATGATATAATTTACCCATGATGCGACAAGGATGATTTCAAGATGAGTAAACAAGTAAAAAAGACCAATAGTCCCTTTAGCAATGTGAAGCCAGAGGAAATACCACTAAGTAAAATAGAAGGAGTTGGGGGTAGTCCTTTCAGCGACTTAATTTCTTCTGTTAAGGCGCGGCAGATAGCGAAATACAAAGATAAATCCATAGACCAGTATGAGGAGTGCCAAGAGAAAGGCACCTACCTTGAGATGAAGCCGATAGAATCGGGACTGTTAGCCTTTGAGTCTGGTGATATTATGGTGCCGTTGGAGTATACAATTTATCACGACGGTCAATTCGACCAGCCTCCTGTTGTGTATTTGTCGCATATTTACGAAGATAAGTTAGACCTCCACGGCCAACCACAACCTCACCGCGCTTTCGACATCTTCAACATGCAAGAATTTCTAATGGCTGGACTGCAGCAGAGCTTTAGAAACTATTTGAAAGAGGTGCACTTTGAGGAGAACAGTGTGGCGTTTTCGCTCATGCGTGGTGTTAGTGAGGAGGTAACTAACTACATCGAGTCTACACATGCTATCCAGTGGTTTGTTTTGCCCAGTACAGATGCCGTGGCAGCATTCAAGACCGCGACGCACATACCTGATGCCAAAGAACTCTTGAACGAGTTTCAAGAGCTTGTTACCGGCAAAGAAGGTGGTTTTGGAGACTATCTTCGTAAAGAGCTGGAAAGTGTCGCAGCGCGTAGGGGATTTGTCGAGGCCTGTCAGCGTATCGTTATCGTTTCTCGTATCTCACAAACGTTTCAAGCAACCGTCTCTATCGCCAGCCTCGCCGATGAAAAGGAACGTGCTCACCTAGGTGTGGTGAAACGCGAAGTCTGCGACATTCTCCCCCTTGACTTAGTTGAACCAGCGATAGGTATAGACCCCTATGCACGAGACGCCAGGCCAAATATCAAACAAGAACGTTCTAAATTTTTAGAACAATGCAAAGAGCATGAAGTAGTGTTGCGCCGCGAGTCCAAGGAACGCGTGAAAGTGATCAAGCAAGAGCGTGAACGCGAAGAGGAACACGAACGCAAAATGAAATCCACCCTGGGAGGAAGAGTTAAACTTGCACTCGGGATGGGTAAGTACAAACCATGACAAGCGTCACCGTGAGGGCTTGCCGCGAAAATAACGCAGTCCTAGCGAATAATATAATTAACCCCTGATGCGATAAGGACGGTAGCAAGATGAGTAAACAAGCAGAAAAGCCTAGCGGAGCCCTTGATTATGTGGAGCCTAAGGAAATACCGCTAAGCAAAATAGAAGGAGTTGGGATTCCTGCTTTGATCGATTTGGTTTCTTCTGTCAAGGCACGGAAAATAGCGGGATCCAAAGATAAATCCATAAAAGCGTATGGGATGAAGCCGATAGAATCGGGGTTGCTAGCCTTTAAGGCTCATGATCTTATGGTGCCATTGGAGTATACAATTTATCACGACGGGCAATTCGACCAGCCTCCTGTCGTGTATTTGTCACATATCTATAAAGATAAGCCAAATGGTTATAACCTACCAGACCCTCACCGAGCTATTGACATCTACAACGTGCAAGAATTTCTAATGGCTGGAATGCAACAGCGCTTTAGCAACTATTTGAAAGAGGAGCACTTTGAGAAGAGTAGCGTGGCGTTTTCGCTCATGCGTAGTGTTAGTGAGGAGGTCACTAACTACATAGAGTCTACACATGCTATCCAGTGGTTTGTTTTGCCCAGTACAGATGCCGTGGCAGCATACAAAATGGTGACGCACATACCCGAGGCCAAAGAAGTCTTGAACGAGTTTCAAGAGCTTGTTACAGGCAAAGAAGGTGGTTTTGGAGACTATATCCGTAGAGAGCTGGACAGCGCCATAGCACGCAAAGAGTTTGCTAAGGCTTGTCAACGTGTCGTGATGGTGTCACGTAACTGCGGGACGAATGAAGCAACCGTCTCTATCGCTAGCCTCGCCGATAAAAAGGCAAAGGAGCGTGCTCACCTGGGCGTGGTGAAAAGCGAAGTATATAACCGTCTTGATTTGGTGTCGGTTGAACCCGCGTTGGGTATCGATCCAACTGTGCGAGATGCTCTACCAGGTATCAAACAAGAACGTACTGCATTCGTCCAACAATGCGAAGGACATGAAGTGGTGTTGCGCCGCGAGTCCGAGGAGCGCGTGAAAGTGATTAAGCAAGAGCGTGAACGCGAAGAGGGGCACGAACGAAAAATGAAATCCACCCTGGGAGGAAGAGTTAAACTTGCACTCGGGATGGGTAAGTACAAACCCTGACAAGCGTCACCGTGAGGGCCTGCCGTGAAAAGATCGCAGTAGGCCTTTTTGGTGCTAAACTGCTTGTAATTTTCTCTCAAAATGATAATATTTAGGTATTGGATTTGAGGAGAAACCCATGAAACTATTTAACCTTACTAAGAACACCGAATTAGAATTTAGCCACAATAATGTCCAAATGGCGTTCGCTTATGCCATAGCCGAAAAGCATGGTTTGATGACGCAGTTCGGCACCTCGCCCGAGAAAATCATTGAGAAGTATGTGGACGGTAACGTCAGAAAAGGCGAGTACGGCTATCACCTTATTGATCTTAGCATCCCATTTTCCTCCATCAATGAGAACGTTGACGATGTGCTATTACTTGGAGCTAACCATGCGAAGCATTAAAGTCAAGGTTGCTCAACAGTTCAATGAGACGCGTACGGATTTCGTGTACATACCTTACTTGCTCGTTGATGGCAAGGTGACCGGTATCGCTGGCGTAGATGCGCGAGTAGCGTAGCGCCCCAGCAAGACCAGATAACAGCGCCCATGCGGCGCTGTTTTTGTTTGCCTAAATCGCCCAATTTACTTGCGTTAAATTCTCAAAATGATAATATGTGGATATTGAGATTGAGGAGAAAATCATGACAGCAAGCTTTAAACTGAACGTATCAAATTTCCAAGGCTTTATCATAGGCAGTATAGTGCCTTTTAAAGGGCTAATGACCTCGGAAGGTGTAATCACAAAGGTAAATGGTAAATCAATCGTTGTCGGCGAAAACGACAACCTTATCTCGTCCAATGGCTACTTGCCTAGCGTTCAGTATTCAACGCTTTCTGATGAACAACTTGTCGCTTTCGAGTCAAGCGGTGTGGTGAATGAATATGACGAAGCCACGCGCTCCCTCCTTAAGCTCGACACAGAACACCTTTCTGATGCGATTGAGCATCTCGTGACCCTAAAGCTCGCTTCACCAGAAGAAAGTGATAAGTGCAATACTATTAAAGGCCGCATGGGTCAGCTCACAGGCTTTGCTAAACTCAACTTTATTAAGAAGTTGTTTGATTGATGCCGCCCACCAGCGTCATTGTCAGGCTTTCTTTGTGACGGTATGGCTTCGCGCACTTAAGGCAGAGAAATAACGTAAAGGCGAGGGGGCGTCTCCTCTTGCCACCCTGGTGTACACGTTGTAATTTCCAACAAGCATCCTGCTGGCACCTCATCGATAAATAAACTTCACTTTCACGCCCGTGAAGGTGCGCTTTTGCTTGCAAATTTCTCTCAAAATGATAATATAAATCATCAAATGAGGAGAGCAAAAAATGCAAAAGAAATTCAATAAATTCAATGTAGAGATCGTAAAAGTAGGTGGGTCTTTTGGCCTTAATGATTGCCTTACGAATGACGGTCCAGAGCCGCTTGTGGAATTCTATGATGGCAGCATCAATGGTCCAGCATTTGGTGAACGTGGGCAATTTGTTGCGCGCTACAACATGAGTTCGCTTCAAGAACGCGTGATTGGCTCCCCTCAAGGTTTAATTTTGATGGGCGGCATACCACAGTGGGTAGTGGAAGCTAGCGATATGGATGATATCGTGACATGGCTAAATGACATTCGGATATAAGCAGGGCGTTATAGCCCTTTCTGAGAGTGGTTAGTCGGGCGAAATATCGCTTGACTGAGGCTCTCAAAATGATAATATATGTCGTACAAACACATCGCTTTGAGGAGAGCATAATGTTTCAACCACAGTCAGCTAAGTTAGAGAAAAACGCCTTCCAAACCAAAGTTCGCGGCACCGATGACAGCGAGTATCAAATTTACCTCGACTGCGCCGATGACGGCAAGGGTATCGACATCACAACAGGGCGTCCTTTAAAGACGTATGATGAGTGGCTGAAAAGCTAATTCCATCATTTCACCTATTCGCATATTACATGTGCGTTAATAGCCGATTTAGATTTCACTATATGGTTAAGTACTCCACCTAATCGAAGATTTTAGATGGAGTATTCCGCGCAATCCTATAAAAACTGCGAAAGCTACCCTGATAGGTCGGGTGTTTTAGTATTAAAAGCAAGGGTGACACGTTATGATCTGGTATCACGGCAGCGACAAAGCTAACGCACGATATTCGAGCGAAGGGGGGCAGACCGACGGTTTGGGTAAAATGTTTTTTAGCGCTTCGCCCAATGTTGCTAGACGTTATGGTAAGCATGTATTCATCACTTACCTGCCAGCTTCAAATATGCCTAGAATTTCAGTAGATGATTGGTTTAACGCTCCACCAGATGCATTACCCAAAGAGTCATTTGTTATTGAGGGCGATGAGGGATTTGACTTCCCAGTTGACACGTTAGTCTTGAGAAAGCCAGTAGGCATTTGGATAAAAACAGATACCGAGTCACTATATGATGACGGTTTAGCGCTAACCCACGAACCAAAACAAAACGAAAGGCAATTCGATTTATATATTAGTGAGCACTACGACGGTGATATTGAACTATGGCGAGTAGAGACGTCAGAATAGAACATAACTGAGGAATTAAGATGAAGTTAGCCAATACATATAAAAAGTTTCTGGCACTATGGTTTTTGGGGATCTTTTGTTGGGTTTCTCTCGTTCACGGATTGATGGATTTGGAGTTTAATTTGATAGTGTTTTATTTTTATGCTTTACCTCCACTTTTTATGTATTTGTCTCAAATAGTCATTTCTAAGATCTCAAAAAACAAAAATATCGCAACCGAGGAATGAATAATGCGTAACGAAAATAAAGGTGACTTCTTTGTAATGTTAACCACTCAAAGAGGTGGTTATACGCCTTTGATGTTATGTACTGATATTGCAACGAATGAAAGCAAACTCGCTAAATTTGATACTAAAGAGGCAGCTCGTGATGGCGCTTTGGCTTCTGTTCTAGGTGAGAAATTTGGGTATGAAGTTTTTGAAATAGGAACTGGCGAAAGCTAGGTTTTTCTTAAGCATCAATAGAACTGAGGAATGAATTCATGACAGATAAATCAATTTGGTATTTCAGTGGCTTCGGCGTATTCATCGGGACGGTGATTTCTTACGCATTGTACATGATGTCGTATCAATTTTACGAAAATCCGCCGTCACTAATTCTACTAATAATTGCTGGCGCACCAGTTACGATTGGGGCTAAATTCGCCCTGGTAAGAAAAAAAGCTATCGAGGACGACTTAATGGCTCAGCTACATCATCACCGTAATAGTAAAAAGTAACAAGGGAATCAAGATGCATTCAGGTAAAGGTATTAATACTGTTGAAATTGATGGTAAAGTTGTTCATATAACTGATTTGGAACCTAATGCTTTGTGTGAGCAGTGGTCAAAAAGACAACGTGAACTTAATGACCTGTATAAAATTAATTTTGACCTAAACAATAGCTGGAAAGGTTGGGTTTTAAGGTTGCTTGGCATTAACTTGCCCGACAAGAAAGGTATTTGGATAATGGGTATTGACTCGAAGGATAACAGCTTATATCAACATAAATCCATTATAGGTAAAACGAGAGATGACTTGCCAGATTAAAAAAACTAACAAAGGAATTAAAGGCTATGTGCGATAAGTTTGAAAGCTTTTTTAGTCATGCTGGCAAGCACATCATTGCTCTGGAGAGGATAGCTTGCATTAAGTTGGATCATGAAAAATCTAATGAACTCGGATACGCTATAGTCGGAATTCTTGAAGAAGGGTATGAACTATCCCGACAAGACCATCAGTCCGTGACTGATCTGTTGGACAACCAGTTGTATCGCAAGGGTAGGATATGTGAGATAGATGGTATCGAGTTCTATCATCAATCAACTAAATATGTGAAGGTTTTAGAGGACGGGCATGAATTTGATTTTAATTTAACAAATCTACCCGACTTCTGTGACTTAGAAAAATTCCACAACTCGGTCAACTCTTTTATTTGTGATAGTGACGTTAGAAAAGCAATAGAGCACAATAAATCTCTTGCAGAGTCTTCTCATGTATTGGCACAGTATGCTGAAGTTATTTATTGGAGAAAAGTGGCGGATAGTATTTACAAATACCATAAAGCGAATAAACGCGACTACCAAGCGAGAGAGGTGTTAGCTAAAGCTGGTTTTTCTGATGACGAAATCGAAGGCTATATCCCTTCGCCTCAATTAAACGAATAACGTGGGAATAAATGCCACATCTTTTACAGCGTTTACCAGACGTAACGGTAATGAGTTTATTCAAGTAGTGGATAATGATTATCGACTGACCAAGAATGAGTTAATTAAAAGCTTTGATAATGTACATGGTCGTTTGTGGGTTTCTCCTGAATCTATTATTGCTGCTGCACTTCATGCTGAAGAAATCCAAGTTACGGATCAGTGTTTTGTCTATCAAACAGATACCAGTGGACTCGAATAAGCCTAAGAAGGAAGATGATGTTGAACAGTGAATATAGCAATGACATAGCCGATAGATTGAGTGTGACGATTGAATGCATGGGCAACCTGATGAAAGATGGTCGGTTGGCACTTGATGACGTCAGTCATGACTGTCTTGAAGTATTTGGTGCCACCGCATGGGAACCCCAGCACAACCTAAACGAGGAATCGCTGTCTCGCTGGCTAAGCTTAAACGCAAAAGGCAACAGAGAAGAGATGACGCATGAGGAGCTTAACGAGTTTCTTGATTTTGTGGATGCTCATGTTGGTGCCCACATTTACTACACGCTGAGACAAGCCGCTAAGATGATAGAGTCTGGCGTTGCCATGCCTGCCGCAGAACAGTTGCGCGTAATGACACAAATGCTAAGTGATATTCTGGATAGCGCACTTTTAGATGTTTCGGATGTGGCCAAAGAGTGCCTAGAAGTGTTTGATATCACCCACTGGGAGCCTCGTGACAACCTTACCGGTGAAGAGGCAGTTCGCTGGTGCATCTTGCTTGGAAAGGGCGAGAGCATGAGTCACGACGAGCTCAACCATTTTATGGCGTTGGTTAAGCCAAGCAAAGGTGTGCCCCTTTACTGGACGTTGCGACAAGCCTGGAAGCTTGTGGAAGATTACGACACGCTCTTGCCAAGGGACGAAATGCCCAAGTATGTCGGGATTGATGTGGGTGAGTTCGATGAGTTCACTGGGAAGGACATGGTTCGAGCCTTAAAAAAAGACCCCACTGTTGTTTTCATTAAAGAGGCTAAAATGACGCAGGGTGAGTTTGATGCTATCTCTATCGCCTATCAATCTGGCCATGAGGTTAGATTGATTCACGATGGCCATGAAGTGGCAAATATAGAGTGGCTATCGCCTCCAGTTAGATAAAAGGCAGGTTTGCCCCTGCCAAGGTCGCCAGACTTCAATGATGCCTGGCGAACCTATTCCGCACACCCCGCCCGCATTACACATTTGCAAAATGATACTTCCACAACTGGATGTTTTTGTTGCTTAATACTCTCATTATGATAATATAGTTGCATCAAGTGAGGAGAGCACTATGACTACCAAAACAACCATCAAGCAAGCCGACATGTTCGACATCAATGGGCCAGACAAACTGTCTACCGAATCGGTGTACCAACGTGAAGAAATCATTCGCCAGTATGCCAAAGATCCTAACACCGTGTTTTATATCAGCGTGTCAGGTGGTAAGGACGGACAAGCGATGTCTATCCTAGTACGTAAGATTGTTCCATTAGCCCAGATTGTGTTTGTGCATGCCCACCTAGGTGATGCCGTAGAACACGATGGCATCATGGCGCACATCAAAGAGACAGTGCCAGAAGGCGTTCCTTTCCATGTCGTGAAAAACAAACTTCGTGATTTTATCGGTATGGTGTTGCTTCGCGGCATGTTCCCATCACCAAAATACAGAACGTGTACGAGTGACCTTAAGACCAATCCTATCGATTCCTTCATAAGAAAAGATATGGCTGAAAGGGGTGCCACCGTTGGATTCAACTGCATCGGCCTTCGAAGTGAAGAGTCAGTGCCACGCTCTGGTCGTAACCCACTATTCGTGAATAACAGACTGACTTTGAAATCAGGCAAGCGTACTGTGTATGACTTCCTACCAGCCTTTCACCTGACAGAAACGGAAGTGTTTGAGACTATCTACGGCGCAGGCGAAAAGCCATTCGGTGTGTACGGTACAGAGCAAGATACGACGGGCGATGTCGTCCTATCTAAATCGGGCAATACCCGCGTATCATGTAAGTTCTGCATCATGGGTAATGTGCGAGACCTGCGCAACGCCGCAGAGTGGTACCCAGAGCGTTACGCTCAGATGATTGCTGTTGAACGTGTAATTGGTCACACCATGTTCACCAAAACCGTTAAGAAAGAAGTGGTGCCAGTGCCTCTGGAAGAAAAGGTGGGGCTTCCTTTCGATGAAGTGGCTGTGCGCCGCTGGATGATGGTGCTAAGCAACCAACGCCAAGCACTCCTGAAAGACAAGGAAGAACGTGAAGCCGAGAAGCTGGCAAATCGTGAAGCGAAAAAGGCTGAGGCCGCTAAGAAGAAGGTGAGCAAGAAGTACGGCTCATCAGAAGACAACCTAACACTGGCTATCTAGGCAGTGTTCTATAGGGGGCTGACGCCCCCCTGATGAGGCAATCATGGCACTATACGTATCAATCGACGAAGGTTACTCAGTAACCAAGCACACGAGCATACAGGCGCTTGTGGAATTATGCGCCAGCTACACCCTTCAAAATGGTGAGGCCGTAACAGCCAAGGTGGTGAAGCGTGAGTTGAAAAACGGCTCCGTGAAGGTGTACGATTACGATGCTGATGATCTGGAAGAGGCCAAGGCAAATGGCAGCGTGAGAGGTGTTGAGTGGATATATAGGATCCAAGCGCTGTAAGGCTCTCCAGCCTCTGAATGAAAGCACAGGTGGAATTGGTAGCCATTTGTGTGAAACACCCATGCCGGTCAAAGCACGTCTCTCTGATAACATGTTTGAATACATGCCAAACAAGGTTATTCCGCGTGCTAGACCCCATCACACTCATTTGGGTGGCTAATGCCATCAATGCGATAGGCATCCCCCTGTCGTTCTGTGCTACCTATTCTGTCGGGGCTAGCCATGACATGAAGCGAGTTTTCACCTTTGCCTGTGGGAACGCGGTAGCGCTGACAGTAGGCTCACTGATGTTGGGAAGCTATCCCCTTGTCGTGTTGAATGTTCTCTGGCTTCTGCTGTCGATAGCCGGTTACTACCAAGTCGTTTACCCTTCCTGGGTGCACTGCATGCGCCATATACTTCCTGTATTAGCCGTGTTGGGTATCCTGTCACTTGTGAGTCGCGAGTATACATGGGCGGCGTATGTGTGCATGTCGATGTACGTGGTGAGTTTTGTGCTATTCTCTGCCAGAACGTTGAAGCGCCTGGGTTACCTTTCATGGTGCGTATTAGCGTATTTCTTTACTGTGCCTCACTTGATTGAATACAGCAGCTTTGCCATTCTTGCTCAGGAAACGTTTTTGGTGCTGGTGTCGCTGCATGCGATATTCCAATTGAGACGGAGTGGAAGCAAAACACTCATCGTCATTGCAAAATGATAAAATATAGGTATAATGGTGGTTCGATTTGAGGAGATCACCATGAAAACTATTTTTAAATACAACGCCCCAACTATGAACCGCGACAGCGACAATTTGCGCGATGTGCTTAGTGTTAACGCGAGAATTAACCTACGAGCCAAACTCAGCACGCTATATCGCGATTTGAGTCGCGCCCCATTATTCGCAGATATGCTTACCAAGGGGGATGCTCGCTGGTGGTTCCGATATGACATGGTTGGGAAAATTGGCATAAGCAGTATCGCAGAAGGCCGTTGCCTTCATGACGCTCGACGCTAAAATTGATATGAGTCGCCAGCCAATCTGCTGGCGACATCCCCGCATGAAAAGTGTATTATTTGTACATTTGTTGCTAATGGAATAGGCAAATAATGAGATCACGAAACCCTCGCCATGAAGGCATGTTTATCATCACAATGGAGCCGGGTGAATACCATTACATGATGAACGTATTTGGTAACGGTACCTCAGAAGAGCGTAGCGCGCTCATAGAGTCGTGGATTGATAAGGATGAAGTGCCAGCGCGTTTAGCGAATATTAGCTCAGCTGGAGATGCTGAACTTATACTCAAAGATGTTATGCGCTATCTGTTAGTGACATCACCAAAATTCAACGAATATATCGTCAGGGCAGCAAGGATAAATCTTCATTCAAACGAAGCTATCATCCGATACGCCAAAGAGCTTGGGTGTGACATCGAGCTGTTGTTGTCTACGGCGGCAAGCATGCTCTTTACGCCAAAAGATGACCAAGCCAATGTGGAAACAGCAGGAAAGGGCAGGGAGTGTAACACCCTCGTCGGATTTATAAGTTTGCTGATACATGCCCTTAAGCAATGTTCGAAAATAGAGCGGAACGGTCTACTGGGGCGCATTGGGTTGTCACCCGAATCATTTCAGTGCATTCTGGATGATAAGGCGACGTACGATGAGGTAGGGATGTTAATCCATTCTGGCCTCGATATGGAACGATATATACAGCCTCTGGCTGATGCGTGGGTAAACAAGCTACATGAGAAAGCGGTCAGTTGGCCAGATATAGCTGGGCTTAACGCACTAAGCTTGTGTTGCTACAAAATGCCGTTAACCATATCGTTCCCCCAGGCGTGTCGCGAAAATTACTTGTTTGAAGATAAAGATGCCCTTGTGGAAGCGTTACATAACCAGCTTGTTGTAAGAGATTTCCCAATTGGTGAATGGATGGCCATTATCAACACGCCAAGTGAGTGGTCGACTATTATGGATGATACCAATAATGCCGTAAGCAGCTATGTTCCGCAGGGTGTTGAACCCTTATATGCTGAGAACGTTGTTGTTGATTTAATCGAAGTCGTTGCTGCCCACCATGGTGATTCATTGCAGCAAGCATTGACGTATGATCTCCATGAGGATGCCAAGAGTGCTGTCTTGAGGCGAATTCTCAAATAAGTTGGTGTTCACCAATCTTTTCAAAATGATAAAAAATCAAAACTGCGCCCCTTTGATATTATAACTGTATGCCCAGTTATTAAAGGAGCGCCTCTATGCGTCGCTACAACAGTCAAACAAACATTGAAGAGTCTAGTCTGACTCGCCCCCAGAAAGTCCTTATAGCGACACGCCTTGAGTGTCAGCAGCAGATGGAAGAAATAAAGCTTCGTATCAACAATATTGAGCTTAGTGGTTATGACATGAAGCGCCTACGAAATGCTACTCAAACTATTCGTGAGTTGGCTGAACAGTCTGGTCGTAACATTGGTCCTTTGATTGATGAAATTAAGGCGGCTTTCAGCCCTGACCATACCCAAGAAATCAAAGCGCGCCTGACGAAAGAATACAACCAAATGGAAAGGTTGATGAACGCCGTGGCCAGAACGCCAGAACAGCCCTGGTCGCAGGATAGTGTTGTTGAAGTGGATATGAATGAACTGACGATTAATACTATCCCTGAGGAGGAAGTCGATAAAGTTGTCTTGGGTGTTGAGAGCGAGTTGAATGAAAAAATGGGCAAAAACGTTATGTCCAGCAAGATGGTTCGCAAGAAAGACGCGCACACTGCCATCATTCACGTAAACAGTAGCTATAAAACTGAGGCGAAAAGCGCCCTCATTCAGTTGTGGGCTGCGATGCGTGAAAAATACGAACGTGTTGTTGGTCATCGTGACCCTGACATGAGACCTATGAAGTATAAGAGTGGCAATGTGGTGCATAGCCCGGTGGATATACATCGGCTGGAGTTAGCGCAAGTAACACCTCTCATAATCCCAGAAAACCCTGAATCAAGAGCGTATTTAAAAGAGTGGCATGATAGCGCTTTTGGTGGCTTGTTGCATGGTGTGCATTGCGGTAAAGATGCAAGCGGGTGTGAGAAGGCCGCTCGGGTCAGCATTGAGCAGATGATTAGTAATGATCCCAGCATTTCAGTAGAAGTTAAAATGAACATCCAGTCGCTATTAAACCCAGAGCCTGACGAGCCTGAAAACAGCATGAAACATAGTCGATAACATTACATACACCAGCCTAGTCGTCACTACCCGGTGCCTGGGCTAGCATGAATAACAAGTCACTTGTGATGGTAAATCACAAGTGACTTTTCCCTCTCCCCCTGAAGTATATGGTCGCAACATAAAATAATATCCACAAATGAATGCAAATAGCTTGCATAAGAATTATCATTATGAGAATATAGAGTCCTAGAGATTGAGGAGTCTATTATGGAAAACATGGTGAAAATTAATATCAATACAGGACGCTATGCCGTTTTGGTTGAGTGTGTTAGTGGTGATATCGATATGCTTGATGTAGTGGCGAATGAAGACATCAGCACGCTTGACGTGGAAGCCCAGACCCAATCTTTGTTAGATCAAGTTGAATACCCAATGGATAGCGTTGTGTCCGCTTGTGCGCTTCCACTTGTTGAAACACAAAAGGAGGCAGCGTAATGTATACCAAAATCCCCACCCCAGACCGTAGTTCGTTATTAGTATTTAATGCGATTATCGCTAACGTAGAACCGTTGCTTGTTGCCTTGAAACCATCTTACCCTCACATTCAAACAGGCGATGACCTGCAGGCCTTGGTAGTGGAGCTATTCGTAGATGATAGTGACTTCGAGTCATACAGCGAGGAAGTGCGTATGCAGGCCGCCTTCACCTTATTGAATATGTTCAGTTGTGTCATTGACGATAAGGAAGAATTTATCGACGCTATTAATCACGATCTCATTGTTTATCGCGCTGGATTTAGTGTTGGGTTCGACAAGAGCTATCACCCGGTAGAGCAAGGCCACTTTTTTACCCCGATTGAATTTATACGTGACGCGGCTTAAGCCCGTCACACATATTTACCTATAGGAATATTATTATGCGATTAGTCACATTAAGAAAGGTAATGGCGTTGTTTCAAAAGGTTTACCCTGATATGCCGTTGCCAATGTTGTTGACGTTCATTGAAGTGGCCTCTGCAGATGGTTTGACAGTATCTGATGTGGTTGAGCGTGTCGGTATTTCACAACCTGCCGCGTCGCGTCACTGCCGGGCTTTATCTGAATTCGCGACGCCGAACAAGCCAGGCTTTAACTTGGTTGAATTTAGAGAGTCACGCGCTGACTTTCGATGTAAGTATGTTTACTTAAATGAGAATGGCCGCGCCCTAGCTAAGAAGATCAAGGATATTCGCTAGCACCCTGAATTATCAAAATGATAAAATATTGATGTTAATTGACTCTTGTTTTGGTATAATAATACCAACTTTTGAGGAGAGAGAATATGACAAAAATTACCAATCTATCGTTAGACTATGTTGAAGCGAATATCGTGCGCGTAGGCAGCATTGTGCTTACTGTTGAGCAAAAAATACTTGCGATGAAAGCAGAGAGTGAAACTGGCATAGTCCATCCTGACGTGCTGGCGTGTGCTTATATTAATGCTTTTGATAACGCTCAGAAGTTAGTGCGTGCGATGCCGGTGGACGGTTATTTTGCACAAAAGAACCCGATAGAAGTCATTAACGACGCTGTTATAGACGAGATTGAAAGAATTCCTGATGATAGTAAAGGTATCGACCCTGACATTATCTCTGAGGTGATAGTTAAGCATTATCCTGTCATGAAAGAGTTTGAATTCCCGTCCATAGAGCTAGGTTCTGGGGCGCATAATTACTTTAAATACAAAGGCGCTACCCTGTATCCGGTTGACTATGAAGTCACAGATGCAATTGTCGTGAAGGCGCTACGGGACAATGCCGACATCGGTTTTTTGAAGCTAGAAGATGAGGTGTTTTATGCCTATCCATTGGTTGATACTTTACCAGACACTGCCGCTCGCGACCTTGTAAAAAGCTACGCTCCCACCTGCTAAACCAAAATGTGCACTGCTAGTTTAGGCGGTGCACATCACCCTATATTCCACCTGCAAAGTAAAATGCCAAGCCTAAACCGGAAGGTTTGCAGTGCTGTGATAGGATGACCTCAAATTGTTGCTGCGTATGCCATGAAGGCTTATGAGTGCAAGGAAACAAACGGTTAATTTATCAAAAGGAGCATGCTAACAATGGCATCGAAAAAGCAAATCGACATTTTACTGTCGAATATTTTAAGTACCGCTAAAATTATCTGTGATGCTGTCAGTGATGATGTGGTTGTGATCAATGAAAAGATGAAGCAGCTGCTGGAAGACTTTACCACTGAAACTGGCTTAAGCGCGAGTGTCGTGAAGTGTGACGGCGGACTAGATGTGATGGTTGTTGATTTAAGCAAATATTACGTTCGTACCCGTTACAATACAGACAAGTCGATGCTGTCGTTGAAAGGCAAGTTATCTGGCGTACCTATTGATGTTAAGGTAGCCAAAGGTGATGAAGTATTCACGAACAAGCAAGTGGCCGACGCGCTTGCTGAGTTATCTACCATTGTTGCTGCCATGCCGATAGAAATGGTTGCGCACGGTCATGATGACTGGAAACGCACGCCTGGCGAATATCCTAAGACATTTGATGGCATGTCAGAGCATGAGATTGCTGAGGCTACCGGTGTGCCTATCGCTGCCGATGCAGAAGTGCCTGGGGATGAAGTGGCAACCGACATTGAGCCAGAAGATGCTGCTGATGAATCTGTGGACGACATTGAGTCTGCAGGTAGTGAAGCGGAACTCCCAGAAGCCCAGTAACGGTAGTTGTGGTGGCCTGCGAATATCTCGCAGGCTTTCGATATATATTTGCTGACGACGATATTAAAGCGTCTCAGAAACCTCAAGTTCCTCTTCGCTCTTATTTTCCTCTAGTGAGTTTTTTATTTTTAAGCTCAATTCCGTATCCATGAAAACTTTTCCTCTAACAAAGTTAAGGAACGGTTCGTGAAGATTATTGTGTTCAGAGAGGATGCTGCCTTTGATAGCAGTATTAAACGCTTCCTGAGATAACGTTTTGTTAAGATACTTGGCCGAGCTTTTAAATTTCGGGAGGAAGCTCTTTAACTCATCTTGGCTAAGGTGAGCCTTGATGATCTCAATAGGATACATAGGGCATCCGGCAGAGTTAGTGGCTTGTATGCCCGCTTCGTTGGTACGCAGAATATCTCCTGCTTGCTTATTTACATCAACGGCATTGGTGGCGTAGTCATCACGGATGGCGCAGTAGGCAAATGATGCCGGGTTCTTAATGCTGGAGTTTACGCACAGTTCCCGCTGTAACCAGATGACTTTCTCTTCTAAATACGCGAGGTCATACGCCTCATACATTTCATTGACCTGCTTGTCTTTGAGACCCATTAGAAGAAGGCTACTTCTAAGGTCGTCGTCTGGAATAGCTTCTTCGGCATTTTCAGTAAAGAGATCTTGGTCTTTAACTTGCGTTATCTCAAACTTCAGGAACGCATTACGCTTCCCGCGTTTTTTGATAATAGGTTTGAACTTAAAGCCAGATACTTCTTCTATTTGCTTAAGTGCAGGCTTAAGCACTCTGTTATTAAAGAGTTTGTATTCAGCGTAGGATGAGCTATTAGCGCCAATCAACACTCGCAGGTCTGGGATAGCGAACCACGGTGTGCGGTGCAGCCTTTCAAAGCGGATGACGTTCTCATAAAGGGCTAAAGCCGCATCTTGTCCAAAGGAGTTGGTGATATCAAGATTGAGACGTTGGTATCTCTCTGGAGAAAGCAGCATACGACGAATCTCAGAGCGATATGACCACTTGACGATGCCGTTCTCTATCTCAGCGTTCGTTAATAGTGGCATCGCTTTGTAGGCGCGCTCATCTTCATCTTTAAGTACATCAAACTCCAATACTGTAGCCATCAACTCGGTGATGACGTTTCTAAGGTAAGCAGTGTCATTAGAGTTAAATTTTAGAACCGTTTTGAAGTCTGTCACATTAGCCTGGTGATTAACTTCCTTACCTTCATATTGGTCGAGAAATTGGTCGATAGACAGATTGCCGAACTGTTCAACATCTTCCTTTGCCAAAAAGGAAAGGGTATTTAGCATTTTTCTATGCAGAAGATTGAACTTGCCATTTTTCTTGGCAGCTACGTGAATAGCGTCTGGATGTTTAAGTATACTGTTGTTTCTTTTTGTTGTTGGCAGCATCATCAAAACCTGTGTTATCAAACCTTGATCAATTTATTGATCAGTTTGAGAGTAAGATCAAGGTGTTTCATGAAAAGGTGAAAGGATGCGGGAGAGGATCGCCCAAAAGTGAAAGCTTACGGGAGGTTAGCCTGTCAAAGGTGAAAGGGTATGGGGATCTGAAAGGCTATCGAATGAATTAAGGGTTGGTTTTTGTATGATCGTTATTTTTGAAAAAACAAAATTGCTATTGTTGTTTAACAACAACAGATTTAAAGCTTTAAAGCTTTAGCGTTTTAGGGGTAATAAAAGCCTTATAAATTAATGCTATAGGCCAACTGGGGTGAAGGTATATAGGCGTTAAGGTGAAAGTAAATAGGGGGTTAGGTGAAAAGCTGTAGGACGTAAGGTGAAACACTATAGGAAGCCCGTAAACATTCACTTTTAAAGAAATGGTCCTGTAAACGTTAACTTAAGCCCCCGGTGTCTTTCACCTATAGACCCATAAGTGTGTCCCTTAAGGCCTGCAGACGTTAACCATTAAGCCTGTAAATGCCAACTTAAACTAGGCCGTCGTCGCTATTTGAACCCTAAGAAATCCTAAAGGTGAAAGAGAATAGGGCAATAAGGGGTTCTCCCTCCTATATTCATTCACCTTTGCTTGGTTACCCCCTATTTGTTTTCACCTTTGGATGAAAAACACCCATTTCTTCCCTATTTCCATTCACCTTTACCCAGTTAGGCCCTATTTGTTTTCACCTTTGGAAGCTAGTTAGGGGCGAGATTCCCTATATCCTTTCACCTTTGCCCGGTTATTCCCTATTTGTTTTCACCTTTGGGGTTAGAATAGGCGTGATGCTGCCTGTATCTGTTCACCTTTGCCCGGTTAGCCCCTATTTGTTTTCACCTTTGGGGTTAGAATAGG